>OHFP01000100.1_pt1 | contig 52572 bp, 45 predicted proteins | sample 1567591 | NCBI WGS metagenome assembly OHFP01 (sample SAMEA3879547, study PRJEB24766) | human gut metagenome | biome: human-associated habitat; feature: feces | place: USA | collected 1985/1987 | reverse complement strand
TTCTTTACAAAGCATTGCTCTCCCCGACGGTGTAACGACTATAGGTGAGGCTGCGTTCAACGGTTGCAATAATATTACAAGTATATCTATTCCCGATAGCATAACTACAATCGAAGACAGGGCATTAGACTTTAATTCGAGTGCTTTTACAGTGTACAATAACGCCAAGTATCTTGGTAATAGTACCAACCCCTATTTAGTACTTGTCAAGGCAAGCGATACGTCGTTAACGACTTGCGATATACACACGGGTGCAAAAATTATCTTAATTTTTGCGTTTGATAATTGTACTTCACTTAAAAGTGTTACAATTCCCAATAGTGTAACTACTATATGTAATGCTGCGTTCTACTACTGCAATTCGCTATCAACCGTGTATTACGGCGGTACGGCGGAAGAGTGGGCTGATATCAGTATAGATAGTACAGGCAACGATAAATTAACAAGTGCAACCGTATACTACTACTCCGAAACCGAGCCTGCATTAAACGAAGATGAAACGGCATACGACGGCAACTACTGGCACTTCGTAGAAGGCGAAATCGTCATATGGGTAAAAGAGACAGTTTAATTATTTTAACCCACAAAAAGGCGGGGGAGCTGAACGCTCCCCCGCTTTGAATTTAAACAATGAAGCAGGCATACAGATGTGGCACGAAAGCGACGAGGATACACCTCCTACGATAAGCGGCGGTACGTTTGAGATCTCAACGGGAATTGCCGGCGGAGCGTTCTGCTATTATCGCTATGGTGATGATGTATGCGTTGCATTAACCCCCGATCTTACAAATTACGTAGGCGCATATAAGATGACCGCAGGCGCAAATGCGGACGGCACAAGTGCTGTTGATTATAGCGAAAGCGATATTGCTACGTATAAGTACGCAAAACTCGAGTCTGTCCACGTTCATGACTACGGCACGACTTGGAAATCCGATGAAAACAACCATTGGAACGAGTGCGAATGCGGAGATAAAGCGAACGTCGCACCTCACGCAGACGAAAATAATGACGGCAAGTGCGATATTTGCGATTATGCAATGTGCAATGCTGAAAATCCGGGCGGAGAGATCGAACCCGATAAGACCGGACTTTCCGGTGGCGCTATCGCAGGCATTGCCGTTGGTTCGGTAGCGGTAGCAGGACTAGGCGGTGTCTCTCTCTTCTGGTTTGTTATCAAGAAAAAGAAGTTTGCCGACCTGATTGCATTGTTTAAGAAGAAATAACCGGTGCTAAACAATTACCCCTTGCCTTTCGGGGCAAGGGGAAAGCAAACTGAGATAACAACAAGAAAAAATCAATAAATGTCTTAATAACGTTTTAACGACGCATGTAATGGTTGACGGTACGTTAGCGGAATAATCAAAGACAGCAATGAGCCGCTCGGTTTCCGAGCGGCTCAAATTGTAAAATAGGGGGATGAGATGACAAAAGATAAAAATAAAATCAAATTGCTTGTTCTATGGGATATTCTGTGTAAAAACACGGACGAAAATCACGCAATGAACTCTGACGAGATACGCGAAGAGCTTGCAAAACGCGGAATCAGCGTAATGCGTAAAGTGGTTGCAACGGACATAGACGCATTAAATAAATACGGCTATGAGGTTTTATCCTATAAGAAAAAGTATTACTATTATTACGATGTAAGCCGTCCGTTTACTTCCGATTTTTACTGTGCTACAACGTGGAGACGAAAGGCGAATAAATCGGAGGGATTCCATCTCTACCCAAAAAGTATTCTCCATCTGGGCAACGGGAAGAAGATTCAATATATGAAAAAATCCGGGCAATCGCTTGCCAGGATTTCCGTTTCTTTTCGTTTTCATCGGCTTACCTTTAGGCCGAAATAGTCATTATAAAGAATAATACGAACTCCGAATTGTCCTCGGTGTTCGTATTATTCCCTTGTGGCGGCGAGTTATCGCCTTTGTATGAACTTTGAAAATCAGATAAAGGAGCAGCCTTTTTGGACTGCTTTTCTGTTTCTTTTACCGATTCGATTGAGCTGTTGTGTTTTTTGAGCGGATCGGAGAAGTAGTAGTTGATGATGATTTTATCGTTGTACAGAATGATGTCTCGGATAAGATATTTCACGAGAGCTTTTCTTACGCCTATATCCTGTACGTCACCGCATATTGCCTTGTTCAAGAATTGAATAACTTTTGCGGGAGTGAGTTCTGCGAAAGTTCGTTGCTTTTCCTGTTCTATGTCGAAGTCAAGCTGGGATATCTGGGTTTCGAGTTCTTTCAGGCGCTCTTTGGTTTGTTCGGTGATGATGCCTTGTTCGATAGCGGCAATCAGGTTGCGCGATGCTTTCAAGGCGGCTGTTCGTTTTGTTTCAAGCGATTTGATATTAGCATTGTTTTTTGATTTCTCGTTTATATGTTTGCATAACACTTCTGCCAAAGTTTTCAACGAGCCGTTGTCCGAAAGAAGTTGCCACGTTGTATTGATGACGATATCTTCAAGTTCTTTCTTGCATGCGGGTTTTAATCCGCAAGGCTTTTTGTCTCTTGAACGTGTCAAGCAAGTATAGTAATAATGTTTTGCGCCGGTTTTGCTTGTTCCGCTTATTCCGACCATCAGACGTTTACAATCTCCACAAATCAGTTTGCCGGAAAGGATAAAATCAAAGATTTCTTTCTTCCTGCCGGGAGCGTGTTTATTGCTGTCGTGAATGTCTTGTACTTTTTGCCATACAATATCGTTAACGATTTTCGGATAAATGTTGTCATAAACGGTATCGCCGTGTTTTATCTTTCCGTTGTATTTTGTATTTTGAAGCATTTTATAGATTGCTTTTTCTGTCAGATATTTTCCTTTCTTGGTGTGGATTCCTCGTTTGCGCATTTCATCAGCAATATAAGCAGCCGTGTAGTCTTGAGCATAAAGCCCGAAGATTTCTTGTACGATTGCTCCTTCTGTGGGATTGACTACGTTTTTCTTGTCAACGACATCGTACCCGAATAAGACCGGTCCGCCTGTATAATTGCCTTTCAAATAACTTTCTCGCAAGCCTCGCAAGACTTTCTGGGAAAGTTCTGCCGAATAGTATTGGTTCATACCTTCGAGCAACGATTCAAGGATTATACCTTCAGGGGAGTCGGGAATGTTCTCCATAGCGGAGACCAGCTTGACGCCGTTCTCTTTTAACGTGTGTTTATGGATAGTCATTTCGTACTTATCTCGCGAAAAGCGGTCAAGTTTATAAACAATAACATATTCCCATTGCCGTTTGCTGCTTGCTTTGATCATGCGCTGAAAATCAGGACGCATATCGTTCGTACCTGTCATCGCACGGTCAATGTATGTATCGACAATAAGAAGGTTATTGTTTTTTGCATAGTTCTGACAGACTCGAAGCTGTCCTTCGATAGACTGTTCTGTTTGAGTATCACTGGAATAACGTGCATAAATAACTGCTGTTTTCATAATGCTTTTTGCTCCTTTTCTTTTTTTGTCTTTCGACGGAAACCGTTACATCCGATTTAGGCGAACGTTGCAAGGAATAAGTAAAAAATATAGGGCGGTTTCTTGTATCTTGAAAGTTTTCACTATATTTTTTACCCTTGCAACGGTTCGGTCAGTGTTTCGCACGATTAGAGTTTTAAGACCGAAATCGGATAGGCTTTCCGCAAGAAAGAAAAAAACGTTAAGTTTCTTTCCTCTTGGCAAAAAGATTACGAGTTAAAGTCGCAAAATCTTTGCGAGTTTGAAAAAAGTCTTTCAAAAAAAAACTTTGAAGTCGCAAAAAACTTGCGAGTTAGACTGCTATCCTTGCATCAAGAAAACAGGAGGCAGTTTTATGAAAGAGAATATAAAAGATAAATTGAAAACAGAAACAATTGGAGTGCCGAGCATAAAAGCTCTATCCCCGGAAGACAAAAAGGCATTTGCATTAGCTTTATTATCTTGTGCTATTGATTATTACAAGGATAAAGACTTAACAACAATAGCCGCACAAAACCACTAATCTTAAAACTAATAAAGCAAAGACGACTTCCACACAAAGCCGTCTTTTCTTTTTATTAAGGTGTCGCATAATTTGCACAGGTATAACTTTACTTATGTGAAACAATTTGATATAATATAGGTGACTATAATGGGAGAATTGTAGGTACGGCTAAATGAAACAAGAAAAAGCATACAAAATTAAGCTTGTGAAGATTCTCGAAATACTCCGTCAAGATTCAGACGAAGATAACTACATTGAATCCACCGAGATTCTATCCAAACTTACCCAAATGGGTATAGAGTGTGACAGACGCACACTATACGGAGATATTGACGTTCTCAATGACTTTGGATATGAAGTTCTGTGTGAAAAAGCACCGGGAAAGCCAAATAAATATTGTGTGGTTGACCGTAGTTTTAATGTTCCAGAACTACGCATTCTTATGGACGCAGTTCAAGCGTCAAGTTTTATTACGCCTAAGAAAACCGAAGAATTGGTAGATAAGATTGCAGATCTAGGTGGTAGCCATAGAGGCGAGCTTTTGCGTAGCAATATTGTCAAGTTCAATACTACAAAAAGTACCAATGAAAATATCTTCTATACGATTAGCGAAATAAATGCAGCTATAGAAAACGATAAAAAAGTCTCTTTTGAGTATTTTGATTTCAATTCCAAGCACGAACGTGTTTACAGACGTAACGGCAAACGGTACTTTATGAACCCTCTCGCCACTATTTATGATGACGATAACTACTATTTGGTGTGCTATTACGGAAAATACGAAGGCGTAGTTCATTACCGTATTGACCGAATGGATCACGTGCAAATGGTAGCAGACCAGCCGAGAGAACCCTGCAAAGGAGAAAGCATTGACCTAAAACGTCACAAAAAGACGTTGTTTGGTATGTTTCAAGGCGAAGAACAGTTGGTTGAGTTCCAAGCAGATGAAAGCATACTCGATCCGATTTTTGATGTGTTTGGCAATAAAGTTGAGCTTATATCTACCGATAACGGAAAACTCCGCTTCAAAGCAGCGGTGCAATTGAGCCCGACTTTCTTCGGTTGGTGTTTATCGTTCGGAGACAAGTTGCAAGTCATAGGTCCTGATGATGTGGTTACAAGGGTAATTGAGTATATACAGTCATTGATGGATGAGTATAAGAGGAATGGCTCAATATAGGTGTCCGATAATTAAAGAATTTCTTTAGAATATCGAACATTGGATTGATTTATCCTTTTGCTTGTGGTATAATATAGGAAATAAAGAGTAAAGGAATTACTATGGTAATAAGTTACGATAAACTTTGGAAAATGCTCATTGATAAAAAAATGACCAAAAATGCATTACGATTGCAAGCAGAAATGTCGTCATCCACTATGGCGAAAATGAGCAAGAATGAAACGGTTTCAATGGATGTTTTGCTTCGTATTTGTAAAGTCCTTGACTGCGAGTTTGATGATATCATTGAAATAAAAAAGTCGAAGACTGATAGACCAATAGACTAGGTAATAAAGATGAACTATATTGATTTATTTGCTGGAGCGGGTGGCCTATCTGAAGGCTTTTTAGAAAATGGTTTTTCGCCGCTTGCACATGTTGAAATGAATGCGGATGCGTGTTACACCTTGAAAACACGACTTTGCTATCATTATCTAAAAGAGAATGGAAAAATAGAATGTTATAATAAATATCTACGTGGAGAAATCACACGGGAAAAACTATATAGTTTAGTACCGCAAGGCTTGTTGGATTCAGTGATTAATGAAAAAATGACCGATGAAACAATAAACGAGATTTTTGCCAAGGTTGATAAGTTGGTCAGAGATGAACCTGTTGATGTAATTATTGGTGGACCGCCATGTCAAGCCTATTCTCTTGTTGGAAGAGCGGTGAAAGAAGATAACATGGAAGGTGATGAAAGAAACTATTTATACAAACTGTATTGTAGGTTCTTAAAACGTTATCAACCAAAGATGTTTGTGTTTGAAAATGTACCGGGAATTCTTACAGCTAACAACGGAAAGCACTTTGCGAATTTGAAAAAGTACTTGTCGCATGTTGGGTATAAACTCGACTACAAAGAGTTAAGCGCAAAGGACTTTGGTGTACTTCAAAATAGAAGGCGCATTATTATAGTTGGCTGGAAAATAGAATATGAAGGGAGATATTCTTATCCTGAATTTGAAAGCATAGCACACAATTACATAGTTGAAGATCTATTATGCGACCTACCCAAAATACAAGCAGGAGAAGAAGGAAAGGAATATTCGGAAAGGCCATCACCGTATCTTGTTGAATTTGGTATTAGAAATAGAAATGACATTTTGACATACCATGTTGCTCGACCGCATATTGCGAGAGATAAAGAAATCTACAATAAAGTTATTGATGCATGGAATGATGGTCACAAGAGACTGAGATATGTGGATCTACCGTCTGAATTGAGAACTCATAAAAATGTAACATCATTTTTGGACAGGTTCAAAATAGTAGAATGGGATACACCGACTTGCCATACGATGATGGCACATATATCAAAAGATGGCCATTACTTTATCCATCCAGATAAGAGTCAAAATCGATCAATTACTGTTCGAGAGGCTGCAAGAATACAGTCGTTTCCTGACAACTACTATTTTGAAGGGAGTAGAACGGCGGCATTTACGCAAATAGGCAATGCCGTTCCGCCACTGATGGCGAAGGCTATTGCGAAAAAAATAAAAGAACAACTAGAGGAACGATAAGAGGGGTTAGTACAAATGAATAACCTGTTAATTCAACAGTACGGGAAGTACAAAAGACAGCAACTTGATGAAAATCCCTACAGTTGTCTTTTGGATACATCAATAGATATAAATCCGCATCAGGTGGATGCGTTTTGTGCTGCCGTAAAGGCGTTGAAAACAGGTGGAATCATTTTGGCTGACGAGGTCGGACTTGGAAAAACAATCGAAGCCGGACTCGTAATTAAATATGTAATTAAATCCGGCGCAAAGAAAATATTGATTTCATTACCGGCATCGCTTAGGAAACAGTGGGAGGTTGAACTTTTAGAGAAGTTTGAGTTTCCAGAGGGAACAATCAAAATATTGGATAAACAAGCGATTAACTACGATCCGATAGGAATAGTGGATCACTGGTTAAAAGATCCGCAAAAAGTGTGCATTGCACTCACTTCCTACGACTTTTCATCAAAATTGATGAAGAAGTATCCTATCGTAAAATGGGATTTTATAGTAATCGATGAGGCGCATAATATGCGCAACATTTTCCATGGGACAAAAAGAGCAAAAAGGCTTTATGACCTGTCGCACAATATCCCCAAAATCTTGCTTACCGCAACGCCGTTGCAAAACAATTTAAGCGATTTACATGGGTTGGTATCTTTTATTGACCCGAGAATCTTTGGTACGGAGAAAGCCTTTAATAGGCAATACAAGGAAGACAACAATTACGCCGAGTTAAAGCAAAATCTTGCACCGGTGCTGTATAGAACATTACGAAAAGACGTTAGTAAGTACATGCAATTTGCCAATCGTGTTAGCAGAACGTTCGACTTCGAACTTAGTTATGACGAAGTTGCGTTATATATGAGAGTTAACAAATTCTTAAAGCGCGACTATTTATATTCGTTGCCGACAGCAAATAGAAACTTATTAACACTTGTTATCCGAAAGTTGTTGGCGTCGTCAAGTTTTGCTCTTATTGAAACTTTTGAAGTGATTTTGGAAAGATTGCAAAAGTTGTTAGCAGGAACAAAGTCGAAAGATGCGCAGGAAGGTTTTGAACTTTTCTGGAACTATCTTGATGACGATTATGATGAGGACGATGATGCTGAAGAGGATGCGGACGTACTTTTTCAAAAGCAGCAAATACAAGAAGAAATTGATGAAGTAAAAGCTATTATTGAAAATGCCGAAAAAATAAAGACAAATGCAAAAATCAAGGCTCTAAAACAAGCGGTTGAGGCTGCGTTTGGCATGCAACTCGAAAAAGGAATAGCGCAAAAAGTTGTTATATTTACGGAGTCCAAAAGAACGCAAAGATATGTCGCAAGAGAATTAATTGCAAGTGGGATTAGTGATGAAGACATAGTGCTGTTTAACGGCGAAAATACCGACGAGAGAACCAAAGAAATTTACAAAGCGTATCAAGTCAAGAATTTTGGCAAGACGAATTATGGCCCCGCAGTAGAAAGAAAGCATGCCATTGTAGATTACTTTGAGCATAATGCAAAAATATTGATTTTGACTGATGCAGGTAGCGAAGGTTTGAATTTGCAATTTTGCAACACGGTAATAAACTACGATCTTCCTTGGAACCCGATGAAAATAGAACAACGTATTGGTCGTTGCCATCGTTACGGACAAAAGAATGACGTAGTTGCAATAAATTTGCTTAATACAGGCAACCAAGCTGATATGCGGGTATATGAGATTCTTTCCAAAAAATTTGAATTGTTTGATGGCGTGTTTGGTTCATCGGATATCGCTCTTGGCATATTGGAGTCCGGAATCAACTTCGAACAAGAAATTTTGGCAATTTATCAAAAATGCAATACGGCGGCTGAAATTAAGCGCGAATTTGATAAGTTAGATAGAAAACTTGATGCAAAACGTAATAAGAAAGCAAGAGAACTAAGAGACATACTTCTGACAAAAACGAGCGAACAAAAATGTGCCGATCTTGATGCGGTAAAGCTTGACATTGACAAATATTTAAAACAAGTGGAGTATTGGAACAATGTGGAAGATGAAGACCTAGGGCTTCCGCCGATGAATATTTGGAGGACACCAAATTGGGGCGAACGGGTTTTCGGAGCTCATGGTTGGTTGTTTGTGGGCGCATTGTGCGACAATTCCAAACTATTGTTTCCCGTTCTTCTTTGCTGTGATGAAAATGGAGATTATGTAGATTTTGATGAAGGCGACTTATTACCGTCATTGGAACAAATAGACGATACAGAAATTTTTAATCATAAGTTGACGGGTGACGAACAGAAGTTGGTTAACGGCGTTTATGACAAACTGCTTGAAGAAATGACGAGTAAGTACAACGCCGAAAATCAACAATACATAACTTACCAACGGCATAAACTTGAAAACTGGGCAAAAGTCCAGGAAGAACAATTGATGATAACGATTGGCGAAGTAACGGAAGAAGCCAATGAAATAATGCGCCAAGCGGAAGCGTCTAAAAACTTCTACGAAAAAGTTGACTTAAAGAAAAAAGCGCAAGAGAAATTAGCACAAGCGAAAAAAATAATAGACGGCTATCATCAAAAAGTATCGCAAATTAACGAAGAAGTCCAAAAAGAAATTGAAGAGTTTGAAAAGCATTTGATAGTAAATCCCATTTTGCTTTTCAAGATTGTACTAAAATTTTAGGAGAAAACAAATGATTAAAAAATATCAAGTATTTGTTAGTTCCACATATGAAGACCTGAAAGAAGAAAGAAAAAAAGTTCAGGAAGTTTTACTAATGGGAGAGTGCATTCCCATTGGCATGGAGGCTTTTGTTGCTGATAATGATGAGCAGTTTAACATTATAAAAAAGAAAATCGATTTGTGCGATTATTATATTCTAATAATTGGCAATCGTTATGGTTCTATCAATCCTGACACACAATTAAGTTATACTGAAATGGAGTATAATTATGCTATTGATAAATCACTTCCAGTTTTGGTTTTTGCATCTGAAAACACAAATAATGAATACGAAGAGTCAGACGAAAAACAAGAAAAACTAAGAGCGTTTAGAGAAAAAGCATTGAAATCTAGAATGGCAAGCATGTGGAAAGATATTAATGATTTATCCTTAAAAGTAGTAAGCGCAATTTCAAATGCAAAGGAATCCATCGTGCGACCAGGTTGGGTAAGGGGTGGTAAATATAATACAGAAGAATTGTTAGAACAATTAAATGCCCAGAGAGTAGAAAACGCCAATTTAAAGAATGTTCAAAAAGATTTGCAACAAAAAATCCAAGATTTAACATTAAATGATGAAGAGGAAAAATTTTGGGACAAACTCATTACGATTCCATATAGTGCAAAAAAAGAAGTTGTTGACGAATTAGGGAAACGTAAAAAAAAGAAAGTTTCTTATGTGAGCGAAACAAAATACTTTTGTAAAGCATGGTATGAAATTTACCAATATGTTATTCCATTTTTTTATCATGAAGACTATTCAAGTTCACTCAAAGAAAAAATTAAAAATTTGATAGGCGAACCTGATATTTGGTTAAATGATAGCGAGGTGTTAAAAATAAAGCATCAGATGTTTGCATTAAAATATATAAGTTTAAGGCGAGATACTTATGCTTATGAAAAACCTGAAAAAATGCAAATCACTAATAAAGGATTAACCGCACTAAATAAGATTTTATTAACGAAGTAGGGAGATAAAAATGCAGAAGAATGGCAAGTTAGAGCTGACGTGGGTTGGCAAATATGACGAAAAAGAAATAGAACCGAGAATTTTGGTTGAGGATAAGAGTAAATCTTATGGTGACCCCGACAGCGAAAATATGTTGATTCACGGGGATAATTTGATTGCGTTAAAAGCCCTTGAACAGGATTATGTTGGTAAAATTAAGTGCATTTATATCGACCCTCCTTATAATACAGGTAGTGCTTTTGAGCATTATGATGATAATCTGGAACAAAGCACATGGCTTTCGTTAATGAGAGATAGGCTTAAGTTATTATACAATCTCTTATCGGATGATGGTACAATTTGGATTAGTATTGATGCAGATGAAAGTCATTATTTAAAAGTGTTATGTGATGAGATTTTCCAAAGACGTAATTTCATAGATGAAATTGTTTGGCAAAGGTCATTTGCACCTATTAATTTAAAGAAGACGCTTTCTAGAGCCCATGATGTGATTCTTGTTTATGCCAAAAATAATGGGGCTGATTTTGAATTAAATAAGTTGCCGAGGACGGAAGGCGCAAATGCTAGATATAAGAACCCTGACAATGACCCACGCGGTGTATGGACATCAGGCGATTTGTCTGTTGGACCTAGAATTGCGGAAAAAGTGTACCCTATAACGACACCATCTGGAAGAATAGTTTATCCCCCTGAAGGATATTGCTGGCGACTTACAAAAGATAGATTTGAAGAATATGTAAATGATAATAGAATTTGGTTTGGACCAGAGGGAAATAATACACCACGTATCAAAAGATTTTTAACTGACGTAAAAGCGGGGATTACACCAATGACTTGGTGGACCAGAGAGGAAGTAGGTGATAATCAAGAGGCTAAAAAAGAGATAAAGGCACTTAATTTTGACAGTGTATTTGATACACCTAAATCCGAACGTTTAATAGAAAGGGTAATAACTATTGGCTCTAATCCTGGAGATATAGTGCTTGATTCTTTCCTTGGCTCTGGTACAACAGCAGCGGTTGCTCATAAAATGGGAAGAAAGTGGATTGGGATTGAACTTGGTGATCATGCTTATACGCATTGCAAAGTTAGAATGGACAAGGTTATTGACGGCGAACAAGGTGGTATAAGCAAGTCTGTCAACTGGAAAGGCGGTGGCGGATATAAGTTCTATGAACTTGCGCCGAGTTTACTTGTTCCTAATCCTAAACTTCCTACAATTAAACAAATTAATCCTGAATACACTTTTGAAATGATGTGTGAATCGATTTGTAAATTGGAAGGGTTTAAGTATAAGCCGGATGGGAAATTCCACGGTAAATCAAGCGAACAAAGATTTATTCACATTACCAAAGAGTTTGTTAACGGCGAATATATCAACAGTTTGCTTGCAAATTTAGGTGAAGAGCAGTCTTTACTCGTATATGGAATGAAAATACAGTCTGGATTAAGACTTCCGGATAATATTATCGTAAAGAAAATCCCGAAAGATTTGCTTGATAAATGCACTTTTGAAAGCGAGGTGAAGTAAATGAGTAATATCGTTAATCAAATTGGATACGCAATGAGTTTAAGAGAGCCGCAAAAGGAGGCTCTCCAGTATCTTGACGCTATTTCATCAAACTGCGATTACCAGCGCAATACCCTCGCCGAAATAGAATCGGTAGCCACGGCGAATTGCGAGGACAAGCACACCATAAAAGTAGATGATGACTTCAAATTTCCGTCTTTTTGCTTTGACATGGCAACGGGTATTGGTAAAACGCGTTTGATGGGCGCGGCAATCTATTATTTGTATAAAACTAAGGGATATAAACATTTCTTTATTCTCGCACCTGGTAATACCATTTACGATAAGTTACGTAAAGAATCTAACCCTGCGCATCCCAAGTACATATTCAAAGGTTTAGAGGCAGAGATGGGTCGTCCGAAAGTATATGACGGCGAAAACTATACCAAGTATCCTGTAAGATACGTGCAGGGTGAAATTGAAATTGAAAAGGCTTCTGAAATTCAGATTTTCATATTCAATATCGGCAAAATTTTTAACAGTAAAACGGATACTACTTTTAAGTTCCATAAATACCAGGAAACCCTCGGTTCTTCTTTTGCAGACGTACTTGCAAAGTTTGATGATCTTGTTATTTGTATGGATGAGGCGCATCGATACTATGCTCCTGCTTCTATGAAGGCGATAAGTTACTTAAAACCGATTTTAGGATTGGAGTTTACCGCTACGCCGAAGTCGCACAGTAACGTGATATACAGTTACGATTTGGCAAAAGGTGCAGGAAAGTATTTGAAGATACCCGTTGTAATGGGTAGAACAAACACGGGCGGATATAGTGCGGATGATATTGAGGAAATGAAGATCCGAGATGGGCTTACTCTGCACGAGAACCGTAAAAAGGTTGTTTATCAATATTGTTTAGATAACAATTTGGACTATGTTAAACCCATTGTATTGATTGCATGTAAAGATACGGAGCATGCGAAGAAAATCCGAGCAATGATTGATAACGATGATTTTAACAATGGTAGATACCGTGGTAAGGTAATTGAAATTCACTCGAACATGAAAGGGGAAGAAACGGAAGAAAATATTCGTAAACTCCTTTCTATAGAAAGTGCGCAGAATCCCGTTGAAATTGTTCTTCACGTTTATAAACTGAAAGAAGGTTGGGACGTAAACAACTTGTTTACGATTATTCCGCTCAATGCTGCCAAGAGCGATATTTTAGCACTTCAAACGATTGGGCGCGGTTTGCGTTTGCCTTTTGGAGCGATTACCGGCAACGAGGCAATTGATACGCTGGATATCGTTGCGCATGATCATTATCGAGAAATAGTCGAAGACATTAAAAACAGTGATACGTTTAGATACCGTAATTTGGACGATAGAGGCGTAGAACCAACCAAAATAGTTGAAATTACGAACGGCATTGGAGACGGACAACTTTCGCTATTGGATGACATCTTTGTAAGTGTAGGCGTAAAGTCGTTCACCGACGTTTGTGATGTAAAAACGCAGGATAGAATGTACGAAGAGTATATGCGGTCTTTTGGCAGAACAAGTAAAGCTGAAAAGCAAGAGAATCTTCAGTATTCTATTTTTGATTCTATAGAAGAAAGCGAAAATCAAGTATATTCTGATGAGACTACTCCTATCGAGCCTACATCCGTTGCAGCAAAAAAAGGTCAACCGATGAAAAAGGAAGACTTTGTTGCGACTGTAACAGAGTTAAGCAGGAAGGCGATCTCCGTTCCCAAAATACTGGTTCAACCGAGTTCTACGGTGATATTAAAACCGTTCGTTGTAAAGCGTAATATAGCAGATTTTGAAGTTGCAGCATCAAAAATAGAGAGGTTTAATGCTGTTAACGCAGAAATGCTTGAGTCTTTCGATGCCGAAATCTTAGCAGTTGATGATGCAACGAACACTCTTGCGTGTATGTTGCTTGATTGCGACGCTTTAAGTGAGATTTCAGTTGATGAAGATGCTGATTATATTTTGGATATTGTACAACAATATCTTGCTTTGATTGACGGATCTGATGAGGAAAAGAAGCGAATCGTGCGTCGTTATGCAAAACTCATTATTGACGATATAGTTAAGCAGATACACGAGAACATGGACAGACAAACATACTATACGCATGTTGTGCAAAAGGATTTAATTGTCTTCAGAAAGGCTGTTAAAAACGTGCGAGCGGACGGCGGAGAGGTAAGCTTCCGTAAATCTTTTGCGAATAAGGGAGAAATTAAAAAATACGTGTTTACTGGGTACAAAAAGTCCTATTACGGCGCGAATGCTTTTGATAGCGATACGGAAAGGCTTTTCTCAATTGTGCTGGAAGATGATGCGGATGTCATTCGTTGGATAAAACCGCCTCTTAATCAACTGGGACTATTCTGGCAGGCGGGACAACAATATAATCCTGACTTTTTGGTGGAAACTTCGACCACAAAATATATGGTTGAAGTGAAGGCTAAAAACGAAGTTAAGAATCCGGATGTCGTAGGAAAGGCAAAAGAAGGTATCAAGTGGTGTAAGTATGCATCGATAGTCGACTTTGATAAAAAGCCGTGGGAATACAAACTTATAACGGATGAAGTTATTTCGGTGGGGAATACATTGAAGTATATTTTAGGACTCAGCGAAGTGATAGATACGGAGGAATGAGATGGCAGAAGATAAAAGCTTTTTGGAATCTGAAGTAAGACAGAAAATAATAGAGGCTTTGAGAAAAGACTTGGTCGGTCCTTTAGCGGAAAACGAAGTGTTGGATGAAAGCCCGATGTTTGAATATTTGACGGGTATGTTATATCCGCAAGTTCTAGTGGATTGCATGGAAATGGAGCAAGAACTCGATGAGGACGTAGATAGATCCGAACAAGATTCAAACTATACTCCGCAACCGGATGAAGACGATAATGAACCAATGACTGCGACAAAATTTAGTCAGCCGTCAACTATCGGCATGAGCTTTTATCTAAGAAAAGACACAAAACATATTAAGGCTGATGTTTCTTGGGGAGATTATGTAAAATCTACCGAAAAATATACGACCGAAAAAGGCGAAGAGAAAACTCGATATTTATATACGCGCCAACCCATGAAGGAAACGGTGGATGTCGATTTTGGTTCGTTTGAAAAACATCAAGACTATCCTTTGCCTGTTGATTCTAATTTGCATTTATATGTCACAAAAATAGGTTTGCGCAATAGCGACTACATGTTGGTTACTTTGCATTTGACAAACAAAAGACCTAAGGGTAATTCTACTTTAGAATCAATTATTTTCCAAGCAAGGATTGAAGCGTACAGCAATGAAGAGACAAACTGCTTTGTGGCAGAGAATATTTGCCGTGATATTTTGGCTCCGGACGAATTTTACTATTCTCAGCGCCCCATTTTCGGGCGAGGACGCGGATGTGCAATTATGTGGGATTGTGTAGATGAAAAATACGCATCCAAAGTGTATACCTCGTTCATACCGGAATACGAGTTCCCAGGGGTAAGGGCTACTATCGATGGCTTCGCCGATGATCATTTCTCAATGAGTTTTATGGCTCGACCAAAAAACAAAGAAGAAACAATTGCTCGGCTACGCGCATTAAGCGATGCATACTCTAATTGGATCATCTCGACATTGGTTAATGATGAGCGAATGGCAGATTCTGTGTTTAAGCAAAAAGTCGGAAACAATGTGATTGAAAAATGTAGAGTGGCATTAAGAAGGATTGAACAAGGTATAAATCTCATAGCGAGTGATGATATTGCATTTGAGGCATTTTGCTTTATGAATAGTGTAATGTCTTTGCAGAGAAGTATCGGTTCATTTTCCAAGAAGCATGGCAAAGGAATAGAGTGCAATTTTGGAGAATTCGTCGATCCGAAGAAAAAAGAGAATTTGTTTTGTTGGCGTCCATTCCAAATTGCCTTTGTTCTTATGAATTTGAATGGTATAGTTGATCCATCGCATGAAGATAGAGAGATAGTAGATTTGCTTTATTTCCCGACGGGCGGAGGTAAAACAGAGGCATATTTGGGGTTAATAGCATTTACGATTGCTAATAGAAGATTGCGAAGCAATGATAATGGCGATTATAATAACGATGGCGGTGTAACGGCGATATTGCGCTATACCTTGCGTTTGCTTACGACTCAACAACGCGATAGACTTACGAAAATGGTCATAGCTGCAGAGATGGAGCGTCAACGTCAGTATCCGCGTTATGGAAAAGAACCTATTAGCATAGGCTTTTGGGTTGGTGGAGGAGTTACTCCTAATACATTTGAATCCCTTAAAGATAATGCAGATAATCCTGACGGGGGTAGAAACAATCGGAATTTATTGTACAAACAACTGTTAACTTGTCCGTTTTGTGGGCGAGAACTAAAAAAGGAAAACTTTTATATAGATTTTGAAAGAAAAAGTGTAGAGATATATTGTGAAGACGAAAATTGTATTTTTTATAAATACAAAATGCCTAAGCGAATGAGCATTCCAGTCTACTTTGTTGACGAAGAAATCTATAATAAGTGTCCTACTGTTATTTTAGCAACAGTTGATAAGTTTGCTAATCTTCCTTGGAATCCATCCTCAAACGCACTATTTGGTAGAGTAGATAGAAAGTGCGAGCGTGATGGGTATATTGCTATGGGCATATCGCATGAAAATAGACATAATGCTACAAGTAAGCTTCCTGCGGCGAATGTTGTTAATATTAAACCATTTGCTCCGCCAGAACTAATTGTGCAAGATGAGTTGCATCTAATAACGGGACCTTTGGGCACTATATATGGTGCTTATGAAACGATCATTCAAGATCTATGTTCTTATACAGCAAATGAAAAGAAGATTTTGCCAAAATACATTGTTTCTACGGCTACAATAAAAAATGCACACGAGCAAATTCGGTGTTTATATGGTAGAAAACAATCGATGCAATTTCCAGCGAATGGGTTTGAAATTGGTGATAGTTTCTTTATAAAGGAAATACCTACAACTGAAAAACCATTCAGAAAATATGTCGGGATAAGTGCGAGTGGGCAGTCGATGAAGACTACAACATTAAGAGTGTATGCAATAGCGTTGCAAACGGTTTCAGAATTGATGGCCGACGAAAAATATAAAGGCGCAATAGACCCATATTATACATTAGTTGGTTATTTCAACAGTATCAGAGAATTGGGAGGTACCGTAAGACTATTACAAGACGATATTCCGAAGAGGATTAATCGTTTAAAAAAGAAATATAATTTTGCTACGACACGCTATTTGAACAAAAAAATAGAAATAACCTCACGAATTGCTTCAAGCAAAATTACGGAGAAATTAAAAGAACTGGAAGTTTCTAGCGACCAAAAAGGTGCGCTAGATACGGCTATAGCAACAAATATGATAGCCGTTGGTATGGACGTCGATCGATTGGGATTAATGTCTGTAATGGGGCAACCAAAGCAAAACTCCGAATACATACAGGCAACAAGTCGTATTGGACGTCAACATCCAGGATTGGTATTTACTATGTACAATCCATATAGACCAAGAGATTTATCTCACTACGAGAACTTTGTTGGTTATCATAGCCAACTTTATAGATACGTAGAAGGAACAACAGCAACTCCTTTCTCGGCACGAGCAAGAGATAGAGTGTTGCATGCACTGGTAGTCGCAGCATTGAGATTGGAAATGCCAGAATTTGCGGATAACATGAAGGCAAACGACATCAGCAAATTATCTGCGGAGCAAAAAGAACGCCTCTATAGTATTATTTTAGATCGATTGGCTATAGTTAATCCTCAAGCACGGGATGACACGAGAGATGAAATAGAACGCTTTTTGGGTGATTGGCAGTGTATTGCGGCGCAATCGAAGACACTAGTTTATTATGTAGGCAATAAATATCTTGAAAAGTATAATAGGCTTATGAATTATTATAGTGAAGATTGCTCGATAACGGAAAAGGGGACATTAAACTCAATGCGTGAAGTTGAAGCGTCCGCAACATTATTTTATTGGACGGAGGAGTGATATGGCTTATTTTGATAAAAATAAAATTGGAGAAATTAGGCCGAATCAATTAATAACAACATTTGGACCGGGAGCAATAGTAGATGCTGTAAAAGATTCCGTAACGGTTCTTGATACGAACTACTGGCAGTCAAAAGGTAAAAAGATAATTGACGGTAGATTGGCATCTTACCTTAACGTTTCATATTTTTATATGCCGCAAACGTCAAAAAAAGGAGACTTGCCTGTAGTTTCTTTCCCTAATTATCACGTGTGTTCCGATCCAAAATGTGGCAGGCTGTTTGACATTCGTGATAGTTTTGATGAAGAACGATATAAGATTTATGGCCCGACATGCCCCATATGCCATAGAATTGCTTATCCATCAAGATTTATTGTAATGTGCGAAAAAGGACATATGGATGATTTCCCTTGGGATTGGTGGATACATAAAGGGAAGACAACAGGTCATAAAAATTTTAGAATGTATTCTACTGGCTACACCTCAACATTAGCGGATATGTGGGTGCAATGTTTGGATTGCGGAGAAAAGCGTTCACTAAGTGGTGCTATGCAAGAAGATGCATTTGAAGGGAAAAAGTGTACTGGAAAACATCCTTTTAGACCAACGACAAAACCAGAAAAATGTGATAGTGCTGTTATTCCATCACAGCGCGGTGCTTCTAACGTATATTTTCCTGTAATTCGTAGTGCCATCTCTATTCCACCTTGGACAGATCCATTATATAATTTAATTGATGAGCATCTTAGAACTTTAGAGCAAATGATTGAAATGAATGTGCCGGATGCGGAAACATTCATATATAATAAATATTTTGCCGAAAACTATTCTAGGAGTGAGTTCGACAAGGCGTTAGAGAATCGCCGTAAAAACATTAAGGAGTTTACGGAAATAAAATTGATGGAGTATTTGGCGATTACTCATCATAATGATCCCTCATATGCATCTAACAAAAAGCATTTTAAGGCAGAAGAAGATGAATTGCCTAGTGGGTTAAAAAAGTATTTCTCACGTGTTATAAGAATAACTCGGTTGCGTGATGTAATGGTTCTGTTGGGGTTTACAAGAACAGCTGCACCAGATCCCGATGCGGAGCAGCAAGTAAATATAGTAAGGTTAAATAAATCCAAAGGTGAACCCTGGTTGCCTGCGGTAGAGGTTAATGGCGAAGGTATTTTTATTGAATTTAATAAAAGCACTTTGGGTGAGTGGTGCAAAATACCGACGATAAAGACACTCTCTAAGCAATACGAGTTTTGCTATGAGCAATACTGTTTGTCTAGGGGGTGGACACAAGGAATGAAAAAGAATGCGGAATATGTTTTAATGCATACTTTAGCGCACTTGCTTATAAAAGAAATGTCATTGCAATCAGGGTATTCGTCCTCTTCAATAAAAGAAAGAATTTATTTTGGTGAGAATATGTGCGGGATACTATTATATACCGGAAGCTCAGATAAAGAAGGCTCTCTTGGGGGTCTTGTGGAGTTGGGTAATTACGATAGATTGCTTCCGTTGCTAAAAGGAGCCCTCGAAAATGCAATGAATTGTACTAATGACCCAGAATGTATGGAAACTTTACCGACTGCGGAAAAGTCTAATGGAGCAGCATGCCATTCATGTTCAATGATATCTGAAACCGCATGTGAAAATGGTAACAGATTGTTGGATAGAGCATTAGTTGTTCCTATCGGAGGACGGGAAGAACAGTCATATTTCCGTGATCTTGTGAGGGATTTATGCAATTTGGAAGTCTAAAAACGGAGCTAATATTCAGCACTATAAAAAATGAGATTGCTGCTTTAAATGGTGGGGATTTTGAGTGCGGATTATTTCCAAAATCATTGAAACTAATTGAACAAGAATATCCTCAATTAAGTAAAGAACAAGCAATGTCTTTGATAGAACTCGTGGGCAATGCGCTGTATGAAAAACAAAAAGAAACGGTGAGCTTGGTTGCAACTATACCGCCATCATTTTCTCTAAAAACAAAGCGGATTCAAAATGTTGTTGAAGAAATGATAAAGAATGCTAAAAAGAGCATTTTGTTAACTGGCTATTCTGTATCGGAATTTGTTTCTGAACTGATAGATTTGTTGGTAGCAAAAAGTCAAAAAGGGGTTCTTGTAAAAATATTCTTTAACGACATTAGCGGTCAATCTTCAATAGAAAAAATACTTCGCTATAAGGGGAAATTTTTGCAAGTTTATAATTATACAAACAAAGAAGATAAAATGGCGGCACTTCATGCAAAAATTCTAGCGGTGGACAACGACGAGGTATTGATTTCTTCGGCGAATCTATCCTATCATGGCTTGTCTGGAAACATTGAAATAGGTGCGTATGTACATTCTGAAAAAATAGTTAGACAAATAAGCGAATTATTTAACCAATTGTTGTTTAATAAGGTTTTCACCGCAGTAAATGAATAATAAATGAGGCAGATTGGTAGGGGTGTGCGTGTTCTTGCACACCTCTATTTTTATGCTTTTCAAACCATTGATTTTTAATCTCGTATTGGCTATAATATAAACATCAAAAGCGGACAAATTGTCCGTTATTGAAAAAGTGAGGGCCACCACAAATGCAAACGAAAAAGCAAGACTTAACAAACAAGATCAAACACTTCATTGAAGAATACTACGGTCAATATGGAACAAGCCCTACTATTCGGTGTATTGCCGAGAATGTCGGGTGCAGTAAAAGCAACGTTTCCATCTACATTGACTACTTGAAAGAGCAAGGTCTTATGGAAATCGGCGAAAACGGTTACGAAACAGACGTAACCAAAGCCACCGATACAAAAGTGGTTGCCGTTCCCAAGTTGGGATACGTTCCATGCGGACCATTATCCGAAGAGTATGAGTGCATAGATGGTTACGTTCGTCTTCCTGCATCGTTTGTCGGAAATGCAAAATCGTGTTTTTTGCTTACTGCTACCGGCAATTCGATGATAGACGTTGGTATCAACGATGGAGATTTGGTTCTTGTCAGACAACAAAACGAAGCAAACTATAACGATATTGTAGTAGCACTTGTTGAAAACGAAGTAACTCTAAAACGGTTTCGCCCTGATCCGGAGAACAAAAGAATTATCTTGCATCCCGAAAACAAGCGCATGAAAGACATCATCGTGCGAGAATGTAAAATTCAAGGTGTAGCAATCAAAGTAATAAAGAGTTTGTAATTATCCACAGTAACGATATAGATTTGAGAGACATAATAGCTTATGGGTTGAGCAAAAAAATACACAATTCGATGCAACTGCTCGGGCTGCCACATTCACTTGCCGCAGCCTTAAAAAATAATTGATCTTAACAAATCCGCCCCGTTTTGTTAAGTGAGATAAATACAAAGCACAAAGGTTTTTTACTTCAGTGTTGGAGATCCCGACCACACGTATGCAGTAAAAAAATCAAAGCCGATGTGCCATTGGGAGAAAGGAGGCGAAATAGCAACAATGCGTAGTAAAAAGGGAGGATTGCCCATTAAGTGGGTATGCATGAATTGCCACAAAAATATTGTAGGCACTCAAGGCTCTGACGGTCTTACCAGAATACATTGCCCGTACTGTGGTACTGTTACTGTTTCAAAGATTATCAGCAGAAGGCACGTACAAGTGGATTTGTATGCGCCTCAAGGACAAGAACTATTACACCAATCAAATAAATATAGAACTTACGAATGATACTTGGTCGGTCTGAAACAGAGACAGCGTAAAACCAAGAGCATCAATCGTATTAGAGCGGTAGGTTAAACCAGTAGTGAGAGGCCACCGACAGACGAAATCCGAAAAGGAAAGTAGTGTGTCGGTGGCTTTTTTGTTTCTCGAAAAAATTTTTCAAAAAAAACGAAAGTATTTTTTCAAAGTCGCAAAGAACTTGCGAGTTTGGCTTGTAGAATGCAGGCAAGAAGTACGAAAAAGGAGGTGAAAAGCGGATATGACGGCAGCGGAAAGACGACAAGCCATACTTGAAGTCTTGTGCTCACGGCGACATGAAACGAGAGGAAATCTCGCTCAAGAGTTCGGCGTAAGCAAGCGAACAATTGAATATGACGTGCTCGAACTTTCCCTTGCCTATCCCGTTTACACTACCCAAGGTAACGGCGGCGGAATACACGTTGTTGACGGTTTTAGATTAGACAGACCGCGTATGAACGACAAGCAAACCGCGTTGTTACAAAAAGTGCTTCTTACCCTTTCCGGAGAGGATAAAGAAACCATGCAACAAATCATCAAAACTTATGGAGGATCGAAAAAGTGAATTACGTACCGGATTTTATGGTAGACGCAATGAACGTTTACCGCACGCGGGATTTTATCGTAAAACAGGTAATCGGTATCAAGTACAGCGACGTAGAAAACATCGCGGTTATCAGCAACGATACCTTTTATCGGCGCACTAAAAAACGCGACCGCGAATACGAACGTATCTTTTGGGAACGCAAGCACATAAACGGCAAGCGAATTCCCGGCACTATGTACGCAAGAACGTATGTAGACTAACAACCTTTGGGTAATCCGAACGCTAACAGAACAGAAACCGATCATTTCGCGCGGTACTTGCAAGTGTAAGAGTGGCCACTCACCGACGGAAATATCGCCCGAAACGTAGTGTTTCAAAGAGAAGAGCGTTCGTTGCCAAATATACAACTTAATAGCGGGCTGTACGGAGTGAAAAACCCTACAAGACGTAAGTCCTGCACAACGCTGCTCTATCGGCGATACGGGAAAAACAAAAAATACATTTTAGGAGGATGCGCAAGTGGCAAAAGAAACAACTTCGTCCAACGCAAGCAAGTATAACGAGCGCAGATGGTCTATTCCGTCAAAACGCGCCAAGGGCTATGCAGAGGACAGAAAAGCAAAGGTTCACACCTACGGCAAAAAGGAAGGCAAGGAACTCACCGACTTTGAAGCAGGTATCCGTTCGGGATATCTTCAATGTCAGGGTGATCATGCCGGACTTTACAAGTACAAAAAAGCCTTGGCAGAAGGCAAAAGCAAAGCGGAAGCGCGTGCTATATCGCGTAAAAAATCTAAATAATTCGGAGGAAAAATCATTATGGAAAACACAAAAATCAATGTTGAAAGAGAAACTTTCAAGAGCAACGGCAAGGAATACTTTTCCTACTTTATCAAAGGCGTCGTAAGAGGTAGAAACGTGAAAGCGGGTCCCGCCCGACAAAGGCGGTTATGCCGTTCTGGATATCGTCTTCGACGGTGAAATGGAAGCCGAACTCGTCGTTAATCCTTTTGAAATTAAAGACGAACACGGAAAAACCATCAGGGGCAACACCTATATGGTACGTTCCTACGACGAAGACGGCACCGTTTACGAATGTCCTATTAAGCCTGCAAAAGCGTCGGACAAGAGTTTTCTCAATATGCTTTTGAGATAAAGCAAATCAACTTGTAAAAGCTACGGTTTGCTTATGCGAGCCGTAGTTTTTTACATCAAAAATCTATTTTTAGGAGGTTAAAAATGTACAACGAAATTCACGAACACGCACGTAAAGACAAAATCAAATGGATTGCCGTCTTTACTGCAATAATTCTTCTCTTTGTCGGGGTTATATCCGCTCTTGCAATTTCCATCAGGGTAAACGATACGGATAACGCTCCCGAAAATCCTATCGTTACAGACGACGGCGGAACGAACAATGGCGAAGTTGCAAAACAAACAAGGGTATTGCTGTCCGCCAATCCCTTTGCACTTACGGCAACGGATGAAAGAGGCGTAAGTACCGTTTCTAAAAAGATTACGGCAACCGTCTTGCCTGTGGACGCACCGGACAAATCTGTAGATTGGTCTATCGAATGGTGTATTCCTATCGAGGGCGAAGCTGTGACGGACTATCTTACCGTAACACCGGACAGCGACGGATCATTGACTGCAACCATTACTGCCTACAAAGGTTTCGAGGGTGCAAGCGCATACGTAAAAGCAACTACCCGCGTCGGCGGATTTACCGCAACTTGCTTGGTCGGTTATGACGGCGCCCCCGAATCTTTGCGTTTCACTTACAACGGCGTTGAACATATCACGTCGGACAGTATTGATCTGGTTGCCGGTACTACTTCCAATATTTCGCTCAACCTTGAAAACACTTTGGGTGCGGTCGGTTCGAAATACGGTAATTTTGAAATCGTGTCTATGAAAAGTCGGGGCAAATTCGTTATGACGAAAGAGTATATCATCAACGGTAGCGTTTCTTCTTCCGAGGATATCGTCTTTGACCTAGAAACGAGTAGCTACACCTATACTAACGAAGCATCGGGTTCTCAACAAACCTTGACTATCGGCACGGACGTTTTCTTTGACGCGTCTATAAGTGGTGACGTTCTTACTATCAACGCAAAGAAATCCGAGGCGTCTTACGTCAACGGTTATCCTCGTACCGGTTATCGCTTCAAATACAAGAGTGCCTACACCGATCCTCGTTCGGGCGGCGTTCCTACCGACTGTACTTGGTATATTGTCGTAAGAGATACCGTAAGCGGCGAAGAATGTCTTATCAACTTTGACATCGAATCTACCGTTACAAGCGTCAGTCTGGACACTACGTTCATCCAATTTTAAGGATGGTGATGTATGAGCAAGCAAACAGGAAAAACAATAAGCAAAGTTTTGGTGTATATTCTCGTTCTGCTTGTTTTTATAGGTGTCTTCGGACTTATTGCCAAGTTTACGGACGGTTTTACAAGCGATTTCAAAACCTTCTACGTTTCCGTAGACGGCAAGGACGTAATGAGTTCGTCGGACGGATTTGTAGTAACAAATTCTCAACCCTTGCAAGTGGACGTCCACTATACGTTCTCGGCAGTGAACAAGGACGAAAACAAAGGCTATTCCGTAAAAATCGTGCCTAATAAGATCGAAGGTGAAAACTTCGAGTACGTCGTTGACAACGAGATTTGCAACTACTTCGAGTTAACGGACTTATCCGGCGGTTTCTCGATTGAGAAGGGCGAAACGTCTTTTACGGTGACGCCGAAAGGTGAAACTCTAACCGACGTATTAAGCGCCGTTTACGGAAAACCCGCAAGCGATTGCACAGGCCTTGGCTACAACGATATGTTCACGATTATAGTCACATCCTTTAACGGTGAAGCGTCGGTGAAACTTAACTTCGCACTTATACGCACGATTACGGGCATAACGCTGGACAAGGAGGTGATCGAGTTTTGACGAAAGCAATGAAAACGAGACTGTACATAATGCTTCTCGCTATCATTGTGGTGTTCTGCACTGTCTATATGGCGGTGCAGTCACCCGTCATTGCAATAGCGGAAAGCATTAGTTATTCCGGCGTGTTGGACGATTTGAAGAAAGACAGTTCGTTCAAGCCGAGCAATTATCCGCAAAATGCCGAAGATTTCTCGATACAGGTCATACAACTTGCCGAAAGCGTGGACAAAGAGTTGTTCGTATATGCCTACCAGCCGAGCGGAAAAAGCAAGAATCTGAAAGCGTCGTCTATCAATATTTCAACGACTATCAACGACGCAATCAGTTTTACCAACTACAAACTTGAACTGCTCAATTCCAACGGCGTGTTCTACAAGTACAAGGTGAAAGGCTTAACCATCAAAAGCGACGCGGCAATGTATTACGCCATAAGCTCAATTTACCGCTCGTTCGACGAGACTATAGACAAGCAAGCAAGCGGAGGAAACACCGTTACGGAAGTCAACTATGCCGTAAATAAACAGTATTGTTTCGGAGAAATAAACGGCAATCCTTATGTCAACTGCGTGGATATTGAAACCATAGTCGTTACTGATAAGTTTGTTGGGTTTGTAAGATACCCGGACGGTTTCAAACTGTACGTCGGAGCGTGCGACAGCCATTTTGTGGCTTTCAACACGGACAAGCCAATCGACAAACTTCTGGAAGCCGACGTGTATTACACAACGCAAGAGTATTCATCTTCTTGGGTGCTATTTGGCGGTACGAGCGAAAGTTTTGGCGAGAAAGCAGACAACTACGCTTATTTGAAATATACCGATAAAGTTGAGCATAACGGCGGTGGTCTTTTTGCAGGAACGTATACTTGGGATAGAATACAGAGCGTGGAAGATTTTATTGCAACCGAAGACAGAGAAAATATCTACCACGGCGCAATATTGGACGTAAAGACTTCAAGTAAATTGACGGACGAGGCATTGACGGAATTGCAAGACAAAAAATGGGTGTTAAGATTTGCCGAAACGGACTACACCTTTTGGTACGGTGAAAGCGCTCACGGCACGTTTTCCACTCTTGTAGGCGACGTTACGATACTACGCTTGAAGTTCGAAACGGACGGCATCACATACAATTTAGGCGTTATTGACAACAAGCAAACGGGCAGTTCCGATCCGGTGAACGAAACGGAAATTGACGTTAGCCTGAACAATCGAGGAAAAACCCTTTTGTACCTCTTGATGCTGATTCTACTCATCATTATTCTTGCACCGATTCTGCCGTACATTGTGCAATTTGTGGTGTGGTTAATTTCCCTGCCAATAAAGGGCATAGCGGCAATCGGGAAAAGCGTCCGGCGAAAACGTCAAGAGCGTAAAGAACGGCAAATATACGAAAAAGTCGTAGCGACAATCGACAAAAAAGATTTTGAAGATTACGACTAAAACACAAACGGCGCCGGCGGATGAAAGTCTGTCGGCGATATTTTATAAAGGAGGTCTATTTTGAAAACGTTTAAGAGAATAATGGCAATTATATTGCTTATCGTTACGGTTTTAGCCGTGAGCTATCTGGCGTATACGGCTAAACAAAATCAGCCCGAAGCGGTTGTATCGGAGGTGTTATATGAAGTGGCAAAAACGACTTAATATCTGTTTTATGGTTATGCTTACGGCATTGTTTATATTGCTTGGAATATTTGTGTTTCGGCAATCGTATTGCAGAGTAATCGAGTCTTTAATTGACTTATTTGGCGGTTTTAAGTACTATTTATGCACGTTGTTTGAAATAGAAACAAGCGGGCTGCCAAGCGTAACAGAGTATTCAAAAGTTATAGAATGGACGGCAATTTTGCCATCGGACTTTGAAAACTTTAAGGTAAACGCAACAGAATATTTCGTAGCGCTCATAAGCAAAGAGAACTTTTTATCTTGGCTCAGTATGTCGGGAAATAAGTTAGGCATTTGGGCAAAGGTAATAACCATTCTTTTGCCCGGCATTGTGGGATTGTTTATCGTAATAAAACGACTATATGCAAGCGGCAACACGAAACATAACGTGGATACTATTCCTTTACGGATATTCAAGAAAGCGTCCGCGGTATTGTATCAGCCTGTAAAACGCTTTATATGCGGCTACATAGAGTTCTTGCGTAAGCATTCGGGGATATTGACGTTATGATGCGTCATGTGGATACTTCACCTAAACCTTGCAAGTATTATAATAGCGTTTTTCGCATATTACTTCTATTTTGCCGTGTCTTTCGACGTCGGCAGTATTTATACGCAAGTTGTAAAAATGGTTTTGGACTTACAACCGTTTTTCCGATTCTTCCCTTGGTGGTCGCTTGTTATCTTAGCATACGTTTTATTCGAGCGTTTCAGAAAAAAGGTGGCTCTCAACAAACTGCGAAAGTATGAGGCAAAAAATTGTGGGTTTATCAACGAGTTGCCTATCGTTTCAATGACTTGCGGAAGTATGGGCAAACGGAAAACTACGATGATTACGGATATGGCATTAAGTCAGGAAGTAATGTTCCGTCAAAAGGCATTTTCCATCTTGCAGAAAGCGGATATGAAGTTTCCTTACTTCCCGTGGATATGTTTTGAAAAGGAACTTTCGGCATGCATCGAATACGGAACGGTTTATAATCTTGCAACGGCGAAAGAATGGGTAGCGTTGAAACGATCGCGTTTCGAGAAACACCGTAATTGTCAATGGCAGTTATATGGATATGATTGCAAAAGATATGGGCTTGAATATGACGACGCATTGAAAACAAGTGAGTTGTTTGACGTATTGGAAACCTATGCGCAAGCGTTTTTTATTTACGTTCTTCAAACGAGTCTTATCGTGGCGAACTATTCCATACGAACGGATAATAGATTGCTTTCGGAGGATAATTTTCCCTTATGGGCATTAGATTTCTTCACGGACGGACCGAAACGAAACCGACACTCTCATATTTTGGACTTTGACGTGTTGCGTTTGGGCAAAAAGATTTTGGAAAAGAACCCCAAAGCAGGCAGTTTTGAATTTGGAGTTGTGGCGATTACGGAAATAGGAAAAGAGCGCGGCAACAATCTGGAATTAAAAGAAGTAAAAAAGAAAAACGATGAAACAAATCAAAAGAATGACTTGTTCAATTCGTGGCTAAAAATGTGCAGGCACTCCGCAACTGTGGACAACTATCCGTTCATAAAGGTGTTCACTGACGAACAGCGACCGGAGTCGTGGGGTGCGGACGCGAGAGATCTTTGCGATATTGTAAATATTGTTTCAGCCGGGGATACGAAACTTGCTTTGCCGTTTTATACGATTGAAGATATGTTGTCCGAAATGGCGTTTAATCGCTTTACTGCTTTGTATTACGATTTCAGATACCGCCGTGGCGATAATACTCTGCTCGTGCATATCCTAAAATCCGTTACTGCTTGGCTGTGGAAACGTAACGCAAGGATCTACAACAAATACGGCTATTCTATTGTGAAGATTGAAAAAGAACGCGGCACAATGGACGGCAAAGCGGAGAACAAGAGATATTTTCTTATGAATTACAAAATCTATCGCAACCGTTTCACGACCGACTGTTTTTCGGACTATTTCAACGATATGGCAAAGCGTTCGAACGTGGGGATTATGGATTATCTCGAATATGCCACCGAAAAAGCGAGCGTTGAAGAATTAAAGTCGCAGAACAGTTATTTCATAAACGGTCTTTACCGTGATGAAGAAGGGGCGTGATAATATGGCATACGGAGAAACAAAAGTCTATTTCGACGGCAGTCATTACATTGCAATTCCGCATACGGAAAAGCCTTATAGAAAACGACGAAAAATCATTGAAGGAGAAATAACTGTCACTGAAACAGAGAACGGCGAAAAGCTTGTTCCTTTGGAAGAAAAAACGGATATTCCGCCTCCGGAAAAACTATCGGAAAACGTGGTTGAAGAAGTGCACGAAGAAAAGGAAAAGAAAGAAGAAATTACAGTCAATCCTGAGCCTGCAAAAACGGTTGTGACGACCAAAAAGCAACTCTTTGATAAGTTATACGCAGAGAGTTTGAATATGCCCAAATCGGTCAGAAAACGCTTTTTAACTGATAGTATGCGACCGTTTTTCAAAGACGCAGAAACGACCGAAAACTACGTTATGCTGAATATGGAACGCAGGTATAGAAATCTCGTAACGCGGAGGATACGGCTTATACGGAAAGTGAACTTGCAGAACTTCAACTACTTTGTAACGTTCACCTACAACGACGCTATTCATACTGAGCGTTTTTTCCGGGACAAATTACAAAACACATTAAGCCATTTTTGCAGTAGAAAAGGCTGGAAATACATTGGCGTTTGGGAACGTAGTCCGGAGAAACAGCGCCTACACTTTCACGGCATTTTTTATATCCCTGACGGAACGATGCCGGGACGTATGGAAGATAAAGAGAGTTACAGTTTTTCGAAACATAAAAGGCAGATAACGTGGCAAAACGACTACTTTAACACGCATTTCGGACGTAACGATTTTAGAAGAATAGAAACTCGCTCCCACGTCGGCGAAGCTGTAGCGTATATTCTCAAGTACATTGAAAAAAGTGGCGAAAAGATTGTTTATTCCCGCGGATTGCCACAATTTTTTATCTCGGATATTATGGACGAAGATATAGCGGCTCCGTTTGGATTGGAAGATAAAAAACTGCTACTATTTGACGACTTCGTATGTTGGGACGAGGGACTGTATATGGGCGAAGTGAGCCAAGAAGTAATAAGCCAGATGCGCAAAAGCAATTAAGCGAAAATCCGCACCTGTAAATACGGGAAAAAAACGGAAAATGCCGTAAACGAAGAGTAGCGGTGATTCGCCAAGCGGGTCAGCGGCGAACACCGCTCTCGTTACGCTTCCGTTTTCCGTTATTTCGGTCGGTTCGGTTAAGTTTTGGCGTGTGCTTGTCTTCGGCGAGCGCAGCGAGCCGACTTGTATCAAGACAAGCACACGCCTAATCGCCAAAGTCGCAAAATCCCTTCGAGTTTGAGCCGTTGTATATATGTTTCAAAAAAATCAATGTGACGGGTGGCGGGATAAGTGTAAAGTTTATTCAATTCTTTTGCAACAGATTGTTTTTTTGCGGGAGTTGTTTTTAAGTTTATTTTCGACTTTGTGTTGTCTAAAATGTGGCGATAAACTGTTTTAGATTATAAAATTGAGCTGATTTGAAAAAATATTTTGCAAAACTATACCTTTTTATACAGAATATATTGACAGATGGCGATTATAAGTGTATAATAGTGACATCACTGATTATGGAAGGTGTGCTATGACTACAAAACTATTTGAAAGATTGGTAACGAAGTTCTCCATAAAAGTATCTGATTTGATAAAGTATTTGGAAATTTCTAAAGCCACAATTTACAATTATCGAAATCTTGAAAATTTTTCCGATATCCCGAAAGACAAGCAAATAAAAATATTGTATTTATTTGGAAAAGAGACGGAGGAGGAACTTGAACTGGTTCTTGACGAGTCCGATGCCGATATTCTGGCTCAATATGTTAATCGTATTTCAAGCATACTGAAAGATAGCGTAATGGAGAAAAAAGAATCCATTGCATCCATCGAACAGTTGACTAATGAGGTTGATCGATTATCAAAAGAGAACGCCGTATTGCAACGAGAAGTATCGTTAGTCCAATGTCTAAACGGGCTGGACGAATTCACAAAAACGATATTGCTTGATAAAATTGCTCGTATAACAGAAAAATCATCACCCGCAGAACTGAAGGAGTTTATTGACTATTTAGATATTTTTGAAAAATATCGTGCTTTCGTGCGCAAGTGAGGTAAAATGCTATGGCATATTTGTATCTAAATTTTATTGATAATCTCACTACCGGATTAGGCGAGAAGGCTTGGGGCAAAGAAGATTTTTATACCACTTCCTTGACTGATCAGTACGAAATCATTAAAAGAAAAATAGGAAATACTGCCGAAACACTTCAATCTTTTGTGGGAGGAGCTTTTCCTTCTATGGTTAACAAAAGGTACTTCATTTCTATGCCTGGGTTCGATCGTAGGATGCAAGAGAATAGGCGCGGGAAGAAGTGTATTTATAATATCGTTATAAGACCGGAACACGATGAGTTCATTTCCAGAATCCTTCCAGACAACTATGACGTCATTGTGATAGGAGATCTGACCTTTGACTCAGTTACGGCGGTAACAGTTAAGGGCATCGAATTGATAGATAGCAATGTTGCCAAGTTTGGGGAACGGGCGGTTTTGTGTAATGCTGCCTGTGCTTTTGCTACGACATCGTTCATCGCCGGTGGACGAAGCATAATGGTCCCGGATTATGGGACAAGAGACATCCATGATGAGATTTTAACGAATGACTTTATTCTCGATCTTTGTGAATATGTTTTTCCGGTTCCGAACAAGAGTGAAACCATCGCTGTGCTGGATGAGTGGAAAGAGTATCTCCAGTTCCGCAAGTATTATTTAGGAAAACAATCGGAAAGATGCGAAACCATAGATGGTATAGAGGTATGCGACTCCTATATGATAACGAAGGAGGCATACAGACGAGACGAAGAAAGGCTCTCATCTTTACTGCTTGATAATGTTCCGCAATTTGCAAAAGGGGAGCAAGTTATCCTTTCTCGAAACATCCAGGGGTCGGATAGTTTTCCCTTGATTTGCGTAAGTATTAAACGTACCCGAAAAGAAATCCTCTCACAAACCATAGGCAAGGGCGGACACGGAAGACCCAAATTTGAAGTCTATCTGCAAAGATATACAAAAGATGCGATGGGCTTGTCGAAGTTTGCGCCACAATATGATGAGAATGGGAATCTTCCTAAAGGGTACCGCTTTAATCAGTATCTGCTCGGGGAGAGGTATCTCTTTGCCTCGGTGGACATAGAGCCGGATTTGACCGAACTTGAAAAAAGATACGAAAAGGCATATGAGCAAGAGAATAAAAAGATCGATGGCAAGTATGCAAGCATAATCAGTAACGAATTAGAGAAGTATATGTTCATTCAAGCTCCTATCATTAAAAAGGGGGTTGATAGTAAGTTGTCCGCTTATATTAAAGAGCTTGAAGACTCTCTTGAAAAAGATGTCGCGGAGAATTCCGACAAAGAGGTCAAGAAAGCCTATGATGCTGCAGTTGCTAAAGCAGTCGCACCCTTGGGAGAGAGACGAAAAAAGCAACACGCAGATATTCGCGCCCAGATGGAAAAGGCGAGGAAGTCAAAGCAGCCGGCGGATGAACTGGATGAGCAGATTGAGGATCTGAGGGGAAAAGCAGAGGCTGTTGACCTTGTTTATTATGATGAATTGGAAAAAATCAAGGCATCGATTTCGTTAAGAGAATTCTATCTTCGTCGCAACCAGGAATTGATAACAAGGAAAGAAAAGAGTCTTGCGATCAGTTGTCAGGCAGAGATTGATCGTGTAAGAAAAGAAAAAGAAAAGCAGTTAGAAATCCAATATAAGTCGCAAAAGAATGAAGAGAAGGCGACTATAAAAGAGGAACTTCAAAAGCAATTAGCAAACGAAAAAGCGATAAAAATCGAAAACGAAACCATCCGGGAATATCGCATTTATTTCCGTCCCACAGATATTACGGATAAAAACAGCGAGATCACTAAAAGCATCGAGGCAATTGAACCCAAATATCTCGTATATGATAACCGGGCTGAAAAAGCGAAAATCGAAAGGCAAGAAAAAGCCCTGGCATCCATTGCCGGCGGTTATGTGAAAAATCCATACTTGCCTACATATCTGTTTGCTCCCGGGGAACTAAAACAGATATCAAGGTTGTCTGAAAAAGAACCCGACTGGTGTTTGGAAAGTTTGAACGATGGACAAAAACTCGCTGTAAGGCGGGCATTGGCAAGCGAGAGTATTTTCCTTTTGCAAGGCCCTCCCGGAACAGGTAAAACGCAAGTCATCGCAGAAATAACGGCTCAACTTGCCAAGCAGGGCAAGAAGGTGTTGATTTCTTCCGAAACCCATAAAGCAATCGACAACGTGTTCGAGCGTTTGCCCAAAATACCGGAAATCCGTCCTTTGCGGTTGATCCCTTCGCAGAACGGAAAAGACACGAATTACAGCCCCGAAAGGCTCGTGGATAATTTTTATGCGAACATTAGCGGGAATCTTGAAAGGCAAGTAAACCGCTTTGAGCATTTTGAAGAAAACAAAGCCATATTCAATGAGGAGATGAAACGACTCCGTATGGAATATGACAGATTGTTGCGGTTGAAACGTGATAACGCTAAAGCGGAAGCCGAGCGGGATAGACTCATCACCATCATTAACAAGTTGAATGAACAACTCGAAACCCAAAGGGCAGCACTTGGCGAAATTAAGGGAATAATCGAGCAACACAGAAGGACCGAGAAGTATATCGAAAACTATCGGTTCTCCACGGATGGCGCGGTGGAAGAGTATATCCAGGGATACCGTGCAGCGGTAGAACAGCTACTTCAATCATACGAGTGTTTCAATGGGTTAACTATTGATAAAGTCCCCGAACTCATCCGTGTTAATATCGATGCTATAAAGGAAGAGTTATCGCATATTTTGTCGGAAGACAACCTTGTCGCATTGAAATCCCGCCAGACTGAATTGAGAAACATCATGCAGGGATTAAGAGACCCGGATACGGACGAGGCTCCTCAAGAGGGCGATGTGAATTACGCTAAGTATAAGGAGTACCAAGGGGAACTTATCACAATCGGAAAGGAAATAAAACAAGCGCAAGCGACTACGGAATTTGACTTTTCCGATAGTATTATTTTCGCTATTGCTCCAAATGCGGTTACAAATAAAGATCTCTTGAAGAAATTGCCGGAGGATTTGACGGCATTTAGAATTCGCTTGCAATCTCTTATTGCGGAGTTTATTTCAAAGATTGAGAATGTGATCAAACCGCATGAAAACAATGAAGCGGACATTACTGCAAAGATAGCCGATATTCAGTTAAGTATCTCCGAGAACAAGAAGGCTTATGAGGAGTTGGGAAGTAACGAGGGTATTGCGGAGTATGGCGAGTTAAGCTCCTCGTTGAAACAGAAAATCACCCGGTTCTTCCGTGATTTCAACATCATTAAGGAATACGATTCCGACAATCTTGACGAGGCCTTCGATATTATCAGAGCAGAGTGGACAAGGATAGAATATGACTACAATGCGATGAATGCGGAAAATACCGCTAAGATCCCCATGTTCAAAGAGATCATTCGGTATCTATCCCAAGATGACATAATAGAAGAAGACCGTCAGTCCTATACCAGGGAGCTGTATAACTGCGTTAATGTGTTCGGCATCACTTGCACAAGCCGTGATCGTTTTACTCAGTCCCAGCTTCAGGAACTCGGTAAATACGGCATCGAGTCGGTTGATATAAGGAAACAAGGCATCGATGTTGTAATTGTTGATGAAGTGTCGAAGTCTTCGTTCCTTGATTTGTTGATCCCGATTCTCTATGGAAAAACCATTATCCTTGTCGGGGACCACCGGCAACTACCGCCGATGTATGACTTACGCCACCTTCGCAGTGATGACTTTGATGGCCTTGACGAGGCTATTATCACAAAGGAGAAGAACGAAGAGTATACCGCCTTGTATGAGGAGTGTTTCTTCAAGACCCTTTACGAAAAAGTGCCTGATGACTTTAGAGTGATGCTTACCAAACAGTATCGCTGCCACAGTCATATAATGGAGGTGTTTAATCATTTCTATGGTGGCACTGGGAAAGGTTTAACTATCGGTAAAAAACAGCAAGACGTTGAGAAAGAACACGGATTGACCGTTAAAATCAATGGACAATCAATCATCGATCCGAAATATCACGTTTACTTCATCGACTGCGACCAAAAGGAGTCCAGTGCGTATGAAGGCAGCACATCCAAGATAAACGAGCAAGAAGCGGAAGTCGCTATGAAATTGCTCCGAGAACTTGACCTTGCAGCATCCGACCTGGTAAAGCAAGGAAAGATCAGGGTGAGCAGGGACAAGAAGATTGATGAAAGACCGAGCATAGGAGTCATTTGCACATACGGAGATCAAGCCGGACTGATAAAGAAAAAACGCAGAAGTTTGCAATTTAATGGTTTTTCAGGCAAGCCGGACGAACGTTTGATTATCAGTACGGTTGATGATTTCCAAGGGGACGAAAGAGATATCATTATTCTTTCCATGGTTCGTAACCCGAGTGGAAACAGATTTGATGCCGAATTCATCAAGAAGTTTGAGCGTATCAACGTTGCATTGTCCCGCGCCAGAAAACTGCTGATAATTGTTGGTGCAAGAAAGTTCTTGTCAGAAGCCGGGGTTATAGATTTGCCGGACTTGTCAGGCGATAAGTCTCGGGATCAAATCAACTTCCATGTGTATGAAAAGATAATCGATACGATTTATAGCCGTGGAAGAGTGCTTGTTGCAAGCGATATTATAGGAGGCTGATATGGAGGAAAAAATCTTAAAAGTGATAAAAACCACGACCGTTCCTTTTCCTCTTTATATTTACAGGACGAGCGTAACGTATAACGAAGTCAGGAAAGCCTCCGGTATCGCTTATATCATTCTCGATTTATTGCTGAACAATGCGAATAGGGAAGACACAATAGTGGATGTTTTGATGAAATTCGGCATCCCTAAAGACCTTCACTATATTTTCGGGCGAGAGATCGCCAACCTGATGAGTACGGATATCATTGCCTCGCGGTTTGCACCGAGTGATTTCCTGGGGCATTATTTCTCGGTTATCAGAATGTCCGAACTGTCACTTACGGACAAGGGAAAGAAGATGTTCCGCGAAGGCGCTATCCCCACCGGGGCTGAAAAGGTGAAAGTTAAAGATATTTTTTATAGCCCCGTTACGAGGAAATTCGATGTGGTTAGTAACCAGGCTTACACTACTTTTGCATCTTCTTTTCTTGGCGAAGAGTTCCTCGACAGAGTGGATGTCGATATAAGCGGAATGGAAGACTACATCAATGCGAATAGGATGAAGATCGGTCTTAAGGCAGAAGAGCGGATGATCTCCTACGAGACCGAAGAACCGCAGAAGATGCAAGTCCGCAAAGAAGAGGGGATGACCCTTACTATCAAACCCTCGGGAGTAGAGTATGGGTTTGAAACCTCGGACGAAACCGCATTCTTTAACCATTACTATTCCTCGGCGGTCATGACCGAATGTCTGCTGGCAAAAGAAAAATATAAATTCATGGGAATCGACAGGGGACAGCTTGCTGTTCCGACTGTTGATTTGTCCGATCTGGAAAACGTGGAGAATATATACATCCCGTTTGATATCACAAAGCAAGCAGCGAGACCTTGTAAACTGTTCGTCAACCGAGGAAGGTTTGGAGTCAAAAGCATCGAAAGCAGTATAAAAGTAGCGGAACCCGACTCGAAAAACATTCTTGATTTGATAGATGAAAATGCGGAATTCGCTCTGTTGGATCTTGCTGGGTGCAAATACTATTCTCCGTACAACGTTAGAATTCCATGCGAAAAACTCGGAGATATTCTTGAAATCCAACTGCTTGTTGAGCGTAGAGCGACTGCAGAGCAATTCCGGGCGATTTGCGAAAAAGTGTATGAGATTTATCAAGACACAGAGTTTGACGGTGAGATCGGAAGAGTAATTCTTTATGTAGTACAGGCATTAAATGATAAAACAATGCTTGAAAGATACCTATTGCACATCTTTGAACGGTTTAATACCACAGACGAAAAAATAGATATTCTGCTCAAAATGAATGCTATTTTCGGTAAGTCCGAAGAGTGGCAAGAGTATCTGGTCCAATACGGATCGCAGTTGTTCGCTGATAGCTGCGGAGAAATCAAACTTGATAATATGATTTATAAAAATACTGTTTTGCAACCTCTAAAAACGGTATTAAAAATCAAAGACCAAGAGTATATCCGCAGATTTGCCGAGACGACAAAAGACGTAGAAGAACCCGAACTTGTCTATCAGGCACTTGATACCGCCGGGTTTGAAACGCACGATATACTCGGGGTGGCGAATGTCGTTGAGGTATATATGAATAATGTTTTGGAAAACGAGCGGATTGATGCCGAAACCGGTATCGCTACGGAATTTGAAACATTGAGAGCGAACCTCTGGAAGCTGAACGGAATGCTTGGTATTGAGAACTACTCCGATTATACTTTAAGAGATGATTTTAATTCGGAAGACTTCTTTAATGCATATTCAACGATGCAGACTGCCGCAAGGAAAATCGATAAGTATAAGCAATATGCGGAGAAGGAGTACAAGGTTTTAGGGCTATACTTTACGATTTATGAGCCTATCCACGAGGTGCTTTCCATTGAAAAGACCTCGGCATCTCATCCCGACAGAATCACCTCGAAATACATTGAAGAGTATCTCGCCCGCGGGAAATACAAGGAGGCGATTTGTGATCTGGTCGTTAAGATGCAGTACGACTTGAGAGATCTGCTGAATGCGGATAACACAACCCAGGCGAATGAGTTGATTGACGATGCAGAGAGTAGCGGGCTTATCAATTCCGGCGAAGCGAATGCATTACACAAACTTCGTATGTGCCGGAACGGGTTCCAACATCCCGAAAGACGACAGATCCCGTTTGACAAGCCAACGATTGAAAACTGGAGTGATATCGTATTTTCATTAAAAGGAGGTAGCGAATGAGTCAACAGGTGCAAGTGGACTATGAACAAATAGCCATACAATGCAATAGCGTATGTGAAGTTGCAGAAGCACGGCTGAAGGAACTTGACGAACTGTTGCGCCAGTCCGAAGAGGCATCGAGCAAATTAATGACACCCGAAGCGAAGAGCCTTGCCGAAAGTATCAAGGCAGAGCGACAAGCGCTTGAAGAAAACATCAAGGCTGTTAGGAAAAAGGCGGACGAAGAGGCGCAAATGGGTGTCGTGGATATGAACAACCACGATCAAAGATATGCTCACCGGGAAGACGCCATTAGGAGTGCAAAAGAACTGCAAGCGAAAGCAGATGACCTCGCTTCCGGTCGAATTATTCAGTTCAAAGAGTTGCTTACCGAGATCCTGGGTGCCAAAATCGCAGAAAGCAATCGCAAAATGGCGGCAAATGCGAACGGCATCGTCATGCTGAGTGAAGAAGTGCAAACTCTTTTAAATGGGATAGAGGATGCGGTCTTGCGTCAATTCGTTTATATCGCCTATTTAAAAGATAGCACTCTTTCGGGAGAGCGGTTGATTGCCGAAGGAAAGCATTTGATGAACGGCACTTATGAATCCCGCCTTGAAGAAGAGAAGGCGAGAATCAGAGCGGAACTTGAGGCAGCTCGGCTTGATGGTGAAACCATAGAAAAGATTATGGCTGAAAGTCAAGGAACAGCTCAAGAGCAAGTTGCCACGATTCGCTCGGCAGCAACAGCGGAGATTGTCGGGGAGAAGGTCAGGAAAAAATCCCTGAAGATAATCATGCAAGCAATCGAAGCGAGAGGATTTATCGTTGACAAGAGAAATATCAGAATCCAAAGAGACACTAACGAGGTCGTTTTGATTGCATTAAAGGCAAGTGGTGAAAAAGCGGAATTCCGAGTATTCTTGGATGGGCGGTTTGTTTATGATTTCCACGGATATCAAGGGCAAGCCTGTCAAAAGGACATCGAACCATTCTTGAGAGACCTTGAGGAGGTTTATGGTGTTAAAATCAAAGCCTCCCAGGAAATATGGAGTAATCCCGATAAGATCGCTACAATGAAATATCAAACTTTCAACACGAATAAAAATAAGAGGTAAGAAATATGGCACTTCAAACAACTTTTAACAGATTAAGAAGGGAAATCGGTATCAAGAAATGCATCATTCTTGACGGAAACGTTGGCGATGTATATCTCAACGAAAAGAAACAGATTGTAGATCTTAAAACATATTTGATTGATATGTTAAAAGGTATGGACTATGATGATGTTCTCTACTGGGACCGAATCGAAGGAGTTGATGGCGATGTGTCAAGACTCGATGTTATCGATGAAGTTAAGGTGGAAGGGGATGAGTATTCTTTTGACGATGACGAAGAATCCGCACCGAAACAGGAAGAGAAAACCGGCAGCGGTCTTTTCAAAACTCCTGCGGAGATATTTAATGTCATCTTCAAAAATTTGAAGAAACCGAATAGAAAAATCGCTTTTGTCTTGAACTGGGCAGATTATCTTTTCACCGCAGGTGGTCAACTCCCGCCGGATGAAAGAGAGCTTTTGACGATGCTCGGCAAAGCTATCAAAGATAAGAAAGTCGAGTATCTAAACCCGGATGTGAACGAAAGCACGATCATTCTCGTAACAAGCAAAGTAGCGATGTTCCCGATTTCGTTCTATCAGGGCAACCCGGAGGTGTCGTGTTTGACTCTTTCCAAGCCCGATAGAGAAGAACGAGAAAAGATGATCGAAAAGGTCGAAAGCGGGTTTGAAATTAAACTCAAGCCGGGCGAGACATTACTCACGTGCGACAAGAAAAACGAGTATGTTGATATGCTTGATGATTTCACGAACCGTGAGATTGTCCAGATGGCAAGATTGTCGAGGAAAGAAGGCAAGATGCCGTTCGAGCAGCTGTATCTTCTCTTCAAGTACGGCGAAAAAGATAACCCTTGGGAAAAGCTAGATTATAAAGCCGTCAAGAACATCAAGAAGATATTAGGCGAGAGGGTTGTCGGACAAGAAGAAGCTATTGAGAAGATAGAAAAAGTAGTCGTTAAAGCCTATATGGGGTTAACCGGCATACATAAATCTTCGAGTCGTTCCGCACCTAAAGGTGTATTGTTCTTCGTTGGCCCCACCGGTGTTGGCAAAACGGAATTGTCAAAAGCGCTTGCAAAATTCTTGTTCGGCGATGAACAGGCTTGTATTCGTTTTGATATGTCAGAGTATGCGCAAGAGAACAGTGATCAGAAGTTGATCGGTGCGCCTCCGGGATATGTAGGATACGAAGAGGGCGGTCAACTTACGAATGCGGTAAGAGAAAAACCCTTCAGCATTATCCTTTTTGATGAAATCGAAAAGGCTGCAAAGCCGAACCCGAGGATCCTTGATATCTTCCTGCAGATCTTGGAAGATGGTAGACTTACGGATAGTAAAGGCGAAACGGTTTATTTCAGCGAGAGCATTATCATCTTTACCTCCAACCTAGGTGCGTCTGAAGTCGCATCGAGTGGCTCCAATGAGGATGTGGCGCAAGAGTTCATTCGGATCGTAAAGAACTATTTTGATAATGAAATCAAACGTCCTGAAATCCTCGGTCGTATAGGATATAGCAATATTGTTCCGTTTAATTTCATTAAGGATAAAGAGTTCAGTATCAAAATTGCTAAGTCCAAACTGCGCCCGGTTCAAAAGGCGATTCTTGAAAAGTATCGCATTGATTTGGAGTTTGAGGATGAATTGAAATTTATCAATTACATTCTCGGTGGAGCAGATAGCAGCAAGGGTGGTCGTGATATTCTGAATGCTATTAACGATAAGCTATTGGATGAACTGGCTATGTTTATGTTTGAAAACAAACAAGACCTTTCTTCCTTCAAGGGAGCAAAAATACTTGTAAAGACCACGAAGGATGGGCTTGAGTTCAGCTTTGAGAATGATTAAGTTTAATGTTGCCAGCATAAACACTTGCACGGAAACGGAAGGTCCATATAAGAGACTGACGATATGGTTTCAGGGTTGTAATATTCATTGCAAAGGGTGTTGCAACCCTGATTACCAAGCAATCGTTCCGAAAATCATTTTAACACTCGATGAACTGATAGCAATCATCCATAAAGCGAAAGAACAATTCGGCATCGAAGGGGTAACCTACTCCGGGGGAGAGCCGACCCTGCAGCAGTCATTACATTTGTTGACAGAAAGAATCCACGGGCTTGGACTCGGTGTTATTTCTTTCACCGGTAGGAAGTTTGAAGAGGTAAAGGATATACTTGGGAATTGCGATGTGGTTTTAGATGGAGCCTTTGATGAATCCTGCCCGGAGACAGACAGAAAACTATTAGGGTCAAGCAATCAGAGGATAATTGCGATTACTTCGAGATATGAGAAAGTGCTGGACTGGTTTAATAGTACAGATAAAACGATAGAAGTTAATCTTAATAAAAAAATCGTTTTTAATGGGGACCACATCTAAAAGCCTATGGAAAAGAAAAGAATTGAAAGAGAAATGCGAGAATTGGAGTTAAAACTCCATTATCACTTTAATGATGTCTCTTGGCTTTCAAAGGCAATGGGGTCGATCAAAATTGTAGTCCCTGGGAGAGGCAAAAACGGTGCGGAATACTCCAACGAAGGATTGGCAACCGTGGGAGATACGATTCTCAAATCCGTTATAGCCGATAAACTTTACCGAGAAGGCACGAGAACAAAAGGCGAGATAACGGTAAAGAAAAGTGATCTTGAAAACAATGCAGCTATGCATAGGATTATGCTTTGTGAAGGACTAATCGATTATTCGTATAACGAGTTGCATTTCTATAAGGATCCGAACATTCCCGAACACGAAAAGGTCGTTTGTAAAGAACACGATCCTTATGTGGAAGCGATAGTCGGTGCGGTATATTATGATTCCAACTATGACACTACAAGAAGATGGATATTGAAGTGGTTGTTGCCCTTATTGGAAAAGTATAAATAAGAGGATTGGCGATCATTAAGCCTATCTCGGAAGAAAAATCCGGGGTGGGCTTTAATTTTGCCCAGATATTCGTTCTAACATATTGAGGCCGTTTGACCGCTTAAAGTAGTGTGAGTTCAGCATAAAAAAAGGGGGCGGAAAAACCCCACTCCCCGGATAGGTAGTATTCTTAATCAACCGGCTTTCAGTTGCTTATCGGTTTATAGTATTTGCCTTCGACGATCACCGTTCCGTCACGATAAGTAGGTTTGCCTTTCTGACAAGCCCGAAGAATCATTCTTTCGGCGTCGTATTCGGCTCTCGTGATATTTCCGTCGGTGAAAGATCCTTCGCTTCCGACTTCCAAGACCTTAAAGCCTTTCGATACGAGATATGCCGAGAACTGCCAAAGCTTGTCGAACATTCCGTTGGAATCTATTATTGCAGAAAAGTCTTCCCTCGGGTGGTATGCCGTAATTCTAAAGTAATTGGCCATAATGTTTTCTCCTTTGCGTTAAGCCGCCGCTATTTGTTTTATTTGTTTATTGGCATAGAGTAACCATTTCTTGTGAACGAAATCGAGTATTTCTTCCGTTGGTTTGCTATCGTGGTCGCCATAGCATTGCAACACTTTCTTTTGAGTCGGAGAGTATTCTACCGTAACAAGCGGAGTATCCGGTTGTTCCTTTGTTCGGATAAAGAAGATGAGCGTTTCTTCACGAGCAAACTTTTGGTCATAACCCATTCGTCCTATGCAGTGATGCAATGTTTCTCCTTCGTGGATAAGATCGGACGGTTTTTGAGCGATAATCGCCATGTAGACGGACTTTTTGTTATATTCAAGTCCTAAATACTTGCTTGCAACGGCGGCAAACTTTTCGTATAATGCCTTTCGTTTCTCAGCGTCTATCTTTGCTTTCAAAGACTTGTATTCATCAGCTCGAATATCGTGCCAACGTTTGAAATTGTGCGGATAACGGTTCTTTTCTTCCGTCATATCTAAACCTAACTCATTGCAAGCTTTCCAATAATCTAAATAGCTATACACGTTTGTATTTTGTTTAGATAGATAATGGAAAAACTTTTCAAGGTCTTTTTTGAACGCAATTCTCAGTGACTCAAGGGCTGTATCTTTACTCATTTTGAGTTTTGCAGAGTAGTACGTTTGCACTTCAAGCACGTTGCGATTTTTCTTATATGCTTGCAACACTACAGGGATATACAGCGAAGATTTGTTCAACGTACTTCTGTTCTGCGCAAGCCATTTGCAAAACCGTTTGTCTTGTCCGCACTTCTTTAGTATTTGTTTGGACATAGCAAGGTTGTGCAAACCAAGTTTCGTAAGATATTCTATTTGCGGAAACTGCTCAAAAAGCCGTAGATATTTGAATACGTCAATACCCGTGTATCTATCCACAGCACTGTATTTGTATTCGGGAAACTTTTCCAGAATATATTCGCGGTTGACGATAGGAGCGTATGGATCGAACATATCGTCCGTAGTCCAACCCAATTCTCCGTATTCATACCAACAACGTTGATTTGTTAAGCCTTCCGCATGCCAACCGACGATATATCCTGCTATGTAGGTGAAGTTCATATCTTTCACAAAGCACTTATCCGAGTGTACTCCGTGTACGGCAACTTGTTTGCAATACCACTTGTTTCTTTTCTCTTTGACGGCAACGGTTACTTTTACGAGTTCACCTTCGTTCTTCGTCAGATACGAGTAAAACCGAGTGTGTCCGGAAACGGTAATATTGTTTTGTTTGTCCGCTCGTTCAATTCGAGCAATTATGTACTTTGGAATAGGTTTTATCTTTTCAATTTTCATTTATCTCACCTCCAACTTATTGCCAAACATGGCTTTTAGTCTGCTTATTAGCGGAGAATCGTCCGTTTGTCGCGGTTCTTCTAGCTCGTCAAAGGTAGGTTCTTCTATGTCGCCGTCAAACTCACGCATTTCTTCTTCGGACAGTTCGTCAAAGTCTTCTTCGTCTTGAAGTTTGCTGAGCACTGTTTCGAGCTTTTCCATAAACTGCCTTTCTTCGTTGGTTTCAATGATGTAAAGGTCGTGTTCCTTTACAATCTTTGCAAAGTACATTTCGGCAGCGTGGTAAGGGAAACCTATCATCGGAATACGACTTTCAAGCCCAACGTCTCGGCTTGTAATGGTAAGCCCAATTTCGTTGCCAACCGTTACGGCATTATCTCCGAATACTTCGTAGAAATCTCCAAGTCTATATGCAACTACCGCAGAAGGGTGTTCTGCCTGATAATCCAAATACTTCAAGTACATTGGATTGCCTTTCGGCTTTTCAACAACGGGTTCTTCTTTTTCTTCTACTATAGGTTCGGGAACGTCCGTCTCTTCAAATTGGTCGAAAAGCGAGAATTGGAAATTGTTCTTTGGCGGTTCTTTCTTCGGTTCGGGCTTAGCGATAGTTTTGCTTGCCGTTTTCTTTGGCGCAGGCTTATATTCTTCGCCGTCTATCGTGTAAAGCGTTCCTTCGATAGAATCTTCTTCAAAGTAGTGAATAGCCCAACCAAACACGACTTTATCTTCAACGCAAGCGCAATTAGCACCTTTCTCGGCAAGTTTTCTCGCTTCTTCGCAAGCGTATTTCATAAAGCCTGAAAGAGTTTTTAAGTTGGTTAACGGTTTACCGTCTTTTTCAAATGGTGTGCCATTGTTAATTTTCTCTGCAAGAGTTTCACTCGCATTTTCTTGTAAGTATGCAAGTATTATTTCTTCTTGCTTGTTGTTTGCTTTTAATTTTAGTTCCATAATTCAGCTCCTTAAAAGGGTAGGTCTTCAAGCAGTTCGGTTGCCATTATTTCCAGATTTTCAAGCGTGGTATAGTTATTAAATCCGCCTCGATAGTCCGTTTCGTCCTTTGCCGTGCGAATAAGTATGTGATTGTACCATTCGTTAGAAAAGTATCTGACGTCAGATATGGATACGTAAACGCACTTGTTTTCCGCGCTTTTAATAAACGCTGAAAAGCTGTAGTGATTTCTTTCTACGTTTACAAGTTGCCAGTGGTTTTGTTTGCAAATAGAACGAAGGTAGTTTATATATTTCGTCTGAAAAGATTTGTAATCTTCGCCGGTATAACAACCGGATGAAAATTCGTAACCTATATATTTTTTCAAATCTTGAATTGTAGCCATAGTGTTTAACTCCTTAGAATAATTTAGATATTTTGATGCGTTTGTACTGCAAGCCGTTGTCTTTTCTGAACTTGCTGATAGCTTGTTTTAGCGTGTAGAAAACGTAAGATTGTGTAATGTGAGTTTCCTCGTCATAGTAGTCGAATACGAGCGTTCCGAAATCGTTGTAGTGATAAAAAATGTATCTCATTGTTCCACTCTCCCATAAACATCGTCCGCATAGTATTCACACACGAACCAATTAAAAAGAGCGTGACATTTCACGCCCTTGTAATCTACTATGTAATCGTTGTCACCGACTTTTTCAAGTACGGTTATTTCTGCTATTTCGCCCTTAAGCGAGTGAATATGTGCCATTGCTTTGTATGCTTTCATATCAATACCACTCCATATAATATATTTCCGCGTCGGGATCGTTTTCCAAAATCTCTTTTGCTTTTGTGAAAGCAGTAACCACGTCTTGCCAATCGGCTCTTTCGTATTCGCTTTCAAACTTGTTTCTTTCAAGTTGTTCGTTGGCATAGTCGATAATCTCAACAACTTTGTTGTAGGATATTTCTTTATCTTCAAGGTTGAAATCATCGTATATTTCAAGCACTTGTCTAAGATAATCTGACACGTCATAAGCTTTTCTCCAATAGCCTATTTCGGTTGTGCCATTGTCTTTGGGGGCAATCGGAAAAAGTCCGCCACAAGCACCACGACATGATTTGTGTTCTACAGCTTTTGTTCTTGCTCTTAAGTATTGATCTAATCCCATAGTATTTTCTCCTTTTGTTATGCAACTCTTTTAATTCCACCGCCGAACGAGCGGATGCCGATAGTGCCAAACTCGCTGCACCAATCGTCAGTTTTGTTCCAAACGTAAGCAAACACGTAATACATATTGCCTTGCGGATAGAGCATTTCATTCCAATCTTCTTCGTAGTCGGATATATAAAGGAAGTCGTAGCACTCGCCGAACTCAAGAAATTCGTGAGTAACTGCGTACACAAGGCAGTTGTGTTCTTTTTCAAACTCTTGTATTTTTGCCATCAGTTCAGGCTCTTGTTCAGCCCAGAAACCGCCGAAGTTCTCGAAGAAACATATTTGATTATTCTCCCTAAAACCCTTTATATACGGCTTGTAGATGTCCAATTTGTTCATAAGTTCGATTGCTTTTTGTTTCTTGTTTTCAGTTGTAATATTCATAGTTTTTTCTCCTTTTATTGTATTTCTACCATCGCTGTATTCTTGTAAGTATTCTTCGCCACAGTATCTGCCGTAGCGTTCGAGGTCTATAAAGTCTATTATTTCGTCTGGGATTTGGTATCCGCAACAATCGAGCATTTCTTTACCGTAATCTTCCCAATCGAAACCACTCCAAAGATTGATATTGTCGTCCCAGCGTTCGCCGTGAGATTTAACTCGTTCTTCAAAGTCGTCGAAACAACGTACTTCGAGGAAAGCACAAAACACTTTGTATTTGTAATCGTTGGTAAGAACACCCGATTCGTTAAGAGTGTTGAAAAGCTTTTCAGGGTTTACATAATCCCAATTTACGGAATTGTCGCTGATGCCTTCGACGTCTTGTATAAAGAGTTCTTCGTCGATACCGTCAAGCTCAAAGCCGTCTTTTTTCAGTTCTTCAACGATTTCGTCCCAATCGGAATAATCTGAAAGGTCAAGCCATTTCGAGCCTAAAGCTCGTTCGTTACACTCGTTATAAGAACCCCATGAGCCGATAACTATTGAGATATTACCATTCATATTTTGTACCTCCTTCTATAGCAATTTTTTCTTCAATTCTGTCTTGTGCTTCTTCAAGCAGTTCTTCCAAGTCGATAATAGGTTTATCCATTAGTTGAATTCCTCCTGAACGTCGTCAATATAGATTTTTTCGTATGTGCTTCCGTATTCAATATAGTGACCGTCTTTGTCTTCAAACACTTCAAAGTCCAACACGCTTATTTTCCCTTGATTTGTAATTGCAAAGGTAATTTGTTTTGTATCGGGGTAATATGCCACAACGTCAAATCGAATTAGGCTTTCGCCGGTATTGAAGTCAAAACCGTCTTCATCAATAAATGCAATTTCGTTTAAGTTAATCATTGCCGTTTCTCCTTATACCGCTTCTTTGTACCAGACGGAGTATTCAACTTCGATATCTCGTCCGTCGTGCTCGTAGTACATTGTTACGTAGCCTTTGTACTCGTTTTCTTTTCCGATTATTGGGTGGCAGTGTTTTGCTACGTCATCGAAAGCGCGGGTGTAACGCTTGCCGTTTTTTGAAATGCATTTGCAAAACAGCGTACCTTCGTCGTTAAGAAATCCGAGACCGGAAATCTTGTAGTCAGAGTTTCTGACTTTTCTGATTGAGTAAAATACTTTTTTCATTTTGGAAAACCTCCATTTTTTATTTTTTGCCTTTCGGCACAGACGGGGTAGTACCGGAAAAAGCAAATGGAAAGAGGCAGTTAAAGTCGCAAAACCGGAAGTCAACGAAAAAGGAGAAATTGTTGCGTAAATGAAAAAAGAGCCGAACTTTTTGTTAAGTCCGACTCTCGGTATTATTAAGGTTTTCAGTAACAATTTATCCCGTTTACTTCCTATTTTTACTGTGCTACAACGGCCAAGACGAAATGCAAAAATATGGAGTAATAGAAGATAGTAATAAAAAAGCCGAGCGATCTTATTCGCCCGGCAATGTGTCGCGTGTGTATTCATCTTTTGATAATAATCCCGAAATATTCGTGAGAAAAGAAATATACGCACCTAAACTTTTTATCGTTAGGGTGCGTACAGTTCACTTGTGGCGGAGTGTGTGCTTCACTCATTGAACTCTTAATTGAGTTTTAGTATGTTTAAGAAAACTCGTCTGAACGTAAAAAGTTCAAACGAGTTGCTCTTGGCGGAAAATATTAAATGTAAAACTGATTTTTGATTTGTTGTATTACACGGCGTTTATATGTTTTCATTGATGATGATTAGTTTATCTAATGCCCTAGTTAAAGCTACATATGCTTCTTTACTTGTTAGATTTTTGGTACTCACAAAAGCACAATCAAATTCCATACCTTTGATTTCTTGTACTGTAAAAATATAGTTTTTAAGAATAGGGTATTTGTCGCTCCAAACAAGTTTGTTTTCTCTCGAGCATATAATTGCTTTGCGAGGGAGTTTTTCATTAAGTAGTGCTTTTGTTAATCGTTGTTCATTTATGTCTAACACTTTGAAGCTATCATAGCCTACATTTTCCATTTTCTTTTGGCAGGTAGCATTAACATAGTCGATAATCTCTGTACTATTTCTATAGTTTCGATTGAACTCGTATAATTCAAAGTCACCAATGATTGTTGCTATATCTTGCCATTTTTTTAATCCATTTCGATTTATCATTTGGTCAACATCACCGAACAAATTGAAAATGGTGGTTTTGTTTATGGCTTTAAGTAGCTTATATTCTGATTCGCTAATATCTTGGGCTTCATCTATCATTATCAGGTCAAACAAGAAGGTGAAAAGGGTGTTTTGAGTTTCACTCTCTTCTTTTTTATTGTTATTTTCGTCTTTATTCTTTTTAGATGGATTTGCTTTGTATTTGTATATACCACATCTTTTATAATAGAAAAGACAAAGAGCAAAGAGTTCGCACTTGTGAACAATCCCCGGCACTCTTTCATAGTTGGGCAAAATTTCAAGTTCATTTTTTCCTAATAGAGCTTGGAATATATCTATTTGTCCCAATTGGTTCTTTATTTTTTTGTTTGCTTCAAAGGTTGATTTGTTGATAGGCTTAATGGTTAGTTGCGCCAATGAATTAACGTTGTTAAAGAATTCATTAGAATAGAAATAATCCACAATGTCATTAGGAAGACTGGCGTCATCTTCGATTTTTAACGGCTTTATTCCTATGTTATTATTGTCTTGTAAAAGCGTTTTCCAGCTATAAGAATTGTCATTTTTGGCGGTATATCCTTCAAGGATAGCAGAATAATAATCTGTAATAGAAAGAGGTCTTATGTTTGATAATCTAAGGTCTTTAAGCAAAGGTTTTACAAATCCATTGAAACGCTCGCTTGGTGTTATTATGCAAACTCTTTTGTCAGTATTTATATTGTTACCCAACATATACTTCAACCTATGAAAGAGCACCATGGTTTTACCGCTTCCGGCACATCCTTGCATTACTAAGTTTTTATTAAAACCAGCTGTTATGATTTGGTTTTGATTTGTTTGTATTGTTTCTACTATATCAGATAGACGAGCATTACTTCTTTTGCTTTTTAACACTTTTAGCAAAAATTCGTCAGCAATTGCTTTGTTTGTTCCTTTTTTGAATTTATTGAATGATTCAAAAACTGATTGAACCTTCCTATTATTTATAACAATATTTCTTTTAAGCAACAACTCTACTTGTTGATTGTTGATTCGCCAAGAGGTATTGACATCATCATAAATTTTATTGCCAATTGGACTATACCATGAACAAACTAAGAGCTTTCCTGTTCCATCAGAAATATACTCTTTCCCGACATATACATCTTCAGTTTCATCCTCATCTGTATAGTGGACGCACATTCTACCAATATAGGGTTTGTCTAATGTGTTTTCTAAACGTGTAACCTTGCCTTCGAAATATTCACTATCTCGCCTTTGAATCATTTCGTCTTCCCATGCTTCTTTATCATGGATATCAACGGGGGTATGTCCTTTAATGTTTCTTTTATATGAAAAAATAACATTATTAACAGATTGATAAAACTCTTCTAAGTTTAATTGTTCTTCTAAAAGAATTTTTGATTTTTTATCGGTATTAACAAACGGGACACGTTTAATTCGTCCAGAAGTTGTAACAATTTCCCCTTGAACTTTCATTTCATAATTTTCTTGATATGGAGCGTCTTTGGTTTGACTTGGGTTAATGGGATTTTCAGAGACTTCATGAGAATAGCAGGTGGGGGATTTGTCATCTTCTCTAAGCATGGGATTTTCGATACTTTTGGTTGCTACTAAAACATCACTGATTGTTGATGAACTGATATTATCTACGATTTGGGTTATCGGAGCTTCTTCCGCATAAACCAAGAAATCATTTTCATCCAGTTCAATAGATATAGTGTCGTTTTCGTTATCAAAGATTTCTATTCCTGTTTTGGCCGAATAACTTTGGAAATTAAATCCACATTCTAAGCAGTAATGTGAGTTGTATTTATTCTTTGTATTACAAGAGGGACATGTTTTTCCAAACAATCTTTCTTTTAGGAGATTCCAGCGTGTTTTTGTGGTTTTATTCATATGAATATTCCTTACCATAATAGACTTATCATGAAATGCTTTTGTCACAACAATTTTTTATTTTAAGATATTATACTATAAAAGTAGACATTTTTCAATATGTAAAGCTCCAAAAAATATTTTTATATGACTTTTGACAAATGTGGGTTACAAATGCTTATATTTTTTCCTTTAAGTAGAGGGAATATTTTTTAGTACTCACAAAAGCCAAAAAACAATGAAAAATAGGAGTTATCCACAAAAATAGTAAAATATTAGTTAAATTTTTTGAAAAAAGCTAAAATGATACTTGAAGTAGAGATATACGGATAAAGCCTATTTATTCCACGATCTCTTGACGTGAGCCTCTATAGAGTGTGTTGAAAGGCAAATGCGAGCCAAGATGACACCCCGTAGGGGCTTTCTTTTTGTGCCTTATGGCAAGATAGTCTGACACACTCCTTTCTCACGTCAAAAGCCTTTCGCGGCATAAAACCGTCTGCAACTGCTACGGACAAAGCGATACAAACTTTAGCCTACGAACCCCGAAAAGGATAAAACGACGGCACGCCAAGAATCGAAAAACGCAGATAAAACCTGAATTTTGCAAAAGAAAAACCTAAACCGAATACTTTTGTATTCGATTTAGGTTTTGATTGGCGGAGAGAAAGGGATTCGAACCCTTGCGCCAGTTTCCTGACGACCGCATTTCGAGTGCGGCTCGTTATGACCTCTTCGATATCTCTCCAATCTGATTACGTCGGGGAAATGCCCAACGTGTGTAATATACAACATTTCGCCGGATTTGGCAACCATATTGCGGCAATTTTGCAAAAATCCTTTAATTCCGACAGCCGCAAGAAATAAAAAAGTAATGCGCGGCAAATACTTTGTGAAGAAGCGACTATCTGAAAAGCATAATGGGATAAGGAAACGGAAATTTTACAGGTCGGACGATGAAAAAAGTCCGACTTTTTTTGTCATAAGGAAGCGAAGGGCGCGGAGAGCGCCGACGGCGTAAACGTCCTTGCAGCAGGCTTCGTGGGTGAGAGTCAGGGTTTCGTAATTGCCGAAAAACGAGATTTCGTGTTTACCGACTGCCGTGCCGCCGCGGATCGAATTTATCGAAACGTCCGGCGTGTTTTCGTCAACGCAAGACGACTTTATAACGTCCGCGAGCATTTTGGCTGTGCCGGACGGGGCGTCGAGTTTTTTCTTGTGGTGGGTTTCCGTGACGTTGACGTCGAAGCCGTCAAGTAGTGACGCCGCGAGCGCGACAAGGCGCGACAAAACGTACACGCCGTGGCTTAAATTCGCCGTCTTGAAAACGGCTATTTTTTTGGCGGCAGCCGCGATTTTTTCGTTTTGGATTTCGGAGTGTCCCGTCGTTGCGACAAGGAGTTTCGTATTGTTTTTTACACAAAAATCAAGCACGTATTCAAGGGCGGCGGGCGTTGAAAAATCGACCACTGCGTCCGCGGGAACGGCAACGTTTTTAATGTTTTTATACAGCGGAAAACCCGTTGAAATTCCCGTGCGGTTTACGTCGACGCCGGCAACGATATTTACGTCCGTCGTTTCTTTTGCAACCTTTTGAAACGTTGTGCCGAGCCTGCCGCACGCGCCGTTTAATATGACGTTTATCATACTTTAACTTAAAAAATTGTCAATTAAAACGTCTAATTTGTCAGAATTCGCTTTTGACATTGTTGTGAGCGGCAAGCGCAGAATATTCTTGCAAAGCCCGAATTTATTGAGCGCGTATTTTATGGGAATGGGGTTGACTTCCGAAAATAATCCGTGTATCAGTGGGTTGAGTTTCAACTGCATTTTTGCCGCTTTGTCGTAGTTGCCGAGAAGGGCGGCTTTTGCCATATCTGACACGAATTTCGGGAACAGATTCGCCGCGACAGAGATAACGCCCGATGCCCCCATACACATTGCTGGGATGGTAAGGTTGTCGTCGCCCGAAAAGACGTCCGCGTCGCCCGACAGCATTATCGTGTCGGACATTTGCGAAAGATCCCCCGCCGCTTCTTTGATGGCGACGACGTTTTTAATTTTTGCAAGTTTTCGGAAAGTTTCCGGCAGAACGTTGACGCCGGTGCGCGCCGGAACGTTGTAAACGATAATGGGTTTATCGACGGAATTTGCGATTTCCGAGTAATGCGCGACGAGCCCGCTTTGCGTGCATTTGTTGTAAAACGGCGTAACGACAAGCAGGGCGTCCGCTCCGAGCGACGAGAAAAGTCGGCTAAGTCGCACAGCCGATTTCGTGTCGTTCGAGCCGCTGCCGACGATGACGGGAACGCGCCCGTCCGCGGCTTTTACCGAAAACTTCACGACGTCGATTTTTTCGTCTTCCGACATGGTTGCGGCTTCGCCCGTGGTGCCGAGTATAACA
>OHFP01000097.1_pt1 | contig 52718 bp, 61 predicted proteins | sample 1567591 | NCBI WGS metagenome assembly OHFP01 (sample SAMEA3879547, study PRJEB24766) | human gut metagenome | biome: human-associated habitat; feature: feces | place: USA | collected 1985/1987 | reverse complement strand
TAGTACCTAGTCTACTAATAGCTTCACCTTTTACTGTTGATGTAAACGCTGAAAACGTATTTACTAATATTTATCAGCAAAAAAATAAAACAATAAAGGGGTCTGTTGTTGATGATTCTGGAGTTCCCATTATTGGTGCAAATATAATGGTAAGAGGCACTACCAATGGAACTATTACAGATATGAATGGAAATTTTTCTTTAACAGTAGAAGAAAATGCAGTATTGGAAGTATCTTACATAGGATATGTGAATTATGAATTACGAGTAGGATCACAAGATACTTATTCAATTGTATTGAAGGAAGATTCCCAATCCTTGGATGAAGTGGTTGTGATTGGATATGGAACAACCAAGAGAAAAGATTTTACAGGCTCAGTATCTTCTGTAAAAATGGAAAATTCTCCAGTGGCTTTAGCTAGTAATAGTAATGCTTTGGAAGCATTAAAGGGGAGTGTTACAGGTTTAGATATTGGAGCAACCAATTCTGCTGGAGGACAACCTAGCATGCAGATTCGTGGGCAGAATTCTATTTCAGGTTCAAATGATCCTTTGGTGGTTGTAGATGGTGTTATCTTTTTGGGTAATTTGAACGATATAAATCCGAATGATATTGCATCTTATGATGTATTGAAAGATGCTACTTCTGCAGCAGCTTATGGTTCGCGTTCTGCTAATGGAGTAATTATGATTACCACTAAAAAAGGAAAAACTGGAAAGCCTGTTATTAGTTTTAATGCTACAGGAAGTATGCAAACTTGGCATTTGAAACCTGAATTAATGAACGGCAAGCAATGGTTAGAAGCAGTTGCTGCTGCAAATGGATATTCTGATTATAGTTTTCTGACACCTCAAGAAGAATTGAATTTGGAATCAGGTAAAGAAGTTAATTGGTTGGATGAAATATCAAGAACGGGTTGGATGCAAGATTATCAGGCAGCAATTTCTGGTGCTGGAGAGAAAATGAATTATTATATGTCTGCTTCTTATACAGGTAATCAAGGTGTTATTAAAGGAGATGATTTTAATAGAACTTCTGTTTTGGCAAAGATAAATACCCATATAACCGATTGGTTACAAATAGGGTTAGATGCTTCTTATACCCATATGGATTATTCAGGTATAGGTGCAGGAATGACAACAGCATCAATTTTATCTCCATATGGCATGATGTATCGTCCTAATGGTGAACTAGAGGCAACCCCTGATGGTTCTCGTGGTCATGGTAATCCATTATGGGGTGTGGATGATGAATCAAAGAAAGAAAACTTGGATTATCGAGATAATTTAAGAGCAAATGGTTTTGTGTTGCTTAAATGCCCTTGAATAAAGGGGTTAGACTATCGTTTTAATTTTGCCGGGAATTTAAATTATAGAAAGGCTGGTGATTTTACTCATGAATCTAGTTTTGTTCCGACGGGTTCTTATGATGATGATAGTCGTTATTCAATAGCTACTCAAAATGGTTATTTGAGTAGTGCAGGAGGTAATATAGTGAATGAACGAACAACGAGTTACGTTATGGATCATATCTTAAGTTATAATCAGACTTTTGATAAACACAATATTAGTCTTACTGCTGTAGCTACTAGGGATTTAAAGAAATATGAATATCAACAGTTAATAGGAAATGATTTTGCGGCATGTGGAAATACAACTTTAGGATTGAATGGTTTACATTATGCGACAACTCAGAAAATCGTATTGAATAATTGGAAGTTGACAAATGTAGGTTATTTTGCACGAGCTTCCTATTCTTTTAATGATACGTATTATGTTACAGGGTCGTTTCGTCGAGATGGAGCCTCTGTGTTTGGAGCGAAAAATAAGTGGGGTAATTTTGGTGCTGTTGGTTTAGCTTGGCGTATTACTAATGAGAATTTCATGGAGAAAGTAGATTTTTTAGACGACATGAAATTGAAATTGTCTTGGGGAAAAAACGGTAATCAAGGTTTAAGTCAGTATTCAACATTGTCACAGGTGGCAAATGGACAGACCGGTGGTGTGTATTATCCGTTTGGGAATACAGGGGAACCTTCGTATGGAATAAATCAGACAACCATTGGTAATACTTTATTAGGATGGGAAATAACAGATGCTTGGAATATGGGATTTGAATCAGCTTGGCTGAATAATCGTTTGTTTTTTGATATAGATGTATATTTCTCAAAAACATACGATCAGATTTTCTCTCGAACTATTCCTATTATGACTGGCTTTAAAACAATGTTTTCTTCCATGGGCGAAGTGAAAAATCGAGGAGTTGAGGCAACTGTCAGGAGTGTTAATATTCAGAATAAAGATTTTACATGGTCAACCTCTGTAACATTTTGGCTGAATCGAAATAAATTGATCCATCTATATGGAGAAGATTTGGATAAAGATGGGAAAGAAGATGATGATATAGGAAATAATTTGTTTATAGGAAAATCAATTCATTCTATATATGGATATGAGCAAGATGGTATTGTTCAAACATCAGATACGGAATATATGGCAGCCAATGGAGTACCTGCAGGTAATCCGAAATATGTTGATCAAAATGGAGATGGTATTATAAATACAGAAGATCGTGTCATTTTAGGTTGTACTGATCCTAATTATAAGATTAACATGGGGAATACTCTAAAATATAAGAATTTTGAATTGTATTTTATGTTAGCAGGTGTTTTTGGTGGAAATGGTTATTTTCAACAGTCTAATACGAATGCTTATATAACAAGTGGTGACAGAAGCCAATTTGCATCTAATGGTTTGTATGTTCCATTTTGGACAGAAACAAATCCATCAAATGAGTATCCTTCTGCTTCTTTTACAGGTGATGGTTACTTTTTGGGACTTCAGAGTCGGACATATGTTCGTTTACAAGATGTGACTTTATCGTATACTTTCGATCAAAAGAAACTTCAAAAGTATAACATAAATAATCTGAAAGTTTTCTTAACAGGGAAAAACCTTGCAACTATAACAGGTTGGAAAGGCGGAGATCCGGAAATTGGTAGTACGGTATTTAGTAACCAGTATCCTGTGATGAGTAGTATTTCTTTAGGTCTGAATTTAAGTTTCTAACAATTAATTAAGTAAGTGATGAAGTGTTTAAATTATATATTGGTTGGTTTATTGATAACTCCTGTGTGGACAGGGTGTGATAATACGGAGTTTTTGACAGAAGATCCAGAAACATTTTATACAATGGATAATGTGTTTTCCACGTCAGAACAAGTAAATCAAGTTATTACAACGTGTTATAATCGTGTTAAAGGTATTTATTGTCCATACGATAATTATTCAGAATTAAATGTATGGTCGTATAGTATGGGAAATGGTACAGATCTATTTGATGTACCGACCATTCGACTGAGTTACCGATTTAATGATTATAGTATTATAAATTCCCTAAATGCTGTATTCTATGATACGTATTCTGCTTTTTATTATTTGATTAATTCTGCAAATACAGCATTGTATGCTGCTAATTTGGAAAAAATAGTTTGGAATTCAGAAGAAGAGAAAAAGTATATTTTGGCTCAAGCTCGTTTCTTTAGAGCGTTTGCATATCGTAATTTGGGAGAACTTTTTGGTGGTGTTCCATTAGTAACAGAAATAACGACTACTCCACGTTATGATTATTCTCGTTCAACCCGAATGGAAACCTATCAGTTTGCAATTGATGAAATGGAAGCTATCTTGAATGACTTGCCAGAGACTACAGCTGAGGCTGGTCGTTTAGTTCGTGCTGCAGCCCAGCATAATTTGTGTCAGTTGTACATTGATAAAGGTGTTTTAATGCAAACGGAAGGAGGAGATGCTACAGAAGCATTTCAAAAGGCTCTTTCGTATGCAAACGATGTAATAGATTCAGGTACATATCATTTGATGACTCAACGTTTTGGTACAAGAATGAATGAAAATCCTGAGTTCTATTATGCTTCTTCAGTTTCAGATAAAACTCCTGACCGTGCTTATTCTGTGGCTGGTTATCCTATAGAAGGGAATGTATATTGGGATTTGTTTCAAATAGGTAACCAGGATTATCAAGATGGTAATAAAGAGGCGATTTGGTGTGCACAGTCAGATTATGAGGTGTATAAGTCTGATGGAAACAAAGCAGGTTTAGGTTATCCAGGTATCTATGGACCTGTTTTTAGAGATCAAGGAGGGGCTAATATTACAGGTGACAGGGAAGATGTAGGAGGCATGGGAATGTGTCAGATCACCCCGACAACTTATGCTCGTGACTTAATTTATGAAGGAAAATGGGCAAAGGACATGCGTAATTCAGATGCTGTATGGAGACGTACTTTTTTAGGAAATGTGAAAACTTCTGAGTATTATGGGAAGGTAATACCGTGGGATGTTCTTTATCGACTAGATGAAAATGGAAAATGGGCTGATGCTGCTTATACTATGTTATATCCAATTTCTTGTAAGATAGGACCAGATTATTATAGAATGGCTGATGATGGGAAAACATTAACGCATGTATTTCGTGATGATTATTTAATTAGATTGCCCGAAACTATTCTGTTAAGAGCTGAAGTGAAATTCCGATTAGGGGATTTGAATGGTGCAGCTTCAGATATTAATATGTTACGGGAACGTGCTCAATGTGAATATTTAGTAACTGCTTCGGATGTAAATTTAGATTTGATTTTGGATGAACGTGCTAGAGAATTAGTATATGAGGAAAGTCGTTGGAATACTTTATTACGTATGGGTGGAAATATTGCTACTGAACGAATTAAGAAGTATTCATATTGGGATTATCCTAGAGCGACATTGACAAAAGACTTTAATCTGTGGCCTATTCCTCAAACTGTTATTGATACGAATAAGGATGTGAAACTGGAACAAAATCCAGGTTGGTAATAAATTTTAATAGAATTTAGATTAGAATCCTGTGATATCGATATGTTTCGGATCACAGGATTTCTTTTGTTGATTTTCATACATTGGTGAATATAAATATCATTTTTGATAACTCTAAGATCATTTTTTGAAATCGTAGTTGTAATTATGTTGTTTATATTCGTCATAATATTAGTTTGTTATGTTTACTTTTGAAATAGAATAATATTTATATGAATGGTAGAAGTATTATGAGAGTTTCTCGCTTATGGGGGATGTTACCTTTATTATTTATGTTCCAGTTTATTCAAGGGATGAATGAAACCTACAATAAGATGTGGAATATACAAGATCAGCTGATTTGGACAAATGAAAACCTCGGAGAAGGTACTCAGCAGTATGTGGTTTTCCGGAAAAACTTTCAATTGAAAAATCAATTGGCTGATCCTTCAATTGAAATATTTGCTGATTCTCGTTATTTGTTATGGATTAATGGTCACTATGTATCTAGAGGTCCTGTTAGATTTAATCCTAAAAGTCCGGAATATGATATTATTCCTGTAAAACGTTTTTTGAAAAAAGGAGAGAATTATATTACAGTGCTTGTTCATTCGTATGGGCATGTGATTAATGGGCGGATTATGTCTCATGAACCGGGTTTGGGGCTTTTACTGTTAGATAGAAATGAAATAATAATTAAGACGGATCAAACGTGGAAGTACTGTTCTCAAACACGATATTTACCATCACCTGAATCTTGGAATTCAATACCTGATAGAATAGATGCTCGAATAGATAACGAAGAATGGTTATCACCTGATTGGAATGTTGCTGATTGGAAAAATGCAAAAGAAATTCAAGGTAAAAGTTGGGGTGAATTCAGGAGATCAGAGTTACCTCCATGCAGGGAAAAAGAATTAACAGATATAAAAGTGTTGCCATTTAAGGAAGAATTACGTTTTCCATTTCGTCTTAAAAAAGGAAAAGATTTGGTGTTGGATTTAGGTACTATGGCAATGGCATACACGATAATGGATTTGGAAGCGCAAGAGGGAATCAAATTAACGATGCAATATGCTTTGCGTTATCAAAATGGAAAACCAAGAGAAGAGTTTGGCAGTGGTAATTCTTATATAACTCGGAATGGGAAACAGCATTTTATGACAACAGACCAGTGGTGTAGTCGATATGTTACGTTAAGAGTAGATACAGGGGAAATTATTATTAATAATCTTTCTTTTATAAATAGAAGCTATCCTTTTGAACGGATAGGAAGTTTTGAATGTAGTGATTCATTATTGAATAGCTTATGGGAAATGGGTGTGAAAACGATAGAGGTGACTTCTGATGATGCTTATGGCTCGGATGCAAGAGAAAGAAATGAATGGATTCAAGATGCGCATAAAGCAAGTTTTCATACATCTAGTATTGCTTTGGTCTCTCCTTCCAGTCAAGGAAAAACGGATGTTCATTTATTAAAGAGTATGTTGAGGCATGCTGCTCTTTCACAACATGAAGATGGTATGTTATCTGCCACTTTTCCGACGGATCGTGGCGCTTCTGATTGTCATTATGTTATAGAAGACTATGCATGTCAATGGATAGATGGGCTCCATCATTATTACTATATTACGAATGATTTGGTATTTGTGCGGGAGCATAAAGAAGTGATGGTTAAATTGCTGGATTGGTATGTTTCAAGGATATCTTCAAGAGGATTGGTTCTTGCACGAGAATATGCTTCATTTGATAATCCGATGGCTTATGTTACTTGTGAGGGAGCAACTTTGAATGCATTTGTCTATCATTCACTATCGTTGGCTGTGGATTTATTTAGGTTTTTAGGTGATGAGTTCTTAATGCGGAAATATGAAGGTATTGCTACAGCTTTGAAAGATGCTTATAATACGATTTTATGGAATAATGAGGAAGAAGCTTATAATTCTGCTTTTTTAGATGGTGAAACTTTATTACCATCTGTTCATGCCCAAATCTTTGCCTTGTATTCAGGATTAGTTCCCCAGGAGAGAATTGAATCTACTCGTCAATGGTTGTTGGATCATTATAATAATGCCGGGGAAAATCAAATTTGTACGAATACGATATATAATGACCTGTTAAAAAAACGACCAGGAGTGAATATGCCTGTTATTTACTTTTGGTTATTGAAGGTTTTATACGATGTGGATACTGAAACAATGGATATTCATATATTAGAGGATGTCCGTAAGCGTTGGTTTTATATGGTTTCATTACAAAAAGATGCAGGAACATTGTCTGAATCATTTGTAAATTCACAAGGAACAGGGTCTCATGAGTCTTGTCATAATTATGGGGCTGTACCTGTATATTATTTGAGTTCTTATGTCTTAGGTGTTCGGGATGTTGAAAATAAATTAATTGTTGAACCTCGTTTGGGAAATTTGTCGTTTGCAAAGGGAAAAGTTGTTACTTCAAAAGGTCTTGTCGATGTGTCTTGGGATAAAAAAGAAAATGATGATATATTATCGTTTTCTATATTATTTCCAGATTCTATTTCGGGAGAGTTGCATTTGCCTGTGAATAACTCGTGTGCTTCGTTGAAAATTAATGGACAATTAATATTAGATGAAGGTATTCCTAGATCTGATGTGAAAATAATAAAAGAGGGTCGTTGGATTATTTTACAAGGAATCAAAGGAATATGTGAAGGAATAGTTTTCTAAAAGGAATAATGTTTTTAAGTATTTATAAAACTGTATGTCAAACCTATAAATAATAAAAGTCAAATGAAAAAATTACTCTTTTTGTGGGGGATGATGGTGCTTTCTGCCTCAATGGTAGCGCAATCTATTCTTCCAGCTGGACATCCAAGTCGGGATAAGGATTTGGATGTGCTTCCAGGATTTCAGAATCCTCCGTCTGGTTATGGGGAAGTTCCTTTTTATTGGTGGCTGGGTGATACGCTGACACGTGAACATCTGACTGGGCATTTAGATTTACTGAAAAATAAGGGAATCAGTAGTTTGCAAGTTAATTATGCACATAGTGACAAAGGAGGTAAGTTATGGGGACTAACGTTTAAATCGAAACCGGAAATCTTTACGGAGGAATGGTGGGATTTGTTCGGTTGGTTCATGCGTGAAGCCAAGAAACGTGGAATGACCGTTAGCTTGAGTGATTATACTTTGGGCGTTGGTCAGGAACAGTATGTAGATGAAATCTTAGCTGATTATCCTGAAATATCCGGAAGTGAGTTGCGTTTCATGAAGAAAAGAGTGAGTGGATCATTACATTGGGAGTTACCGGAGAAACCTCTTTCCGTACAAGCTTATCGTTTTGAGAAAGATAGTTCTTTGATCGCTTCGTCTGTGATCAATTTGGAATCTTCTTGTTCTGGCAAATCGTTGAATTGGAAATCGCCGGCAGGAGAATGGTTGGTAACAGTTGTATATGCTTCACCCAAAAGTCTTTCTTACAATCCGATGCATCCATTGTCTGGGAAAAAATATGTGGAATATTTTTTCCAGCGTTTTGAAGATCGTTTTCCGGAAGATTCAAAAGGTGGATTGAATTTCTTTTTCTCTGATGAATTGAACTTCCAGTTAGGAAATTTGATTTGGGATGATTATTTCCAGTCGGAGTTTAAGAAACGGAAAGGTTACGACATTGTGCCGTATTTGTCGGCCTTATTTGTGGATATGGGAGAGAAAACAGCCAAATATCGTTTGGATTACAACGATGTGATGGTTTCATTGAGTGAAGAACATTTCTTTGAACCGGTATATCGCTGGCATGAAGACAGGGGATTGATTTACGGTTGTGACCATGGTGGACGAGGACTTGATGTGGCTGAGTTTGGAGATTATTTCCGTACCCAACGCTGGAATCAAGGTCCGGGTTGTGATCAGCCGAAGTTATCAAAGCATATTATCAAGAACAAAGTGGCATCTTCAATAGCCCATATGTACAATCGCCCTCGAGTTTGGCTTGAAGGCTTCCACAGTAGTGGTTGGGATACTTCTTCCGGTAAGTTGCTGGATGCTATTTTTGCCAATTTTGTACAAGGACAGAATTTGCTGAGTTTACATGGTTTATATTATTCTACACCAGGCGGATGGTGGGAATGGGCACCACCTTGTAATCATTTCCGTATGCCTTATTGGGCCGAAATGGATAAACTGTTGGCTTGTTCTGAACGATTGAGTTATCTTTTATCCCAAGGTTATCACTGTGCTGATGTTGCTATGTTGTATCCTGTTGAGCCGGTTGTGGCCGGAAATGGACGGGCATCGGTTGATTGTGCATTTAAATTAGGAGAAGAGCTCTATCATCAGGGAATTGATTTTGATTTTATGGATTATGAATCATTGGCTCGGGCCGAGATTAAAGGTTCTGAATTGCAAGTGGCTGGTGAATCTTTTCGGGTATTGATTGTACCAGAAATGGAAACGATGCGTTCGACCTCCATTGAGAAAGCTGTTGCTTTTGAGAAAGCCGGAGGAACTGTTATTTGGGTAAATCGTTTACCTAATGCAACAGAACAGGGTGAAGCCGATGAAACTATGCTGCATTTGGTGGCAGAACAGATAGTGACTCCAGCTTCATTGGTGTTAAGCGAGGTGAATCAGGCTACGAAACGTGACTTTGCTATTGTTGAGGGGAAGATTGATGAACCCAATGTCATGCATCGGAAAGTAGGTCATCGGGATTTGTATGCAGTTTATCATGTAGATAAAGGAGCCAAATGTTATTTTAGGAGTTTAGGTGGAGCTGAATTATGGAATCCTTGGACGGGAGAAGTTCAACCGTTATCTGTTTGTCAAACTGACGAAGAAGGTTCGTATATCCGTATGCCATTAGAGAAGACTGAAATGCAACTGATCGTGTTTGATCCGAATAAACCGGCAAAAATAGAAGATGTTCATCCGGTTGTTCCAACAACTGCGTATCCTATTTCCGGAAAATGGGAAACAGAACTGATCCCCGTGTTGGATAATCGTTGGGGAGATTATCATTGGCCGGCCACACCTGCGTTGATAGGAGCCGAGATTCGTAAGATGGATTATGCTACGCAAGTCACGGACAATTGGAATACTGCTTTATGGGAAACAAGAGGTTGGACCGAACAAAGCTTAGGATTCGGGGATTATATGGTTTGCTTGGAAGCTCTTTCCCAACCAATTGATGAGACAGATTTGCTGCAAAATACTTCTCGTTTCCCTTGGAAACCTTATGCCTTTTCTTGGCGTTGGGGTGTAGAAAACGATTATGGGCATCAAGGATATCATGGGTTGAAAACCGAAATGTATGCTGATTTCATTCGTTTGGGAAGTATAAAGGATGAATTTACTCAGCTAAAACGCGTGGATGACCCGAGAGGAAAACATTATTATCTTTTGACAGATGTAGTAGCTCCGCAAGCAGGTATGTATGAAGTGGTATGTGATACGATTCTTCCGATGGATGTTTGGATTAACGGTAAGAAGATTCCTATCAGGAAAAATGGGGAACGTATATCTTTACAATCAGGTAAAAACCGGATGATCCTTCATTATCAAGGAGCTTGCACCACTTATTTCTTGTTACGTGATCCTGATAAGAAAGGGCAGATGGTGGAAGAGACCTTGGCCGAACGTCCTCTTTCGATGCCATGGAACGGCGATTTATCTCTTCTTCCTTTTATTTCTCCTTCCCATTCTTCGAAACAGTACTATCGTTTTGTTTCGGCACCGGGGTTACAATCACTGTCGTTCTCGGCTTATACTTCCCAACTGAAAGTCTGGATTAATGGTGAACCGGCCCAAGTAAAAGAAGGAACTACCCGAAAGGATGGATTGACTTCATTCGAAGTGAAAGGGGAAGCAGGAAAATCTCCGGTATTGGTAACTATGGAAGTTGAAAGTTCTTATCCAGGAGGTGCTGTTTTCCCTTATCCGATCCAGCAACATTGTGGCAAGGGCGAGATTGAGTTAGGGGATTGGAGCCGCTTATCCGGTCTCAACTGTTATTCAGGAGGAATGTGGTATCGAAAGGAAATCGAATTGACGAAAGAAGAATGTGAGCGCGCGTTAACACTTGATTTAGGAGATGTTGTTTCTACGGCAGAGTTGTTTGTCAATGGAAAATCTGTGGGTTTGCGTATGGCCGCTCCTTGGAAATTTGATTTATCTGGAGTATTGAAGCCTGGAAAGAATTTGTTTGAAATTCGAGTTTATAATACGGTTGCTACGCATTATTTGTCGATACCTACCATGTATCGGGGAGAAGTCACATCCGGTATTTTAGGTACTCCGCAATTGTTGATGAAATAACAAATCATATCATTACTGATAAACCATGAAAAAGCCCGGAGGATATTGTACCTTCGTAAGGGGGGATAAACGAAATGTGTAAACCTTACAGAATAAGAAAAACAGACATAATACATGAATATCAACAAGTTACAAGGTGAAGGCAAGAATGAACGTGCAAAACGAAAAGTAACACTTGCTTTACATTGGGCTTGCACCGGCGGCCTGTTTTGAACGATGTTTTAACGCCTGGCTTTACACTGGGCTTACACAGGCTTAATATTGGGCTGTATAAGGCGTAAATGGGGCGCACACGGGCGTTTTTATTATGTGGTTGGCGGATTCTTCGCCGGATATAGAAAGGGGCTTTAAACGGCCTCTTTTATTTTGTCTGATTCTGGTTATAATCGTGAAAAATATTTATTCGATTATTCCATATAATTATTATTTGGTATATTTGCAACAAAGAAAATACCAAATACGTTATGACAAAAGTTATTCATGTGCATTTGCTTTACGAGAAGAAGAATTATTATTTCGGCAGTCTCTCAGCCATCTTTGACGTGCTTTCTGAGGCAGAGGTCGGGATTACCAAAAGCAGCCTTCTACACGCAGGAATGACCGATGGAAGCTGTAAAATAACCAAGCGGGCGATGATTATCCAATCGCACTTGATAAGGGCGGCTAAATAGCTGTTTTATTAGTGTTTAAGTCGTATTCAAACGACTGATCCTATAATGGCGGGGTTCTAACCGGTTTGAACGGTTGTGAACACCGCCTTTTTTGTGTTGGTAGTGCACTTGGTTGTGCGTTTGGTCGTGCATTATAATGAAAACAAAAACGAAATGTGTTAAATGGTCGTGCGTTTGGTTGTGCAAAACGCTATAATTTAAGTACCGATTTATATATATATAATGTCCGAAAATACTCTGTAAACATTGTTTTTTAGGGTTTTCGCATACATAAAATACCCTATATTATATTATTGATACACCTTTATTATTTTTAATCATCTAATAATCAAAACAATCTGTGCATACTGCCTAAAACAGCAAACACTTTTCGAATCATACTGATTGGAATTTCCTGTTCCCCGTACTCAGGACTTTTGTTTGTCGGTATTAAACGTATAAATCCCTTTCTGTCAGACATGCGTACTCTTTTTACGGTTCGGTAACTGTCGGTCACTATCCCATATATTTCTCCGTATGGTAGGTATTCAATGGGGTCTGTCATTTCTTTCATCGCAATAAAATCACCATTGTTTAATTCCGGTTCCATTGAATGGCCGGTAATGTTGCACCAGATAACACCTGGCTTATTATATGGTGCAAAGTTGATATAGTAATCAGGATTGGTTGTTTGGTCATTCAGAACTATATCAAACCCACCTATAAAATCCACATTATAATAAGGTGCACCCTTATATTCGTAGTTTATCTCTGGTGAGCTTTCAGGTTTCTCTTTTCTCTGCATAGAACCATGTCCTGTTAAAAGCCAATCAGCAGAATATAGGGGATAATTTTCAACTATTCTTTGTATCCATTTAGATTGAATGTCTGTCCCATTGTTTATGGCTCTAGATAGCACTCCTTTACTGGCACCAATAATACGCTCTAAAGCACCTATTGTTGTACCTTCATTACTTACTATCTCCTGTATGCGTGATAAAATTGTGCTCATAAGTTGAAAAAAATCCCTTTAATATTTTTATGGTTGAAAATTATCATCTATATTTGCGGTGTATTCAAAATATGAATACGTTCCAAAGATATAAAAAGGCAACCATAAAAACGAATTTTAGAAGTAAAACTTAAAAAGAGCAAAGGATATGAAAGTAAATCGTAAGGCAGGCAGTTGTAGTAGCTGGCAAGAAATGGATATAGAGAGTCGCCAGGCAGTGTATTTGGCGGAACGCCTGGTTGAAAATAAGCGTGGCGTGAAAATAGGTAACGAACGCCATAATAACTGCACGTTGGATATACACTACGGAAGCAATATTTACAATACACAAATAGACATCATAAACAAAGACGGTCTGGCGGTGGCATTTTTCTCCAACGGTTATTTCTACGACACTATCGCAAGGAATCAAGTGGAACTATTCTAAGGCAATAAGATTGCAGGTTAACTGGCAGCCCGGAAAGACGGGCGGGCAATTAGTTCAGACGGTAGAACAGGCGAAACTTACCCATAGAAGCCATTGTCCCCGGTTCGAGTCCGGGATTGCCCACATCAATAACATTAAACATTATAACGATATGAAAGCGATTAAAGTTTCAGTGGATTACCACGAGTGGTCAAAGGTCGAAGGCTTTTTAGACCAATTCAGGAATGACGATGATACTTTCACCTATATGGTGGACAATGTGACGTTTGTTGCCGTGTTTGACGGCGAGTGCGCGATGGCTTATTTCAAGGCGGAGTTGGCCGGGGCGTTTGAGGACGAAGTGATTATTGTTGAACTTAGATAAAGAGAAAATCAATATGAATGAACTTGACAGGATAACGGTAACGGTTACCCGCATTATGTACGGGTTTGACGAATCCGAACTTGAAAAGGAAGGCGTGAACGAATACACCATCAAGGGCGAACGAACCATTGTGGAAATGGATGGCGAAATCTACTACGACCAGTATGCCGCCGCACATTTGAAAAAGAAACGCCCGCTTTTTAGTTCTCCGGTGGACTGCTTCTGGAATTACATCGTAATGTTATTTCCCGAAGAAAAGCCCAACTGCTGTGGCAATATTGGCTGCGATGTTTGTAATCGTCTCCACCTTATGAGGAAGCGACGGTTTGAGGTCCTCAATTTCAAGAAGCAACTTTTCAATGTTAGCCTGAAGAAGTTCCTCCTGGGCTTTAAATCCTCCTTTGGAAAGAAGTTCAGATGCTTCAAGATGTAAAAGGAATGAGACCTTATAGGCGTTGGCACTACATTCGCTAATCAGGTTGAGCCTTTGAAAGTGTTTCATAATGCCTATGACCTTTTCCTTTCCCTTAACGGGGTATTCAGAGTAAGTAAAGCCTGCAACACCAGCATAGGAACCATGCTCGCAGACAAAGGAAAGCATAAGGTCTTTTTCTTCAATGATTGGATTCATAATGGTACATTTTAATTGGATATGCTACAAATGTAGCAAAACTTCCGTGGTTCGTGAGAATAGCGGAAGATATTTAACAAGGTAATGAATTAAAAAACAGGTATAAAATGAAGAAACGAATTATAGTAGAATATGGTGAGGTGAAAAGAATTGCTCACCTGATGAACTGCACTCAGGAAATGGTATCGCACAGCCTGGCGTACCGGAAAGACACCAAGCTGGCGCGGGCTATCCGAAAGATGGCTTTGATGCGTGGTGGCGTTGAAGTGGGTAATGAACCGGTAAATGACGTGAACCATGAAAGCGATATGGTCGGTGCTGTTCGATAATGAACTGAAGTGGTGGAAATCACTCACCGCAAAGCAAAAGGTTTATGCCGGTTATTTCCTTTTCAGCTTCATCCTGCTGCTTGGAACGGCAAACGAAAATTCCTTATGGGTGGTTATGCTGGTCGTGCTGAACTTCGGCAATTCCGTACGGCTAATAAAACGAGTGCCGACAGACAAATTGGAGGAGGATTAAATTATGCGGGAGCCAAAAATCATACAAGAGAATGAAATGCAAAAAGGTGTTATTTATCATTATTGGCCGGACGGAACTCCCCGTGAAATCCCTTACAAAGACTTCACGGAGAGAAACATCGGGAAATGCCGGGTCTTCTATGAAAGGTTAGCATTCATCTTCATCCGCATAGTACGACTCGTCCGTCATTTCGATTTTATTGATGTTCGCAAAGAGACGGACTGTATGGGACACCGAAAGTATGTAGCTCGGTGGGAGCCTAAGCGAAAGATCGAACCTGTAGATATACCGGTAAACTCCGGGAATATCCGTACGGGCTGTAGCTTCCGAAACAGACCAGGTGAAACAAAAAACGGAGCAAAAAGCCGATAAATCCTTTTGTGTGGCTTTTAAGGACTTATCCGCTTCCTTTTTTGACCTTGCTTCTGTTGTGAAGGTCAAGCTACAGCAGTAATTAAACATTTCCATAAACTAACATTTTCCTACAAATGTAAATAAAAAAAACGGGTGATGGAATATTTCGAGAACGAACTATGCGTAACCTACGAGGAGCTTACTTCCGGTGATGATCCTGTGATAAAGTTTTACACTTTGAGCAGTAATATTACCAGAAAAAGGATAAGAACTGCCCAACGTGGCGGTGGCGAAGGTTCTTACGCATTGATCATCTATTCCTCGCTTCCTGAAAAATACAAGGTCCGTTTTGTAGCGAAATACGGAGATCCGGAACAAATATTAAAACAACAGCGTATGAGAGACAGGGTAAAGACAGACGACAAGGCACGTGCATTTTACGAGGACTACCGGTATGAAATGAACGGTGTGGAAACCAGCCTCAGCGACAAGCTGAAAGCGGAATACACGTTGAACGCTTCGGTTCTGAACGCGCTCATATATGACCTGGAGGATAAGACTACCAGCCGGAAGATGCTGGGCAACAGCCTGGCCACCCTATGGGAAAACGTAGCCGCTACGAGTGAGAACTTACGCGATATATACCATCATACCCTGCCGGAAAACCAGGCACGTCTGAGGGAAAAGATACGTCGCTACAAGAAAGAGGGGTATATATCCCTTATCTCCGGAAAGGTCGGCAACAAAAGCACCGTCAAGATTATCCCGGAGATGGGCCGCCAGCTGATTGCCCTGCGCCGGAGCCGTGTCCCGGTCTATAATTATGCGCAGATATTCGATGAAATAAACCGCATCGCCTTGGAAAAGGACTGGAAACCGCTCAAAAGCAAACGGAGCATGGTGCAATGGTTCGAACGCCCGGAAATAGAGCCTCTTTGGTATGACGCCGTGTTTGGGGAACTGGCAGCCCACCAGCGTTACGGAAGGAAGCACAAGACCAAACTACCCGACAGGCGCGACACCCTCTGGTACGGTGACGGAACGAAGCTGAACTTGTATTACAGGGACGAGGAAGGAAAGATACGCACCACGATGGTGTACGAGGTAATCGACGCATACAGCGAGGTCCTTCTGGGCTACTATATCAGCGACCACGAGAATTTCGAGGCGCAATATAACGCCTACCGCATGGCGATCCAGGTGAGCGGGCACAAGCCTTTCGAGATTGTGCACGACAACCAGGGCGGACACAAGCGGCTGGAAAAGGAGAAGGATTCGAAAGAGGTAGGATTCTTTGACCTGATATGCCATATCCACCGCCCGACCGCCCCGTACAGCGGCCAAAGCAAGACGATTGAAAGCATATTTGGCAGGTTCCAATCGCAGGAACTGCATAAGGACTGGCGGTTTACCGGTATGAATATCACGGCGACGAAAGCAGAAAGCCGTCCGAACCTGGAATTCATAGAAGAAAACAAAGACCGGCTTTTCACCCTGGACGAGTTGAAAGCACATTACGCCGAAGCACGCCGTGCATGGAATGCAGCACCGCACCCGGCGACAGGTATCCCCCGCATCGAAATGTATGAAAAGAGCGAGAACGAGGAAACCGACGTGGTGACAGTACACGATATGGTGGACATCTTCTGGATATGGGCAAAACGCCCGGCTACGTTCACCGACCAGGGCATACAGATAACCATAGGCAGCCTGAAGAAGCCTTACGAGGTGTTCTCGGCCCCCGGAGAACCTGACCACGAATGGCGACGGAAAAACACATACCGCAAGTTCTATGTCAAATACGACCCGAACGACCTCCGAAGCATCCGCCTTTACTGGAAAGACAATGCCGGGCAGCTCAGGTTTGAACGTGTGGCTGAGCCTTACATGGTTGTGCACCGTGCTATTCAGGACCAGGCAGAGGGCGAGGCTGAATTTATCCGCAGGGAGCAGGAAGCGAATATACGCGACCGCATAGAACGCCAGGTGATAGCGAAAGAAATAGAATACGCTTACGGCGTTGCCCCGGAACAGAACGGGCTGAGCACCCCGAAACTGAAAGGCGTGACCAAAGAAGTGCAGCGCGAAATCGACCGCAGAACCGGGAAATACAGCCGTGACCCGGAAGAAATTGGGCTGGGCAGGACCACCAAGAAGGCAAGCCTCATGACCTGGGACCAGTTGAAAGAAAACAACGAGGTGGACTACCGGAAAGTGGCAGGCAAATTATAAAGCAGGAAATAAGAAATCAATAAAATACAAACAATATGGAATCATTAAGTACCAAAGAAAAAGACGCGATCCGTGAAGCTCTCAGGGCATACGTCGCCAAATACCCCAGCCAGAACAAGGCTGCGGGCAGTCTGAAAAACACGAGTGTCGGCACGATCAGCAGCATCATGAATGGGAAATACGAGAATATTTCGGACGACATGTTCCGCAACATCGCCTCGCAGGTGGGCAGCGGAAAGGCTGAAACAGGTTGGCAGATTGTGGAAACATCCGCTTACCAGGAAATAAGCTACGCACTGGACGATGCCCAGCACTGGCGCAACGTAACATGGGTGGTTGGTGAAGCCGGATGCGGAAAGACTACGACGGCACGCATCTACACGGAAGAGCACAAGGAGGTTTTCTATATCCTTTGCTCCGAGGACATGAAGAAGGGCGATTTCGTGCGTGAGATAGCCCACAAGGTCGGAATCCGGACAGACGGACACAATATCCGCGAAATATGGGGATTGATCCTGGACGACATTATTCAAATGGAAGCCCCGCTGCTGATATTCGACGAAGCAGACAAGCTGACCGAACCCGTATTCCATTATTTCATCAGCCTATACAATAAACTGGAGGACAAAAGCGGGATTATCTTCATGAGTACCGACTATATCAAAAAGCGCATAGAACGTGGGCTGCGTTACAGGAAACCGGGATATAAGGAGTTTTTCAGCCGTATGGGGCGAAAGTATTTCGAACTGGAAGAAACTTCTGCCACCGACGTGTATTCCATTTGCGTGGCTAACGGGCTGAGCGACAAAAAGAAGATAGATGAAGTAATCCGCGATGCCGAGCCGTGCGACTTCGACCTCCGCCGGGTAAAGAAAGCCATCCACCGGGCAAAACGAATGAATGAACAATAAATACAACTGTTCAAACGGTATTTGAACACTATTCAAAAAAGGTATGAAACGAGCATTAAGCGTAAAAGATATATTGGATAAGAAATATAATACTTTCCCTTTTGAGGGAAAATGGAAAGCCGCCTTCGGGACTCCAGAACGTGTTGGTGTGTGGTTTATATGGGGTAACAGTGGAAATGGAAAGACCTCTTTTGTCATGCAGCTTTGCAAAGAGCTCTGCAAATACGACAGGGTCTTGTACGATAGTCTGGAAGAGGGAGCTTGTCTGACAGTTCAGAACAACCTCAAGATGCACGGCATGTCGGAAGTGAGCCGCCGTTTGGCATTCATACAGGAAGATATGGAAGCTTTGAAGAAAAGGCTTCGCCAGCATAAGAGTTACAATATCGTCGTGGTAGACAGTTTCCAGTACACACGGATGAGTTACCGCGACTATATCAGTCTGAAAGAGGCCTTCCCGAACAAGCTGTTTATCTTCATCAGCCATGCACAAGGCAAGAATCCAAGAGGGGATGCCGCTGTTGGGTTGATGTATGATGCCACGCTGAAAATATGGGTCGAGGGCGGAATCGCATTCAGTAAAGGAAGATTTAAAGGACAAACCGGGGAGTATGTCGCCTACCCGAAGCTGGCCGAAGAATATTGGAGCGACAGGGAAAAAATCGGTGTGTACAAATGATGAGCAAGAAAAAAGTTTACCAGTTAGGCATGGAACCCCAATATGCCGCCCATGTGCTCCTGCTATGGAACGAAGGCGAATACCCTTGCGACATCCGGGTACGGCGGGCAAAAACGGCCGGACTGATTGTGATTGAGATAGAAAATCTGGAACTGGCAAACAAGATAGTCAATGCCACCCATTGCAAGGTGGTAATAAAAAAAGTTGAACAACATAAATCATAATTCCTATGGACGAGACAATAGAAGCAATCTTGAATTACGCAATCAAAAAATCCGAGGGATTTTCACACAGTGATCAATCTTTTATTTTCACTGAATTGTCGGAACGGCTTTCAGCCTTATCGCATGACGCATTAATGGTCGAATACGGACTAAAGGAGGAGGATTTTGAATGAAAGCACGTAACTACGCACGATTTTATGTCCTTCTTAACCGTTTGCCTACGGTAGATAAAAATGAGCTGAAAGCATCGCTTGTAAGTCAGTACACCGGTGGGCGGACGGAATCGCTCCGGGAAATGACTGAAAAGGAGTACGACGCAATGTGTGATGAACTGCAGCGTCAGGACTCAAACCTGAAAGCCCGTGAGCTTTACCGGGAAGAACTGAGACGCAAACGATCCGCAGTTTTAAAACAATTGCAGAAAATCGGTATCGATACAACAGACTGGAACCGGGTAGATGCCTACTGCATGAACACACGAATTGCGGGTAAGGAATTTCGGAAACTGACCATCGACGAACTGGAAACGGTAAATATCAAGCTCCGGATTATCCGAAGAAAAGAGGAAGGAAACAACAATAGTAATCAACTTTTAAATTGACAGAATCATGGAAGAAGTGAAACAGACAGTAGAAATGACAGCTGAGGAAAAACAGCAGTTTGAAGAATTTAAGGCTGCACAGGCGGCTAAAAACGCAAAGGAACAGGCTAAGCGTGATCGTGAGGCTTATCGTGACCTGGTGGATGAAACAATTGAACGCGCCATTCCGTCGCTGGAGTGCCTAAGTCAAGGTATCAAGGAAACAAAACAGTCAATACTGGACGATTTCCGCAATGTAATAGAAATGAAGGCCGACGTGCTTAAGTTGAAGAAGGACGGGCAACGATCCGATACCTTTACCAATTCGGCAGGTGATAAACGTATAACGGTCGGCGTGTATGTAACAGACGGCTACAGGGATACAGTGGAAGACGGTATTGCAATCGTTAAGGAATACATTGAAGGGCTGGCAAGCGATGCAAAGACACAATCCCTGGTTAAAATGGTACTCAGGCTGTTGGCGCGTGATGCTAAAGGCACCCTGAAAGCAAGCCGAGTTGTACAGCTTCGCAAAATAGCGGAAGAATCCGGAAACGAACGATTTATGGAAGGTGTACAGATAATTGAGGAGAGCTACCAGCCGGCAATCAGCAAACAGTTTATCCGGGCTGAGGTTAAGAACGAGAATGGAGCATGGGTTTGTATTCCTTTAGGTATGACGGAAGCATGAGTAAGAAACAACCTATATTATTTGTCCAGCCGCCCATGTTCCCGAAGGAACAGCCTGTTGAGCGAATGGAACTGGACGGCTTCAAATGTACCTATTGTCACGGTAATGGGTGGTTTTGGGGATTAGATGAGTACGGGGAGCATATAAAGCAGGAATGCCCTGTCTGTAAAGGGAAAAAGCGACTGAAAGCAGTCGTAACAATTGAATGGAAAGAAGAACAATGAAAACTCAAAAAACTATGAACAGTATCTTAGACAGATTTAAAAGAAAACAAACAAAACAACCGGCTGTATCGCAGCCGGCCAGTGTGGAACCAAGTCCTAAACGCGAAAGGACAATCCCGCCGCATATCGTAGCATGCAAGGTGTGTGAGGGCAAAGGCATGAAAGACGGCGTTGCCTGTCCTCAGTGCAAGGGTTCCGGGCGCGTAATCGTATCATGCGAAGTAACAACTTATATTTCGGCTTATGTGCCGGAAAATGTTTAGTAGAACGAAAACTTTAAATTTAACAATAAACAGTAGTAAAATGAAAAGAGTAAAAGGAACAGCTGGCGTATCGTTATTTGAGTGCATCAACGCCGACCTGAATAAGTGGAACGTCCGTTGGGATGTCCAGGAGAATCCGGAAACAGATGAAGGCCAGACAAATGGTATTAACTATATGGAAGAAACATTCCTGTTTAAGCCGGATCTGAGCGACGTTCAGCAGATAATATCATTTTGGTGCGGAAGTACGGAGGCAACCGCAAAGTTTGTTTTAGAAGGCAAAACAATAGAAATGTCAGAGCAGGGACTGTTGTTCCTGCGTAGCCAGGCGCAGGCATCAGAAGGTGATAATGTTTCAATAGTTACGTCAGAGGGCGTTATTGAAGTGACATCGCAGGAGGCTCTGTATATTGTAAACGATATGACGCGATACCTGTCAGCATATAACAATAACACTTTAACGCTTTTGAACGAAATCGAGGCGGCAGACAGTATTGACGTACTAACCGTGATGGACTATTCTACCGGTTACCCAGCCCCAACAAGTATGACATTACAACAGGTCAAGGATGCCGTTTCAAAACAAGGAACAACCCCGGAACAGCAGGCGGTATTATTTGCCCGTATGACAATAAATTCTGTCGACTTGTCTAACAACGACGCGCTGGCGGTTAAGGATCTGCACCCGTCCTGGGAGTCGTTTATAGGCAAAGAGCTGAAGGCGAAAAGCCGTGTTACTTATGGTGAGGGTTTGTTCCGTGTTCGCCAGGATATTAATCCGGTATTAGAGAATCAGCCGCCCAGTGTCGATACAGCGGCCCTGTATGAGGAGATCAACGAGGAACACGAAGGTACGATTGACGACCCGATACCGTATAATGAAAAGCACGATCCGCTATTTGCCGGTATGAGACTTGAATTGGGTAAATATTACCGTCAGGACGGTATTTATGAGTGTATTGAAGATAGTGGAATTCCCGTTATTCATGATTTAAGTGCCTTGCCGAGATATGTAAAATTAGTAGAATAATTTTAATTTGATGATATGGGATATGATTTAATACCAAAGAAAGAAGAAATAAATTCTAAAAGCGGAATGATTTTAACATGGCCAGTTATTTTACAGAAAACGGGAGCTGGTTATTTGTTCGGATATGGAATGAACACCTTTGATCCTGGTAAGTATATATATAACGGCTCCCGCCCTGATGGTAGTCCAGTCAGTAACGATGGCTTTGAGGTATCGAAAGAAGAAGCTCTTATCATGGCGAAACTTTTCAGAGGCTATGTTTTTGTAAAACGAGAATTAAGGAAAGAATGGGATAAGAAACCAGAGAAAGAGCAGGTTTGGTTAAAATCTTTACTTGGTAACAAGGTCGAGCCTCCTGCTGAAGTTTTCCTGCAAAAGGTAGAAGAGTTGGCAGAGTTTTGTGAACAATCGGAAGGGTTTAATATATGGTAAAAACAGAATAATATGCAAGAATTCAATTTATCAGAAGGCGGTCACGAATGGGAGAAAGTCAATATCGTGACAATGTACGGAAAAAAACCTCATGACATATATAAGTGTAAACGATGCGGCGTAACCGGCAAGTCCTATAGATTAGGGACGATTGAAATACCGGAAAGAAGTATCCCTAAAATGCAACTTTGCCAAGGAATTCATAGGGCAACGTCTATAAAGATTATCCGTTGTGGTGCTTGTGGTGAGGAGTTCCGGGCATTAGTTCCTGGTAGTATCCACCAAGTTGTTTCACCACCTGAAGGTCAGGATAACAAACGCGGCGAATGGGTTATGGGGAAAACAGAACCGGTACTTGTATTATTTGGTGAATTCCAATATTTAAAGGAGTAGATATGGTAAAAATAACAAGTCAAATAGGCTTAGTCCAAACCGTAGCGCAATGCATCAAGGATGCTGAGGGAACAGCAGAAAAGATTAAAGAGCAATACCCAAGGTTGCGAAGCAGGGATTCTAAGCGAGGAGCAAAAAAGAGTCTTGAATTTTTTGAAGCAGTAGTTTACCACTTGAAACGATTACAACAGCTTGAATCAGGGGGGGCGACTGAATAATCTTATCAAAAGGCGGGATGTGTAAAACTATCCCGCCTTTTATTTTGCTCGTTGGTGCCAATTCGATAAATTTGTAATTGAAACTAAATATCTGGGGTAAATGAGTTTAAAAGGATGTTCATACGCACGCCGTGTTGTTGAGGTAAATGCAATTTACGACGAATACGCCAAAACCGGACTGTCTAACCGGGAAATTTGGCGCAGATACATTTACCCTATCTACGGAATAACGGAGAAGACCTTCTACAACTATATCAATGCCGCGGCCAATCCCAAGGTGACGCAAAAAGTAAACGAATTACAGCTTAGCCTTTTCGACTGATAAACTCAGGTGGAACCGGGTGTTTAACCAGCATCTTCACCGCCGAATCGTCATACAAAAGTGTTTGATAAACCTCCGTATCATCCAGTATTTCCTCGTGGTCGTGGCAAGGGATGGACGCCGATCTCTTAAATGATCCCCAATATTCGCCAGTGAACCCGTGCAGGCAGCGGTTTATCTTGTCAAGCAAATCCAGGTGAAATTCTTCGCCGTCGTATCCTTCTGGCTGGGCGATCGTCAGGACGTGCAGCCCGACAGTCAGGTCCGCATCCTGTAATCCTCCTTGCTGGTGTCGCCATGCCAGGCGTCCGAACTCAATAAATACAGCGGGCATCGGGAAATGCGCTTCCTCTTCAATAAACTCCACTTGCCGGTTCCACAATCCAAAATGTTTTATCGCAAAATCGGGTGTTTCTCCGGCTTCTATCATTTGTTTGATACGTTCTTCCGATACCAACTCGATGTCGCCACTGTCGGCCATTAAAAGGCGCGACAGGCGTTTCTTTAGTTCCTGGTATAAAATCTTTCTCATTTGTCTATGATTGGATGGTTCTTTAAATATTCCTCAAAGTTCTGTTCGGTTATTTCCCGGATGATCCGGTCGGTATTGCGTCCGGATCCGATAAAGCGGCGTTCAGGTATATTGATGGTAGAGCCGACTTTCTTCAAGGCCATTCTTCGCCAAAATTCAGCCTTATCCGACAGATCTTTGTTTTCTTCCTCGCGTGCCAGCCAGCCTTGTAACTGTTTGTCTGTTGATTTTGGGCGTTTTTTCTTCTGTTCTCCAGATTTTGAATACTTGGCTTCTTTTAGGTATCTCGCTAAAAAATATCTCTTCATCTTCCGGGTAACTTTAATTTCCCCACCTTCATTATGAATCTGGGCGTATGGCTTGGAAGACGAATAAACCAGCTCGCCCCGACGTTTCCGGCTTCGGATGCTTCGACGTAACCCTCCAGTGCGTTGCATGAGTGAACCCACACCGTCATCAAATTTCCTTTCGGGCCATTCCTTTTCATCGAAAAAGGCTTTCCGCTCGAAATTCCGGTCAAATTCCTCGTCAAACTCGGTTTTGATGTCCTCTATCGACCGGTCAATGACTTCTTTCTTAAAATCTCCGTCCATAGGATTGGGTTTTAAATTATTAGTTGTATATTTGCGGTATAAAAGCATTCGTTTTGTGGCCACACCTGGTCTTGGAACCTAAGACGGCGCAAACGGGTGCTTTTATTTTATTTTATCAGTAATCGAATATAAAAACCGGTTATGCCAAACGACACCCTTATTTGACCTTTCATCCGTTTCCGCAATATTCAAATAAACAGTTTTCCCTTCTATCTCTGACTTTAGATAATAAAACCGTTTGATTCTATCCTTCCTGTCATGACTGAGTGAGTCGGAGGTTTTTACATAGACCGCTTTTTCCAGTACCTTGTCCAGACCTGAAAGGTGTTCCTTCTTTAGAACGGAGGAACGGCCGAACGTATCGCTGTACAGATGCTCATTTCCGGTTTTGCGGAATCCTACGCTTTTCTTTATCCCGTCAATCTCTAAAAGGACCTTTTTCTTTAGTAGCGGCTGCATTTCCCGTAGGTAGTGCTTCCGCTCAATGGCCGATTGTGATTTGGCGATGTCCCCGGCACACTCATGAATAATCGGACAAGCAGCGCAAAGTTCGTTACTGGGTATCTTCGCCAGTTTAAACCCGCTCTTTTTGCAGGTGGCGCACTTTTTTATTGTGTACGAGTTGTAAGCCGGATAAGCCGCACGCTGTTTGCCCGGATTGAAGCGGAACATTTCGGCGTATTTGCCCTCGGTTGCCTTGTCCCCGGTCTCCATGGCTTCTTTGCTGTCAGTTGCCGGGTATTTGGCGGCGCGTACCTTTTGGACGGTACAACGACAGTTAAAGCCGTTCGGAGGATAATATTTGTCCCAGAACGGGTCGGAAGATGGCAGCGTGATACCGTTCATTTCCTGATGTGCGGGGCGTACCTTCTTATCCCCCGCTGTACGGTATTGGAGTAAATAACGACCCTCGCCGTCGTCCTGCTGTTCTTCCCACTTGGCAGCCATTTCCGCACTTTGCACGGCGAAATTGTATTCAGTTTTCAAATAGTGTTTGTTGTAAGCCTCATTAATCTTTTGAACGTCATTTGAAAACTGTTCAAACGGCTTTAAATCGCCGTTTTCGTCCAGCAGCAGGTTTGCGGCTTCTTTCATTTCGTGAAAAGTCTTGAATCCGGAGAATACTCCGGCACTTTCCCGAAGGCTGGAGACCATCTCTTCCGACGGCGATTCCTGTATAATACCACGCTCAATGCCTTTTGAAAGGTAAGCCGCGGTTTCCTCGATCAATCGGCGGACCGGCTTTTCTTTCAACATGCCTGCTCCGAAGATACGTTTACTATGCAGCCACTTCATCGCCTTTTCGAAGGCGGATTCAACACCCGACACGTCCGGGTAATCGTCAGTGTCGGATAATTGCAGGTTTTCCTCCAGATATAGCAAACCTATTCTTTTGTGCAGCCCGGCATAATCATCCGGGCTCAGTCGAAAAAAGGTTGTGCCAGTTGTGCGGAAGTGTCCGGAACAGTCTTTTTACCGATAATGGGAACGCCGTATTTGTCGATGAAATATTTCGGGTCAACCTCATAGCGGTCGGAAATCATCTTCTCATATTCCAACTGCTGTTCCGGCGTATAGTCCACGCTGTCGTCCCATTCAAAGTGCAGCCCTTTTACTGGGAAACCGTGCTTTACCATGCGCGGCAGAAGCTGGTCGTTTACGATGTCTTTCACAAGATCGGCATCCTTTTCGACCACATTCTCGAATACTTCCAAGTGGACTTCCGACTGTGAAAGACTGCTACCGTTGTCGATGGTCATTGTCTGGTTCAGGATACCTTTTGACAGTTCCGAGTTGGCCCGATCAATACGTTTGTCATAGACGTTGAAGGCATCGCCCCGTGTCGTCTCCTTGATGTCAATATCGGTTCCGTCCGGGAACAGGCCCCATGCGGCCGCACCCATAGAGGCCAGCATGTTCTCTATCTGACTCCTGTCTTTCGGGTCTCGTGCCGTTGTTTTGGCGATACGGATTGGCATACCGAATATTTCCCCGAACTGGTCCCAATAGGCCAACATGTTCTTTTTGGGGATAGTCTGCGTGGCGGCTTTCAGGTATAAGCCTAAATCCTTCGGTTTGCCTGCTTCCACCACCCAGTCGGCCATCGGCCCTTCCCGATATGGTATGCCCGAACGCCATTCGTCGCTCTGTTCCCGGATGATTACGCCGTATTCCGGTATTACGTGCTTACGATTCACCAGTTCTACGCCCGTGTAACGCATTTCCCCGTCGATGCTCACCACATCGCCGAGCTGGATAAGCGAATGTCCCCAATATCGGGAATCCAATATATAACCGACCAAATCCTTGAACCAAACCGCTTCAAAAAGCCGGGTAACATCATCGTTCTGTTTCCCTTTGGCATCTACGAGTTTGAAGCCTTTCTTCTGAACGAATCCCTTACGCTGGTCCACACAACCGCAAAGATGCAGGTCTACTTCCACATCCCGGTAAATATCATACAACCGTTCCCGGCGCGGGTTTTCGATGTCGATAGCCTGTTGCCACGCCTGACGCCATGAACGCATATCCTTTTGCGTCAAGGCTTCGGCCTGGAGCTTCAGTTCTACCGTCAGCGACTGAAGCCGACGACGGTCTTTTGCCGATGCCAGGTTGAATCCTCCAATCTTCATGCCTGGATTATATTTGTTTCTTTTTGCCATAATCTACCATATATAAGTATTTTGTCTTCCGGAACCCCATTTGACAGGGTTGTTCACGTCTTCCTCGCCATCTTCTCCGGTTACGGTGGGAAGGTCAGGAATTATCTTGCCCGCCTGTACGCCTTCCAACCATTTCAAGGCAAGTTCGTAACGTTCTTTCCTTATTTCGTGTCCCATCTTGTTTGGTAGCCACGCAGAAAGATGGTACAAGGATACGTCGCAGGTACGGAGCACGATAATGTTATTCCGCTCGCTCCCGGAGGCGGCGAAAATCTTCTTCACATCGTACCGGCTTCTTAGATAGCCGGACACTTCCTCAATGGCCATCCGTTCGGCGGTTTCCCGTTTTTCCTCCGAACATTGCTGTAATACGTTCAGTGCCGTATTGCTTGCCACGATATAATCTTCTTCGGTCAAAAACATAGGCTTACCCGGTTATAAGGATTGCTTTCTTCTCCAGATCCTGAATGGTTGTACCCTTACGGAATTTCCTTTGGGTAATCATCTTTTTCAGTTCCTGTTTGGAATATACTTTAGGAATGCCTGCCACCATAAGGACAAGATACCGGCGTTTGCTAACTCTGGAAAGTTCTTCTGCCAAGCGAATGGCACGTTTTATCCTGTAACTCAAGATAAGGTCTTTAATAAACTGTTTCATCTTACCATATATTTTTAGGAGACCGGCGTGTGCCGATGCTCGGTTTAAACTTCTGTATTCTTGAATGCTTCTGCAATACATTGATTGCACCTTCATCAGCGTCGGGACCATCATCGTGTGTGCTGCTGCCTTTTTCGATTGAAAGTGTCTGTTCGATACCCGCCAGCATGTCCGGATCATTCTGTAAATCCTCGTTGTAAAAGACAAAACCGCGTTCCCAAAGCGGCGATACCGCTTCGATACGCTGGAACTTGTCCGGCTTTTTGCGCTTGTCGGCCTGTATGGGTAACTGGTATCCGCGAAGGTTTCCTTCTTCCTCGAAATCGTCAAGCAAGGTGTCTTGCAGGAAATTCGCCTCTATCATGTATTTGCAGATAACCCCTTCCGGCAGGCTTTCGTGTAAGTCATAGAACCAGCGTACCATTTCCGCAACGGAACATTGCCGGACAAAAGCGCGGATATGGTGCAGTTCTGTTCCGGCTTTGCCCCATACCTTGATGGCCTTGTAGTCGTTCTTTGTAGAGCCTTTGAATGAGGGGTCGCAGTAAGCCACAATTTCGTCATACTTGTCGAGCGGCAATATCTTTTTCCACCGAATCCAATCCTTGCGGAATACCGAACCTTCTTTGATCGGGTTGTTCATGTATTCCTTTTCAAAGGCCCGGTAGCCCATGAACTCGCGCTTTTCCCGAATACGTTCAGGAGTCCAGTATTCCGGCCATGCCGATTTGCCGTTCTTGTCCAGGACGTTAACCTGGCTTACTTCAACGCCTTTTGATGCGGCTATGTTTGCCAATACGCTGCATTTGCTGATAAGGTTACCCACCATGATAAAACGCCCGCCCTCAGCCCCGAACGCTCCGAAAAGGGCCTCTTTCACCCATTCGGTCAGTTTACGGACACGGCTGTCGTTCTCACATAGTTCGTCGTCGTCGAGGTCGTCGATAACAATATAGTCCGGTCGTCGGTTCCGGTAACGGAGACCACGCGGCGACTGGCCACGGCCACGAGCGAAGAATGCTACGCCGTCTGAGGTTACAAACTCGCCATCCTGCCAGTTCCCGGCATTGTATTTGGTTCCGAAGTCGTGGGTATATCGTTTGTTGTATTGCAGTTCTGCCTGAATGTCGCCAAGCAAGGTGCAGGCGGCATCCTCTGACTTGCCCACCAATACCATAACGTTTATTTCACGCCGCTTCTGTGCCATGAGCCACATCGGAATCATGACGTCCATGTGGGTAGATTTAGCCTGGCCACGTGCCCATTTGAAAACAGCCTTCAATGTCCGGCGTTTCAGTATCTTTTTCGCCGCCTCAATATGGTGCTTTGCGGAAGGGATGACTCTGCCAGTTTCGCTGTCGGTACAATAATGCGGAAAGTAATATTCCACGAAATAGGCGTAATCTTTCCGGGCGCGGCTGATGCGTTCCATTTGTTCAGCCTTTGTTTCGGCTGTGTTGACGGTGGAAAAGTTCTGGATGGTCTCGCAAAGCTGCTTCCATCTTTTCAACGCTTCTTTCTGACTTATCTGTGTCGCCATATACATTTATATATTATAGCCCCGGATTTTCGGCCGAAACCTGTTCCGCGATAAATACATCCTGGTAACGGTTGGTCATTTTCAGGAAATCCACTGTCAGTTCCTTGTCTATCTGTGTACGCGCCACCAACCAGTTGTTATAGGAAGTAAGTACCTCTATAATGGTTGTGGCATTGGTACGTTTATCTATTTTTTCAATGCTGGCTGCCAGCTTTGCCATTTCGTCGGCTGTCATATCCCCGCTCTCCAGCCTTTCGTCAGCCTTTCTCATAATTTTCGCCACAAGCTCCTTACGAGTGATGGACTTGGCGGTGCGTAGCGCATCCCAGCTACCATCATTAACCCACTTGTTTACTGTTACGCGGGAAACTCCGACCTTCTCGGCAACCAGTTTTTGTGTATCTCCGTTCAAGTAATAGAGCCTTGCCAGCTCCTTTGTTTTTTCAAGTTCTTTCTTTGATGTTGCCATAAAATTGATATTAGCTTTTCAGCAAAATTGTAAAGGAAATCGTGCCCCGGCAATTAAGGGTGTAACCGTTACATAGAAGTGTGTAACCATTACATAAAAGTGTGCAACCGTTGCACGCTTATTTTGACAGGTGTATTTACGATAATATGTTTGCAGCAAACAACGATTTTATAAAAAATGGGAAAACGAATTGTAATCAGTGACGAGTCGGTCAACTGTTACGGAACCTGGATCAGCACGGCGGGAATGGATATTTCCCAGTATGAGAAAAACCCCGTCCTGCTCTGGATGCACTGGCGTGGCGTGATTATTGGCTGTATCAAAGACGTGAAAAAAGAGGGTGAACGAGTTACCGGCGAGCCCTGGTTTGATGAGGTCCGCGAGGAATCCAAACAGGCGAAGGCACAATGGGAAAAAGGTACCCTGCGTATGGCATCCGCCAATGTGGAAGTCTTGGAGTATAGCGACGCTCCGGAGCTTGCCAAGCCGGGACAATACCGTGCGACCGTCACAAGGAGCAAACTTACCGAAGTCAGCATGGTTGACATCGGCGGTAATGACAACGCCCTGCCGCTAATGTTGAATATACAGGGAAAAGAATTAAAACTGGTAGCCGGAGAGGACTCGGAAAACCTCCCGCTGCTTATTAATAACACTCAAAAATCAGACGAAAAGATGGATTTTAAAGCAATCGCCCTGAAGCTTGGGCTGCCGGAAACGGCAACGGAAAAAGAAATCCTTTCCACAATCGAAGTGCTGTTGGGCTATAAAACGGCCAACGAGCAACTGAGAAAGGAAAAGGAAGAAATGCAATTGGCCGGTATAACCACCGCAGTAGAAAACGCCATTAACGAACGTCGAATTACGGCAGAAAAGAAGAGCCATTTTGTCGAGCTCGGCAAAAAGGTCGGTCTTGAAACTTTGAAGATGACCTTCGAAGCCATGACACCGGCGCAGAAACCAACTGACGTGATCCGACTATCCGGAGGAAATTCCGCTTCCGGTGAGTGGAAGAAACTTTCAGACGTTCCGGCCGACAAAATTATTGAACTGAGAACAAACGACAAAGCCACTTATATGAAGCTGTATAAGGCTGAATATGGTGTGGACTGTCCTAATTATTAATCAATCAAACAAATCAAAAAACAAATGGAATCAAAAGGAATCAAAGCTATTACAGCCCTGCTGTTTAATGCGGTGATGGGCGTTATGGTTGCCGCCGTGATGGGCGTTCCGGCTATGGCCGGAGCCGCTACCGCTGTCAGCGTATCATTAGTGGCCGGTCCTTTCTTGCCTTCCGGAGCACTTTGCGAAGGGGTGCTGACCGAGGTATGGACTGGCGAATTAATCAAAACACTTCGTGCCGGTGATGTGGCAACCTTTCTTGACGGACTGCCGGACTATTCGCAGTATGCTGAGAATGACGTAATCCACATGATTGATGTCGGCGGTGATCCGGAAGTGCTGGTCAATAACACGACCTACCCTTTGGCAGTACAGGATATTACTGATACCGACGCGGTGTTCTCCCTGGATAAGTTTCAAACCAAACCGACACCGGTAACGGACGATGAACTATACGCTTCTTCCTACGACAAGATGTCGAGCCTGAAGGAACGCCACGCAGACGCGATAAAGGAAAAGAAATTTGCCAAGGCTATCCATGCGCTGGCCCCAGACAGCGACAGTGCCAAAACCCCTGTTTTGAAAACATCCGGTGAGGTTGTTGGTGGTGGTGCTACCGGACGAAAGCGTTTACAAATCTCAGACATTATCGCGCTTAAGGATAAATTTGATAAAATGAAGATTCCCGTACAGGGAAGGCGTCTTGTTTTGTGTAGCGATCACGTTAACGATTTGCTTCTGACGGACCAGAAGTTTAAAGACCAGTATTATAATTATACTACCGGTAAAATTGCCAACCTGTACGGATTCGAGGTGTACGAGTATTCGGACAACCCAGTTTACAAGACAGCCGGAACAAAGGTTGCATTCGGAACGGCAGCAAGTGCTAATGAATATCAGGCTTCCGTTGCCTTCTATACCAAACGCGTGTTTAAGGCAGCCGGCAGCACAAAGATGTATTACTCGGAGGCAAAAACAGACCCGCTTAACCAAAGAAGTCTTGTGAATTTCCGTCATTACTTTATCGTGCTTCCTAAAAAGAAAGACGCGATGGGAGCTATTATGTCAGAATATAAAAGCGAATAATTATGGGCACACCACGAGGTATCAGAAATAATAATCCCGGTAACATCCGTAATTCGGATGCTACCGACTGGAAGGGAGAAGTGCCTACTATGGCAAAGAGGGACAACACGTTTGAAGAATTTACAGATATGGCACACGGTTATCGTGCTTTGATAAAGCTATTGCAGAATTATCGTTATAAGCACGGTTGTAAAACAATAGCGGACTTTATCAACCGATGGGCTCCACGAAGCGAAAACAATACTTCGGGCTATATTACACGTGTTTGCAAAGAAATGGAAGTTCCTACGACGTTTGTTCCGGATGTGGCCGATAAAGGTACGATGTGCGCCTTTGCCGCTGCGATAAGCCAGGTTGAAAATGGTATCCCGGCCGTCATGAAGGACGTTGAAGCCGGTTGGGAATTATTGAACAAATAATGTAACTCTGTGAAATCAGGATGGAAATACCAGAAATAATATCCATAATCGCCGCAATCGTTACCGCACCGTTCAGCTCGTGGCTTACAGCTAAACTGCTGCGCAAAAAGTATGAAGCGGAGGTCGAAGGATTAAGGGCGCAGGTGGAAGCATCTAAGGCGGAGACACGGGGCGACGAACTGGAAAATGTTAAAAACGGGATGTCCATCCTGATGGAACAGGTTGTCGAACCGCTAAAAAAAGAGATTAATGCGATACGTAAGGAACTGGCCCGACTTCGCCGGGCTGTTGAGAAAGTCAATAACTGCCCTCATGTTGCTGCTTGCCCTGTGCGTATTGAGCTGCAGAGGGCCGAAGAATGCGAGCCGCGCTCCCGTGAACCTACCCGGTAATCTTGTTACTGAACGGCTGGTTCCTGTTTATCTGCCTGCGGATTCAGCGCTTCTGACCGCACTGTTCGAGTGTGACAGCAATAACCGGGTTATCCTGAAAGCATACGATGAACTGAAATCGCAAGGCATGAACAGCCATCTGACGTTCGAGAACGGGCGATTGGATTATGACTTGGAAGCCGTACACGATACGGTCTACCTGCCTGCTAAAGATTCCATCATCTATGTGCCCCAACCCGTTGAGGTTGAAGTGAACCGCCTTACTTGGTGGCAGGAAACGTGGATGCGGATCGGGAAAATATCACTTTCTGTCCTGGCTCTTTGGCTGGGTTTGAAAGGTGTTCAAAAACTATTAAAACGTAATTAATATGAGTTTACCAAATGTAAATATAACGCTGGGTAATGGCAATATCGGGGCTGTAACCCTTTCGGACGACGGTATTGCCGGATTGATTCTGACGGGTACGGCAGTTTCGTCTACACTGGAGCTTAATAAGGTCTATGTGATTGCCTCTACAGCAGATTTGAAGAAATTGGGACTGACGGCAGAAAATAATCCGTTGGCATATAAAGAGGTTCTGGGTTTTTATGAATCGGCCGGTGATGGCGCAGAACTGCATCTGTTGGTAGTTGACGCGGCAAAGACGCTGACTGAAATATGCTCAATGGAAGCCGGATCTCCGCTAAAAACGCTGATTGATTCAGCGGCCGGACGTATCCGACTGGTGGGCATAAACCGTAATCCGGATGCCGAGTACGAGCCAACCGTAACAAGCGGTATAGACCAGGACGTGGTTACAGCCGTAACAGCGGCTCAGCAGGTTGTGGAATCTTATTTGAAACAGATTGCCCCGTTTGTAGTCTTGCTACCGGCCCTTGCCTGGAATGGTACAACCGACAGCTTATACCAACCACGAGAGGGGAGCCAGGACAGCGTGTCTGTTGTGATGGCCTCAGACGGTAAATATGGAGCAAGTGAATATTACTCGGCGGCTATCGGCAAGGTTTTGGGGCGTCTTGCCACTTGTGCAGTAAATATTTCGCTGGCCCGTGTCCGTGACGGTAGCCTGGTTGCGGACGGTTATCTGACAAACGGGAAGAAGCCTGAGGAAAGTTACAGTCTTTGGAACGCCCTGCATGATGCTGGTTATATCTTTTACCGTACCTATATAGGAAAGAACGGTTACTATCTCAACGATGATCCGACAGCCGTTGCAACAACCAACGATTATCATCGCTTAAGCTTAACCCGTGTAATCCAGAAGGCCTTGGTAATATGTTATAAGACCTACATTGACGAAATACTGGACAGTGTGGCTGTTGATCCGGAAACCGGCAAGCTGCCGCAGCCAATATGTAAGTATTACGAACAGTTGTTGATTCGTGCCGTAAATACGAATATGGAAGGTGAAATCTCAGGATTTACTGCCTACATAGACCCTAATCAGGACTTGATTTCAACGAATGCGCTAAAAGTGCAGGCGAAGGTTGTACCTACCGCTTTGCTCAAAGAAATCAATGTTGATCTGTCATTTGATAATCCTTTTAATAAAACAAGTGAGTAATGGCAAGTTTTAATTCAAAAGAATATGCGTGGATTGATGTAAACGTGGTATTGCTCGGCAAACCTGTAGCCGGGCTGCGTGGCATAGAATACAAATCCAAACGGGCAAAAGAAGCCTTGTATGCGACAGGTAAAAAGGCACGTGGCATACAGATGGGCCGTAAAGAGTACGAGGGAACGATTACCGTCTTACAGTCTGAACTGGTTGCCATGCAAGCGGCCGCAAAAGCGAAAGGCTACGATGATGTAACCGACCTGGAATTTGATGTCATTGTTTCCTATATCTCGGAAACGGGCGTAGTACAGACCGATAAGGTAATAAATGCTTCCATTACGGAAGCTCCGAACAGTATTAAGGAAGGCGACCTGTATTCAGAACACGCGCTGCCTTTTATTGCCTGTGATGTAGAATATAATGTGGTATAACTATTATAATGTATAAAGCTATGAACGAAAAAGAAAACAACAAGACAATTACCCCCGAACAAATCGAAGCGTGGAAAAAGAAATGGGGCGACGTGTTCTGTGTTACAGTCGGCGACAAGGTTGCCTATTTGAAACGCCCCAGCCGCCAGGCACTCAGCGCGGCTGCCGTGGTCGGAAAAAACGACCCGATGAAGTATAACGAAATCCTGTTGAATAATTGCTGGCTGGTGGGTGACGAAGAAATCAAGACCGACGATTCCTTATTCCTCGGCGTATCGGCGAAGTTGGGCGAACTGGTGGAGGTGAAGGAAGCCGAGCTAAAAAAGTTATAAGCCGGACGGGTATCGCCGACAGGCCCGGCTGGTTGCTGCTTGCGGACAGCCTGATCCGGGCCTACCTGCATATAGACCCGGCAACGCTAGGCGACGAAGAATGGGGTTTGCAGGTTACTTTGGCCGAATGGGTAAAATACGATTTTATTAAAAGCATGGGTGATTTATGGCAAACAAGATAGAATACATCTTTTCGCTCCGTGACCAGATCAGCGCGAAACTGGCAGGGATAACGGCCACCTCGGAGAAAACGAGGTCGGCCCTTTCCGGCGTACAGGAAAAAGTCAGGTCGGCGGAAGACGTATTCCAGGACACGGGAAAGACCATCGGCTCACTGAAAGCCCGGATAGACGCTTTACAGGCTGAGAAGGAATGGATAGCGGCTGACAATCTTCCAGCCATAAAAGAGTATAACCATGAAATTTCCCGACTTACAAACGAATTGAACGAGCTGGAGACAGCCGCCGGTGGAGGTAAATTTAAAAAATGGGCATCGGAAGCCTTCGACGCTTTACCAGGTGCAAACCTTCTGAAAAATCCATTAGTTACGGGTATAACCGCCGCCACCTTTGCGGGAAGTGCCGGCATGACCTTTGACGAAAACATGGCGAAGGTGAATATCACCGCCCAGTTGGACGAAGCCGGGCTGGACGATCTGAAAAAGCGATTGAAGCAAATCGCCGCCGACAACAAAACAGACATTCAGGTCGTACCGGTCGGCTTCGAGGCAATCAACTCGCAGGTGAATGACGTTGAATTGTCCCTTTCCATATTGGATGCCGCCCTGAAAGGCAGCAAGGCGGGATTTACCGACCTGGATATCGTATCCGCGGCGTTGGCCCAGACGCTTTCCATTGTGGGTAAGGAGAACACAACGGCGCAGGAAGTGCTGGATACCTTCTTCGCAGCGAAGCGTGTCGGGGCGGGAGAATTTGCCGACTTCGCCCGGTACATGCCAAACCTGATTGCCGGAGCCGACAATTTGGGTATCGCTTATAAAGAGGTGGCCGGTACGTTTGCCTATATGACCGGTAAAGGCCAGTCGGCCGAACGCGCTGCCACATTGATGGAAAATGCTTTCTCCGTATTGGGTCGTGTAGATGTCCGGAAGAAACTTTCCGCCGCCGGAGTGGATGTATTTGACGATACGGGTAAGATCCGGAGTATCGTTGATATATTTACCGACCTGCAGAACGTATTGGGAGAGCTGAATGACGAACAGAAATCTTCCTTGCTGGAACAGTTCGGGCTGGTAGATAAAGAAGCCAAATCCGCTTTTTCTGTATTGATGTCCGACACTGAAAAGCTACGGGAATCCATGAACGACGTGGCAAACTCTACCGGAGAAACCACCGCCGCACTTGGTTATTCCCGAAATGCTGTGCAACAGGCGACCGAAGTGTGGAACCAGTTTAAGAATATCGGTTTGCAGGTTGGCGAAATCATATTGCCAGTGATTAGCGCGGGGCTGACTGTTGCCGGTGGCGTATTGGACGGCGTTTCAGTCGTGATGGATACAGTTATCGGTTTCTTCTCCGGCTGGTACGCATTGATTCAGCAAGGCAACCCGGTTATTATCGGGCTGACGACTACACTTGGAATCCTGACGGCAGCGATGGCCGTAAACTATGCCTGGACACAAAGGGCTGTCGTAATTGGTGGAATAAAAAAGGTGTTGGATATAACTCAAACAGCAGTAACGGGGGGATTGACCGCCGCACAGTTAGCATTAAACGCAGCGTTTATGGCCTCGCCGCTTGGTCGGATTGCAGCCGGTATCGGAGTCGTGATTGGTGTTGTTACGCTTTGCTGGCAGAAATTCGAGGGCTTCCGTATGGTAGTGCTCGGTGTTTGGGAGGTGATAAAAGAGTTCGGGCGGACCCTGTTCAACAGTATCGTCGCCCCGTTTCAAAAGATTCTTTCCGGTATCGGCAGCGTGGGTACGGCAATCGTTCAGTTGGTAAAAGGGAATTTCTCCGAAGCGGCCGAAGCCGCCAAACAGGGGTTCAAAGAAATCAGCCAGGGCGTTGTAACGTCCAATCCGGTTTCTATAATTACCCGCACAATCCAAAATGGCGATTATTCCACCGCTTGGGAAAAAGGCAGACAGGCTGGCCGGGACAGTTGGGCGGCATCCAGGGAGGATAAACAAACTCAGATCGTGGTACAACCGACTGAAACCACCCCATTGCAACCGACTTCCACCCCGATGGCAAGCCCGAACTTTGACAAGCTGTTGGCTTCGTTGGAGACCGGGAAGAAGGCAAGCGGCAAAAGCAAGGTGCTTGACCTGAACGAAACGCCGAGCAACCTCAGTGAATCGTCCGCTTATTCCGCCATTACCCAAAAGCTAAAACCCCGTGAAGTGTCATTGCTTCCTGAATCCATGCGTAAAGTGGCGGCAACTGTAGCGGTTCCGTTGGCGATGGCGGCAAGTCCGGCTGTGGCGGATGAAATACCGGCCCCGAATATCTCCGACGCATATAACGTAGAGAATATCCGGGAAACGAATAACACGTTCACCGCTGACAACAGTCGGAATTATAATAACAACGGTAGGACGTACCAGATTGGTAAGGTATGCGATGAAGTGGTTATCCATGTCGCCAATACCGACCAGAAAGGCGGTGAAACAATCCGCGCCGAAATTTTGGGAATATTGGAAGAATTAAGCGAAGGTTAAGATATGGCAACGAAATACACAGTTAAAGAAGTGGCCCAGACGTTTAAACGGGTTAGTCAGTTCAACCTGGGCGATATGCTGCTCAACGTGATCGGTTATAAGGGGCTGCCTTATCCGGGCGGTTTTATTCCTGACGCGCCGAGCAAATATAAGGCGGACGGCTACGAATACCCCGGCGAACAGGCTTCGGAAAAGACCAGTTCCGACTTCGGTTCCACGCTTCGGAAGAAAGACGCACAGGGACGCTGGTATTTTATGCCAATCGTGCTGGAGCATAAAGGGACGGAATACGAGATACCGAACGCCGTCATTTCCATCCGTGGAAAGAAAAGCATCGTGGAAACGGCGATGGTCGGCCGCAAGGGTACGGTCAAGGAGTTGATTTCGGTCGATGATTACGAAATACGCATCGCCGGTGTCTGCCTGGACGTGGATTTTCCCGACCAGCAGATCAACGCCCTGAATGAATTGTACAACATCAACGAATCGGTTACGCTCAAATGCGCCCTGACTGATATATTCCTGGACGAAGAGGATAAGGTCGTGATAAAAAGCATCGACTTTGCCGAAATGAAAGGCTGCGAGACGGCGCAGGTGTTCACGATGGAACTGGTAACGGACCGGAGTTTTGAATTAATACTGGAATGATATGTTTGCTTTGTGTTGTGAAATAAAAATCGGTTCGGTTTCCTTTAAGTCAGTACACGACGTGAAAGTGAAACGAAGCCTGTACGACCTGATGGCAACCGCTACAATTAAGGTACCAGTAACGGCTGTGCTGAAACATTCCGGAGAGCCCCCGACACATATTGAGACGGCACAGGCCATAAAGGTGGGCGACAAGGTGGAAGTCAAGCTGGGGTATGACGGAAGCCTGAATACTGAGTTCGTTGGTTATGTGAAACGGCTCAATTACAAGGTGCCGCTGGAGATCGAATGTGAGGACGAGTATTACAAGCTGCGATTCCTGAACTGCGTATTCTCGAAAAAAGAAACGACACTCAAAGACTGTTTGAACACCATTCTAACGGGAATCCAGATGGGCGAAGTGGTGGACCTGACTCTGAAGAACTTCGTCGTGAACAACAAGCCAGGCAGCTGGGTTCTGGGCTTCTTGAAAAAGGAATACGGCCTTGTGGCTTGGTTCGACATCAATGGAAAGCTCCATGTCGGCAAGGCCAACGACGTGAAAGGCGAAACGGTGAAATACGTGCTCCGGGAAAATGTAATCAGCGACAACGAATTGAAATACCAGTTGGCCGAGGATGTAAAGCTGAAAGTAAAGGCTGTCTGCTATTACAAGGACGGCACGAAGATAGAAGGCGAGCTGGGCGAGGACGGCGGTGAAACGCGCACCTTTTACTATTACGACGTGAAAGACGCGGCGGAACTGAAAACACTTGCCCAGGAAGAACTGAAACGGTATTCGTTCGACGGCTACCGGGGCAAGATAACAACCTTCCTGCTTCCCTACGCCCTTCCTGGCATGGTGGCAAGCATCGAGGACAAAGTGTATAACGAACGGAGCGGTGACTACTTTATCGAAAGCGTGGAAACGTCTTTCGGAACAGGTGGCGGGCGTCGCACCGTTGAAATAGGTATCAAGGCATGAGCAAGGAAATGGAAGAATTACGCCGGAAGTTCCAGCAGCGGTTCGGCGATGGCGGCGACCAGGTGTTCCAGGGAACCGTTACCGAAGTGAACGAGGAAGAATTTACCTGCACCGTCAAACGCGATGACCAGGTGGATTATTTCGATGTGCGCCTTCGCGGTCTGGTGAACCCCGACTTGCAGGGCTTCGCCTTCATTCCCCGGTTGGATAGCACGGTACTTGTCTGCCGGATCGGGAAAAGCAATGAACTGTTCGTATGCCAATTCACCGAGATAGACAAGGTGATATTTACCGATACCGATTTGGAAGTAATCATCGATACCGAAAACATCGACATCAAGAAAGGTAAAAAGATAACCGTCCATGTGGATGCGGAAAAACTGGAGGTAACGAATGACAAGGTGAAGGCTCTTCATGAAGCAGACGCACTCACCATTACCGCCGACTCGACGACCGTTAAAGCATCTACAGGCGGTGTGACTATCACCCGTGGTGGCTCAGGACTAAAGAAAACGCTGGAACAAATGCTGGACGGGATTTGTGCCCTGACAGTCCCCACGGCTGTAGGTCCGTCCGGCGTACCTATTAATATGGCGACATTTCAACAGATTAAGGCGGATTTGCCTAATTATATGGAGGGATAAATTATGCATTAGTAAAAGCGACAATTAAATCAGAGATAAAGGAAGCCTTTACCCAGGTGATGGACCAGCAGGACGACGACCGGGAAGGGGCTATCGACAAGGTGGCGGATAAGCTGGCGGATGCTGTTATGAACGCCATCAAAAGCGCGACAATTACTTATACAGCCGGCCTGACAACTTCGATGGGGCCTGTGACCGGTACTTTTGGCAATACTATATCATAAATCCTATGAAAGATTATAAACAACAGCCTGACGGTGACCTGGATTTTACGACCGGAGATTTGCTGATAGCGGAAAGTACCTACCAGCACCAGCGCGACCTGCTGTATTCGGACAAGGGCCATATACGGCAGAAGGCGGAAGCCGGTGTCGGAGCTGTAAATTATATGATGGACAACGACCCGGAAGGCTTGCTCAGAGCCACGCGCAAGGAGTTTACGGCCGACGGTATGAAAGTGTCAAAGGTGGCATTTGCTACTTACTCAAATGACTTAAATGTGGAGGCTCAATATGAAAACGATTGAAGTTGAAAACGACCAGCTGCTGCTGGATATAGCCTTGCAACAATATGGAACGGCAGAAGCTATAAGTGAAATTATCTTCAACAATCCAGACTTGAAAAATGATCCGTCAGCGGTTGTAAAGTCAGGTCGTGAACTTGGCTCGTTTTATCCTGATATAAAACTGGCTCCCGGAACTACCGTACAGATTGATGACGAAAGCCGCCTTGTCAGAAAGACGGTTGTTAAGAAAATAGACCGAAGTATAACCACTTATATGGAATCGCAATGGCAAGAACGATTGAGCAAATAGAAAAAAGCATCACGGAAAGGCTGAAGGTTTCCTTCACTCTTTCCACCTCTGCTGCCTCGGAATGGCGGCTCTGGGTACATTGTATGGCCTATGGAATTTATCTTTTTGAAATTGTGTTGGACACGTTCAAAAAGGAAATGGACGAAGACGCAGAAAAAGAAGTGGCCGGAACCGTTACCTGGTATAACGACAAATGTTATGAGTTCCAAATGGGCCACGAGCTGGTTTTTGATACCGTGACCGGACTTTTGGAATATCCGATGGTGGATGAAACCGCACGCGTTATTAAGATTGCCTCTGTGAATGTGGCTGAGGATAATACAATTATGTTCCGCGTTGCAACCGAAGATGAAGAAGGTAAAATTGTGCCGCTAACGAGTAACCAGCTTCTGAACTTCAAAAACTACATTGACGCCATCAAGTTTGCCGGTACGAAATCTGAGGTTATTTCGACAGATGCCGACGAAGTCAGGTACGACATAAAAGTTTATTATAACCCCGCCAATCCGGTGGACAGTGTGCAGGAAGCAGTACTGGCTTCGCTGGAGGAGTTCAAGACGGCGCAGAAGTTCGGTGGTGTGATATATTCGCACAAGATGTTGGAAGCAGTAACAGCAGTAACAGGCGTTGTAACGGCAAAAATGGTCGCCCTTTCCCGCAAGGGTACGGAAGATGAAGATTTTATTCCTATAGACACGATGGCGACCTTACATGCAGGATATTTCAACTATACGGAGGATAGTAAACTGGAAATGGTATCCATTAATGATATTTAGCTTATGAACATTATTCTGAACTTCAAGGAAATTATCCGCCAGTACGTTGCCCCGCACCGCAGGCAGCAAAACCGCCTCAGGTGGCTTTGGGCATTGGCTGACCTGGAAAGCGTTTGGGATGCCTTTTCCACCTGGCGTGATTATTACCGGTACAAGGTTCACGTAACGAGCCAGCACCGTTCGCTGGAAGGGTACCTGAATAAAACGTTCGGCGGCGGCATCCTGATAAAGAGCTACGAGGACCAGTTTCTTGCCATCGGGCTAAACTCGGAACCGGCGCACTGGGTGTTGTTCGAGCCGATGCAGGAAATCGCCCTGGAGGGTGAAGGCGGCCAGAGTTTCCAGGACGTGGACTTTATCGTTTATGTGCCGGCCGGTGTAGACTTGAACCTAGTACGAGCGGAAATAGAAAGATATAAGATTGCAGATAGGACCTATAAAATAATAATGAAGAAATGAAACGACATGTACAGGAACCGGGCGTAAGGAAGTGGTCGGGCAACGACCTGCTGGAGCTTCAAGGGGAAGGTCTGGCTGTTGCCGACGGCTTCTTTTCGCAGTATGGCAACTGCGTGATATGCGGCTGCCAGGTAAAAGAAAACAGTATAGCCGCTGGGCTGGTAAGTATCGGCGGCATGGTGCTTCCGCTCCAGGCGGTGGAAACGGTGGAAGTGTTCCCGGTGTATCTGGTGAAGGCGGAGGAACATATCCAGAGAGAATACGCCGACGATGTGGTACGCGATATCGCGGTGAAGTATTTCGCCAAAGTCGTACAAGTAAAACCAGAGGATGGGGATTGTATAGAAATACAGGAGACTGGAGCGTCAACCTTTTTCGATAAAGTCAATGCGGTATGGCTCACCAATATATTAAAACAACTGGAAGATCTGAAGAAAGCGGACAAAACCCTATCGGATGCCATCGAACTGTTGAAACAGGCTGATGTGGAAGCCGGGAAACGCATTACCGCCTTGGAAAAGAAAATGCCGTCTTACTTAGATCATATCCCTACAGTGAACGATGACGGCTATGGCATCGGTGTGGAGGTCTGGACGGTGGATGAATATGGTAATAAAACGTTCTGGAAATGCCACGACAACACTGAGGGCCAGGCCGTGTGGAAACGTACCGGCGAAGGTTCGGGTGGTGGCGGTTCACACAGCGGGGCGGTTTATTTGACCGGTCAAACGAATTTTACAAAAGCAAGTATAATCATTAAAGAAGGGTATTTGAAATGAGTAACGAATCAGGAACAGGCGTTTACGTCTATCAGCAAATTGTAAAAACAACGGCCAAGTGGGAAGCGGATAAAACGGTTCCGGTAGAAAACGTTTGGCTGTTTGAACGCCGTGATGACGGCAAAATCATAACCAAACTATCCGACGGCCAGCATTGTTATTCCGATCTCCCGACTTACGGTTTATCGGCATGGCAGGCGGCACAAATGGGTGGCTATAAGGGTACAGAAAAGGAATTTTACGAATCACTCGGCACGTTTGACGAAAAGATAAAGAAAGTAGAAAGCCTTGTGGCGTCGATGTCCGGCAAATATGCTGAAACTCCGACATTGGATTCCACCCCGACAGAAGACACGTTGACTTATACGCCGGAAGACAGCGAGGAACCGCGTGCTTTTGCTATCGGTCAGCAATGCCGCGTTTATGAAGAAGACGAGGAAGACTATGTGTTTTATCAGCTTTATGACATAAAGGGAAGCAAGGCAGACTGGCGTATTGCCGGAAGCGGTGGCACGTCGGCAAACCAGGAAAAGGCGGTCATTACCTTAAACAGTAATCAGGAAATACCAGACACAGATTTGAACGGAAAAAAGGTTACAGTCAAGTATTCCGGACAAACCCAGGAACTGACTTGGCAGGGCGAGACGTTGGAAGTGAAGATACCGGTTAATATGAGTTATGAAGTGTCAGTTGAAGCAGTTAACGGCTATACCACACCGGAAAAACAGAGCTTTGTCGCCGTTGGCGGTAATGTGCGTCAGGTAGTGTTTAGTTACTCATGTGAGAAAGTAACGGTAAATGTAACCACCAACGATAGCGCGGACTGTTCCGCCTGTACGGTAACAGTAAAGAAAACTGGTGGGGAAACAATCGGCACGGGTAATGGAACCGGTGTGGTCGTGAAAGTACCGACCGGCACGTCCTACACGGTATCGGTGGATGATTTCGCCGGTTATCTGAAACCTTCCGACCAGTCATTTACGGCAGATCAGGCCAGCCGAACAGTTTCCTTCGAGTATGAAAAGATTGTTGACGCGGCTATTGTTTTTGACAAATCAAAGAGCGATCCGCAGAATATAACAGGCGAAATTAACAGTGGCGTCATTGCAACAATACTATCTAAGTTCCGTCGTTGCCTATGCAAGAAAACTGCCGAAGGAGAAGTTTCAATCGCCTATCTTCGGGATGATAATAGCAACTATTATGAGGACGGAACAGCTGCCAAACTGGACGGGACAGAGGGTGATGTAATGGTGGATTTCCCGGAGTTCTATTACAAATGGGAGTCGGTGGATAGTAATAAATTTCGTTATCGTTTCGCAGAATATAATGTGGATGGAACGTTTAAACATGTTCCGCGAAGCCTTGTAGGTGCTTATAAAGGTTATATGACTTCTAATAAGCTGTATAGCCGTAGTGGAGTACATCCTACAGTAAGTAAATCAACTAACGATTTTGACGGATATGCAACAGCCCGTGGACAGGGTTACCAGCGTATTGACTTTCAACAGCATTGTGTCATTGCCTTTATGTTATACGCCAAATATGGCAATAGAAATTTACAGGCTGTTTTGGGCGTAGGAGGTGCAGTAAGTGGAAGCTCTGCAACCACAACTGGGACAAGTAATTCAACAGGAAATGCGGATACACAAAATGAGACTTCAAAATATGTTTGCGGTCTTGGTCTGGAAGGTGTATTCGGTGGCATTTATGAATGGGTGAAAGGTGTTGAAATTAATAATCGTGTATGGAAAATCACAGATCCGGACGGTTCTACTCGAAATGTGAACGCAGGAACTTCTGATGGTTGGATAACGAATGTCGCAGCAGAAAATGGGCCGTTTTTCGACATGGTTCCGACGCAAATTGGAGGCAGTGAGACCACGCACTACTCAGATTATTATTATCAATCTTCCAGTAATTCCCTTGTTTTGGCGCGCTCCTATAACGACTCGAATACGAATGGCGGTGTAGCGTATGCGAATGCGAATAACGATGCCTCGAACACGAATTCGAACTACGGTTCGCGTCTCATATTCAGGAAAAGAAAATTATATTACGGCTCTTGGCTGGGACGTGTTCCCTTATCTGATCCGTAGAGGAATGCACCTTGCCTCTTGGCAAAAAATAAATTGGGTTATATTGTGTGGTAGGTTAATTCTCGAAGCACATAGATTTCTGAAAGCGACAATTAAATGAAGCGTTACGGTTATTTGATAGAAAAGATTGTGGAAGAAAGCAACCTTCTAGAGGCTTTCTCCATGGTAATGCGGGGCAAGAAGCGTACCCGTACCGTTCGCCTATTCAAAAAGAACCGGGATAAAATTCTGGCTGACCTTGCCTATGAAATAAAGTCAGGCGAGTACGCGCCGGAGGGTTTCCGGGAATTTGAAGTGGTGGAAAACGGTAAGGTTCGTGAAATCCAGTCCCTGCCATTTAAAGACCGTATTGCCCTTCACGCGATAATGGCTGTTCTTTACAGGGAAGTTTTAGGCGGTATGATGATTCGCGACACGTATGCCAGCCTGCCTAAGCGTGGTATTCACGACGGTTTGAATAGGCTTCGAAAAGCATTAAAAGACCGTTCGAATACAGAATACTGCCTAAAACTTGACCTGAAGAAGTTCTACCATTCCATCGACCAGGATGTCCTGATAGAACTGCTCCGCCGTAAAATCAAAGACGAAACACTGATGCAGACCCTTATCCGTATTATCCGAAGTTATGGTCCCGGTCTGGCGATTGGCTATCACTCCAGCCAGTTGCTCGGTAACTTTTACCTTTGTCTGTTGGATCACTACATGAAAGCGGAATTGGGCGTAAAGTATTATTTCCGGTATTGTGATGATATTGTCGTTCTTGGTCCGAATAAAGCGTATCTGCATGACATTTTCGACAAATTACGTTCCCTGGTAGAAAATAAACTTCACCTGACCATCAAACAGAACTGGCAGATATTCCCGGTGGAAGCCCGCGGTATTGACTTCTTAGGCTATGTTACCAGGCACGATTATGTTTTGGTGCGTAAGCATATAAAGCAAAAGGTCGCCCGGAGACTGCATAAAGTTAAAAGCAAAAAACGTAAATACGTTGTTCTTGCATCGTTCTGGGGATGGGCTAAACACTGTAATAGCAAACATCTATTTTTTAAACTAACAAATATGAAGTCATTTAAAGATTTAGGCGTCACTTACAAACCGGCTGACGGAAAGAAACGGTTCGAAGGAAATCTTACCCCTTTGGGTAACCTTCAGAACTGCAAGGTTACAATTGTAGATTTTGAAACCGACATCAAAACAAAACAAGGTGAAGGTCGGTATGTGGTCCAGTATGAACTGGATGGTCAAAAAGGAAAGTTCATAACTGCATCGGAAGAGATGAAAAACATTCTCGACCAGATTAAGGAAATGGGCGAACTGCCTTTTGAAACGGTAATCAAACGGGAAACATTCGGAGGCAATAAGACGAAATATGTATTCTCGTGATGTGTAGATGATCAACCTTTTTCGGGGGAAAGGGTACAAAAAAGCCCCGACCGGTTTAGTAAAGTATAAGACGCCAATCACATACTTACGCATAACAGCGCAACCACCCACGATCGGGGCCGTAAGCCCTTCTTCGAGTGGTTGCGTTTTTTTATGCGCATAAAATATGTGATTGGCATTGCAAATATACTTTAATTATTCGATATTATGACAATATACGAGATACTTTCTTTCAATAAAGAATTGCTTCATCGTCTTTCAGATGTTGGAATCAAAACTGGCGATTATAAATACGTTGACCTTTTTCGTGATTTTACTAAAATGGTTCGAGAAGGGAATAAGACGACTTATGCGGTAGCCGTTCTATCTGATAAATATCGGATTAGCGAACGAAAGGTATATGATGTAATCAGGTATATGTCGAAAGACTGCAAGAACGGTGCAGTGTGATTTTCCCGGCAAATTCTTTCTTATTCGATATTTGGGCGAATTTTGTCAGACAATCAAAAGAGCATGAATATGAAGAAAGAACATTTATCAGCACCACTCCCTTTTGTCGGGCAAAAGAGGATGTTTGCGGCAAAATTCAAAGAAGTACTGAAACAATATCCGGATGATGCCGTGTTTGTCGATTTGTTCGGTGGTTCCGGTCTGTTATCACATATAACCAGACATGAAAAACCGAAGGCGACAGTTATATATAACGACTTTGATAATTACAGGCAGCGGCTGGAAAATATAGGGCGCACCAATACGCTGCTGGCAGAAATACGCGATATGGTAAAAGGATGTCCACGCGACAAACGCATCCCTGAGGCAATAAAACAGGCTATTATCGCACGCCTTTGGTGTGAGGAGAAAAGCGGTTTTGTCGATTATATCACCCTCTCTGCTTCCCTGTTGTTCTCTATGAAATACTGTTTGAGCCTGGAAGAACTGAAAAAGGAAACCTTTTATAACAACGTCAGAAAGACGGATTACCCATCATGTGACGATTATCTGGCAGGTATAGAAACCATTTCCTGCGACTACAAGGTGTTGTTTGAAAAGTACAAGGACATCCCGAACGTGGTGTTCCTGGTAGACCCTCCTTATCTATCGACCGAAACAGGCACTTATAACATGTACTGGAAACTGTCCGATTATCTGGATGTGCTGACAATACTATGCGACAGGCAATACGTTTATTTCACGTCCAACAAATCTTCCATTGTTGAGTTGTGCGACTGGATAGACCGACATAAAACAATAGGAAATCCTTTCAAGGAAGCGCAGCGGCTGGAGTTTAACGCACACATGAACTATAACTCATCCTACACAGACATCATGCTGTATAAGAAAGCTGCTTAACACTATACAAATATAAAGATTTTCAGCAAGATAGACAACTTTTAAGTTGGGTTTTATTCCTGTTTGAATACTGTTTTAATACTATTTAAAAGATGGAGAAAATGAACAAATATCACGACATTTTAAGCCGGATTCTTGAATGTGGCAAGGTGCAGCGGAATAAAAAAGGCAGTATCACGTATCTGTTGAACGAGCGGTTACATCTTACTCCTTTGGATTTGTTGGAGATATTCGAAGGGCACAATATAGCCCGTAAGAAGCTGAGAAACGAATTGGGGCTGTTTATGCAAGGTGAAAGGGATATCGGAAAATACAGGGAGGCAGGGATTACTTGGTGGGACTATTGCGGGAACATTCTTATAAACAGTTACCCGACCTATTTTGAAAAGCTACCGCCGTTACTTGACAGAATCAACAAGGAGAAGCGCAACAGTAAGAATTATGTACTGTTTCTTGGTGCGACTGATGCGGAAAGTAACCAAGCCCCATGCCTTAGTCTGGTTCAATTTCAGATAGAAGAAGGGGAGCTTGTCGTATCAGCCTACCAGCGAAGTTCTGATGCCAACCTGGGCCTTCCTGCTGATATTTATCATTTGTATTTGATAGCACGCCAGATAGACCTGCCTTTAAAGTCTATAACCTTGAACTTCGGGAACGTGCATATCTATGAAAACAATATTGGAAAGACGCAACAATTATTGGCAGGGGAAGAGAATGTAAAGTTTGATTTGAACGTGTAACCCATCATCAATGTAATAATAAAGGCGATACTATTTCGAGTATCGCCTTTATTATTTTCATCGCTTTTCGTTTTTGCTCCGAAAATCGCTTTTCGTTTTTGATAGGTGTCGCTTTTCGTTTTGCCGGATTTATTCGGGCTTTTTTTATAACTAAATCTCAAATGATGATTTACCTGCTTTATTTCAATCGCTTGTAACCATATACAGCGCGTTCTCCCAATTCCTCTTCAATACGTAACAGTTGGTTGTATTTAGCCATACGGTCTGAGCGGCTCAATGAACCGGTTTTAATCTGACCGCTGTTGGTTGCTACAGCGATGTCTGCAATGGTTGCATCTTCCGTTTCGCCTGAACGATGAGAAGTTACTGTTGTATAGCCATGTCGATGTGCCATTTCGATTGCGTTAAGCGTTTCAGTCAGTGATCCGATCTGATTAACCTTGATCAGGATAGAGTTGGCACATCCTTCCTGAATTCCCTTAGATAAGAATTCAACGTTGGTAACAAACAAATCATCTCCTACCAATTGGCAACGATCTCCAATGCGTTCAGTCAGTTTTTTCCAGCCGTCCCAATCATTCTCGCTCATACCATCTTCAATTGAATCAATCGGGTAGGTGTTGATAAGCTTTTCCAGATAATCAATCTGTTCGTCGGATGTGCGTTTCACACCCTTCTCTCCTTCAAAGATGGTATAGTCGTAAACTCCGTCTTTGTAGAATTCTGAAGAGGCACAATCCATACCAATCATAACGTCTTTACCCGGTTTGTATCCGGCCGCTTCGATGGCTTTCAAAATTGAATTCAAGGCATCTTCTGTTCCTTCCAGTGCCGGAGCAAAACCACCCTCGTCTCCTACAGCCGTACTTAATCCTCTATTATGCAATACTTTCTTCAAGGCATGAAATACTTCTGCTCCCATTCGCAATCCTTCGTGGAATGAATTGGCTCCAACTGGGCGGATCATAAATTCCTGAAAAGCTATCGGAGCATCGCTATGTGAACCACCATTGATGATATTCATCATCGGAACTGGCATTACATATGTATTAGTTCCGCCAATGTAACGGTATAAAGGAATATCCAGATAATTGGCTGCCGCTTTGGCAACTGCCAATGATACTCCTAAAATGGCATTGGCTCCCAGATTGGATTTGGTAGGAGTTCCGTCCAAAGCCAGCATGGCGTTGTCAATACCCATTTGGTCTAATGCCGACATTCCTTTTAAAGCTGGAGCGATCACGTCGTTGACATTTTTGACAGCTTTCAGAACGCCTTTACCTCCATATCGGTATTTGTCTTGATCCCGTAGTTCCAGCGCTTCATGTTCGCCTGTTGATGCTCCGGAAGGTACAGATGCTCGTCCCATTACTCCTGATTCCAGTAATACATCTACTTCAACTGTTGGATTGCCTCTTGAATCCAATATTTCACGGCCTGTAATTTTTTCTATTCTCATAATTACTTTAATTAATTTGTTTGGCAAAGATAGTTTGCCATCTCTTGTTTCTAAATAACTATTTATGATGATATTTAGTTCTTAAGCCTCCCTTCATTTAGGTATTTTTATAAGGGAGACTATATGGATATTAGAGAGGATAGAAATAATCAGAGAGAGTGATACAAAAAAGGCTATTTCCCTTTGTGAGGAAAATAGCCTTCATACAAATTTATTTGTTTTGACTTGGTCAAACGATATTCGTTGGAATTAATTTTAATTCTAGTGAGTATTAAAATCGATTCTCGTTACTTCTAAATTATTTCTTAGTTGCGTAGTTTTTGTTCAAATATTCCAATAATTCAGCAGTGATATCATAAGCGTCGTTTGCTAAAAGAATATTGTCGCCTGCTGTATTGCTGAATACCACTTGGAAACCACGACTCTGATTGAATACTTTTAATTGAGAAACGATAGAATCACGCAATTGTTCGTTTAATTTTTGCTGTTCTTCCATCAACTCTTGTGAAAGGCGGTTGTCAAGATCCTGAAGTTCCTGACGTTTGTTCAGTAAGCGCTGTTGTTCTTGTTCTGCTCTTTCCTGAGTTAAAAACGCATTATTGGCTATTTTCCGTTGGAATTCTTGCATTTCACTTTGCAGGGAGGCTGCCTTCTGGTTCACATTAGCCCTTGAATTTTCAGCCTTTTTCAAAATGATTTCATTCAAGTCTTTTGCATAATTATAATTCTCCAGCAGAGAATCAACGTTGACATACGCTACAGGAAGGGTAGAAATCGTATCCCCTGTTTCAGTGGCAACTGCTTTAGTTTCACTAACTTCTTTCTTCCCTGAAAATTGCATGACAAACAGAATCACAACGGCAACAGCTAGTACACCATTGATAATGTAGTTAACGTTCTTCATAAAATGTAAAATATTATCTTTTTATTTTTTATCAGTTTGTTTTTCCAATCTATCATATAGATTCTTATGCTGAACTTGCAAACGATGCTCTGTCTTAGCACAATATATGCCTTTCTTGGCCAAAGCTTTATTCCCTTCAATATGAGTGTTCGGGAAGCGTCCGCCTTTTTTCAGGAGCACTTTCACACAAAGTAATACTACACAGATTACAATAATTATGAATGTAAGCAATAACGTTTTTAGCATTTTCTATATATTTGTGGACGCAAATATAAGGCTTTCACCGATTATAAAGTAGATTTTTCCAATTTAATTCTACTTTTTTTCGATAATAAGTTCAATTTGTGTGTATAATTAACGTTATTAATACCTGAAAAGAAATGAAAATAACAGATTTAGAACCTCAGATTGTGTGGAAATATTTTGATGAGATTACGAAAGTTCCACGTCCATCCAAAAAGGAAGAGAAGATTATTGCCTATTTGGAAGATTTTGCTCAGAAGAATCATATAGCCTATAAGAAGGATGAAGTGGGTAATATCGTAATGTCTAAACCCGCCACTCCGGGTATGGAAAATCGGGAAACAGTCGTTTTGCAATCGCATGTCGATATGGTGTGTGAAAAGAATAATGGTACCCAACATGATTTTGAGAAAGATCCGATTGAGACTATTGTTGACGGCGACTGGCTTCGGGCTAACGGAACAACCTTAGGTGCTGATAACGGTATTGGGGTTGCTGCTGAATTGGCTTTGTTAGCTTCGGACAATATCGAGCATGGTCCAATTGAATGCTTGTTTACGATTGATGAAGAAACAGGTTTGACAGGAGCAAAGGCTTTGAAATCCGGGTTCATGACCGGTAATATCCTGTTGAATCTGGATAGTGAGGATGAAGGACAGATTTTTATGGGCTGTGCTGGTGGTAAAGATACGCAAGCATTATTCCATTATCAGGCAGAACAAACTCCGGCAGATCGTCAATATTTCCGAATTGATGTAAAGGGATTAAATGGAGGACATTCTGGTGGTGAAATACATAAAGGATTGGGTAATGCCAATAAATTATTGGTTCGCTTCTTGTTCTTATTGAAGAAAAATAAGATAGATTTCATACTTTGTTCGATTGATGGCGGTAATTTGCGGAATGCCATCGCTCGTGAAGCTCATGCAGTGGTTGGTCTTCGTCCTGAAGATAAAGAAACTGTGCGGATTTTATTAAATCATTTTGCGGCAGATGTCGAAAATGAATTGAAGCATGTAGATAAGAATGTCCGTTTGGTAATGGAATCAACGGATAAGCCTGAAACTTATATTGATTCTGCAACAGCCGAAAAAGTTATTTATGCAATGCATGCGTGTCCTCATGGTGTATTAGGTATGAGTCATGATATCGAAGGACTTGTTGAAACTTCTACTAATCTGGCTTCTATCAAGATGAAAGATAATCATACAATTTTAGTAGGAACCAGTCAGCGAAGCTCAATAGAATCGTATAAGGAAATGGCGGCTAATCAGGTTGCTTCAACCTTCCTGCTGGCAGGAGCAGAGGTCTCTCATGGTGATGGTTATCCTGGTTGGGCACCGAACCCGGATTCTGTTATTCTGAAAGTTGCTCAGGAAACATACGAACGTCTATTCCATAAGCAGCCGGAAATTATGGCTATTCATGCAGGTCTTGAATGTGGTCTGTTCTTGGAAAAGTATCCTACACTGGATATGATATCATTTGGTCCGACATTGCGTGATGTTCATTCACCAAATGAAAGAATAGAAATCAAGACTGTTGGTATGTGGTGGAGTCATTTACTTGAATTGTTAAAGAATATTCCTGTAAAATAAATTACAATCTAATCCGTTATAAAAGAGAAGTTGTATGAATATCATTCATGCAATTTCTCTTTTTTATTTTTCT
>OHFP01000095.1_pt1 | contig 52960 bp, 37 predicted proteins | sample 1567591 | NCBI WGS metagenome assembly OHFP01 (sample SAMEA3879547, study PRJEB24766) | human gut metagenome | biome: human-associated habitat; feature: feces | place: USA | collected 1985/1987 | reverse complement strand
CAAAAATTTCACGCAGGTGGTACATAAATATCCCATGCTTTCACTGGCCAATACGTACAACGAACAGGACGTGGCCGACTTCTACAACAGCGTAAGCAAGGGGCTTAACGGCGAGGACTTCGAGATCTGTTGCGAGATGAAATACGACGGACTGTCAATCTCGCTGACGTATGTCGACGGCCGACTGACGCAGGCCGTTACGCGCGGCGACGGCGTACATGGCGACGACGTGACAGCCAACGTCCGCACGATACGCTCCATACCGCTTGTATTGAAGGACGGCGACTGGCCCCGTGAGTTCGAGATTCGTGGCGAAATACTCATGCCCTGGCAGTCGTTCGAGCGCCTGAACGCAGAGCGTGAGGCTGCCGAGGAACCGCTGTTCGCCAATCCCCGAAACGCAGCCAGCGGCACCCTGAAAAGCCTCAACCCAGCCGTGGCGGCCAAAAGAAAGCTCGACGCCTATCTGTATTACCTGCTCGGCGACGGCATTGAGGGCGACGGCCACTACGAAAACCTTATGCGCGCGAAGGCGTGGGGCTTCAAGATTAGCGACGGCATGCGCAAGGTGAAAACCCTGCAGGAGATTTATAACTTCATAAACTACTGGGACACGGAGCGCAAGAACCTGCCCGTAGCCACTGACGGAATAGTGCTTAAAGTCAACTCTTTGCGCCAACAACGCGCCCTCGGATACACGGCAAAAAGTCCGAGGTGGGCCATTGCCTACAAGTTTAAGGCCGAACGGGAGTGCACACAGCTGCGTGAAGTTACCTATCAGGTAGGCCGGACGGGCCAGATTACGCCCGTAGCCAACATGGAACCGGTGCAGCTGGCCGGTACGACGGTGCGCCGTGCCACTCTTAACAACGAGGACTTCATACGCAGTCTCGACCTGCACGAGGGTGACTACGTGTATGTTGAGAAAGGCGGTGAAATCATCCCGAAGATAGTTGGCGTTGACACAGAGCGCCGTGAAGCGTCAGCACGCCCCGTAGAGTTTATCACCAGATGTCCAGAATGCGGCTCAGAGCTCGTACGTTACGAGGGCGAGGCAGCCCACTACTGCCCCAACGACGCAGGATGTCCGCCCCAAATAAAGGGCCGTATAGAACATTTCATATCGCGCCGGGCCATGAACATCGACAGCCTCGGCCCCGAAACGATAGACGAATACTTCCGTCGCGGATTGATAAAGAATGTCGCCGACCTGTACGACATACGCGTTGAGCAAATCAACGGCGACGGAAGCCGCCAAAAGTCGGCGCAAAAAGTGGTCGACGGCATAGAAGCCTCGAAGCAAGTACCGTTCGAACGCGTTGTGTTCGCCCTCGGAATACGCTTCGTAGGAGAGACTTCTGCACGCCTCCTGGCACGCCATTTCAAGGACATAGACCATCTGGCTGCAGCCACTTTACAAGAACTTACCGACATAGACGGCGTTGGCGAAGTAATAGCAAAGAGCGTGATAACGTACTTCCATAACCCGATAAACATGGAGATAGTGAACCGCCTGCGAGCCTACGGCCTGCAGATGTCGCTCAGCGAGGAGCAAATGCAGGCCGCAAGCACCAAACTTGCCGGTAAAAGTATCGTCATAAGCGGCGTGTTCACGCACCACAGCCGTGACGAATACAAGCGCATTATAGAACAAAACGGCGGAAAGAACGTTGGCAGTATAAGCGGAAAGACGTCGTTTATACTTGCAGGTGACAACATGGGACCGGCAAAACTGCAAAAGGCGGAGAAGCTGGGGGTGCCCATTGTGGACGAGGAGACGTTTCTGGAAATGATCGAGAATTAAGAAATTGAAAAAGAACATGAATATCATAGTTTCTGAAGAGATAGAAAAAGTGTGCCCCGGTTTTGTGGGCGCGGCGGTAGAGGCCGACGTAGTGAACAGTGAATATAACGCCGAACTATGGGCTGAAATCAATGATTTGGGCGAGAAATACAAAGCTGAATACACTACCGAAACAGTAAAAACCATATCAGGCATAGAGGCGACACGCCGTGTCTACCGTGCCTGCGGCAAGGATCCAAGCCGCTACCGACCGGCCGCAGAAGCGTTGATAAGGCGTATGTTGCAAGGCAAGGAGCTGTACCAGATTGACACATTAGTTGACCTTATCAACCTGGCGAGCATTGCTTTCGGCTACAGCATTGGAGGATTCGACGCCGACAAATTCGTAGGCGACACGCTCACCCTCGGCATCGGGCATGAAGGCGAGCCGTATGAAGGCATAGGACGTGGTATGCTCAACATCGCCGGACTGCCCGTTTACCGCGACGCCGAAGGAGGAGTAGGCACACCGACAAGCGACAACGAGCGCACGAAAATAGAGCTCTCAACACGCCATGTGCTCGTACTCGTAAACGGATATGACGGCAACGAAGCCCAGGTAAAGGCCAACGCAGAATATATAATACGACTTTTCGAGAAATACGCGCAAGGTTGTAACTGCACATACCACATCTACAGATAATCCATAAAAAACATATAGAAAAAACATATCACCATAATTAAACCGCTACAAACTATGGAAACAGAAAAGATGAAGGCTCAAGCGGGCAAATTATATGACGCAAATTATGACGCCGAACTGTTGAAAGAGCGAGAAATCTGTGCCGACATAACATACGAACTGAACCGTTTACGCCCGTCACAGACCAAAGAGCGCATGGAGATTCTGCGTAAACTGTTCGGAAAAACGAAAGGAAACTTTACGATAGTATCTCCATTTTTCTGCGACTATGGATACAATATAGAAATAGGCGAAAACTTTTTTATGAATATGGACTGCGTCATACTTGACGGTGCGAAGGTTAAATTCGGCGACAATGTATTCGTCGCTCCGCATTGCGGATTCTATACAGCCGGCCACCCTCTTGATGTTGAAAGGCGCATTAGCGGCTTAGAGTATGCTCTGCCAATAACCGTAGGCAACAATGTATGGATTGGCGCACATGTATGTGTGCTGCCAGGTGTAAGTATAGGAGACAACACTGTGATAGGCGCAGGCAGTGTCGTAACAAAAAACATACCTGCCAATGTGCTGGCTTACGGCAATCCATGCAAGGTAATACGGGAAATAACGGAAAACGACAGGACGGAATACATGAAATGAACGGAAGCAAATAAACTTGCTCCCGCCCATTGCTTTATCTTAGATAGTTTTCCTTACACAAAACCCTGCCACTTTTCAGAACTCGCTTGTAAAGTGGAAACGAATATGCTTGAAATCCTGCTGGGCCATCTGCAACACATAACCTGAGTCGGCAAGGAATACGTCACGGCCATCTTTGTCTTTGGCCATGTACTGATATTTACGCTTTTTGAACGAGTCAAGCTCTGCCGGGTCGTCAGAATCTATCCAGCAAGCCTTGTACAAATGCACAGGCTCCCACCTACATTTAGCGTTATACTCGTTTTCAAGACGGTACTGTATGACCTCAAACTGCAGCTGACCTACCGTTCCGATAATCTTGCGACCGTTAAACTGGTTAACGAACATCTGGGCAACACCCTCATCCATGAGTTGGTCTATACCCTTGGCAAGCTGTTTAGCCTTCATCGGATCATCGTTCTCGATATACTTGAACATTTCAGGAGAGAACGACGGAAGCCCACGGAAGTGCAACTGTTCACCGTCAGTCAATGTGTCACCAATCTTGAAAATTCCGTTATCCGGCAATCCGACAATATCGCCTGGCCATGCCTCGTCTATCGTACTCTTACGCTGTGCCATAAACTGCGTCGGCGACGAGAAGCGTACCGTCTTGCCAAGACGCACATGTTGGTATGGATGATTGCGCTCAAAACGCCCGCTGCACACCTTGCAGAACGCTATACAAGAACGGTGGTTGGGATCAATATTGGCCGTTATCTTGAAAATAAATCCGGTAAACTTCGGCTCATCAGGCATTACAATACGCTCCTCCGCTTTCGTTGGACGCGGACTTGGAGCAATCTTTACAAAACAATTGAGCAACTCCTGCACACCAAAATTATTCAGGGCACTACCGAAAAACACTGGCGCAGTCTTGGCCGCACGGTAATCTTCGACATTGAATTCAGGGTAAACGCCATCTACAAGTTCAAGGTCTTCACGTAACTTAACGGCATCGGCCTCACCAATATGGCTTTCAAGGTCGCTACTGTTGATGTCTACCTCTACTTTCTCGGTAACGCGCTGTTTATCAGGCGTGAATAAATCGAGCTTCTGCTCATAAATATTATATACTCCTTTAAACTTAGCCCCCTGATTAATCGGCCACGATAAAGGACGTACATGAATTTCAAGTTCCTGCTCCAGTTCGTCAAGAAGGTCAAAAGGGTCGCGTCCCTCACGGTCCATCTTGTTGATGAATATGATAACCGGAGTGTTACGCATGCGGCAGACATTCATCAGTTTGCGCGTCTGCGCCTCAACGCCCTTAGCACCATCCACGACAATAATGGCAGAATCTACTGCCGTCAAGGTACGGTAAGTGTCCTCGGCAAAATCCTGGTGACCGGGAGTATCGAGAATGTTTACCTTATATCCGTCATAATCAAACTCCATCACCGATGTCGACACGGATATTCCACGTTGTTTCTCAATGTCCATCCAGTCGGATGTGGCTGTCTTACGGATTTTGTTATTCTTAACGGCTCCAGCCACCTGGATTTGCCCGCCGAATAACAGGAATTTTTCTGTAAGAGTCGTCTTACCAGCATCAGGATGTGATATGATGGCGAAAGTTCGCCTTCTTTCTATTTCTTTATTCATGTATAATTAAGGAGTTAAAGATGTGAGCAAAAGTAAAACTTGCCTTATGCTCAATAGCGCAAAAGCAGCTGTGTCAAAATGCCTCGGTTGAATAAACAGACAAGACACAGACGTTCACACTCCAAGCTCTATTAAAATATTCGTCTTTTTATTTCAATTTCTCAATACATTCCCTAAGACTATCCTCCCAATACGGAATATTTATTCCGAAAGTTTCCTTGATTTTAGTCTTATCGAGCACGCTATAGGCCGGACGCTCAGCTGGTGTCGGATATTCTGACGTATGTATGGGCCTGACATTACACGTTGTTATACCGGCAATACGGTGTATGGCCTTTGTAAAATCATACCAGCTGCATACTCCCTCATTTGAAAAATGATAAACTCCAGGTTTAATCTCCTTCTCTATCACTGTAATGATTGCCTGAGCCAAATCTCGCGCATAAGTAGGAGAGCCTATCTGGTCGAATACCACGCCTAATTCATTCCGTTCATGACCGAGACGAAGCATTGTCTTAACAAAATTATTACCGAATGTAGAATAAAGCCATGCTGTACGTATTATCACCGCACGATGGCAGAATTTGCTGACTCCCAGTTCTCCTGTAAGTTTCGTATTTCCATACACACTGTCTGGACACGGTACATCCGTCTCGACATAAGGATTATATTTCTTCCCGTTAAAGACATAATCCGTTGATATATGTATTATCCATCCGCCGCGTTTTTCTATGGCAGCAGCCAAATAAGCAGGAGCTTCCGTATTAAGCGCCGTGCATAGTTTCTGGTCCGCTTCGGCCTTGTCAACAGCCGTATACGCCGCACAATTCACTATGCCGTCAATCATATTACGGTTTACAAAGTCATTTATCGCAAGCTGGTTGGTTATATCAAGTTCGTCTTTATCCGTATTAAAGAATTTATGTTGCGAATAGTCTTTCTCCAGCAACCTCAGTTCATTGCCCAGCTGTCCGTTACATCCGGTAATCAATATATTCATCGTATTCAGCAATTAATGTGGTTATATCAGTCAAATTCAAGCGGTTCAACCTTATCTTTCATGAAATAATCCGACAACATCCCGATATAAGTTGTTATCTCTTTTATGGCATGTTCAGTGTCAGGGCTTATCTTCTTTTTTTGTAAACGAAGCATCATCACTCCATAAAGGGCGTTGAAACATGTCTCCACTTCATTTTCCTCATTATCCGCCCCACGCTTGCGTAACTCGACGATGAAAGGCAGAACCTTGTAATATTCGCTGTTATAAAAAGGGTATTTCGTACTTTGCAGCAGTTGTGCGTTAAGCTCAACAAGCTGTTGCATGACAATCTTGTTGATTTGCAGATGGCCTTTCTCCCTGCAACCTTCTTGATTCATCATACGCACAAGGTTTCCATACCAATCGGCCATTTCCTCCTTTTGTTCCTCCGTATAGTCGAATTTATCAATATACTCATGCCTAATCCGGCTCAAACTGCATCCATAAGCCCTTATAATATCTTCCACCTGCCACATGTATAGCAAGTATTCAGCTATATTCTTTCTTCTTAATTCCTGAGAAATGAACATGTCTTCTGTAGTTTAAAAGTTATGGGAATTATTGGTTGCGCTATAATGCTTACCATTTATGGCCTTATAAATCGTAAAGCCACAACACTATGTCAGTAATGGAAAGTGTACAAATTAAACACCGTACCAATCAGCACAAGCAGTGAGAATATAATAACCACACTCCCGATAATCTTGTTTATGATAACAATACTGCTGTTGTCAAACTTGTTACGCACCTTGTCAATAAGCCAAGTCAACCCAAACCACCATAGCAGGGCGCCACAAATTATGCTGAAATACCCAACACACATGTGCAACGGATGCTTGGGTATCACGAACGCAAATTGGGCAAACGCCGCCATGAAGAGGAATATTATAAGCGGATTGGAAAACGTTACGAGAAATGCCGTTACCCCGTTATGAATCAATGTACCTTTTTTATTTCCGCTTACATGTATTTTTTTTGTAGGGTCAGAGCGGAAACAATATATTCCGAAGACCATCAACATTATACTTCCCGTTATCTGCAAGACAAAGCGGTTATGGTTATTATTGATAAGGTCCATAACAAAGCTCATACCGAACCCCGTTATCAGAGCATAAATAAAGTCGCTCACCGTCGCTCCGATACCGGTAACAAAGCCGTACCACCGCCCTTTATTAAGCGTACGTTGTATACACAACACGCCTACAGGCCCCATCGGCGCCGAAGCGACAATACCTATAAGCATGCCTTTAAATATCCAATCGAGTACGTCTATATGAATTTGAAACGGCATAGCGGGTGCAAAATTGCTAATTTTTTACGAAAGAAACAAATTTTACCAACAAAACTTTGTCAGGTGAATGGATTTTTGATAACTTTGCAAACATATATTTTTTAACATTTTAAAAGTTCTATATCATGATATCACAACCATTAAAGCCATACGTCATCGGACTTGACCTTGGCGGTACTAATTCCGTGTTCGGGATCGTAGACAGTCGTGGAGACATCAAGGCTACGACCGCAATAAAGACCCAAGGCTACCTAACTGTAGAAGAATATGTTGATGCTGCGTTTGAAGCGTTGCAGATCATCATTGACCAGGTAGGAGGCATTGACAAGATCAAAGCCATGGGCATTGGCGCTCCTAACGCCAATTACTACAAAGGCACGATTGAATATGCGCCTAATATAGTCTGGGCACACGAAGGGATTGTTCCGCTTGCTGAACTGTTCAAGAAGCGTTTAGGCGTACCTGTGGCTATAACCAACGATGCTAACGCTGCCGCCATAGGCGAAATGACTTACGGAGTGGCACGAGGCATGAAGAACTTTATCATGCTAACACTCGGAACCGGTGTCGGTTCAGGCATTGTCATCAATGGCCAGTTGGTTTATGGATGTGACGGCTTTGCCGGAGAATTGGGACATGTCATCATGCGCCGCGAGAACGGACGTTCATGCGGTTGCGGGCGCACTGGCTGTCTCGAGGCTTACTGCTCGGCTACAGGCGTGGCGCGCACTGCACGCGAATTACTTGCCACGACAAACACTCCGTCGTCACTCCGTGAACTTGAACCAGAAAAGATAACGTCTCTCGACGTATCAATCGCGGCAGGACAAGGTGACGAACTTGCAAAGAAGGTGTATGATTTCACAGGTGAAATGCTTGGAGAGGCATGCGCTGACTTTGCTGCGTTCTCTTCTCCTGAAGCGTTCATATTCTTTGGAGGATTGACAAAAGCAGGCGATCTCATAATGAATCCTATAAAGAAAAGTTATGACGAGCACGTCCTTAACATCTTCAAGGGCAAGGCCCAGTTCTTGGTAAGCGGCCTTGACGGCTCATCAGCCGCTGTACTTGGCGCAAGTGCCATCGGCTGGGACATACAGGACGATGTCAACGCATAAACAAGAACAGATTACAATAATGAAAAATGGATAATCAGCCATAACCCAATGCGCATGATTATCCATTTTTCATTATCGCTTTATACGTTATTACCTTGCAAAAGAGCACGAATCGCAATGTAAAAGACCGTTTTTCATAACATTGAAGGCCGTGTTTTATAAGTAAACAAATGATGATAATTTTCGTAAACATCTGTCAGTCTGTCAGCGTTGGGGATAACACGCTGGCTATCAGGATGTTTGGAGCTGAAAGATTGAGGGCGAATCTTTCAGGTTCTTTCACGCCGGCAACTGACGGGAAAGGGCTGACGGATGTCCGATAGGCATCTGTCAGCTTATAAACAATTGACAGTCAGGTTGTTAAGCGCAAGGCTGAAAGATGAAAGATGTTTACGGAAATTACCTTATACCGAACTCACGTTATTTTAGTTCGCAAACTATCTTCTTAACATCAACGCTCGACGTTCCGACCTGCAATTCATACTTACCAGGCGTAACACACATAGTATTAGTATCCACATTCCACCATTCAAAGGCACTTCTCGGGAAGTCCACCACTACGTCTTTCGTCTCTCCGGCCTTTAGCTCTACACGTTTAAATCCACGCAAAGTCTTTAACGGACCGCCTGCATCATCTGGCTTATCAAGATATACCTGCACGACCTCCACACCGTCACGAGCGCCTGTATTGGTCACGCTTACATGTATTTTACCGGCTTGGGCGTCATATACCGGAGTACCCAAAGCGAAAGTCGTATAACTCAATCCGTAACCGAACGGGAAAAGAGGCTCACCGTTAAAATACCGATAAGTACGGCCTGCCATGCGATAATCGTCAAAAGGAGGCAACTGGCTGTCATCCTTATAGAATGTAACGGGCAACTTTCCACATGGATTATAATCACCGAACAAGACGTCGGCTACGGCATGTCCTCCTTGTTCCCCGGGATACCAAGCCTGCAGAATAGCGTCACAAGTCTCCAGCTCCGGCGTTAACGCTACGGCACTGCCACTGCAATTAACCAACACGACCTTTTTACCGGCCTCATGCAAAGCCTTCAGAATCTCACGTTGAGCGGCAGGAAGTTCTATGCTCGTACGGTCGCCATTATCAAAACCGGGCTCGGTTACCTTAGCCTCCTCACGTTCGAGATTTGGCGAAATACCGCCGACAAACACTACTGTTTCCACATCACGCGCACGCTCGGCTATCTCACTTGCCGTTACATTACGCACTACGGCAACATCAAAGTTCAGCGTCGCCCCTCCTTTAAGTTGCATATAATCCACCTGGATGTCGTATTTACGGCCTTTTTTAACGTCAAGCTTACGACGGTTGAATCGTAAACGATCCGTTTTCCATCTCTCGGCAATCGTGTCACCATTGACAATCAGCCTGAAACCATCATCATTGGTATACATTATGTCAAGTGTCTCATCCTTGTCGGCAACAAGGGTTCCGCGGAACCGCGCCGTAAAGTCCGTAAGCCGCACTCCAGGGGCAAACACCGTGTTGCCGCCACTGTCAAAATGCAGCGGAGCCGAATATGTCGTTTCATAAGCCGGAACTCCCTCCATCTCCGTGTTGTTCCAGAACTGGGCGCTCATACCCTGCTTGCCTCCACGGCATGTCAGTTTGGAGAAAACACTCTCCGTTTCTGTCAATGACGTAATCTCACACCCTTTAGTATATCTTACATCGCCACCAAGCTTATTGCCAATCCCCTCAAGCACGGTCACTGAATGGCTCGGTTGCCCGTAATAAATACCCCACAGCATTATAGAATCGGCAGCATTAGGCCCCATGACCATTATCTTACTTGCATCCTTCGCCAAAGGCAAAATATTGCCACGATTATGCAACAGCACCATCTGCTCACGAGCCATCTGCAACGCAAGGTCCTTATGTTCCTTGCAGGCTACAACGCTTTCAGGTATGCGGGTCCATTCCACAAGCGAATCGGGGTCAAAGTCACCGAGTTCAAACCTTGCTTCAAGCAGTCTCACCACGCTTGTATCTATCTGGGCTTCTGTTATCTCGCCTGCCTTAACAGCATCAGGCAACCGCTTGTAATTACTGCCGCATTCAACGTCAGTTCCACTTATCACAGCCTTTGCCGAAGCCGATGCAGCATCTTTAGACACCCCGTGAGCGCCGGGTTCCCAAAAGTCGCTTATTGCTCCACAGTCACTCACGACAAGTCCGTCGAAGCCCCACTCGTCACGCAGAATCTGCTGCAACAACCTGTTGCTGCCACAACAAGGGTCACCGTCAATGCGCTGATAAGCACACATAACCTCTTTCACTCCTCCTATCTGCACAAGATCCTTAAACGCAGGCAGGTAAGTCTCCCACAAATCACGCTCAGGCAAATCCTCTATATTAAAACTATGGCGGGTCTTCTCCGGACCGCTGTGCACCGCAAAATGCTTTGCGCATGCGTACAACTTCATGTATTTACGGTCGGAAGACCCTTGCAGGCCACGCACAACGGCAAGTCCCATACGAGAGTTCATGTACGGATCTTCACCATAAGTCTCCTGTCCCCTGCCCCATCTCGGATCGCGGAAAATATTTATGTTAGGCGTCCAGAACGAAAGCCCCTGATACGTATCCACGCTACCTTTGCGCCTCTGCGCTGTATTCTTTGCGCGAGCCTCATCGCTTACGGCAGTAAACACACGTTCGAGCAAGCCATCGTCGAACGACGCAGCCATTCCTATACATGAAGGGAACACAGTACTAAGACCGTTACGTCCCACCCCATGCAGTGCCTCACTCCACCATGCGAACTGCGGAATGCCGAGACGTGGTATCGCCTTCGAGTTGTTCATCATGACCGTAGCCTTTTCCTCAAGCGTCATCCGTGAGCACAAGTCTTCAGCTCTCTGCCGCGCCGACAGCTCAGGATTCATATAAGGCAGCGTCTGTGCACCTGCACCAACGGCAAAAGTCAGCAACAACACAACGAAAATATTTCTCTTTTTCATCTTAGTTTAAAGGTAAATAGGTTAATAGTCAATTGCAAAGATAGTGCAAGTTGAAGACAATACAAAATAAACATGTTTATTTTTATTGTTGAGACGCAGCCTATCTTATCAAAAGATAGTGCAAGTTGAAAGAAGTGCTGAATATTCTTCGCACCCCTTATGCCAACAAGTCAAATCGTCATTCTGAACTTGATTCAGAATCCATGAACTATCATCATAGAGTTTTGTCCTTCACCGTAGATTCTGAATCAAGTTCAGAATGACAGTTTGACTTGTCAGATTGAACCCATGCGCTTATTAAAAAAGTAAAGGGGATGCGAACACATCGCATCCCCTCCCATATTACGAATGAAAGGATATTTACCACGTCATCCTTCCGTGTTCACATCATTATCTGTTGATGAACTTCTTTCCGTTCTGGATAAGGATACCCTTTGTATCCTTGCTTACACGCTGGCCCTGCAGGTTGTAAACGGGAGCGTTCTCGTCAAACTCCTGCTCAACGGTAATGTTGTCAATGCCGGTTGTTACACCGTTGAGAGAATAGATATAGTTACTATGGTTGAACTCATGCGTACCATTATATTCTGTCAACTGTCCGTAAATGATAACTTCGTCACCAACTTTAACCTCGTTAACCAATTCTTCTGTAAATTTTTCTCCTTCTAAATAAAGACCACCATAAACGTACAAATCTTCTCCCGTACCATTAACATCGTTGATATAATAATTTAACTGACCGTAATTGGAGTCAAAATTTCTTATTTCTGTAATAACACCTTTTACATATACCGAGGTAGCAAGTCCTTTGCCAGCCTCTATCAGTTCGTGAGCTTTTGCTACAGTGTAAGCTGTTTCGGGAGTGTTGGATATGTCTATAATTTCAGGTTCATCACCTTGCTTATAGTATTGAATTTTTGAAATTTGGACTATGCCATTGCTTCCTGCGCTTTGACAATCAACAACTAATTTGTAATAAGAATTAGCTGTAGGATTCTTTATTTCGAATAGCATATCTCCTGCTTCTTTATTTGGCGCTTCTACTGTTTCTATAACATTAGCGAAATCAGCATCTGAAGCAACAAGAAGCGAAATAGAATTTATTTTATCATCCTTGTCAATTTTGTCAAATGTTACAACAATGTTTGATATGGGTTGATCAATAGCAAAGGCTGTTGCTATTGATGCAACGGATTCAACATTTTTTCTTCCACATCGAATATACTCCCAATTCCAATTGTTATTACTGAAATTTTCTATAGTCCATGAGTCCGAACCAATAATGGCAGTCCAAGTTTCGTAGTACAGGTTTGTCTTATTGTTTTCACTGTTGTCATCTGGAAACGTCAATGTCTTATAAGCGTCAGCAAAAGCCACAGAGCTGACCATTGCGCATAGCGCTACTAAAGATAAGCGTAAAAGTTTTTTCATAATCACAAAATTTTAATCGTTAGACATGTTTACATTTATAGTGCAAATATAGCTGATTAATTTTAATGACAAAATTTTTTTATATTAAATTTTCATTAAGAGGCGCATTAGGACAAAAAACAAGAAACACGGAACAAAGTTGTTTTCACCTTATTATATTATAGGACTAATATGTCAAATGACAATGTATAAGAATTTTGACTTGTTCACTTAAAAAAGTTGTAGCAGCCCGCAAAGTTTTATACGGCAGACGGCAGAAACCGGACCAGATATTAGTATTCTTGCAAAAGAACGTCTTTCGTTCTCCAAAACATGCTCTTTTACGACGTGAAAGGCCGTTAATTGCGACACGAAAGGGCGTTAATTAAAAAGAATGATTTTCCATGTCTGCCAAACAATGGTTTATCCATGATATTGGTTCATCCGCAAATCTGTTGGATGGCAGCGAACGGCAAACACTCATAACAACAGGTAACGAAATAAACTTTTTCAAACTAAATTTGACAAAAAATCCACCTCTTTCATTGCAGTTTCATTATTATTGTTTAAATTTGCAGATGGATGTTCGTGATGAACGCCAAATGTGTACGTGAAAACTATTTACTAAAATAATACTGAACACTTAAAAACAAATCACTTATGAGAAAACAGTTACTCAGATTAGGCATATTATGTCTTTTCGTATTGTTGGCTTGTGCCGCAAAGGCGCAGGAAGGAGCAAACATCAAGGAACAACTGCTCTATTCCACTGACTTTGAAGGTTATCCGACAATAGCTAACAATGAAGGAGACAAAGTCGCAATGGAAACGACTACAATGTACAGCCATGAGACTCTAACCATTAGCGTACATAATGCCGATGTCTCCGGCAATGCACAAGACGTTGTTGATTGGAATAAATTTTCTGGATACGCAGACCAAATAAAAGGCGTTATCGGCGCTGAAAAGAATGTCGGTTCTGAAATATACATTTCAAAGCTTGCGTCAGTGACAAAAGTATCGTTTGTTCACGGTGTGACCGGCAGTAACCGAGGATGGTCACTTTGGGCAAAAGGAGATGGAGACACGGATTGGGTGCAATTAACCCAAAGTTATGCAGATAACCCAAAAGAATATTGCATCGTGCCTGACATTGAAGTAAACAGAACCAACTGTGAATTAAGATTCACAAACCTTAGCGACGGCAACTACGCCTTTTTATTCAAACTTGACATATACGGGAACGTTGACATGTCACAGACTCCCGCTCTTGGAACTTTCGACTATAACGGAACAACATACAAAGCCGGAGAAATATTCACCGAAACATCAGAGAACGTGCAGGAGGCAACTATCGAGTTATTCAACGACGTAAAACTGCCCTCCGAAACAAATCCCATCACCAGTATAACATGCGACAACGGCGAGGTTGACGGAGAACTAACATATACGGAACAAACCGACGGCTCAGTGCTGGTAACTATAAACGTAAGCGCCAACGGCGAGACCGTAGCGTACAAAGCCACATTCAAGCACAAGCCCTATTATACCCTTACTTATTATAATACAGACGGACAGGTAATAAGCAACGACCAAAAGGTTGAGAAAGACAGGCCTATCAATGAATTCACAAAAGGTGAGGCTGACGTAAAAGTACCCGACGGGCAAGCTTTCCGTGGATGGTTCATGTCCGCTGACGGTGGCGAAAAATACACCACCGATTACATCGTTACGTCGGATATCAACCTTTATGCCATTGCCACCGAAATCGAGACGGCAAGTACTACCGCACGATACACATTCGACCTTACGGACGAGTTCTTCTATGACGAAGACCACGAGGCGTTTGAAGCCGAAGGCAACGGTACCCAGTTCCATGACGGCACACACGGTTGGGTATTAAAGCCTACGGGAAAAATCAAGTTGCTTGTCGGCGGACACGCATACATTTCGCTCCGTATGTGCAACCAAGGCAGTAACCGCACCTTTACCATGACCGACGAAAACAACAACGAAATAGAAACCTTTGACGGTAAAGCTTCTACCGACGGCGAGCCTTATACAGTTGAGTATAACGGCGAAGCAGGATGGCTTACACTGACAACAACCAATGCCGACGCATATATCCACAAAATCATTATTGCCAATGTTGAGGATGGTGAACCCGTGGCAACAAACGAAGAAGGATATTATGTTGTGAAGGCCGGCGACGGTACGCACTTAATGAACACACTTGACGTAGTAAACTCGTTACCGGCCGACCAGGGACGTGCCTACATCTTCCTGCCCGACGGCACATACGACCTTGGCAACGAAGTGCTCACGCCGATTTCACGCGACAACGTGTCTATTATCGGACAAAGCATGGACAAAACCATTATCGTAAACGAAGCCCCCGTAGAAGGTATCGGAGTTTCGGCAACGTTCCTCATAACGGGTACCGGTACTTACATGCAAGACCTTACGCTTAAGAACGCCTACGACTATTACAACAAAAGTACGAGTGATGGCAGGGCTGTAGTAATACAGGACAAAGGCAACCATACAATATGCAAGAACGTAAGACTATTGTCATACCAAGACACCTACTACTCTAACGCCAATGGAGATTATTATTTTGAAAACTCAGACATTCACGGAACGGTAGACTTCATCTGCGGTAGCGGCGACGTATTCTTCAATGAATGTACACTTACAGTAGAGGAACGTAACGCTGACGGTAGTGGAGAATGCACCTTAACAGCACCGTCAACGGACACATCGAAAGGAGACAGCTACGGATATGTGTTCAATAATTGCACTATAAACAGTTTGGCTGAAAAGTTCAACTTTGGCCGTGCATGGAACAATGATCCACGTTGCGCTTACTTGAACACAACCCTGCTTCAACCCGAAAAGCTTAACAGCAACCGCTGGACTCTCGGCGGCATGAATGTCGTTGCGGATAAGTTCGTTGAATATAATTCTATGGACGCAAATGGCAAGGTCATTTCGCCTGAATCATTAGTCTTAAAATTCACAAAAGATTCTAATAGTAACGAATACGAAACTATCCTTACAGCCGAGCAGGCCGAAGGCTATACGCTCGACAAGGTATTCACTGACTGGACTCCAGGCGAAAGCGCAAAGCAGAAAGAGCTCGGGATGTTAAAGGTTGATGGCACAAGCCTGACATGGGACGCCGTAGACGGCGCAACGGCATACGCCGTGTTCCATAACGGTGAGTTTGTAAGCATGACCGCCACTCCTTCATACACAATCAACGAAGGCACAGCCGATGAATACACCGTACGCGCGGCCAACGAGTGCGGAGGATTCGGCAAGGCGGCAAGCACCACTTACACATCAGGTATAGACAATGTCGGTGCCGAAAGCGGCAATGTAGTGTCGACGGCGTATTACAGTGTGCAAGGCTCACGCGTAAGCGAATCTTACACCGGCATTGTAATCAAGGTTGAAACTTTTGACAACGGAAAAACAAAAACGACCAAAATGGTTAAATAGTTTTTTAAGGCAGGGAAGGTTTCTCCGTGATGGAGAAACCTTCCTATTCTTTCATAGAAACCACGGTTTTCTTGTTTTTCTACTTTTTCGGTCATTTTAATTATTAAAAATTTTCGGTTCTTGTTTTTTTTCTTAAATTTGCATTTTATTATTGACGGGAACATTGGCACACGACTGTTTCTGCCAAAACATTAAAAAGAACAAAAGCTGAGAAATGACACGCGAAGAAGACATAAAAAAAGCCGTTGAGGTAATGAGAAAAGGCGGCGTAATACTTTACCCTACAGATACAGTTTGGGGCATAGGCTGTGACGCTACGAATGCTGAGGCCGTAGCTAAAGTGTACGCAATAAAAAAACGCGACGACTCAAAAGCGTTGATTTGCCTGGTTGACTCGGACGTACGCCTACAACGATATATAAGGAATGCGCCAGAAGTGGCATGGCAGGTTATGGAACTGGCAACAAAACCGACAACCGTGATTTTCGACAATGCAGTAAACTTGGCCTCCAACCTTGTGGCCGAGGACGGCAGCATTGCCATGCGCATAACTCAAGAACCATTTTCCAAAGAACTGTGTTACAGATTCCAGAAACCTATCGTATCGACCAGCGCCAATATAAGCGGACAACCAGCAGCCGAAAATTATAGGGATATAGATGAAGAGTTGCTCAACGCCGTCGACTACGTATGCTATAGCCGCAGGCAGGAAAAACAGCCGCACACACCGTCAAGCATTATCAGGATTCGCGAAGACGGGCAGGTGGAAATCATAAGGAAATAATAATGGCAAACACCCATATAGAAACTGAACTCGCGGAAGGATCACCGTCACTGATGCAACGTGTAATAGCGCTACGTGAACGTTATCTTACCGACCGTCAGTTTACATTGATATTAAGCTTCCTCGTCGGCCTGTTCGCCGCCGTTGCGGCTTTCATACTGCACTGGCTTATCGAGGAAATCCAGCTACTGCTAACCGAGGGCTTCGACACGGAGACCTTCAACTGGATGTACCTCGTATATCCGGTAATAGGCATTTACCTGACATCACTGTTCGTACGGCACATTGTAAAAGACGAAATCAGCCATGGTATTACACGTATTCTTTATGCCATAAGCAGCAAACGCAGTCGGCTGAAAGGCCATAATTGCTGGAGCTCAGTAATAGCCTCGGCTATAACCATCGGTTTTGGAGGTAGTGTTGGAGCGGAAGCGCCGATTGTGCTAACTGGCTCCGCCATAGGAAGCAACCTCGGGCAACTGTTCAAGATGGACAACAAGACGCTCATGTTGCTTGTAGGATGTGGTGCCGCAGCCGCTATCGCCGGGATATTCAAAGCCCCCATTGCGGGACTTGTATTCACTCTTGAGGTTCTCATGATAGACCTTACGATGGCCTCTTTGTTGCCGATTCTCATCTCAAGCGTAACGGCTACATGCTTTACGTATATTTTTACGGGCAGCGATTCGCTATTCACCTTTACATTGGACAATCCATGGCCAGTAGAACGAATACCGGCAAACATACTTTTAGGTGTATTCGGAGGTTTTGTCAGCCTTTATTTCATCAGAACCATGACCGCATGCGAATCTGTATTCGGACGTCTGAAACAAAAACCCATTGCCAAGTTACTACTTGGGGCATTAGTATTAAGCCCGCTGATTTTCCTGTTCCCGTCGCTTTACGGTGAAGGCTATGGCAGCATAAACATCCTGCTCAGCGGAAAGACGGAGGCAGACTGGGATACAATCCTGCACAATTCACCCTTTTACGGACACAGCAACATGCTCGTGCCCTATATTGGAATGGTATTGCTTACCAAAGTTTTCGCGACATCTGCAACAAATGGCGGCGGAGGATGCGGCGGTACATTCGCGCCCTCATTGTTCATCGGCGCCTTTGCAGGCTTTTTCTTCGCACGAATATGGAACATATACAACATAGGCGTGTTCCTGCCAGAGAAAAACTTTGCGCTGCTTGGCATGGCGGCCGTAATGGCAGGCGTGATGCATGCACCGTTAACAGGCATATTCCTTATCGCCGAAATAACCGGCGGTTACCAAATGTTCATACCGCTGATGATAGTCAGCATTTGCTCATACCTAACTATAATAATATTCGAGCCTCACAGTATTTACGGCATGCGATTGGCAAGACAAGGCAAACTTATCACCCATCATACCGACAGGGCCGTACTAACCCTTATGAGTCTTGACAGCGTTATTGACAAAAACTATACAGCTGTATCACCAGACATGCCACTGGCCTCGCTCGTGCATGCCATAAGCAAAAGCCACAACAACATCCTGCCCGTATTGGACAACGCAGGTAACCTGCTGGGCGAAATTGACATTACAAAACTGAGGCACATTGTCTTTCGTATAGAACTGTACCATCATTTCACTGTCCGACAACTCATGTCACAACCTGAAGCCACATTAAATGTCAACACTAAAATGGAGGACGTTATGAGACAGTTCGACCGCACAGATGCATCTATGCTGCCGGTTCTTGATAAGGACAATCACCTGCTGGGGTATATATCCCGCACACACATGTACTCTGTTTACCGCAAGATAGTAGCAGACCTGTCAGAAGACTGACGAAGCTAGAAACAAAATTAACGGCGAGCGGACAAAATTATGCCATGCATAATAGTCAACTACCGCCATAACATACCCTAAGCATGCTCCTCACACATCGTAAGCGCGGCCGTGACGCTCCTTAAGCGCCGTTATTACGGAGGGGTATGCCAATGGGATATTACCGAAATTAATACGTCCGACAACAACCTTTATTGCAGTTGTTAAAAGTCCGACGTGCAAAATAAACGGACAAAATACGCAAGCTTTTGACAAACATTAAAGGCACGTCAGCCATGCGTATACATAATAATATAAAAACATCCTAAAAAACAATCTTAAATTTTATTATTCAGCCATAAATATGTATATTTGTAGGCAAATTGCTGAATAGTGGAAAATCTATTAACATTAAACTTATACATTACAAACTTAAACTCATGAAACAGTTACAGACATTATTATTGTGCCTGCTGTTACCCTTGACCGCATTTGCGTCGGCATGGGACGAAGCTAAGTACAAACAAATCGAAAAAAGTATCAGGGTGCCTGTATTTGCAGACCGTACATTCGACATCACGAAATACGGAGCTTCACTAAAGGCTACTCCCGCACAAAACCAGAAGGCGATAAACAAAGCCATCGAAGCATGTTCAAAAGCCGGCGGAGGACGTGTGGTAATCCCTGCCGGTACCTGGCAAACTGGAGCGCTCAGGCTGAAAAGCCACGTTAATCTTGTTATCGAGAAGGGAGCGACATTGTTTTTCGCTTTCGACAGGGCATTATATCCATTGGTGGAAACCCGCTGGGAGGGACTTGACTGCATAAACTATTCGCCACTCATCTACGCCTATAAAGAAACAGACATAGCCATTACAGGCGAAGGCACCATAGACGGTAACGGCTCTGACGAAACATGGTGGCTAATGAGCGGAAAAACGCCCAAAAGCCGTGACATTGTTGTAGAGGAAAAACAGCAGAATCCTGGCGGACGTGCCGACCTGCTGAAAATGGCAGAAGACGGTGTACCATTGGAAAAGCGTGTGTTCGGCCCAAAGAAAGGACTGCGCCCACAAATGGTAAACCTCAACCAATGTGACGGAATTTTAATTGAAGGTGTTACGATGGTGCGTTCACCGTTCTGGGTAATGCACCCGTTACTCAGCAAAAACATTACGGTAAGAAACGTGACAGTACATAACGACGGCCCCAACGGTGACGGCTGCGACCCTGAGTCTTGCGAGAATGTACTCATCGAGAATTGCGTGTTTGACACTGGCGACGATTGCATTGCCATCAAGAGCGGACGCAACGAGGACGGCCGCGAGGGCGGTAAAGGACGCTATGCCGGCATTCCGAGCAAGAACATCATCGTACGCAACTGTGTCATGAAGGACGGACACGGAGGCGTGGTTATCGGTTCTGAAATCTCCGGAGGCTGCAACAACGTATTCGTAGAGAACTGCCAGATGGACAGTCCAAACCTCGACCGCATACTCCGCATTAAGACAAACTCATGCCGTGGTGGAATAATAGAGAACATATACATGCGTAACGTTGTTGTAGGCCAGTGTGCGGAAGCTGTATTGAAAATCAATCTCGACTACGAGCCGAAAGAAGTCGGACGCAGAGGCTTCTATCCCACGGTACGCAACATTTACATGGAGAATGTAACTTGCCAGAAGAGCAAGTATGGTGTAATGGTAGTAGCATTTGACGACCGGACGAATGTCTACAACATCAACTTAAAAGACTGCAAGTTTGACGGAGTGTACGGCAAGCCTGTTTACATCACAGGTCAAACAAAGGACATGAACTACGACAACCTGTTTATCAACGGCTCACTTGTCCTCTCGCAATATCCCTACAAGAACTACAGCGAATGGCTGGTATATTCAGAGATGAAACGCGTGCCCGACCCCACCCGCCTGGACTTCCCGAAAGACGACAAGCCAAGATGGGGATACACCATAGGAATAGAGCTTGAGGCCATGCTCGACACGTACCTTGCGTACGGTGGCGACAGCATAATCAACTATCTCAAACAATACACCGCCAAGATGATTGACGAAAAGGGCAATGTTGTAAACGGATACAGATATGAGGACTTCAATCTTGACAATACACGTCCAGGACGCTTCATCCTGCGCATGAACCAGCTCTATCCTGAAAAGAAGTTCGACAAAGCGCTAAAGACAATTTTCAAGCAGCTTGAAAACCAACCGCGCACTACTGACGGAGTATGGTGGCACAAGGCAATATACGCCAACCAGGTATGGCTCGACGGTGTATATATGGGACACCCTCTATACACTATGGCCGCGCCGATACTTAAAGGCGAGAAGAAAGCAAAAAAGTATTATGACGATGCTTTCACGCAGATATCGAAAACTTACAACCGTACATATGACAAGGAGACGGATCTATGGAAACACGCGTGGGACGAAACCCGTAAAATGTTCTGGGCCGACCCCGAGACTGGTCTGGCCAAACATTCATGGGCACGTGCGATGGGATGGTACGCGATGGCAATAACCGAGGTTCTCGACGCTATTCCACAAGACTACGAGAACCGTGGCAAGTTCATTGAAATGCTCAACCACGTGATGAAGTCTGCCGTTAAATACCAAGACAAGAAAACCGGAGTATGGTATGACGTACTTGACGTTAACGACCCACGTAACTACCTTGAAGCGACAGCATCATCCATGTTCGCATACGTACTGCTGAAAGGTGCACGTCTCGGCTATTTCGACGACAGCATGAAAGAAGCTGGTCTCAAGGCGTACAAGGGCATACTGAAAGAATTTATAAAGGTCAACCCTGACAAGACCATATCACTTACACGCTGCTGCGAAGTATCCGGACTCGGTCCGGCCAACAATCCAAGACGCGACGGCTCGTTTGAATACTACATCAGTGAACCCATCCGCGACAACGACGGCAAGGGGGTAGGTCCGTTCATTTGGGCTTCGCTTGAGATGGAACGTCTCGGATATGACGTTGCAGCACTGAACAAGTAACATTAAACCGAAAAAATAAGTAGGTATGTACACAAAGCATACCTACTTATTTTTTATTACTACTACTTACAAATCACTAAAACAAACAAGCATGAAAAGAAAAATTTTACTCTTAATGGCCGTTGCCCTCGGCACGGCAACGGCGGCATTCGCTCAGGATGATATCCCCGCTTTCCCCGGTGCTGAAGGCCACGGCAGGTATGTGCAAGGCGGACGTGGCGGAAAGATCATACACGTAACCAATCTTAATGACAGCGGCGAAGGGTCATTAAGAGAGGCCTTAGAAGGTGACGCCCCGAAAATTATTGTATTTGATGTCGGCGGCGTAATACCATTGCAATCAGAGTTAGAAATCGGATCAAATACAACAATCGCAGGTCAAACAGCACCACAACCAGGAATAACACTTAGGTATTATACAGTTCGCCCTAACGGCAACAATATAATCATCCGGTTCATACGAGTGAGACGTGGACAAGAGAAAGAGGTTGATGATGGTGCAGATGCAATTTGGGCAAGAGAACACACTAACATAATACTTGACCACTGTTCATTCAGCTGGAGTATTGATGAGGTGGCCTCGTTCTATGACAACAATAACTTTACCATGCAATGGTGCACCGTAGCGGAAAGTCTCAACAACGCAGGACACGGAAAAGGGGCACACGGCTACGGCGGTATATGGGGCGGCAAGCTCGCCAGTTTCCACCACAACTTGATAGCGCACGTAACAAACCGTGTACCACGTTTCAACGGCGCACGGTATGACTGGAATGGCTACACAAACAATGCATTATATGACGAATATAAATGGGAAAATCCTGTCCAGGCCGAGAACGTAGACTTCCGTAACTGCGTAATGTATAACTGGGACAACTCAAACGGCTGTTATGGAGGCCCGGGCGGCGGACAAATAAACATCGTGAACAACTATTACAAAGGCGGCCCTATTACTCCTGACAACAAAGCACGAAGAATAACCCAAATTAGCGTTGGCAGCAGCGGCAACCAAACAAGCACAAAAATGCAGGACATGACAAGCCGTTATTACATAGACGGCAATACTTCCGAAACCAATGATGGCGAGATTACCGAGAGAAGGGATTGGACAGGTGTAGACTACGATAGCGGTGTTTATACCATTGACGGAGAAAGATGGTCAAAGGATGTAAATAACTTTTACGGCGACGCTGTTGAGCATAAGGCAAATAGCGACGGTGATATGTGTGTAAGGATAAGGATGGACAACCCCGCTCCCACAGGAGAAGTAACCACGCATCAAGCCAAGGTGGCACTTGAAAAAGTCATGGATTATTGCGGCGCTTCACTGTTCCGTGACAATGTTGACGCCCGCTATATGGAAGAAGTCAACACCGGAACAGCAACTTATATAGGTTCGGTAACAGGTAAAGAAGGATTGATTGACATCGTTGCCGATGTCGATGGTTACACCGAACTGAACTTCGGTACAGGTTCACGCCCCGAAGGATTCGACACGGACAATGACGGCATGCCTGATGAATGGGAAATAGCCAACGGACTTAACCCTAATGATGATTCCGATGCAGGCCAAAAGACGATCGACACGGAAAGGGGTTGGTACACCAACATAGAAGTATACCTCAACTCCATCGTTGAACATATAGTAAAGGCACAAAATGCTGACGGAGACTCAAATTACGCCGAATATTATCCCGCATATATATCCACCGGCATTTCATCCATGCCCACGGTAAACTCTGAAGTTGAAAGGATTGAATACTACACCGTCGGAGGCGTAAAGCTGAACAAGCCTGTTAAAGGTATCAATATACGCAAGATAACATATAACAACGGCAAGACTTCTACCGACAAAGTAATAAAATAATCACAAGGCAACAAACTTATTCAAGGGTGTGCCGAATGGAGTATAAAAATCAACTCCCAGCGCGACACACCCTTATTTATTCACACTTAGCCACGAAAGTCAAGCAGGACAAACATTTATAATCCGCCATACACCATAAACAGCTGATAAACATCAATAATCTTTTGCTTTTATATATGGCATTTGTATTTTGCACAAAAAATCAAAAACAATCTGTCATCTTTCAGTTTGGCCCGCAATTTATTGATTATCAGATTATTATGGGATGACAGATTGTTCTGTACGATCTTTCATCTGGTTGCCGTATATGTAGCGCTGACAGATGCAAGGAGCATCTGTCAGTATATAAGACGCTCATTGTCAGGGCCTTACGCCTGAAATGAAAGACTGAAAGATAAAATGCAAATCTTTTTATAAATAATTGATATGTCATTCGCAAAATGACACAACACATGTTTAGTCACCAAGTAATGTTGTCATTGCACTTGTAATCTGACGGTTCATCCGCAGTTCTGTTGGATAAAGATAAGCTGCTGATATTCAAGTATTTGTATTATCTTGTATGTTCATAAGTCCCTGATAATCAGTACCTGTATATTGATTAAATTGAAATTTAGGGCTATAAAACTATCCGGCTTATCCATACTTCAAATTATATAACAAAACTATTGATTTTTAATCTTTTAAAAGAAAAACTCGATGTGCTCAATTTTATGTTGCTGAAAGGCCATCCAACAAAACTGCGGAAGAACCGTCAATCGTAAAGTTATTTGATTATGATAAACTTTAATTCTGGTGCTTATTAGAATGGTAAGTCATATCCTTCTGTTTCAGGTTCGTCAGCCATGTCTGCACCGATTCTGTTATAAAGCGAGATATCTTGTATCTTGTCTGTATAGCGTTCGGCCATTTCGAGATTTTCTATTTCATGCTTTCTGTTTTCACTTATAGTCAGGTATTCTCGCTCTTTATCTATTCCGAGATATTTACGGTTTAACAGATTTGCGGCTATACCAGTGGTACTGCTTCCTGCGAAAGGGTCAAGTATCCATGCGCCCTTATGTGTTGATGCCAAGATAGCTCTTGCCAATACGGCCAAAGGTTTTTGGGTAGGATGTTTTCCGCATGATTTTTCCCAGCGTGCGATGGCAGGCAGTCGCCATACGTCTGTCATCTGTTTACCGCCGTTGAGTTGTTTCATCAGCTCGTAATTATATAAATGTGGTATCTTAGGCGATTTTCTTGCCCATATTATAAATTCGGTGGAGAATGTAAAATACCTGCATGAGATGTTTGGCGGAGGGTTAGTCTTTACCCATGTTATGACATTCAGTATTTTATATCCTAACTCTTGCAGTTGTTTTGCGATAGAAAAAATATTATGGTAAGTACCACTAATCCAAATGGAACCGTTGTCTTTAAGCTTGTCATGGCATAAGCTCAGCCATTCACGGTTGAACGTATCGACATTATCAGGCGAGTAACCTTTGTCCCACTCGCCTTTGTCCACGCATACAATCTTACCACTTTGAACGCTTATACCTCCGTTTGACAGGAAATAAGGGGGGTCGGCAAAAATCATGTCAAACTTAAACTCGAATTGTGGTAATAGTTTGACACAGTCACCATGGAGTAAGGTGAATGTGCGATCGCTTGACTTAAAATATGACTGAAGCATTGTTCAGGCTTTTACGATGTCTATAAATTCCGTAACGGTAGTCAGATTGTAAACGCTCGGGATAATGTAAAATGCTTCTTCAAGTTTGTTTCTTGCCGATTTCCAGCCTATTCCGTCGGTTATCCAAACAAACTCGAATCCTGGTACACTATTAATTTTTGGTGCGAGTTCTGAATAAGAACGTGCAACCTCGTTAGGCTTTGAACCGCTTCCTCCGTAAAAATTCACCTCAATTAAATATGTTTTTTCTGCCGTGGTTATGACGAAATCAAAGCGCTTGCGATCTTCACCCAAACAGCTCATTGCTTCAAACTCGGTGGAATTGACTTCACGTCTGAATTGTATATTATTTTCTTCAAATAACTTGGCGATTTTGTTTCCCATTATTTCTCCGCTTCTGTTTTTGCGGGCATTAGTATCAAGACCAGTCTCGACACCGAACACATAGTCGACAAGATTTGTTATTTGTTTATTTTGCAGAACAAGTTTTAGGCCTGTGTCTTCAACAAATTCTATTACGTCTTCAGGCGTGTTAAAGAAATCTTCAATAAGACGTATATTCCCGTTTCTGTCTATTGCTTTCTTTTTATCTTTATTACGTACGGCTATAAGTATGTCAAGCACACTGAAAACTTTTGGGTTTTCTTCCCAAAGTTGGCGTATTGCAGCTTCCATATCATTCTTGCCAACCAGATAATTAAGCTGGTTCAGCTTCATGGATACGATGTCGACGTTGGCCGCAATTTTGCTGAAATCAGAAAAGAAACTTAACGGAGCGTTTGTCTCTATAAGTTGTGACATGAACTCGTTAAACTGTTCTTTTGAATGTGCTTTGCTCATATTTGTTCCTGTTTAGGTTCGTTTTATTCTGTAGGTTGTTGATATTTGCAGAGTGTGTAGGTGTACAGTAGTTCCTGATAAGCAGTTCGGTCAGTTTGCCGCGTTTGTCTGCCTTTGCATTAACAGAACGTGAGGCGTAAACACGTTCAATGGAATAGTTTTTATAAAGGTCGTCGAAGAAAGTATCGTACGGATTGCGTCCTTTTCCGTCAGAGTTGCTTAGCATGATGAGACTACCTTTTACCGTAAGTATGTCGATAAATTTTTTCAGACGGATTTGCTCATTGTCGTCAAATCCTCCTTTGACATAAGCGTTGAAACTTGATGTCTTATCGAGTGGCCTGTATGGCGGGTCAATGTATACAAAAGTATTATCCGTCGCATGTATTACGGTCTGCTCGAAGTCACCACATAAAATTTCTACGCCTTGCAACAGTTCACTGTCTGCATAAATTGTTCTTTCGTCACAGATTGTAGGATTCTTGTATTTGCCGAACGGAACGTTAAATTCGCCTTTTAAGTTTTCCCGATACAAGCCGTTAAAGCATGTCCTGTTAAGGAATATGAGGCAGGCCGACCTGTCTATGTCCGAAAGTTTTTTGCTGTTAAAGTCTTTCCGTACTTCAAGATAATACTCTTTACGGGTTTCATCACTTTGCAGACTGAGGTATTCATGTTGAATTTCGGCCAGCCTCATGACAAGTTTTTCCGGTGTGTCCCTCACCGTTTTGTATGCCGTAATAAGGTTTTCGTTCATGTCGTTGATTACGGCTTTGCAGATGTTACGGTATTTTTGGAGCATGAAAAACAGCATGGCACCGCCGCCTACGAATGGTTCTACGTAAGTAAATTTGTCAATGCTTTCGAGGTGTGTGGGTAGCAATCCCTCAAAAGTCTGTATGAGCTGGCCTTTGCCGCCGACCCATTTTACAAACGGCTTTGCCGTAAGCTTGTCATGTTGTTGGTTGCGTTGAATTTGCATTATGCAAACTTACGAATTTTTTTCGATATATAATCGGTCATAAATGAAAAACATTTTAATATCATGGTTTTGTACTTTTCAGAAATGTGATATGTCCCTTAGAATATATATTTTTAACGGGTTGGGGTAGTATGAATTATTTTGTTTAATACATATTCTCATTGTTTACATAACATCCTGACGTTCAATGAAATACAAAAAGCCGTCTTTTGCGTTGCGAAAGACGGCCTTTTAGCGTGCGGTTGACGGCCTTTTGGAAGGCGAAAGGCCGTCAATTGGTTTTTGCCTGTTGCCCATATGCATTTTATTTTGTTCCCCTTGCGCGTATATATAATAATAGGTGTTGCCTCGGAAGGTGTCGTATTGCCTTGTGTCGAGGCATTGCAAAGTTAATTAAAAACGGCGGTTTGAATATGCAACAAAATGCGCAAAATCAGTCGTTTACGGCCTTTTGGCGTAAATGTTACATTTTCTGAATGCTTTATTACCGCCTGTTTGCGTCCTTGATGGTAAGTTTGCATTCGAAAACTTGATTAAACTAATACATAGGTTGACATGAAACTTAGAACAACACTCGTCGCCATTTGCCTGGCGATGGTTAGCTTTACTGCTCATGCGGGCAACGTGCTGTGGTATCAGCAGCCTGCGTCGAAATGGATGGAGGCCATGCCTACGGGTAACGGTCGCCTCGCTACGATGGTCTACGGAGGCATAAACCGCGAGACCGTGGCGCTCAACGAGATAAGCCTTTGGTCAGGACAGCCCGACTCTACCAATAATGATATAGGCGGAAGGGACAAGCTTGACGAGATACGCCGCTGTTTCTTCAACAACGACCCGGAGCAAGGCAACAAGTTAGGGGAAAAGTATTTCACCGGACGGGGCAAGTCTTTCGGCACGCATCTGCCGCTGGGCGACCTCGTGATAGACTTTACATATCCCGCAGGCCGCGTGCGCAACTACCGCCGCGAGCTTGACATGGACAACGCGGTGGCCGCCGTTACGTTTGAGCGTGGCGGCGTAAACTACCGCCGAGAGTACATAACCGACTATCCCGACGACGTAATCGCCATACGCGTTACTGCCGACAAGGCGGGCGCCGTCAGTGCCAAGGTAGGCCTGAACCTGCTGCGCGAGGCTGCCGTTACGGCCACTCCCGCCGGCCTGAAGCTGAAAGGCAAGGTGAAATTCCACATGCACGGCGAGGGTGGAGTAGAGTTTTGCGGCGAGGTAAGATTGCTGCCCGAGGGCGGACAGGTTACCGCCGACGGCTCATCGGTAAGTGTAAAGGGTGCCGACGCGCTGACGATACTCGTCGACGTGCGCACTAATTATAATAAGGTGGACTATGAAGACATCTGCAAGTCGACGCTCGACAGGGCAGCCGCCAAGGGCTACGCCGCGCTGAAGGCAGCCCACACGGCCGACTACACGGCGCTGTTCAGCCGCATGGACATCACCCTCGGCGACGGCGGCAACGCCAACCTGCCCACCGACACGCGCCTGAAGCTGGCGCAGGCGGGAGCTTCAGACCCGGGACTGGACGCCCTCTTCTTCCAGTACGGCCGCTACATGCTCATCGCTTCGTCACGACCCAACGGCACTCCGCTGTGCGCCAACCTGCAGGGAGTATGGAACGACAACATGGCCTGCAACATGCCGTGGACGTGCGACTACCATCTCGACATCAACATTCCGCAGAACTACTGGTCGGCCAACCGTGTAAACCTGGCCGAGTGCAACGTTCCGCTGTTCAACTATATAGCCTTCCTTGCCGATAACGGCGAGGAGACGGCACGGAAATTGTACGGCAGCCGCGGATGGGTGGCCCATACCGTGTGCAACGCATGGGGTTATACCTCGCCTGGTTGGAGCGTGGGCTGGGGCATGAACGTAACCGGCGGCGCATGGATAGCCACCCATCTGTGGAGCCATTACCTCTACACGCAGGACAGGAAGTGGCTGGCCGAAGTGGGATATCCCCTGCTCAAGAAGACAGCCATGTTCTTCATTGACTACATGGCGGAGGATCCGTGCACGGGATACCTCGTCACCGGGCCGAGCATTTCGCCCGAGAACGGCTACGTATCGCCGAAAGGCAACCATCTGGCGCTGGCAATGATGCCTACCATCGACCGCTCGATTGTCTACTACATCTACAACGCCTGCATCGAGTCGTCAAGGCTGCTGGGCGTTGACAAGCGCCTGCGCCGACAGTTGGAGAAGGACATCAAGCGCCTGCCGCCGCTCAAGATAGGCTCTGACGGACAGCTGCAGGAGTGGCTCGACGACGTTCGCCGCAGCGACCCTTCGCACCGCCACTCGTCACATCTGCTGTCGCTCTTCCCGCTTGACGAGATTTCGTACACCAGGAATCCCGACCTCATGGCCGCCGCACGCAAAGGTCTGGAGATACAGACGAGCGACCCCAACTGGGAGGACACCGAGTGGAGCACGGCCAACATGCTATGCTTCTACGCCCGCATGAAGGACGCCCGCACGTCGTACGGATGGCTGCAAAACCTCTTCAAGCGCTTTACCCGCGATAATCTCATGACCGTATCGCCCGCCGGAGTGGCCATGGCCGAGTCTGACATATTCAGTTTCGACGCCACCGAGGCCAGCATTGCCGGCATGTGCGAAATGCTGATGCAGAGCTATGACGGGTATATCGAGTTCCTGCCGGCGCTGCCCGCTGAGTGGGCCGACGGCTCTGTGAAAGGCATGTGTGCCGAGGGCGGGCTAACGGTAGACATGGAGTGGCGCGGCAGCAAGATGCAGAAGGCCCGCATTACGGCCTCTGCCGACTGCACATTCGCCGTAAAGGGCCGTGACGGAAAGATAACGCTGAAGCCCGGCCAGACCGTCACTCTCGACTTCTGACCGCCTTGCCGTGGCAGGGCATTACATGCTGACATCTCAAGACAGATTATAGTCATAAGCATTAATCATCATTAAAGGTTAACATTTAACATTTTCAGGGTAACGTCAAAGACGGTCTTTTGCAATGCAAAAGGCCGTCTTTTGTTTTGCGAAAGGCGGCAAACGGGACTGTAAAAGGCCGCCTTTCGCAAAGCCCTGCCGCCCAAGACGTTACGTAAGCGGCGCCTACCGGCCGTACCGGTGGTTACACCTTGGGGTGCGTGCGGTATGCTTTGGGGCTCATGCCCATCACCTTGCTGAACATGCGCGAGAAGTAGTAAGGGTCGTCTATGCCCAGTTTGTAGCATATCTGGTTCATGCGCATCTGCGTATTGTCAAGCAGGTCGCAGGCTCGCTTCACCTTCAGCAGGTTGATGTAGCTCATGGGGCTGTGGCCAGTCTGCGCCTTGAACACCATGGAGAAGTGAGAGGCCGAGTAGCCGGTGTAGTCGGCCACTTCGCCAAGAGTTACGTGTCGCTCGATATTCTCCTCCATGAAATGTATTGCCGCGTCGACAATGCCCACGTCGCCGGTCTGTCCTGCCGCCTCGCGGTACTGCCTGACGTAGCGCAGCGAGCCGAGATAGTGGTGGAAGAGCGACATGGCGTACCTTATGTTCTCTATGCTGTAGCCCGAGTTGAGGGCGTCAAACAGTTCCTCGAACATGTTTATGCGGTTGCTTATCCGCGAGTGTACGCTGGGGTTTATGGCTGTAGGGCTTACCGCGTCGAGGGCGTAATGGCAGGCCAGCGAGCCCTTGAAGTGAATCCAGTAGATAGTCCAAGGCTTGTCGTGGTCGGCCTCGTAGGCGTGGGGTTGGCCCGCCGGCAGGATGAAGTACTGGTTGGCGCCCACCTGGTAGCGCCTTCCGCCCACCTGATAGCTGCCCCGCCCGTCGATGCAATATATGAAAACGTACTGGTCGATGGGCTCGTTGCGCTCGCGGTAATGGTTGGCGGCGTGGGGATAATAGCCTATGTCGGTGACGTAAAGCACGGATACTATAGGGTCGGCAGCCATCATGTCGGTTACCATCTTGGGCAGTACGAGCGACCGCTCGCCTGAAAACCCGCTCTTGATTTTTATCATAGGCCTCGCGATTGTTTTATTTTAGAGGTTAAAGGAGTTAGAGAAGTTAAAGAAGTCATAGCCAAATGCCCTTGTGGGTATGCAACGAAGCATTTGGCTTTAACTTCTAACGGAGCGGAGCGAAGTGATGACTTCTTTTAACTTCTCTAACTTCTTAGGGTTCATATCAACCAAAATCTTTGTGCAAATATAGTCAAAATAATAATAAGATTGTCCATTTTATAAACATTTTTTTTCTATTTCGGATGTTCCCCTTTGTACGTATCTTTGCAGCGGAAAACGATATAATGCCACGGCGGCGTAAATGACTGAAAAAGCCGGACGTTGGCAATGCGGGCGCAAGCGACGCCCTACGGACCGGAAACAATATGTTTAATATAACCCGAAAACTTTACAATGAAAACATTTAACAAAAGATTTGTCTATTTCATCTGCGTGGTATCGGCCATGGGCGGACTGCTTTTCGGCTACGATTGGGTAGTCATCGGCGGTGCAAAACCGTTCTATGAAGTGTTCTTCGATATAGCCGATAGCCCCAAGATGCAGGGCCTTGCCATGAGCATCGCCCTCGTGGGCTGCCTTATCGGGGCCATGACGGCCGGCTCGCTTGCCGACCGCTTCGGACGCAAGAAGCTGCTTGTCGTATCGTCAATCACGTTCCTCGTGTCGGCTTTCGGCACGGGTTACTTCAGCGAGTTCAGCCTGTTTCTCGCGGCGAGGTTCCTCAGCGGCGTAGGAATCGGTATAGCATCGGGCCTGTCGCCGATGTACATCGCCGAGGTCGCTCCTACGCATATACGAGGCAAACTGGTGTCGCTCAACCAGCTGACGATAGTCATCGGCATTCTCGCCGCACAGATTACCAACTGGCTGATAGCCGAACCCGTAATCCACAACACCATCGACACGTGGAACTGCCAGATGGGATGGCGCTGGATGTTCTGGGCAGGAGCGTTCCCCGCGCTGGCCTTCCTGATCCTCGTATTCTTCATTCCGGAGAGTCCCCGTTGGCTCGCCATGACGGGCAAGACCGCCGGCGCAAGGGCAATATTGTCTAAGGTAGGCGGCGAGGGATATGCCGAAGATGAGCTAAAGGCCATCTCTGAGGCAGACGCCGCTGCCGGAGAGCAGCACGGACTGCGCACGTTGTTCCGCCGCCCGTTGCTCAAGATCGTGACGATAGGTATCGTTGTGGCAGTGTTCCAGCAGTGGAGCGGCACGAACGTAATCTTCAACTACGCGCAGGAAATATTCCAGTCGGCAGGCTATTCACTTAGCGACGTGCTCTTCAACATTGTCGTAACGGGCGTAACAAATGTCATCTTCACCGTCGTTGCGATGTACACCGTAGAGCGTCTGGGCCGCCGCAAGCTCATGCTGATCGGTTCCTTGGGCCTCGCGATAGTCTATCTTACGCTCGGAACATGCTACTATCTTGAGGTGAAAGGTGCCTTCATGGTACTGCTTGTGGTGCTTGCCATAGCATGCTACGCCATGACTCTCGGCCCGATAACATGGGTGCTGATAGCCGAACTCTTCCCCAGCCGCGTGCGCGCCGTTGCCGTCGGCACTTGTACATTCGCCCTTTGGGTGGGTAGCACAACGCTGACGTACACATTCCCGTTGCTCAACACCTCATTGGGCAGCTACGGAACATTCTGGATTTACGCAATAATCTGCGCCCTGGGCTTCATCTACTTCAACCGCGTACTGCCCGAAACGAAAGGCAAGTCGCTTGAAGAGATAGAGAAGGAACTCACGAAAAAAGGTGAAAAAGTGAGAAGGTGAAAAGGTTAGAAAGTGAGAGGGGGAGAGCGCCTGCATGGCATTTGTCTTAACTCCTTGACTCCCTAACTCCTTAATTCCAGGGCATTTGTCTTAACTCATTAACTCCATAACTCCTTAACTCCAAGGCATTTGACTTTAACTCCTAACAAAGCGGAGCGAAGTGATAACTCCTTTAACTCCTTTAACTACCCAAAAATCTCCTTTAACTACAAAAAGAAAACTTCTTTAATTACAAACAATATGGTAAAAGCATGGAAAGAAAAGGTGACCATTCCGACGTATGAAGTCGGGGCACCGGAGAAGAACCCCATCTTCCTTGAGAAGAGAGTGTACCAGGGTTCGAGCGGAGTGGTATATCCATATCCCGTCATCGAGTCAATATCTAACGAGAAGACTGACAAGGAATACAACGCCGTGTTCATCGAGAACGAATATATAAAGGTGATGATTCTGCCAGAGCTTGGCGGCCGTGTGCAGATGGCTTACGACAAGATTAAGCAGCGTCACTTCATCTACTACAACCACGTTATCAAGCCGGCGCTGGTCGGACTGGCCGGTCCATGGATTTCGGGAGGTATCGAATTCAACTGGCCGCAGCACCACCGCCCCAGCACCTACATGCCCGTTGACTGCACGATAGAGGAAAACAGCGACGGAAGCGTGACGGTATGGGTGAGCGAAATGGAGCGCATGTTCCACCAGAAGGGCATGGCAGGATTCACTCTCAGGCCCGGACACGCCTACCTCGAGATAAAGGGTGTGCTCTATAACCGCACCGAAGTGCCGCAGACATTCCTGTGGTGGGCCAACCCCGCCGTGGCAGTAAACGACCACTACCAGAGCGTTTTCCCGCCAGACATCAACGCAGTGTTCGACCACGGAAAGCGCGCCGTAAGCTCTTTCCCCATCGCTACGGGCACATATTACAAGATGGACTACTCTGCCGGAGTGGACATCTCGAACTATAAGAACATCTTTGTGCCGACCAGCTACATGGCCGTAAACAGCAAGTACGACTTCGAGGGAGGCTACGAGAACGACACACGTGCCGGCATGCTGCACGTTGCCAACCACCACGTATCACCCGGAAAGAAGCAGTGGACATGGGGTAACGGCGACTTCGGCCGCGCATGGGACCGCAACCTTACCGACGAGGACGGCCCGTACATCGAGCTGATGGCCGGCGTCTACACCGAGAACCAGCCCGACTTCACATGGCTGCAGCCGTATGAGGAAAAGTCGTTCGTGCAGTACTTCCTGCCCTACCGTGAGCTGGGAGTTGTAAAGAACGCCACTAAAGACCTGCTGATGAACATCGACCAGGAAGGCGAAAACGGCAACGTAACCTTCAAGGTGTTCGCAACGTCGGCACAAACTGTCAACGTAACGCTGCGCAACGATGACGGCACGGTATATTACAGCAAGGAAGTGACCATCACGCCCGAGGCTCTTCTCGAGGAGACTGTTGACGTGAAAGGCGCACGCCTCAACCACCTGACACTCGAAATCACCGCCCGCGGCCGCGAACTGCTGCACTGGCACAGCGAGCCCGAGGACGTACGACCAATCCCCGACGCTGCCGAAGCTGCTCTGCTGCCCGAGGAAATCAAGACTACCGAGCAGCTTTACCTCACAGGTCTGCACCTCGAGCAGTACCGCCACGCTACATACAACCCCGTTGAATACTACGAGGAGGCTCTGCGCCGCGACCCGCTCGACGTAAGGAACAACAACGCACTGGGTCTGTGGTACATCCGCAAGGGACGCTTCGCACGCGCCGAGAGATACTTGAAGACGGCCGTCAAGGTGCTCATGAAGCGCAACCCCAACCCGTACGACGGCGAACCGATATACAACCTCGGTCTGGCGCTGAAGTACCAGGGCAAGATTGACGAGGCTTACGACCGCTTCTTCAAGTCTACATGGAACGGCGCATGGCAGGATGCAGGCTACTTCGCGTGCGCTCAAATCTCCGTAATGCAGGGCCGCATGGAGGACGCTGCCGACGAGATTGACCGCTCTCTCATACGCAACTGGCACAACCACAAGGCCCGTGCGCTGAAGACGGCGATACTGCGCAAGCAGGGACGCACCGACGAGGCACTCGCACTGATTGAAGAGTCGCTGAAGATTGACCGCTTCAACTTCGGCTGTCTGTACGAGAAATACATCATCACGGGCGACGAAAGCGTGCTCGACGCCATGAAAGAGCTGATGCACGGCAACGCCCACGACTACGACGAGATAGCCCTCGACTACTGCGCGGCCGGCCTCTGGCAGGATGCTGCATCGCTGTGGAACGTCGCAATCGCAACGGGAGCCGTCACCCCGATGACCTACTACTACCTTGGCTGGTGCAAGGCGATGGGCGGAATGGAAGGCGCTGCCGACGACTTCAAGAAAGGTGAGGCCGCATGTTCGGACTGCTGCTTCCCCAACCGTCTGGAGGCAATACTCGCCCTGCAGTGCGCTATGGACACCGTCGAAGGCTGCTCAAAGGCTCCTTACTATCTCGGCTGCCTGTACTATGACAAACGCCAGTACGATCTTGCAATCCAGGCATGGGAAACTTCGGCGCGCGAGGACGACAAGTTCCCGACCGTTTGGCGCAACCTGGCGCTGGCAAACTTCAACAAACTGGACAACCAGGACAAGGCCATAGAGTACATGGAGCGCGCTTTCTCGCTTGACGACACCGACGCACGCGTGCTCATGGAGCTCGACCAGCTGTACCGCCGCGTACGCCGTCCGCACGCCGAGAGGCTCGCGTTCCTGCAGGAGTATCCCGAGCTTGTGTCGAAACGTGACGACCTGTTGCTCGAAGAGATAACCCTGCTGAACCAGACCGGACGTTACGGCGAGGCGAAGAGCAAGCTTGACGCTCACATCTTCCACCCGTGGGAGGGCGGTGAAGGCAAGGTGCCCGCACAGTATCAGTTCGCACGTGTGGAAATGGCTAAGGTAGCGATAGCCGAAAAGCGTTATTCTGACGCTGTCGGACTGCTTGAAGAATGTCTTGTATATCCTCCGCACCTCGGCGAAGGCAAGCTCTACGGAGCGCAGGAGAACGACTTTTACTATCTGCTCGGCATATCATACGAGGCTCTGGGCGACACCGACAAGGCACGCCAGTGCTGGGAGAAGGCTACGCTCGGACCTACCGAACCCGCTGCCGCGCTGTACTACAACGACGTCAAGCCTGACAAGATATTCTACCAGGGCCTTGCGCTGTTGAAGCTCGGACGCACCGCCGAGGCCAACGGCCGCTTCCACCGGTTGGTGAACTACGGCGAGAAACATCTCTTCGACACGGTCCGTATGGACTATTTCGCGGTATCGCTGCCCGACCTTCTCATCTGGGAGGACGACCTGCAGCTGCGCAACGAGATACACTGCAAGTACATGATGGCTCTCGGATACCGTGGACTTGGCGACCGTGACAAGAGCGACAGGTACATTAATGAGGTTGCTTCGCTCGACATCAACCATCAGGGCATTCAGGCTTTTGTCTCCCTTATGGACATGGCTTTGGCCTAAGTATGTAACACGTTGATATTCAACATATTGTAAAAAGCCGTCTTTCGCAGCGCGAAAGACGGCCTTTTAGCGTGCGGTTGACGGCCTTTTGCAACGTAAAAGGTGGCCTTTCGCAAGTCTTTTGTTTTGGATGTATATATCCGTTTGCGCTGGCGTGCGTTGTGTCGTGGCCTTTGCTGGTTGCCCGCCGGTGGCGATAAGCAGTAAAGTCACTTTTGCGGCCGGCCGTAATCCGGCATTCCCGTTTTCATGATATCAATATGTTAAACGCTTTGCGGGGCGGATTATTTTCATTAATTTTGCGCCCATGAAGACGTTAGTAGCCGTACTTATAGCAGCCGTTGTCATGGTGTCGTGCGGGCGCACGACGCCCGGGCGTAGAGTGTTCACCGTGGAGAGGATTAACGGGATGACTCCCGTTAAGGACCAGGGGCGAGGTTCGTTGTGCTGGGTCTATGCCATGCTGGCTACGATTGAGACCGACAGGCTGGCAATTGGCGACTCGGTCAACCTTTCGCCGGCATACGTAGCGCGCTCCGTTCTCGGCGGGCTTGTCGAGCAGCGCTACCTTACGCAGGGTGAGGTTGACGTCAGGGCCGACGGAGTGGCGCCTATGCTGCTCAGCGCGTTGGCCGAATACGGCGCCATGCCCTATGACGCTTACCGTTCTGAATGCAACTATGACGTGCTGTGCCGCAAGCTCAACGTGCTTGCCGACCAGGCCGTTCGCCAGCGCGTGGGCATTAAGCGGCTGCGTGACAAGACGGCATACGTGCTCGATACGGCCGTCAACCCAGTGCCCCGCAGGGTGTGGATGTACGGCATGGAGTACTCGATGCAGGAGTTTGCCCGCAGCGTATGCAGCCCTGCCGACTACGTGGCGGTGACCAGCTACACGCACGAGCCGTTTTACGAGAACGTCGCCCTTGACCTTCCTGCCAACCGTGAGGGATGCAAGTTCTACAATGTGCCCGTAGACACGCTTGTAAGTCGTGTGGAGAAAGCCCTACGCTTGGGCAACGGAGTGTGCTGGGAGGGCGACGTGACCAACGACGGCTTCTCGTTTGAAGACGGTGTCGCGTGTCTCGACAACGAAGGCGTAACCGTGACGCAGGACATGCGCCAGCGGGCTTTCGAACGCTTCAGCGTTACCGACGACCACTGTATGGAGCTGGTAGGACTGGCCCGCGACCAGGCCGGCCGCCGCTACTTCGTGTGCAAGAACTCGTGGGGCACCGACAATCCGTACGGCGGACTGATGTACATGTCGCTCGGATATTTCAGGCTGAACACCGTGGCCGTGGTGATGAAAAAAATTTAATATGAGATATGGAGTTAAGGAGTTATGTAGTAAAGGAGTTAAGACAAATGACTTGTTAAGTGAAGAGTGAAGAACCGAAAGTCAGCGTTAAGCTAATTAAGGATGAAATGTTCATTGCCTGACAGGCAAATTTGACTATTCATTTTTCATTATTAACCATTCTATTGATTATTCATTCAACGAAGCATTTGTCTTGACTCCTTTACTCCATAACTCCTTAACTACCGAAGTAAAAGAAAACAATGATACGCAAAATAAAGAACATAACGCTTCAGGTCCTTGCCGGAGCCAACGTCGTGACGGTTGCCACGATGTTGCTCATAGGCTATTCTGACCGGATAAATCCTGTGGAGCACTCGTTCTGGGCAAACGTCGGACTGGCTTTTCCCGTATTCCTTGCCGTCAATGTATGCTTTATGTTCTTTTTCCTTTTTGTCAAGAAGAAATACGCGCTCATATCATTCGCCGGCCTCTTGGCCGGATATTCCCCCATACGTACTTACTGGCCGCTCAACATAAGCCGTGACGTGCCCGCCGGGGCAATCAAGGTCCTGTCGTACAACGTCCACGGTTTCGTGGCCGACAATCCTCCCGAAGACACGCCGAACCCGATACTCGACTATATCATCAACAGCGATGCCGACATCGTGTGCCTGCAGGAGGCGCGCCTCAATGACGCCATACTCGACGGCGTCAAGGGCGTGTATGACTATTGTGACTCGGTAATCCATCCCGGACGGGGCGACTGCCTGGTGCTGATGAGCAAGTACCCCATCCTCTCGAAAGACCGCATAGAGTACAAGTCGGGCGGCAACCTTAGCGCCGCCTTCGTCGTTAAGATAGGCGATGACACCGTTACCGTGGTGAACAACCACTTCGAGTCTACAGGCATATCCCTGGCCGACCGCGCCGGATTCAAGAAGATGGTAAAGGGCGACTCTAACAAGGACACCATCAAGGCAGAGTCGCGACGCCTGGCCGAAGCCCTCGGCAAGTCGGTAAGAATCCGCGCTCCGCAGGTTGACGCGGTGGCAAAATACGTGCGTGAGAGCAATGGCAGCGTGATACTCTGCGGCGACTTCAACGACAGTCCGATATCCTACGCCCACCGTACCCTCGCCAAGTTGCTTACGGACTGTTACGTAGCCTCGGGCAACGGCCCCGGAATATCGTACCACCACAACGCCATCTACGTTAGGATAGACAACATAATGTGCTCGGAAGACTGGCGCCCGTACAAGTGCAAAGTGGACAGAAGCATCAGTTATTCAGACCATTACCCCATTTATTGCTGGCTCAAAAAACACGCAAAGGGCGAAAATGACGGCCAAAATGAATAATAAAAGGCTTTAAATTTTTCAAAGTATGAATTTTTGTATATCTTTGCACGCTATAATGCCAGATAAGAAAAAACATTAAAAATAAACAATAAATAAAATGCAAAACAAAGGAATCGTAATTGTCTTATCCGTTCTTTTGACTCTTGCGAGCATCTTTTATCTTTCGTTCTCCGTGGCTACCAGCTACTATGACAGCCAGGCGGCGAAAATAAAGGATCCGGTAGCTCAGCAGGATTACAAGGACTCCGTGAAGTACCTCGGCATTTACTCGTACAAGAAATGCCTTGAGACACAAATCGGACTCGGCCTTGACCTTAAGGGCGGAATGAACGTTGTGCTCGAGATTTCCGTGCCCGACGTGGTTGACATGCTTGCCGACCACAAGACGGATGCCGCTTACCGCAAGTCGATGGAAGAGGCTATCAAGGAAGAGGAAACGAGCCAGAGTGACTTCATCTCGCTTTTCATCAAGCACTACCGCCAGAATGCGCCCGGACACAGGCTGGCTGAAGTATTCGCCACACAGCAGCTGAAAGGTAAAGTAAGCACGCAAAGCACCGACGCTGAGGTCGAAAGGGCATTGCGCGCCGAAGTGCAGACGGCTATCGAAAACTCGTATATCGTAGTGCGTAACCGTATCGACAAGTTCGGCGTAGTACAGCCGAACATACAGAAACTGGAAGGACAGGAAGGCCGAATAATGGTCGAAATGCCAGGTATCCGCGAGCCGGAGCGTATCCGTAAGCTCCTGCAGGGTAGCGCCAACCTCGAGTTCTGGGAGACATTCAACAGCGAGGAGGTTACTCCATACCTTGCGCAGCTCGACCAAATCGTCGCAAACGGCGGCGAGCAGGCTGACACTACAGCCGTTAAGGACACCGCAGCCGTAGCGCAGGAGACTGCCAAGGCCACAACCGCTAAACCTAAATTCCAGATAAACAAGGACGCTTCGGCTGCCGAGACCGCTGCCGCACAGGCTGACGCTCAGACCGAACAGGCACACAAACTGCACCCGCTGCTCTCGCGCTTGCAGACAACTCCGCAGGGCTCTCTCAGCATTGTAGGCTACGCTCATGTCCGTGACACCGCTGCGATAGACAAAATCATCTATTCAGAGGCCGCAAAGCGTGTGCTGCCTTCAGACCTGAAGCTGATGTGGAGCGCTAAACCTACCGACGGATTGTCGGCAAAGAACATCTTTGAGCTGCACGCCCTGAAGGTCACACAGAGCAACGGACGCGCTCCGCTCGAAGGAGACGTTATCACGGATGCACGTGACGAGTTCAACAGCGTTACCGGCCGTCCTACCGTAAACATGGAGATGAATTCTGACGGCGCGCGCCGTTGGGCTTCACTTACCAAGGCAAACGTAGGCCGTGCGATAGCTATCGTGCTCGACGGCTCTGTCTACAGCGCCCCGAGAGTTAACGGAGAGATATCTGGAGGAAGTTCTGAAATCAGCGGAAACTTCACTATCGAGGATACAAAAGACCTTGCCAACACACTCAAGTCCGGACGTATGCCGGCTCCGGCACGTATCGTACAGGAGGATGTCGTAGGTCCGTCACTCGGCGCGCAGTCAATCCAGCAGGGCTTGATCTCGTTCGTAATAGCCTTCATCATCCTCATGGCATACATGGTTATCCTGTATAACTTCATACCGGGTATGCTTGCCAACATGGCCCTTTTGTTCAACCTGTTCTTCACGTTGGGCATCATGAGCTCCTTCCAGACGGCCTTGACAATGCCGGGTATCGCCGGTTTGCTGTTGTCGTTGGGTATGGCCGTCGACGCTAACGTGCTTATCTACGAGCGTGCCAAGGAGGAGCTGGCCAAGGGACTGGCCGTTAAGTCGGCCATCAAGGCTGGTTACGAAAACGCGTTCTCTGCCATCTTCGACTCTAACTTGACGTCAATCATCACCGGTGTCATCCTTGCCGTGTTCGGCAGCGGCCCGATACGAGGCTTCGCCTTGACGCTCATCATCGGTATCTGCTGTTCGTTCTTCACCGCCATATATATGACACGTCTGGTCTACGACCACAAGATGAAGAAGGACAAGTGGCAGAACCTGACGTTCTCTACGCCCATCTCGCGCAAGATGCCTCAGAACACCAACTTCAACTTCATGGGCAACTACAAGCGCTCGTTCATCATTTGGGGTGCGCTTACCCTGATATTCATCATCAGCTTCATGTTCCGCGGTTTCAGCAAGAGTATCGACTTCACCGGCGGACGCAACTACGTAGTGAAGTTCGAGAAGGCTGTGCAGCCTGAGCAGATACGTGACGCGCTTGAAGGAGCGTTCGGCGAGTCTACATTCAGCGCTATCGCGTTGGGTGTTGACGGCAAGACAATACGTATAACGACCAACTACAAGATAGAGTCCAACAATCCGGCTACCGACGAGGAGGTTGAGAACATTCTCTTTACGTCGTTGAAGAAGGCTGGGTTCGTTACCCAGGACAGCTTTGACAAGTTCCGCAATCCTGACATACGCGAGGGCGGTTCTATCATCAGCAGCGCCAAGGTAGGACCTTCAGTGGCAAAGGATATAACGCGAAGTGCCGTAATCAGTGTCGTAATAGCCATCATCGCCATCTTCCTTTACATCCTGTTGCGTTTCCGCAACGTGGCGTTCTCGCTTGGCTCTACGCTCGCGCTTACGTTTGATACGATATTCGTGTTGGGTATGTACTCGCTGCTGTGGGGGCTCGTGCCAATGTCGCTTGAGGTCGACCAGACGTTCATCGGTTCAATCCTGACCGTCATCGGTTACTCAATCAACGACAAGGTGGTTGTGTTCGACCGTATCCGTGAGAACATGCACCTGTACGGCAAGCGTGATAGATGGACGTTGTTCAACGATTCTCTCAACCAGACGCTCGCACGTACGGTCAACACCGGTTCGGCTACTCTGCTCGTGTTGATTATCTGCTTCTTCTTTGCCGGCGAAAGTATCCGCAGCTTCTCGCTCGCGATGATTCTCGGTATCGTCTTCGGAACGTTCTCGTCAATCTTCGTTGCGGCGCCGATAGCATACTTCACTCTCGGCCGTAAGGAGCGCAGCTTGGGCAACACCGCTTTGGCAAAGTAAGCTGCGACAGAATAACTTTATTACATCTATACAGTGAAGGGGAAGGCATAACGCCTTCCCTTTTGCTGTTTTATCGTTCGGCGGCAAGCCGTATGGTTGGCCTCTTGGGGTCGGCAGTTTTGCAGGAGGCGGCAAAACGCGTCGTAAAAGGTGGCATAACGCAGGGCGAAAGGCAGCAAACGGAACTGCAAAAGGCCGTCTTCCGCAAATGGCTGGTGTACGCCTTGGCTTGGAGTTGGCGGCACCCGTTGCCGTGCCTGCCGGCCGTCAGGACGGCCAAGGGCGGCATGCTGTGTGGAATGACGGCCATAACCGATTTTTCATGTCTAAACACTCACTTTTCATTTAAAATTTTGTTCTTATGTATAAAAATATTACCTTTGCAAAAACTTAAGACTCTTAAGATAAAGAGAAGCTTCTGATTAATGAAAGAATTTCTGCAAGTATTGCGCCGTTTTGTGCCCCCGTACAAGAAGTACCTGGCGCTGTCGGTGATATTCAACATCCTTTCGGCGGTGTTGAACATATTTTCGTTCATGACAATAATGCCCATCTTGCAGATTCTCTTCAAGACGGGCGACGCTACTTCCGTAACCGCTCTGGCGCCATGGGACTGGGGCAATCTGAAGGAGTCGCTGACTAATTTCGGCGAATATTACGTCGGCCGGCTAATAGCCGAGTTCGGCCCGAGCTATACCCTGCTCGTCATAGGCCTGTTTCTCGCCTTCGCCACGTTCCTGAAGACGGGGGCCTACTTCCTTTCCTCGGCCACCATCATCCCCATACGCACGGGCGTGGTGCGTGACATCCGCAACCAGCTGTACCGCAAGATAACGTCGCTGCCGCTCGGCTTCTTCTCCGAGGAGCGCAAGGGCGACATCATAGCCCGCATGAGCGGCGACGTGCAGGAGATAGAAAGCTCCATCATGTCATCGCTCGACATGCTGTTCAAGAACCCCATACTCATCATCTTCTATTTCGCTACGCTGGTAATCATCAGCTGGCAGCTCACCCTCTTCACCCTCATCTTCGTGCCCCTTATGGGCTGGATTATGGGGATTGTCGGGCGTAAGCTCAAGCAGAAGTCCATCAAGGCGCAGTCATTGTGGAGCGACACGATGAGCCAGGTTGAGGAAACCCTCGGAGGGCTGCGCATAATCAAGGCCTTCTGCGCCGAGGAGAAGATGAACCGGCGCTTCGACAAGATAAATTCAGAGTACCGTGACAACATCCTCCGCGTCAACACACGCCAGCAGATGGCCCATCCCATGAGCGAGTTTCTCGGCACGCTGATGATTGTCATCGTGATGTGGTTCGGTGGAATGCTCGTGCTCGACGGCAAGGGGCTCAGCGGTCCCACGTTCATTTACTACATGGTCATCCTGTACAGCATAATCAATCCGCTCAAGGAGTTCTCCAAGGCCGGCTACAACATCCCCAAGGGACTGGCCTCTATGGAGCGCGTTGACAAGATACTGAAGGCCGAGAACGACATCAAGGAACGCCCAGACCCCGTCCACGTAAGCGGGTTCAACCACTCGATAGAGTTCCGCGACGTATCGTTCCGCTACGGAGAGAAGTGGGTGCTGCGCCACGTAAACCTCACCATAGAGAAAGGCAAGACCGTAGCCATCGTTGGGCAGAGCGGCGGCGGCAAGTCGACGCTCGTCGACCTCATACCCCGTTACTATGACGTGCAGGAGGGCGAGGTGCTCATCGACGGCGTCAACGTGAAGGACATGGCCATACACGACCTGCGCCAGCTTATCGGCAACGTCAACCAGGAGGCGATACTCTTCAACGACTCGTTCCGAGGCAACATCACCTTCGGCGTTGACAACGCCACGCAGCAGCAGATAGAGGCAGCGGCCAAGGTAGCCAACGCGCACGACTTCATCATGGAGACCGAGCACGGCTACGACACCAACATCGGCGACCGCGGCAGCCGCCTGTCCGGAGGACAGCGCCAGCGCGTCAGCATAGCGCGCGCCATACTCAAGAATCCGCCCATACTTATCCTTGACGAGGCAACGTCGGCGCTTGACACCGAGAGCGAGCGCCTTGTGCAACAGGCGCTCGAGCACTTGATGAAGACGCGCACCACCGTGGCAATCGCCCACCGCCTGTCAACCATACGTAATGCCGACGAGATATGCGTCGTACATGAAGGCGAGATAGTTGAGCGTGGCACGCATGACGAACTGCTCGCCATGGACGGCTATTACAAGAAGCTGAACGACATGCAGAAAACGTGATATTCAGTAGACAGGTAGACAAGTCTACAAGTCGACGAGGAGATGTGCGCAAGTATGGCACGCCCCGTTGCTGGGCCGCCAGTGCGTCGCTTGTCAACCGGACAGCTTGTCAACCCGTTGGCTTAAAAGAAGGAAAATGAAATTTCTACAAGTCATCACATACGCGGCATTATACCTTGTGTCGCTACTTCCGTACAAGGCGCTTTACGTCTTGTCAGACTTGATGTACCTCATCATACACCGTGTTGCGCGCTATCGTATAGCCATCGTACGCAACAATCTCTCAACGTCGTTTCCCGAAAAGTCGCAGGAAGAACTCCGCGACATAGAAAAAGGTTTCTACCGCTGGCTTTGCGACTACTTCGTCGAGACGGTAAAGCTCATGACCGTGTCCCGCAAGGAGCTGCTGCGCCACGTTGAGTTCCGCAATACCGAGGAGATAGAGGCCAGCTTCGACCGCGGCCAGACGTGTGCCGGCATATTGGGGCATTACGGCAACTGGGAGCTGCTCTCGGCCACGGGGCTTATGTTCCGCCGCCATCCCGAGGCCGTGGTGGGCCTTATCTACAAGCCGCAGCGCAACAAGATGTTCGACCGCCTGTTCATAAAGATGCGCCAGAGCATGGGCGGAGTGTGCGTGCCCAAGCAGGACATACTGCGCTACCTCGTGTCCTTCCGCCGACAGAACCTCATGAATATCTTTGGCTACATAGCCGACCAGGCTCCACGCTACCAGAATATCCACCTGTGGCTGCCGTTCCTCAACCATGACACTCCTGTGTTTACGGGGTCAGAGCGACTGATGAGGAAGATGAACAACACGGTGTTCTATGTAGACGTCGAGCGTCCGAGCCGAGGCAAATATATATACACCTTCAAGCTGATGACCGCCGACCCGGCCTCGTTACCCGAGTTTGAGATAACCCGCCGCTACTTCGCAATGCTCGAGGAGACTATCCGCCGCAATCCCCGCTTCTACCTCTGGAGCCACAACAGGTGGAAACGTACGCACGACGAGTTCGACAAGCACTTTAAGATGGAGAACGGCCACGTGGTCGAGAAGGTTAAAAACTGACATCACGGCGATGGATTTTGTATAGCGGCTGGCTGCATATAAATAATAGAACGATTAAATCCCTACGGCCCGACAGCGGGCAAGGGGAACGTGGCTGAACGCCAGGCAGCGGCCATGCCGCACGTTCAGGCCACATATAACATAAGAACGGAAATGACAATAGGATACGATGCCAAGCGCATAGTAAGTGACAATACAGGCCTTGGCTGCTACGGCAGGACCCTCGTCAACGACATAGCCGAGGCTGTACAGCCGGGTACAACGCTCAACCTGTACGCGCCTGGAAGGGGTAACGACGACCTTCGCAGGCAGGTGTTGCCGCGGCAGAACGTAAGATACGTTTATCCCGACAAGGCCCTCGACGGCCTTTCCCGCGCCCTGTGGCGCACGTTCGGGGTAGTGAAGGACCTCGTGCGCGACGGCGTGCGCCTTTACCACGGCCTGTCGGGCGAGCTGCCCGTAGGCATAAGGGAGACGGGCATAAAGACCGTTGTCACCATACATGACGTCATATTCATGCGCCATCCCGAGTGGTACGGCTGGCTCGACCGCAAGATGTACTCATGGAAATTCCGCAAGACCTGCCAGGAGGCCGACCGAATAATAGCCATCAGCGAGTGTACCAAGCGCGACGTGATGCTGTTCGGCGACGTGCCGTCTGATAAGATAGACGTAATATACCAGAGCTGCGGCACACGCTACAAGCTGCGCGAGGGCGAGAAGAAAATGCAGGAGGTGCATACCGCGTACATGCTGCCCGAGCGTTACGTCGTAAGCGTAGGCACCATCGAGGAGCGCAAGAACATCATCCTGGCCGTGAAGGCCATGCGCCTGCTGCCCGAGGAGATAAGTCTCGTGGTCGTGGGCAAGTCAACTCCATACGCCGAGCGCGTCAAGCGCTTTGTCGAGGCCAACGGACTTGCCGGCAGGGTGAAGTTCCTGCACGGCGTGCCTGCCGACGACCTGCCCGCCATATATCAGATGGCCGAGGCATGCGTCTACCCCTCACGCTATGAAGGCTTCGGCCTGCCCGTAATCGAAGGCATACAGAGCGGCCTGCCCGTTGTGGCATGCACGGGCAGCTGCCTTGAGGAGGCGGGCGGCAACGCCACCCTGTACGTAGACCCCGACGACGTCTACGGCATGGCCGACGCCATACGCCGTAGCCTCAAGGGAGCGCCGGGACGCGAGGAGCGCAAAGCCGCGGGCATGCAATACATCAGCCGCTTCGAGAATGCCGACGTAGCCCGCCAGGTGCTCGAAGTGTACCGCCGCCTGCTCGGTACGGAATGATGAATGCGCAGACGGCGCCCTACGGCGTAACGACTTGACGCAAAGGGCGTTGCGGAAAGCCGTCGTTTACCGCGCGAAAGATGGCCTTTTACTGTGTAAAACATGGCCTTTTGCAATGCGAAAGACCGCCTTTTGGAAAGCAGGACACCGCATGGCATAAATCTGCCGGCAACCTGATGAAACCTACTGGACACCCGAGCAACGATGAAACCCGTGACAATAACTGAAGGAAATACCAAGACCGTAATATCGCCCGACTACCGTGACATGGCGGAATGGCTGCTGTCCGTGCCCGAGAGATTCTCCCGTGGCGACGGAGAAGTGCTCCATTGCGGGCGCAACGAAGTCAGGCTGTTCGACTGTAGCGGCACGCGCCTTGTCGTAAAGCGATACAAGCGTCCCAACATGATACAGCGCGTGGCCTATACATTCTTCAAGAAGGGCAAGGCCGAGCGCGCCTTCCTCTTTGCCGGCGAGCTACGCAAGCGCGGTTTCGATACACCCCATGAGGCGGCGTATATCGAGATAAAGAGCGGCGGACTGTTGCTCGACAGCTACTTTATATCGGCCGAATGCACCCTGCCGGCCGTAGCCCCGTTGCTCGACCGTGACGAGCCTGACAGCGAGGCGGCCTCGGCGCTGGCCTCCCTGCTCGTGAGACTTCATGAGAAGGGCGTGCTTCACGGCGACCTAAACCTGTCGAACATACTGTATTCAAGGGACGGCGGCGGGCATTTCGAGTTCTCTCTGATAGACACCAACCGCTCAAAATTCAAGCAACCTACTAAAGCCGAATGCCTCGACAACCTGAAGCGCCTTACGCATAACCGCAAGTTGATGGCGCTAATGGCCGGGCTATATGCAGGGAAACGGGGTTGGAAGGCCGGTGAGACGGTGGATGAAGTCATGCATGAGCTTGACATGTTTGAGAAAAAGATAGCTAAAAGACAAAATTTCAAGAGGCTTGTAAAATATAAGAAGAAAGCCAGGTGATATTTCTTTTGCCGTTGGCTGTTAACAGTAATGCTTATGGAAATGAATGTAACGCTTGACAATTTGGGTGGATTATATGCCCTGCAGGACAGGTATACGGAGCTGACCCATAGATATCATAGGATGAAAGAGCGTGGCAAATTCGTTAAGATGACCGTTGCCCTGCCTTGCCGGTTGGCACGAAAACTCGTGAAATATCGTGTTATAGGTATGTACAAAAGATTGGGACAGCTGCCACGGCTTAGCGGAAGTACCGACGTTGTAGTGTCGTTGACGTCATTTCCTCCGCGTATCAACGGGCTTCGCTTCGTGGTGCTTTCGTTGCTCACACAAACGGTAAGGCCTGGCAAGATAGTTATTTATTTGTCGGCCGACGAGTTTCCGCACCGTGAGTCCGACTTGCCCGACGACCTGCTCGCCCTGAAGGAGTATGGTCTTGACATTCGTTTCGTCAGCGGCAATATTCGTTCACATAAGAAATACCATTACGCCTTCAGTGATTTTCCGGAAAGTACGGTGATAACTGTTGATGACGATACAATCTACCACCAGCGCACGCTGGAGCGTCTTGTCAGCCTGTCCGCACGTTATCCTAAGGCCGTATGTGCCAATATAATCAGGATTATCGGCATGGCCGGAAACGGTTTTATGCCTTATTTAAAGTGGAGGAAGTACGACAAAGGCCGTGAGAGTCTCTCCATGCGCTATATGGCGATAGGTTGCGGCGGCGTGCTCTACCCTTCACAATGGGCTGGTGACATGCTGTTGGATAAGGAGCAGGCCATGCGTTTATGTCCGTTGGCAGATGATTTGTGGTTGAAGGCCAACCAATTGATAAGCCACGTTCCCGTAGTGTTTGCCGGAGGTGACAACCCTCCATGTTCGATAGAGCTGCCCGGAGTAAGGAAAAGCGCCCTGCAACGCAAGAACACCGGCAAGGAAAACATGAATGACGAACAGTGGGGACGCATGGATAAGGAGTTCGGACTGGCGCAGACCGTGGCTGGAATAATTGAAAAAGAAACAAATAACTACAAACAGAATACACCATGACAATAGGCGTCATAATATCAACATACAATAATCCGCGCTGGCTTGAGAAGACTCTTTGGGGGTATGCTTGCCAGACTATGCCGGCCGATGAAATCATAATAGCCGATGACGGGTCAACGGAAGATACAAGGCTGCTTGTAGAACGATTTGCCGAGACGTTGCCGATAAAGTACGTATGGCATGAGGACAAGGGCTTTCGCAAGACAAAGATACTTAACCGTGCGTTGGCCGAGGCTATGGCTGATTATCTGATTTTTACCGACCAGGACCTTATTCCTCGGGCAGATTTCATATCTACACATGTTGGCCATGCCCGCAAAGGCCGTTTCCTTTCGGGTGGGTGCATACGTCTGCCTATGGAAACGAGTGAGGCCATAACGCGCGTGGACGTTGAGAGCGGCGACGCTTTCCGTATCGGTTGGTTGAGAAAGCATGGTTTACAGTTTAATTTCAAGTGTACTAAGCTGATAAAAAACAGCATGTTTGCGCGCTTTATGAATGCGGTTACTCCAACGAAAGCCACCTGGAACGGTGGTAATGCGTCTGGATGGCGTGAAGACTTGTTGGCGGTAAATGGCTTTAACGAGCGTATGAAATACGGAGGTGAGGACCGCGAGTTTGGCGAACGGCTTGTAAATAAAGGCCTGAAAGGTGTTCAGCTGCGCTATTCGGCAATTATTCTGCATCTTGACCACGGCCGGCCGTACAAGAATAAGGAAGCCATCGAGTGGAACAAGAGGATAAGGAAAGAGATAAGACGTAACAAGATAATCGTTACCCCTTACGGAATAAGGCAGCAGGAACAGTAAAAACGGAATAACAAGAAAATGACTTCCGCATCTAACCAATGGCAACATGTATGAATTAAACTTGCAAGACGTACTGTCATTCCGTGTCGGCGCACTGAATAACAGTGTACCTTGGAGGATGGAATGTATTGTGGAAAGTTACATGTGAGGCCGAAACCTTTAGTAAGGTGAAATCGAAGCATTCATAAAATATAGACGGAAACATGACAAAAGTGCTGCCGCGCAAGATATACTACACACTGAACAGCGGAAAGAACTCTAAGCTGAAATACTTTATCGCAAGTATATTAAGGAGTAATACGCCGCGATGTATGTTGCGCCCGTTCCTCAATTATAAGATGGGTGGGCTCGACAAGCGGGCAGATAAGGACTATATCCTTGATAGGGTAAGCTATTATTGCAAGTTGACGGATGAAATGCAGTATGACAAAAAATTGTGGTACGATAAATCCGTAACGTTGAATATGCAGGCTTTAACCAGTCCGAAGGTTTATTATTATGACTCGATGAGGTATGCACGGTGGTTCGACGGCAGGCTGAGATGGGTGCTTGTTCCCAAGGACTTGAGCCGTAATATGGATATTCCGTCAATCGTAAAGTCAAGGCTTATCGGTGAAGGCAACGAATGTTCGGTGCTATTGAAGCTCAATGCCGTGCGTCATTTTATCTTTGTGAACGACAACAAGCGGTGGGAAGACAAGAAAGACATGGCCGTGTTCAGGGGCGGTATAGGGCAGAACAGGCGTTTGATGAAACGTAAACCGTTTGTGGAGCGCTACTTTGGCAACCCTATGTTTGACATCGGAGTTCTTGAACCTCAGTATGGCGAATGGCGAAGGCCGAAAATGACGATATCCGAACACCTTGACTATAAGTTCGTAATGTCGCTCGAAGGCAATGACGTGGCGAGCAATCTCAAGTGGATAATGTCGTCAAACTCTATCGCAGTAATGCCTAAACCGGAGTGCGAGACATGGTTTATGGAGGGCCGGCTCATCCCCGATTACCATTATATAGAGATTAAACCAGACTTTTCGGATGTGGAGGAGAAGCTCAGATACTACATCAGCCACCCCGACAAGGCGTACGAAATAATACGGCATGCTCACGAATGGGTTGACCAGTTTAGGGACACACGGCGCGAGACGCTCATCTCACTGCTCGTTCTTGACAAGTATTTCAAGATTACTAACGGCTGATTTTGTACCTTGTCATTCTGAGGAAAATATAATTTTGCTTGGTAATGCACTTTTTAGTATAAAGGAGGTTGAATGATGAAAAGATTTATTTTTATTACATTTGCAGCGCTTACGCTGGCTTCTTGTTCTACGGCGGACAAGGTGGCGCGTGACGAAAGGCGGCGCGAGAAGGCCGGGATGGTGGCCGAGAGTATCGAGTCGGGCCGTTACAGGGTTGGCGTGAGGACGGCTTATCCGGCGCGCGGGGGTGCAGTGCAGGTGACGGGTGACTACGGGCTGGAGGTGAGCGGTGATAGTGTTACGGTGTATCTGCCGTATTTCGGGCGTGGCTTTACGCTGCCTTACGGAGGCGGACGTGGGCTTAACTTCAAGGCTGCTATGGCGGAATACAAGGTGAGGAGAGTGAAGCGCGACAGGACGCGCGTGGATTTCCTCACGGGAAACGACGAGGATATTTACCGTTTTACCGTAGACATTTTCGACAATGGCCAGGTTACCGTTGACGTGCAGCCGCAACAGCGCTCGCGCATCAGCTACGGTGGCGAGCTGGAGTAACGCCGCATGCAGCGTGACGGGTGTATGCCGTGGCACGGTGAAGTGACAAAAAACGGGCAGGATTCTCGCGAACCCTGCCCGTTCTGATAAATCATATGTGTGTGTAATTTTATTTCAGCTTAGTGTATCCATAGCGAGCTGTTTCGCCGAGCTCCTCCTCAATGCGGATAAGCTGGTTGTACTTAGCCATACGGTCGGTGCGGCTCATTGAACCGGTCTTGATCTGGCCTGAGTTGGTAGCTACCGCGATGTCGGCGATAGTGGTGTCCTCGGTTTCGCCAGAGCGGTGAGACGTAACGGTTGTGTAGCCGTGGCGGTGAGCCATCTCGATTGCGTCGAGGGTCTCGGTGAGCGAACCGATCTGGTTAACCTTGATCAGGATAGAGTTAGCTGCGCCCATCTTGATACCCTTCTCGAGGAACTTAACGTTGGTAACGAACAGGTCGTCGCCTACCAGCTGGCAGCGGTCGCCGATGGCAGCGGTCAGCTTAACCCAGTTGTCCCAGTCGTTCTCGTCGAGTCCGTCCTCGATAGAGTCGATAGGATATTTGGTGATGAGCTCCTCGAGGTACTTGATCTGCTCCTCTGCGGTGAGCTTCTTGCCGTTAGGATCCTTCTTCTTTCCGTCCTTCAGCTGGCGGTAGTCATAGTACCACTCGCCGTTCTCGCATACTGCGAACTCGCTGGCTGCGCAGTCCATAGCAATCTTAACGTCCTTGCCCGGCTCGTAACCTGCGTCCTTGATAGCCTGGCAGATGCTCTCGAGAGCGTCCTCGATGCCGTCAAGTGCGGGAGCGAAACCGCCCTCGTCGCCTACTGCGGTAGAGAGTCCGCGCTTCTTCAACAGCTTAGCGAGAGCGTGGAATACCTCTGCGCCCATGCGGATAGCTTCCTTCTCGTTGGGAGCGCCTACGGGACGAATCATGAACTCCTGGAATGCGATAGGCGCGTCAGAGTGAGCGCCGCCGTTGATGATGTTCATCATCGGAACGGGCATTGTGTATGAGTTGCAGCCGCCGATATAGCGGTAGAGGGGCATGCCGAGAGCCTTGGCAGCAGCCTGTGCGGTAGCCAGAGACACGCCGAGGATAGCGTTGGCGCCGAGCTTGCTCTTTGTGGGAGTTCCGTCGAGAGCCAGCATCTTATAGTCGATAGCGCGCTGGTCGAAGACGCAGTCGCCCTTCAATGCCGGCGCGATGATGTTGTTGACGTTATCCACGGCCTTGAGTACACCCTTGCCAAGGTAGCGGTTCTTGTCGCCGTCGCGAAGCTCGAGGGCTTCGTTCTCGCCTGTAGACGCTCCTGACGGAACGGCTGCGCGGCCCATGACGCCGTTTTCGAGGGTTACTTCTACTTCAACCGTGGGGTTGCCTCTTGAGTCGAGGATTTCTCTTGCATGCACTTTTTCAATCTTCATAATTACCTTAAGTTTAAAAGAGTCGTAATTTATGTTTTCTCGATTTTGCCCGCAAAGTTACAGTAAAATCGGGAAAAAAGGAAACAATCCGCCGCCTTATTTCGGGCTATTT
>OHFP01000091.1_pt1 | contig 55022 bp, 49 predicted proteins | sample 1567591 | NCBI WGS metagenome assembly OHFP01 (sample SAMEA3879547, study PRJEB24766) | human gut metagenome | biome: human-associated habitat; feature: feces | place: USA | collected 1985/1987 | reverse complement strand
GCAATTTATTATACCATATTTTTGATGTAGCAAAGCGGCTTGCTACATCATTCTACATTTCATTAAGATAATATTAAGATTTTTTCACTTTTAATTATGCATAAATATTTCATCCTTTATTCTTGCTTTATTAGTTAGAAAAGGGGAAAAATATGAAGAAGAAATCAATTTTTGTGCTAAGCGCATGCTCGTTTTTGTTATTCGGTGGTTTAACATCATGTGATACTTTGTCTAAATTTGAAGTAATTGAGACTCAAAGTGAAGATTATGATATCGTCGGCCTTGATACGTCTGGTTACTCGGTTGGCGATAAAGTAACCTTCACAGTTGTTGTAAAAACTCCAGGCAAAGTTATTGATGAAGTTACTGCTGGAAATGAAACAGTTATTCATGAAGCTGAGAATACTTATTCGTTTACCATGCCTGAGACAGAAGTAATTATTGGAGTTACTTTAGCAGACCAGGTTGTTGAAGAAGACGACTTTGCATTAGCTTTAGAAAAAGCAAGTGGAGGAGCTGCTTTTGAAACCGTTTTTGTTGAAAAACAAACCTATGTTAATAATAGTGGTGAGGTTTCAAGTAGGAGTAGATACTCTCGTAAAGTTACTTCCTTGGCGACAAGTGAATACAATTTAATTACTCGTTATTCATCTGTTTATGATTATGATGAAGACAATTTTGATAACGATACTCCAATCGATGTTAGCGAAAGTGAAGCTGATACAATTTACATGTTTTCAAAAATTCCAGGTACCACAAACCTTGGAACAGCTTTTCTTGGTTTAGATAATGTCGTTCACTATGAAGAAGTTTTAGATAGTGCTACTGAAGTAAATTTAGATTGGTATGAAACTTTTAATAATCCATTTAATTTATTAACTGCAGCTGATTTTACAGTCGATGAAACCGATGCAACAGTTTATCATCTTGACACGACTACTATTAAAAATAGGGTAGTTTGTGATGCTTTAGCTCTTATTGTTTTTGGTGATATTCAACAAGCTTATACTGTAAGTGAATTTAGTGTAAAGGTTGTTGATGGAGAATTTGAAAGTTATTCAGGAAGATTTGCTGATCCAAGTTTTGAATGGTATAGATCAGAAGTTTATTTCTCTGGAACGTTTACTGGATTTGGAAGTGAAGTTTTTGAAGTTCCAGCGCCAGTTGAAGGAGAAGGTGATGCAACTTTTGATGAAGCGATGGCTAAATTAAAAGAAGGAAACTATAAAGTAAATGTTGAAGAAGTTTATACAAGTAGCTGGGACGATTCGGTAACTACCTATTTAACAAAGGGCCAAAGTGATGGCGGAGATACTTTCTTACAAGAAATTTATGATGACAATGCAAATGTAGCTACTGATGAACCGCTTGAAACATATTATTATGTGCAACAGGCTGTTTATGATGACTGGTTAGATGCATACGAATATTCTGTTCAACAGGCAGTAAAAATCAAAGATAAGTTCTATACCTTTAGTAGTGATAGAGAAGACGTTCAAATTCTTGATAACATGCTTCCTTCTTTTGAATTAAGTTCTGTATTCTTTGATAAAGAGGGCGATACATATACTCTCAAGACTTCTGATGAACTTCCTTATTATACTGTTTTTGGCTCAGAAGATGTTTTCTCTCCATTTACAACACTAACACTCAGAAATTTAAAAGTTACTATCACAGACGATTCAGTTACTTTCGTTACTGATGATACTTACGGAACTATTACAACCATTACTTATACTGATATTGGAACTACAACAGTCCCAGAACATACCGTAAATACATCTACTGAGGACTTAACAAAATGGGAAGACTATTTTAAATCCGATGATATTGTAGCAGAAGCTACTGAAACCATTCCTAGTGAAGTTATGAATTTGGTCCCAGTTCCAAGAGTTAGTTACGGAGGTAATGTTGCTAATGTAACACCTTCTTATATGGAAGTTGATAGTGAAACCGGATATCGCACAATGCAAATCATTTGTGCCTTAGATGATTATGGTGGTTATGTTGATCTCCAATACGATGACCTTTTAGTCTTATTTACTGATGGACTAGTTAAGGCTGGTTTTGAATATGATACAACTCAAACTGATGCTTATTATTTTATTAAAAAAATGCAAGTTTTAGGTGAAGACTGCAAAGTATCAATTTCTCTTGGTGGCTATAGTAGTTACTTTGTTGTTGAATATGAAATTACACCGATTAAAGAAGAGACTAAACAATAAAAAAAGCGAAAAATAAACAAAAATCCCTGCAAAACACAGGGATTTTTGTTTTAAAGCAAGAAATTTAATTCCTTACTTTAAACTGTCTAACTAAAAATAAGAATCATAAATATTAATAAATAAGAAATAATTGTACTTATAAAGTAAGCTACGCCACTTCCTAAATCGATAAGAATTGGTAGTTTAATTAAAAGTTTTATCTATAAAGATAGAAGGATGGAAAATGGCTTCTTCATCGTAAAAATATGCATTAATAAATTGTGATAACTTAGATTTAATTCTAATAATATAATCTTTTTAAGTTAAAAAAACTACTTGCTGATTGGTATTACCGAAAGCATTTAAAACAACAAGTAGCAAAAATGAATTTAATCTGAAATATTGTTTAGTAATTATTTAATTAACACTAAGTGTACCATCTGAACAGATGACTTCATTATTTGTTAAAGTAGTGTCTTCGTGCCAACTTCCTAATTCTCCATGAAGATCAATTTTCTTAAATTCTTCTATTGTGCCAGCATAATATAAAGTTAAAGAAGGCTTCTCGTCCATTTCAGAATACATGACTCTGAATGCAGAATTAATATCTGTAATTGAAGTTGGTAAGTAAATTTCTAAAACATTATTTTGGTAAGCAAAAGAATCTACGTCAATATATGTTGTGCCATCAATTATATGATATTCCGTGCCTATTTTACCAAATGGATAACAAAGCAATCTTTGTTCAGCACCTTTTGTATATAAAACACCATCTATGACTTCAAAATTAGGGTTATTAGAATCAACTTTGAAGTTATCTTCATATCCTAGTCTAGTTATACCAGAAAAAGGATTATAGCCAATAGTAGTTAAACTTGCTGGTAAAGAGATTGATGTAATGTTATTAGCTCTAGAGAAAGCAAAATTTCCTATGGTTTCTAGACCTTCATTAAATTGAACATTTGTAAGATATGAACAAAGTTCAAAAGCACTTTTATCAATCGTCTTTAAACTATTAGGAAAATCTAAACTATTAACAGAAGTAGAAATAAAAGATTGCTCGCCAATAATTTCTAAGCCTTCATTAAATATTACAGTTTCTAAACTTCTGCAAAAATAAAAGGAATATAAAGGGATTTCTTTTAAACTAGAAGGAAAAGTGATTGATTCAATTGAACTTTGATAAAATGCTCCAACGCCTAAATGAGTTAAAGATTCATCTAAAACTACATTTTTAATAGCATGAATATTTCGAAATGCATAATCTCCAATTGATTCTAAAGTAGAAGGAAAGTTGATTGTTGATAAGTTTGTTGCATCGGTAAATGCATAATCACCAATACTTTTTAATCCCTCAGGAAGAGTAACGCTTGTTGTATTTAAACAATCATTAAATGCATAATCAAGAATATCGGCAGTACCTTCTTGGATATTAACGGATTTATCTTTATAAGCGATAGGCATTTTAACTAAACTAGTTTTATCGTAGTCATATAAAATACCATCAAGGCTTTTAAAAGAAAGATTTTCTTCATCAACAATGAACTCTTTTAATGATCGCATTCCATTAAAAGCTTGTGAATTGATTGTTGTGACATTTTTACCTATTTTTAAGCCGACAATATCTTGATTAGAAAATACTGAACTATTTAAAGTGGTTACTTTATAAGTCTTACCATTGATAGTTGCTTCATCTGGAATAATAACTGGATTAGGCATAGTTGATAATGAATTTTTAAAACCAGTAATTGCAACTTCATTATCATTTAAAATTTCATAAGAAAAATCAGTTTCATTAGTTGTGACTTCTGTAAAGTTGACTGTTAGAACATTTTTGCCTTCTTGAACAGTGAAAGTGTATGTAGTTTCATTTCTTGCTAATACTGTATCGTTTAACAAGACATTAGAAAGAATATAGCCACTTTTAGGCTGAATCACAAGTGTAATGACATCTCCTGTTTCAACATTTTCAGAAAAATTTTCAGGAGTAATTTCAAGACCATTAAGATAAGCTTTCACGCTACCTTCACCGACTATCTTTATTTCAAAAGATAGTTCGGTTTGGTTGCCGTTTGGATCATCAATAGGTGGATTTGGGTTAACTGGATTACTACAAGAAGAAAGGATGAATGTTGAAGAAAGAAGGGCTATTAAAAGAAACCTTTTTTTCATAATTAAGCAATAATTCCTTCAAGAGTGGTTGTTCCGACATCACTATAAGTAAGTGTGTAGCTACCTGTGTACATAAGTCCATCTAGTGAATCGTTAAAATCGTAGTAAGCAGTAATACTTTCTAAATTACCATCAGCATCAAGTTTAACTTGATATTCATAGATAGAATCTTGCTTTTCATTAAAATATGGAGCATATCTTAAAAGGAAACAATCTGTTAATGAACTGACTTGATCTTCTTTTGAAATATAGACATCATCCTCACTATTGTATTCAAAGAATGTTCCAGAAACTTTACTTAAAATTGGAAGATAATCTTCATATAAATAGTCGCCACAGAAACCTGAAGCATAAGCGATTGAACCATCATCCAAAGTGAAGCCGTTTTCTCTCATTGTATAAGTTTGGCTTTCTTCATCATAAGCATATGGATAAAGATGCATATCACCAGTTGTTTCACTATCAGTTGCTGGAGCTAAATAGTAATCACGTTCTCTATTAATGTCAGTGGTTTCACCTTCTTGAACTTCATGGTAATAAAGTTCATCTCCTGTGAAATAATAGTGACTTTCACTTGAACCTTTACCTGTTGAACCATCAATTGAACTTAATGTGGTATAAGAATCGCTTATTTTTAATGTGTAAGAAGTGTCTATAAATTTATCAAAAGCTGTATCAATTTTTTTAGAATCTTCAGTTTCTTCATAAGCGGTCAAATGCTTAATAGGTTTTGTACCTAAATCAGAAAATGTAAATGTTGCTGAGTTAGTGATTAAAGAGTAATCACCAGTGGTACTATCAAGAGAAACAATAGGGCTTAATTTAAAATTAAACTGCGTAAAAACGCCATTATCTGCACGAATATAAGCCTCAGTTGGTAAAGCGGTTGCTCCTGAATTTAATGAATAAAGAAGGGTTGAAGCCATTAAACCAGCTTTATCAATATTAAGATCATATCTTGTAAAAGCGGTTACTGATTCATCAAGAGTAAAATCATCTTCAATGAGTAAACCAAAGATATTATTAAAGCCGTTATCTCCAAAAGTTAAACCACCTTTAGTAGAGGTCATTGATGAATCATAGTCTCTTTGGACAACATTTGTGTAATCAATTACTTCTTCATAAGCATACCCATCTTCGTCTTCAAAATAAGTATATGGACCTTCAGCAGCAATTGTCATTCCACTGATTTCTCTATAGGAATATTTATAGAAGGCTTTTTCATCCCCGCCATTATAGGCAACGTCAGTTTGATAAAGGTTTGTATCGATTGGATCACCTTCAATAACATAATTGCCTTCGTTATCAACATTATATTCATAACGTTCTTGGGTGATGTTACCATGCATAGAAAAACCAGTTAAGAGGTCTTCCATGTTTTCTTTTAAAACTTCATCTTTATAATTTTCGACTTCGGTTTCGGTTGTTGTATCTCCATTTTGTTCGTCATCGTTAACATCAGGAGTAGAAGCACAACTTGCTAAACCACTAAGAGCTAAAAGTGAAACTAATAATAAACTTTTTTTCATAAACCGTTTTCTCCTTATTCAGCAATAACAATATCAAATGGGGTCTTTGAACTACCTAAGTCTGAGAAGGTAATTTCAAATAAACCAGAATAGCCAACGTGGTCTTCATAATTTACTTCGATTCGGTCAATACAAGTTTCATCATCATTGACGTAAATTTTCACACTTGTAACATAACCGCTATCGATTGGAGTAAATGTATCAAATGTAGACATGAAAATATCTCTAATAATATATGGTAAGTTATCATCAGTTGGAGAATATGAACCATCATCATTCATATTGAAGATATTTGCATTTAAAAAAGAGAAGTCAAAGCAACCATCTTTGTAGTAAAACATATTATCAAGATTAGCATATCCACCTTGGGTGAATTTACCAGTTGTTTCATTAACGGTATAAATTCTCATTCTCTTACTGGTGTCATTAATTCTTAAGAAGAAATCACTTGCGGTAGCTTGAGTTGGAGTTTCATAAGCTTGATCTGGTGGTAATGTATAGGCTTGAGAATAAATCCCACCTCCTACTTGACCACCAAGTTGATAAATTGTTAAATATGTATCTTCACCAACATATTCTCCATCAATATAAGGAACGATACGACGGGTCATTGTAATCTTATCGCTTGCATTCATACTAGCAAGAGCGTTTTTAAGTGGTTCGTTTTCGGCTTTATCATCTTCGACTTTAATTAAATCAGAAGCATTAGCTGTTCCAATTTCACTAAAATCCATATCAATTTTGTAGTTATAACGAATGTATGTTTGATGATATGGCTCTTCTTCGGTTGGAACTGTAGTAGGGAGTTTTGAATCCATATTCTTTGAAACAAAACTTGCACTATTTAATGTTTTATCCGTGAAATCGAATAAACGAGTAGCGTAAGTAATGTTGTCTTGATAGCCTTCAAGAAGTGAGAACATTCCTTCAAAAACGATGTTGGTTTTTTCATTGGTTAATTCAAAACCATCACTAGTTTGAGTTAAATCATTTCTTTGAATGAGTCTAAATGGATTAATTAAACTATTTGAGCCATAAGGAATTAATTCCCCATTTGTATCAACAGCTAAACCAGTAACAACAGTGTTATCATAATCAAGATATTTTAAAGCAGCATAGCCATTATAGTTAAAGGCGTTTTCACCCATAACATAGCCATCATATTCTTTTCCGTTTGTATCGGTTAAAACTTCATAATATCTTCTATCTAAACCTGTATAGTCATTGTTGTCTTGATAGGTTAAATCAAATTTATAAGTAGTGACTTTGGTTTCAAGATCGGTGTCAGGAATTTGATAGTTTGAATCATTAAAATAACTTTCGGTGATTTCAAATGTACCTGTTGTTTTAAATCCTTTTCTTAAATCATCTAAAACACCATTTATAGAAATAGGTGTAACAGGAGTTTCTGGATTGTCTGGTGTATCAGGCGTTGTGCCGCCACAACTTGTGGCTGTGGCGACTAAACTAAGTGCTAATAATGAAATATATTTTCTTTTCATAATACTTCCTTTCTATTTAAAAACATCGCAAATCTCAATTATTTTTAAAATTCTAATGTAATTGTGACGTCTTCATCTGGCATAATTAAAACGTAATAAGTAAATGTCATTCCATAATCTTGTACATCTTCTGTAGCCATTTCTTCTCCGTTTGCATAAGCCTTAAATGAAGCTCCATCTTGTACATAAATATCTAAATAGAATTTTTCACCTGCAGTTCCAAAATAGTCTGAAAGTGGAACTTGAGTAAATGTTGAATCAAATAAGGAGATGGAAACGCTATGGTCTCCAAAACTTGAACGATCAATTTCAATACTATGTTCACCAGTATCGATCCTAAATGCTAGTTCTAAGTTAACAGCACTATTTGGCATAACAAACGTGTAATAATCTTTGCCGCCAACTGTAACTTCTTCAAGTGTTTCTCCATTTAATATTGCTTCATCTAAGACATAACCTTCTAGGTCAGCAACTTCCATATAAACAGTGTCTAATGGATGAGCTTGAGTAATTGGAGTTGATGTATCTTCACTAGAATAGAAGCTAACTTCAACACTATCTTGAAGTGCTACTGGATCAGTAGTGTAAGAAAGAGCAAAACTAGCAGTTGTATCAACCCATTCAGCAGTTAAAGTTAAGTCGGAAGTATGGGTGAAAACAAAAGTATAAGTATTTCCTTCAATAGTTCCATTACCATCTTCACCATTTTCTTTAATATTATATAAGGCTAAATTATCATTTGGTTGAGTAAACTCAGCAGTAACGGTTTGATTTCTAACTGCCTTTGTAATTGGATTGCCTTCTTCATCATAGAAAGCACAAGTTTCATTGCCACTTGGAGTGTATGACAAGTTATATTCGACAGCTTTAGTTGTAACTACAATTTGAACTCCGCCATCTTCTACAGTAAATTGATATGCGCCATCTTCATCAAGGGTAACTGGTTCTCCATTAACAGTAACTTGATCAATAGTATAAATATTTAACCAGTTATTCATAATGTAAGCTCTTAAATAAAGTTTTGTACCTGATTTAAAGACTGTTGAATTTGGATTGTATTCAGGAATACTAACTAATGAGCCATCAGCATTTTTAGCGGAGCCTATTTCAACTCTAGCGCCTTCCCCAGCTTCATAAGTAACTAAACCACCATCAACTTCAACTTCGATTGTTTCTATTTTTAAAACAGAATCATGAGCAGCAGAAGTAAAATCAACTGAAGTGCCTCTAAAATCTAACGCTTCACCATCGAGATAAATGTTAGAAATTTCATAACCAAGATTTAAAACATATTCAACATGAATTGAAGTTCCTTCTTCGACGGCATTTAAATTAATATCGCTATAATTATCACCATTCATTACATAGAGACCTTTAAAAGCAACTTTATCATAATCTAAAGTCAAAGAATAAGCTTGAAGTTCTGTAATGGTTAAAACTGAATCCCTTGAAGGCATAGTAAACATGTAATAACCTTCTTGTGAAGAAACAACTTTATCATTTAAACGAACCGAAACATAAGTAGCCGCATTAAGTCTTAATAAATAAGATTCGGATGGAGCAAGATTATATACTCCATTTTCATCAGGGAACATCTCATCTTGTTGAGAATTCATAAGTGTAACAATTTCGGCACCAACTTCATTAACTACTGTAAGTGTATATGTGTCTTGTGGAATATCAGTTAAAACAACTGTTAATTCAACATCACCTTTTGGCATAACGAAGTAATATTGTGTAGAGGATCTTGACATTACTGTGACCCCATCAATATTAGTTGTAATCTCTTTAATGGTTCTTCCATCGGGGACTGATTTAACAGTAATTTCAACAGTTTCCCCAGGTTTTGCAGAGTTTTTGTTTAAATCAAGCTCAACTTCATTATCTTCTGCAATAGTAATATCATAGGTTTCTTCTACAGGAGTAACAGGGTCATCATCATCAATTGTAGGTGTTTCCCCACAGCCTACTAGTAATGAAATTGTAAGTAAGCTTGCTCCCATGAGCCATCTTTTTTTCATGGTTAAAATACTTCCCAAAATTATATTGTTTCTTCTTCACGACGAATGAAAAAACAAGTTTTAAAACAATTTTATTGTAGGAGCAAATTAATTTTCGTCAACAAAAAAAGCCTTATTTTTGAAAATTTTAATATCATTTATAGGCTTTTTGGCTCCAAAAACATCAAAAAATGACGACTACGATGGCAAAAACAGATATTTATCGAAATATTAAATATTTTATAATGTTCTTATAAAACGAAGGCTAACTATTAAAAATTGTGAAAATTGAACATATTTGATAATTTATTAATCGAATTAACAATTTAGAGTAATTAATAACTTTAACTTAATTTGATTATTTGGAACTAATTTTCAGAAATTTTTCAGAAATTTACTATTGACAGAAATCGATTATAGTTTACACTTATACGCGAAGATTGATAGAGGCGCAGTTTAAAAGAGTAACTTGCGGAGAAGGCATTCTAAGAAACAAGTGAAAGGTATAACTGCCGAAACAACTTTCTAGGCATAGAAGTTGATTGGGCTATGGAAGAATATTCCTATAGACTCCTAGAAATTTTTCTAGAGGCGCTATCGGTGTAACTTGTTTATTAAGATTGCATCGAGCGATGCAATCTTTTATTTTCAAGGAGCACGCGTATATGAAAAGCAAATTTTTAGGTTTTTTCGCTTTAATTATTAGCTTGTTTAGTTTGTCTTTTTTATCAAGTTGTGGAGAAGCTACAGTTGATAACTCTCGATTAGTTATTGGAATGGAATGTGGTTATCAACCTTTCAACTGGACTGTAAGTAGTGCAAGTGAATATACTTTACCAATTGATGGTACAAATGAATATGCTGATGGTTATGACATTCAAATTGCTAAATATTTAAGCGAAGATTTAGGCAAAGAAGTTGTTATTAAAAGAACAGTTTGGGACAGTTTAATCACTGATTTAAATGCTGGAAATATTAATATGGTTCTAGCAGGAATGAGTTCAACAGCAGAAAGAAGAGAACAAATCGATTTCACTGACCCATATTTAACTAGTGATTTAGCTTTCTTAATTCAAAAAGAAAATATTCCAGAAGGAAATTCTGAAGAAAATCCATTATCTTACGATGATTTATTAGCTTTATTTTCTGGTGAAAGTTTAATTTGTCAAAGAGGTGTTGTTGGTGATGATTTAATTGAAACATATTTTTCTTCAGTAGATGAATCAATTCAACATAATGATCCAGCTAATACCTATCCTTTAGCTGCTATGGATGTTGATCAAGGAGTTTCTTTTGCTATGCCAGCAGAACTTCCTGTTTGCGAGGCTATGGTAAACATTTCTCCTGATAATTTAGGTATTTTATATGTTGAGCAAAGCTTTATAAGTGATGTTGATAAGGAAGGCTTATCTGTTTCAATTGGTATCAAAAAAGGAAATGATGAATTAAGAGAAGAGATTAATGCATCATTAGCAAAATTGAGTGATGAAAAGCGTGGGCAAATGATGGGAGAAGCCGCTCAAAGAAGCGCAACAACTGATGATTCAGGTGAAACGACTACCTCATCACAAAATATCTGGACCCTTTTTACAGAAAACTTTGCTTTAATTGGAGCAGGTATAGTAGATACCATAATTCTTGCTGTTTTTGGTACAGGAGTCGGATTAATCTTAGGTATCTTCATCGCTTATGGTAAAAACTGGAAAGCTAAAGACAGTGATAAAGAATGGTTAAAGTGGCTTAAAAGAGGCGTTGTTGGACTAGCTAATTTATATTCAACTATATTAAGAGGAACGCCTATGATGGTCCAAGCTTTAATCTTTAAATATGGATGCCAGGCGATAGGTTTAAACTGGGGGAATATTTATTTCCAAGGTGAAATTGCAAATTACTTTAATGGTTGGTTTATTGCTGGTTTAATCGTTATTACTTTAAATACTGCAGCTTATATGGGTGAAATTGTAAGAAGTGGTTTAAATGGAGTTGATATTGGACAAGTTGAAGGGGCAAGAAGTTTAGGTATGTCTTCAACTAGAACTTCTATCACAATTATTTTGCCTCAAGCATTAAAAAACGCTCTTCCTACAATTGGAAACGAACTTATTGTAAATATTAAAGATTCTTCAGTTTTAAATGTTATTGCAGTTACCGAACTTTATTATCGAATGATGAATATTGCAAGTACAACCTTTGCTTTCTTAGAAGCTTATATTATTCTTGCTCTTGTTTACCTTGTTTTAACTTTGATTGCTAGTGCTATTTTAAAACTTATTGAAAAGAAATTAGATGGCGTAAAATTCTCACTTAATCCATTTAGATGGGCTAGAAAAAAGGAGGTTTTCTAAATTATGGAAACTTTATTAAAAGTAGATAACTTAGCTAAATTTTTTGGAGCAACCCAGGTTTTAAAAGATATTTCTTTAACTGTTAATAAGGGCGATGTTATTTCAATTATTGGTCCTAGTGGTAGTGGGAAATCAACCTTTTTAAGATGTTTGAATCTTCTTGAAGAACCAACAAGAGGAAAATTAACTTACCTGGATAAAGTTTATTTTAGTGTTAGTAAATGCAAAGATGATTTTGTTGATTATGCTAGATATCAAGAAGATTTAAAAAAATATGAAGATAGATTAGTTGAAACTGAAGACAACTACGCTATATATAAAAATAAGTTAATTGAAGATAAAAATAATAAAGAATATAAGCTAAAAGCAAAAGAAGCAAAAAAGGAATTTAATGAAGTTAGAAAACATCCTATTTTAAAGAAAGATTATTTTAATAAAGAAGGCTATGAAGAAGCAATTAAAAATTCTCCTTCTTTTAGCATCAATCAAAAAGAAATAAATGAGATTAGAACTCATATAGGGATGGTTTTCCAATCATTTAATCTTTTTAATAACTACAATGTTTTAGATAATTGTATTCTTGCACAGACAAAAGTATTAAAAAGAAAATATGATGAAGCAAAAGATATTGCTATTAAAAACTTAACTAGAGTTAATATGCAAGATCGTATGAACTATAAAATTTCAGAATTAAGTGGTGGGCAAAAACAAAGAGTAGCTATTGCTAGAACTTTATCAATGAATCCTTCAATTATTTTATTTGATGAACCAACGAGTGCTCTTGATCCTGAAATGGTTGATGAAGTTTTATCAGTTATGAAACGACTAGCTGAAAAAGGAATGACGATGATTGTAGTGACTCATGAAATGAACTTTGCTAAAAACGTTTCTAATAAAGTTGTCTTTATGGAAAATGGCTATGTTGTAGAAAGTGGTAATCCAAAAGACATTTTCGATAATCCAAAAACAGAAAGGCTAAGAGAATTTCTTAAATTGGACAAATAATTAAAATAATTTTTTTTAAAAAAAGTGTGAGGAAAAATCATAGCACTTTTTTAAATAAGCCTGCAAAAACAGCTTATTTTTACTTCTTTTAGTAAATTCATTTTTTATTTTCACATAAAAAAATCAACCATTTTAAAACTTTTTTAAAATTTTTCCTTATAAACTCCATCTTATTAGTGAAGGCACCTATTTTGTCTTTAAGGAGGTGATAGGAAATTATGAAAAGTAATTTAATTATTTAAAACTCTATTCTATGTTTATCCCTCTAAACATAGATATTACTAAATTTATTTTAACTTTGAAAATACGCTACCAATACTATCGTTAATAATAAGTTTTACATTTCTATTTACATGTAATTCACTTTTGTTAATGATGACGATATTATCACCAAAGAAATATCGTATTAAACCATTTGCTGGATAGACATTTAAAGAAGTGCCAGCAATAATTAGTAGGTCAGCTTCTTGAATAGCAATGATTGATTTTGTTAGGACCATTTCATTTAAAGGTTCTTCATAAAGGACAACATCAGGCTTAATAATCCCTCCACATTTAAGACAATGTTCTTCTGGAGCCAGTGCTAAAAAATCTTTAAGATCATAGAAACGACCACATTTTGTGCAATAGTTTCTATGAATAGAGCCATGGAGTTCAACGACATTTTTACTTCCAGCTTGTTGATGAAGACCATCAATATTTTGAGTTACTATCGTGATATGTTTGCCATTCTTTTCTTTATCTGCTAAATATTTGTGAGTTATATTAGGTAAAGCATATTGATTTATCAGAAATTCACGATAGAACTCAAAAAACGTTTTGGTGTGATTTATAAAATAAGTGTGAGAAAGCATTTCTTCATATGGTTTATCATATTTGCTTTTAAGCTTATATAAACCATTTTCACTTCGAAAATCAGGTATGCCACTTTCAGTTGAAACTCCGGCTCCACCAAAGAAAACGATATTTTTAGCATTATCTATTAAGGCTTGTAATTCTTTAATTTTGTCTAAACTATTATCTTCCATAACAAAATTATAAATATTTTCAAAAGAAGTGAATAGTGGCATAATTTTAGCAATGGCGCAATGACGTAATTGGTAGCCGTATCGGTCTCAGAAGCCGATGAACCGAAAGGTTCGTGGAAGTTCAAATCTTCTTTGCGCCACCATTTTAACTAACATTTTGATGTAAAGTAAGGGTATTTTAGATTATTAAATTTGTTTGAATAGGAGATTTACTGAATCAGAATTAAAGTTACAACTAATCAAGTTAATTATAAAAAATAAAGGAAGAGTTGTATTATCTGATTTTGTGGTTAGACATTCATGAATAAAGCTGAATTTAGAAATACAATAGAATATAAAGAAAGGTTTAAACTCATTAAGTTAATTGCCGGAGTAACTATTATAATAAATTTAACTTTTGACTGTGTTGGACTCATCTCTTTTTTTAGCTTAAGAGAATTAGACATTAATATAGCAACTATTGTACTTGTTTCTATAATTTTCATCTCCTTATTTGTTACTTCGCCATTTATTGTTTATATCTTTTCGTTAGTAAGAAAAATAAACCTTATTTTTGAGCATCTCTCTGAAATGTATATATTTGAATATACCTTAAATTTTCCAATAGAACATAAGTATTTTCAATCAAGGTATTTAATTTCTTTCAATTTTAATAATCGTAATTATGAATTGATGACATACTGGATTTATGATAGTAATAATTTAGATTCGAAAAAAGTATCAATTGGATTTATTGAAGAATTAAATTCTATCTATATATTAGAAAAATAAGTTAAACAATTTATAACCTTTTACGGCAATGTAAGTGGTTCTTATTACACAAATTTACATATTTTATGTAATTTAACGCTCCACTAGATAAATCTGATGGGACTATTTTATTTAAAAGCATAGATAAAATGCCTGTTTTAAGTATAACTAAAATCTTTAAGAAAGTTGGTGTTTTACAGTGAAATTTCAAGAAACAGAGTCTATCGAATTAAAAAGAAATTTGAATAAAGACTTCGCTAAAGAAGTTGTGGCTTTTCTTAATACTCGAAATGGTACTATTTACGTCGGAGTTGATGATGAAGGCAATATTATTGGTGTAGATAATGTTGATAAGACAATGAGAGAGATTAGAGATGTTATTAGAGATCAAATTCTTCCATCAAATGAAGGCTTATGTGAGATAGGCTCCTTGCTTGAGGATGATAAAACTATCATCGTAGTTAAGGTACGTAAAGGTTCTAAACTTTACTATATTAAGAAAGAGGGAAGAAGTGCGACTGGTTGTTTCTTTAGAGATGGTACTTCTTCTATTTCGATGAGTGAAGCGGAAATAGAAAGAAGACTGATTGCTAGTCTCCATGAAGATAAACTTTCTTTGCCAGATATTCAAAGTTATGGTAACGATTATACTTTTGATATATTAAAGATAAAGTTAAGAAGTAACAATATTGAGATTAATGAAAAGACGTTTGAACGTAGTTTTAGACTACTTACAAAAGAAGGAAAATATAATCTTTTGGCTGAACTTTTAGCTGATAAAAATTTCTATTCAATTCAGGTTTGCGTATTCAATGGAACAGATAAACTTTCCTACTCTAAAAGAAATAATTTTGGTCAACAATCAGTATTACAAGTTTATGAAGATGTAAAACATTATTGTGAAGCTTTAAATGATACATACATTGATGATAGTGCTCTTCCTAGAAAAACAAAGAAAATGTTTGATAATGAAGCTTTTGAGGAAGCTTGGGTCAATGCATTAGTTCATAATGACTGGATACATGGAAATCCACCTTCTATCTATTGGTATGATGATAGGATGGAAATTATGTCTTATGGTGGTTTAAAAAAGGGTTTATCAAAAGAAGATTTCTTCGATGGAGTAAGCGACCCAGTCAACAAAGAACTCATGGATATATTTGTTCAATGTGGCATTGTTGATCGTTCTGGACATGGAGTCCCAAAAGTAGTTAAAACATATGGCAGAGAAGTGTTTGAATTCCTTAGTGTTGGAATAATGGTAACTATTCCTTTTGATAGAAAAGGTTTTAATGTGAACAATGACTTCACAATAAACTTCACAATAAACTTCACTAAAAGTGAAAAGAAAGTCATATCTTTAATTAAGGCAAATAATAGAATAACAACTAGTGAGCTATCTGAAAGACTAAACATCTCTAGAAGAGCCGTTCAAACAATAATCAATTCATTAAAAGGAAAGAATGTATTGATTAGAGATGGTTCTAGAAAAATTGGTTATTGGAGAATTCTAGAGTCAAAAAAGAAAGACTAATATTTAATAAGTAAAATCATACACTCCCTACTGGAGTAATCCGGTGTGGGTTTTATAAGAAAAATTAAAAAAGGATGACTTATAAGTTCTAAAGAAATTGGTAGGAGATAATTGAGATTTGCGGCACTTTGCGTTTTTCTCCTTAAAATACAAGGTACTAAAATGATTAACCGATTGAACTTATTGGATGGTTCATTTCAAGTAATAAAAGAGGGATGGGAAACATTGAAATGAGACTCAATGAAAAGTGAAGGAGAACTCTATGAAACGACTTCCGTCGGTAATTCCGACATAACTAATCATAGACCAGCAAAATTATATAATCTTGATGTGATACTTGCTGTCGGCTACAGAAATCATTGCTAGGAATTCATAAAATGTCGGTGTAAATGTCGGTGTAAATGATGTAGAAAAAAGATTATTGAGGAGCTTTTAAAGAATCCAATTTTAACTGCTGATAAGCTATCTTTAATAGTAAAAAAGAGTAGAAGAACAATTGAACGTTATTTAAAAGCTTTGCAAGAAAAAGGATATTTAGAAAGAAGCGGTCCTGATAAGACAGGAGTATGGAAAATAGTAAAATAACTTACTTTAAAAAATTTAAACCTCTCAATAAATGGTTTAACTGAATTGGAACGAGTTATATTAGAGGAAATTATTAATAATTTTAAAGTTGCATGAGATGGTTTGTAGTCTAAGATAGGTAGGTCTTCTGATCATACCTAACGAATTTTAGATACTTCGGAAAATAAAGGATATATCAGAAGAAAGAGTTAAGATAAATCAAGTATTGGAAGATTTTAAAATAATGACAAATAAAGTTATTTTCAAAAAAGACGAAACATTTTAGCCAATAATTTTGCTTATAGAATTAGTAAAATTTAACTATTCTTTCATAATGTAAACTTTATTGTAGTGTTATCAAATACTTTACATGATATAATTTTGCCATGTGGCACGAAATTTTATTTAGAGTTTTAAGTATTATTAATTACATTATTTTAATCATTATCGCTATTCCACTTTTAATTCAAGTTTTGTATGTGCTTTTTGCATGGATAAAAAAGAAAACTTTCCCTAAAAGTGATAAAAAGGCTAAAATTGCCTATTTAATTCCTGCCTTTAATGAAGAAAGTGTCATTTACAATACTGTAAAAGAATGTCTTGATAAGCAAGATTATCCAAAAGAATTGTTTGACGTATTTGTTGTTGCAAATAACTGCACCGATAAAACAGCTGAGCTTGCAGAAAAAGCTGGGGCAAAAGTTTTGATATTGAATGATCCAGATCCAACTCATCGTATGGCTCTATATCCTTTAAAATATGGGGTTGATTATATTTTAAAAACTAATAATTATGACATGATTATTCATTTAGATGCTGATAATCATCTTAATTCAGAATATTCAAGTTTGATGAATGACGCTTATCAAACTGGAATTGATTTTGCTAGACCATATGAAGGCAGTCTTAACGCAACACAAAATTTCTATACAAAGGCTTGTACGCTTTTTTATAGTTTTGATTCTAGATATGGAAGTAGAGTTAGGGAAAGATTAAATATTGCGGCTCATATTAACGGAAGTGGGGCAATGATGTCGACTAGAATGCTCAATAAATGCGGTGGATATGATGCTAAAACAATTTCAGATGATGCTGAATTCAATTTCAATAGAATGCTTGAAGGTTATAAAGGACACTATATAGAAGATGCAGTTGTTTATGAAGATGCTCCAAGCAGCTTTAAAGACACTGTTAATAGAAACAAAAGAATCTTTAATGGTGGTGTTAAGCTTTTAAAAGACAAACTTGTAAAAATGTTAGGAAAATTCTTTGTAACTGGCAGAATTTCTTATATTGAGATGTTTATGTCTTATATTTTTATTTTTATAACTGTTGTTGTTTGTACTTGGTTTCCGGCTTATTACATATACCATTTTGTTTATTTAGCGTTAATTAGCAATGGAGTGATAACAACAACAATGATGAACGTGTCTTACTATACCAGTCTTATGTGGAATACTCTTATTGTTGGCGGCAGCATTTTAGTTGCTTTATTCTTATTATTTGGTGTTCTTCAAGGGTTTATCTTAGTTTTCTCAGATTACAAAAAAATGGGAGCAAAATCACCAAAAGAAATGATAAGTGGTGCAATTTTATTTCCAGCCTTTTTAGCAGTTTATGTAGTTACTTTATGTTATGGTGCTTTTGCTAAAAAAGGCGGATGGGATAAAATCAAAAGGAATGTCAAACATGAGCGAAAATAATTATGCAGTTATAGTTGAGCACTTAGTCAAAACTTATAATAAGGGAGAAGTAAAAGCAGTCAATGATATTTCCTTTAAAGTAGAAAAAGGCAGTCTTTTTGCGTTTTTAGGAATTAATGGAGCTGGTAAATCAACAACAATTAATATCATTTGCTCAATCTTATCTAAAGACCAAGGAAGAATTTTTGTTGATGGCTTAGATATTGATAAAGATAGAGAACAAATCAAAAAAGAAATTGGCATTGTTTTTCAAAATAGTGTTTTAGATCAAGAATTAACTGTTAAAGAAAATCTTGAGATAAGGTCTTCTTTTTATGACTTAAATAAACAGCAAAGAGAAGACAACCTTAAAAAGATAATTGATTTATTAGATCTTGAACCAATTTTAAAAAGACCTATAAAAAAACTAAGTGGTGGACAAAAAAGAAGAGTTGATATTGCTCGAGCGATGATTCATTTACCAAAGCTCTTGATATTAGATGAACCTACAACTGGTCTTGATCCAAAAACAAGAAAAACTGTTTGGTCTTTAATAAATAATATCAAGAATGAGACTGGGATGACTGTTTTTTTAACAACCCACTATTTAGAAGAAGCAGAACAAGCAAGTCATGTTGTTATCATGGACAAAGGTCTTATTATTGCAGAAGGTACCCCGGTTGAATTAAAAAACAAATATAGTAACGATTATTTATACAATTATTCAAAGAAAAACCCTGAATTAGAAGGGATTTTACATGAGAATGGTATAAAATTTTGCTTTGATGAAGAAAATGAAACTTATAAAATTGTCATCGAAAAAGGAGCATCAGCTACTGATTTTATAACAAAGTATGCAAAATACTTAAACGATATCGAAGTCTTAAAAGGGAATATGGATGATGTATTTTTAAACGTAACCGGAAGAGACATTTTAATAGGAGACGATAGTAATGATTAACAGTTTAATGAACAATCTTAACGTATTTTTAAATCTTACTAAAAGACATTTTTTAGTCTTCTTTAAAAATAAGATTAGAGTTTTATATACACTTTTAGTCCCTATTATTATTTTACTTGTATACATTCTCTTTTTAAGAAACTTAGAACTATCAACAGTTCAAAATATTTTATATGAATTAGATGTTGAAGCGACACCTGAATTAACAACTTATATTAATACATTAGTTGATTCTTGGATGTTATCAGGAATTATCATTTTAAGTACAATAACGATCTCTATTCAAACTAATAATATAATCATTAATGACAAAGAAAACGGAGTTAATCGTGATTTTGCCTCTTCACCAATTAAAAATACTTATTTAATTGGTAGTTATTTTTTATTTAATTTTATAGTTACAATGTTCCTTTGCTTGATTGTCATGCTAATTTGCTTTGTCTATCTTGCTATAATGGGCGAATTTTTCTTAACTTTTATTGATTTTTTAATCGCTTTTGGAGTTTTAACTTTATCTACAGCAACCTCAACACTTTTAACAATTTTTATTTGCTCATTCATTAAACATGAATCAACTTTAGCTAGTATTATTGCTGTTTTTTCAACGGTCGCTGGTTTTGTAATTGGAGCTTATATGCCTTTATCAATGTTCCCAGATTGGTTTAGAAATATTTGTGGCTTTGTTCCTGGGACATATTCTACCGATTTAATGCGTTTTGCATTTATGGCAACTCCTTTAGATGGTTTAAGTGGACTTGTTAGTAATTTAAATCTTGCTAACGGAGAAGAATTAATTAACAATTTATTCAATAGTTTTGGATATGAAATCAATCTTTTTGGAACAAATATTAACGTTGGTTACCAAGCTTTAATTAATGTTGGTTTTGTTGTTCTCTTTATGATTTTAAATATCTTCTCGGTAAAGCATATAACTAAAGTAGTTGCTGATAATTAGTAAAACAAATCTTAAAAACGGTTAATTACATTCAAAAACCTTGCAAATCTAACTTAAATAATTAATATAACTAACGGTGTTAAATACATTTTTTAGGTAATAAGTTTATATGGCTCAACATGTAATTGTAAAAGAATATAATCCTCTTTATCCAAAACTTTATAATGAAGAGGAAAAGTTAATTAAAAAGATACTTGGCAAAAATCTTGTCCATATAGAACATATTGGTTCAACTTCGGTGCCAAATTTAAAATCAAAACCGATTATTGATATTTTAGTAAGCGTCAATTCACTTGAAGAAGTTGATTTAAAACAAAAAGAATTTGAAGCAATAGGCTATGAATATATGGGTGAATTTGGTATTGAGGGTCGTCGCTATTTAAGAAAAGGCGGAAACGAAAGAACACATCAAATTCATATTTTTCATAAATCTGATAAGAATAATCTTATTCGCCATATTGCATTTAAAAACTATTTAATTAAACATCCTGATATAAGAGATTCTTATGGTGAATTAAAGGAGAATCTAGCTAAAAAATTTCCTTATGATATCGATTCATATTGTGATGGCAAGGATGCATTTATTAAAAAGCATGAAGAATTGGCCATAGAGGAATTTTCGATTAATCTTTGCAATTACTGACAAAGTGTAATTTATCTTACTTTATAAGTAAGAAATAAATTGAATGAGAAATATTGCTAAATTATAATCTAGTTGCGGAGATGTTTTTATGAAAGTTTTATTAATCAACGGAAGTCCTAACCAACAAGGATGCACAAATAGAGCGCTAGAAGAAGTTAAAACAACTTTAAATAAAGAAGGAGTTGAGACCGAACTTGTTTGGATTGGCAATCAACCAATCGCTGGTTGTATTGCTTGCAGAACCTGCAAGAAAACCAATAGATGTGTTTTTAATAATGATTTAGTTAATAAATTAATAGAAAGACTTGATGAATTTGATGGAATTATTGTTGGCTCTCCCGTTTATTATAGTGGCCCAAGTGGACAAATTTGTGCTTTTTTAGATCGTCTTTTCTTTGCTGGCGGAGATTTTTCAGGCAAAGTTGGAGCAGCCGTTGTTTCTTGCAGAAGAGGTGGAGCTACAGCATCTTTTGATCGTTTAAACAAATATTTTACAATTTCAAATATGGTACAAGCCTCATCTCAATATTGGAACATGGTTCATGGAAATACTCCTGAAGAAGTCGAACAAGATTTAGAAGGCTTACAAACAATGCGTACACTTGGTCAAAACGTTGCTTGGCTTTTAAAATGTATTGAAGCAGGAAAAGAAAAAGGCATTGAAAAACCTAAGTATGAGGCTTTTTCAAAAACAAATTTTATAAGGTAACACAATGAAGAACACAGCTAAGATTTTTATTTATATAGGCGTTGCATTAAGAATTTTATTATTTGCGATTATCGAATCATTTTTATTAATTGGTTTGCTTAATGTCTCTTATTATAGCGAATATGTAATTTTTGAAATTACTGTTTTTGCTGTTATGATGCTACTTGCTTTAATAATTCCAATCGCTTCTTTATTAGTTGCTCATTTTACTTTAAAATCACTTAAAGTTGCTACTAAGAAGGACGATATTATTGGAATCAGTGTAGTTTGCTTAATCTTCTCTAGTATTATTGGTGGTATAGTTTTATTATCATCTGATGATAAGGATTTTGTATCTAGTTCTGGTGCTGATACTAGTAAGATGCAAGAAGATGTTGAACTCACATCTTTAGAAAGAAACCTCAAACGTATAAAAAATATGAGGGAAAGCGGCGTCATTAACGAAGAAGAATACGAAAAATTAAGAAAGAAATTATTAGAAAACGAATACAAGTAATGAAAAAGAAAAAATTAAGTTATAAATTTTATTATGTTTTAGGGATTATTCTTACCTTTATTTTCCTATTTCTTTTTGCTTTATTTGTTACTTTACCTTTAGCCATTAAAGATTTTCCAGAGTATTTAGGGCGGGTCGCAATTGTTATTTGCATGGTTTCTTTTGTAGGAATCATATTTGGAGTTTATCTTGTTAAAAAGGCTAACTTTATTAAAATTAGTCAAAAGCAAAATAAAGAATCCGAGGAAGTGAAAGAAAAAATTAAAGAGAGTTATATTAAACATCATCGATACGACGAAAACGATGACAATTAAGAAAAAACCTTGCAAATCTCAACTATTTTATTAGGTAAAATATATTTAGGAGCTTAAGTTAATGGTAAACTGCCAATCTCCGAAGTTGGTTATAGCAGTTCGATTCTGCTAGCTCCTGCCAAATTAATCTTAATTGTTTTGCTTTTAAAACATCATATATACAAACTTAAATTCCTGATTCTTTTTTGAGCATTCTTTCTCAATAAATTTATCTTAGATCCATAATTTCTTTACTTTAGGTAAAATAATGTACATTAATTGAACTTTTTAATAGTGAAAGTTAAATTATTTCATTGTCTTTAACATTTGTTGATTTTATAATCTAATTAAAGATTATTATGAAAGGATTTTAAAATGGAAATTAAAAATGTTGTTGTAATAGGCGGTGGCGTTTTAGGAAGTCAAATTGCTTTCCAAAGTGCTTATTGTGGTTACGATGTCACTATTTGGTTAAGAAGTGAAGGAAGCATCGGTAGATGTAAGCCAAAGCTTGATAATCTAAAAAAAGTTTATGAAGAAACAATCGAAAAAATGGATACACCTGAAGGAAAAGTAAAAGGTGTTTGGGCAGTTGGCATTGCTGATTTAGAAACATTTAACAAAAAAGAATGTTTAGAAAAAGTTGAAAAAGCTTATTCTAGCATTAAGCTAACAACTTCTTTAAAAGACGCGTTAAAAGATGCAGATTTGGTTATCGAATCAATGGCTGAAAACGTTGAAGAAAAAATTGAATTTTATAAAAAGGCTGCACCTTTAATGCCAGAAAAAACAATCTTAGTTACAAATTCTTCTAGTTTATTACCTTCAAAATTTGCTAAATATACTGGAAGAAGTGATAAATATTTATCATTACATTTTGCAAATTCTATTTGGTTACATAATGTTACTGAAGTTATGGTTCAAGCTAAAACCAATCCTAAGTATTTCGATATAATTATGAATTTTGCTAAAAGTATTAGAATGCTACCTCTTCCTGTAAAGAAAGAGAAAGCAGGTTATTTGCTTAATTCAATGCTTATTCCATTCTTATTTAGTGCATTAGATTTATATGTTAATGGCGTAAGTGATCCAGAAAGTATTGATATAGCATGGACTCATGGAACTGGCGCTCCACTTGGTCCTTTTAGAATCTTAGATAAGATTGGTTTAAAAACTGCTTACAATATTGTTGAAATGTATTTAAAGATTCCATCATTCCTTGCTCCGTATAATTTTAAAGGAATGGCTAAACTTCTTAAAAAATATATTGATGAAGGAAAGTTAGGTCTTTCAGCAGGTGAAGGATTCTATAAATATTAATTAATTTATTCTAATTATTAAAAAGGTAAGTCAAACGGCTTACTTTTTTATAACTCATAAAAAGAATTATCGTAAGTTATTGTATTGTTAAAATGTTTATTGGAATTATTAAGAACTTTAACCATGAAATAATCATTTGACACATCAAAAGGATTTTTTATACCAAGTGTATCTGCGTTTTTATAATCAAAACGAGAATAGTATTTTGAATTACCTAAAACGATTGAATGAGTATAACCATGCTTTTCAGCAATATCATGGCCATAGTTAACAAGAAAAGTACAAATTTTTGGATTTTGGTATTTAGGAGAAACAGCTAGTGGTGCCCAGGGCTAATACTTCATAATCTCCTATATATGCTTTAGTAAACATGATGAAACCAACTAATTCATCGCTTATTTTTGCGGTTAGAGTTAATCTTGGTAGATATGAAGAACTTGTTCTTAGTTTTTGCACTAATAGATGTTCATCATGATTACAGTGTTTTTCGCTTTTAAATGCCTCGATTAAAAGTTTGTTTATATCTTCGAAGTCTTTTTCTTCTTCAGGAAGAATTTTAATTCTTAGTTGATTTTTTGTTAACATATTAGAAATTTACTTAAAATAATTGAGTTTTGTAAAGTTTTTTAGTATACGACATGGATTCTTGAAATGATTTTTGCGATTTCCTCAGGCGATTCTTTAAAGTTATTTTTCATCCATTCCTTTATAACTGAGAAGAAACCATCAATGAAAAATCTAGTTGTATAATAAATCATTGTATAATCGTTATTATATTTATCTTTAGCTTTTGGTAATAATTCTTGATTGAACAAAGTGTTAAAATCTTCATCCGCTTTAAAAGCAGAAGAGTTTTTAAAGTAAGCTTTAAATAATGGCGCATGATTTTTTACAAAAAGAAGATAATTTAGAAAAATTTGATTTTTGAAATCATCTAAATGTAACGGCCCATTATTATTTTCTTTTTTAAACTCTTCAATAGCTTGATTTTTAGCATCTTCTAATAATTCAAATAAATTAGAATAATAGGCATAAAAAGTTGTACGATGAATTTTTGCAATCATGCAAACTTCACTAACATTGATTTCAATAAAGTCTTTAATAGAAAGTAGCTCATAAAGAGCATTGATCATTTTTTCCTTAGCATTCATTTTAAAAATCCTACACATTTAAAGATTGTTGTCGTTTTAAAAGGACAACTAATGGTTTTGAATATAGTCAGTAAATCAAAGCTAGCCAAATTATAACACGACACGTGTAGGATTTACAAAATTAGAAAGAAGAGAAAGAGGATTTAAAAATGAAAGAATTTGATACAGAAAAATTAAAAGAAGAATACCAAGTTAAGCCTAAGAAAACTAACCTAGAAGAAGCTAAAAAATTAGACCGTAAGTGTAAATTACCTGTTTATATTTTTACTTACACTTTTGGAATTATTGGTGCTTTAATTTTAGGAATTGGAATGTGCCTTGCTATGAATGTGATTGGTGGAGGAACAACTTTAATGATAACTTTAGGCATTATTATTGGTTTAATAGGTATTGTTATTGTCAGTGTAAATTATCCACTTTATAGTATCTTTTTAAGAAAGAGAAAAGAAAAATATTCTAGTGCTATTTTACTTGAGTTAAATAAAACGGAAGAATAATTGTCATTAACGTATTAGTAAGCATGTTAAAAATGACTAGATACTATTTATAAATGTTGTGCTAATATAGGTGTATAAAAGGATGGCACAAACAATGAAAAAAATATTATTTAGAAGTTTAGCTGCATGTTTACTTCTTTTTGGCGTAACTGCTTGTGCAGAACCTGACCCATTACCTGATATTCCAGATAATCCTAGTGATAATCCAGGTGATAATCCAGGTGGTGGTGATTTAGATGATAATGATGACAAAGATGATCCAGATGAACCGGCGATTGATGAATTTGAAATCGTCACTGAAGATAATGGCTTATCTATAGAGAAAGAAACCTTTGAATTTACTAATGCAAAAGAAGGAGACACTTATCTTTCTCCTTATGAAATAACAGCCTACACCGATAACACATGGAGCTGGGTAACTGGATTAAGGGATGAAGAAACAAAAATAGTCAGTCAAAATCAAAGTGTAATCCCTGATTCAGCATTAAGTATTTCTATTGTAGAAAATAGTGATTTAGTAGGATCAAGCGGTAGTAATGAAATTGAACAAATTAAAATTAAAATCGATAGAAAATTAATTAACCCAGGATCGACTAAGATTAAATTAAATGTTCATCCATTAAACGGGAGCTCTTCAGTCACAAAGTTAACAACACTTTGCTTTAATGCAGTTGTTCATGAATATGGAACAATAGCTATTGACACTTATTACTTAGATTTTACTTTAGATTTAAGTGGACTTGATGAGATTATAGCCGATGTTAATAATCCAGAAAGTGCAACATTTACAATTTCTGATATGGATGGTGAAGCATTTTATGGTTATAACTATGATTCACTTTATCAAGTCGATATCCCTTTAAATAATATTCCAGAAGAGATAACTTTTTCAGAATTTAAATTTGCAAAAGATCATCAATACTATGTACAAATTTTTATTGAAGCGGAAGATTATAAAGACCGTAATTGGATAAAAATAAAAGAGAAAAGATCAAGTAGCGATTATAAATTTGAAGATAAAGACTTAAATAGTATTTTAACTTTATCAGAAGATGCAACAGTGGAAGCCGAATTAGGTGATGTTATTACCTATAACGATATTGTATAAAAATAAAAAACACTAATTATTAAAGGTTAGATAAATACGTCTAACCTTTTTATAATTAATAAAGAAATTTATGAATAGGTTTACGGTAAGCAAAAAAGAGAAAATTATAGTATTTGGAGGATCGTTCAATCCTTTATCAAAAGCTCATGGTGATTTAATTCATCTTTTGATTAATAACTATAAACCGGATCGTTTTATTGTATTACCTTCTTCTGATGAATTTATTAAAGATAAAAAGCATTTTCAAGAAGAAGATATAATTCCACTTAATAAAAGATTAAAAATATTAAATGAATTTAATAAACGTAATCGAAAGATTGAAATAGAGTTAATTGAAATTAATAACCCAACTTTTAAAACTTATGATTCATTAATGTTTCTTAAAGACAAATACAAAAATAGCGATATTTATTTTGCTTTAGGTAGTGAAAAATTAATTAATCTTCATAATCGGTATAAAATTAATGAACTTTTAAAGTATTTTAAGTTCATGGTTTTAAAAAGAAATGAAGTAAGCGAATCAGTAAATAATTTAAATAGAGAAGAAATAGTTTTAAATAATAAAAGTTCTTTTATTTTCTTTAATTTTAAAAAAGATCTTCATGATATTTCTTCTACTAAAATAAGAGAACTAATAAAAAATAAAGACTATAAGGCCTTAAATAGATTTACTTATAAATATGTAATTAATGAATTATTAAAGGACTAATTTTCTGAGAAATATTTTTTATAGAGATTATTGATATTATTAATTGCTTTAGGAAATAATTTAAAGAATTTTGTTTTATGTGAAGAAGGATAATCCCCATTTAAAGATGAATCGTTTTCTATTTTTGCTAAATCGTATTTTCCATTAACTTTCCGTCCCTCAAGCATGCCAATACTAATGGCATCTTTTGGACAAAAGAAGGAGCAACGCATACACATTAAGCAATGATTATTAAATTTAATTTTATTTGTTTTAAGATCAATGGTAATGTTATTAACCGGGCATTCGTTAATACATTTTTTGCACATGATGCATTTTGAATAATCAACTTTGTAAAAATAAGAATTTACTGGACCACCTAATCTTTGAATCTTAAAAATAAAAGAATTGAAAGCATAAAATAGATTATATTTAACTTTACGAATAATCTTATTTTTATATTCATAAATTAAAATATCTAAAAGTTTATTGTTATAGTTAAACAATTCTTTAATAAAATTATCGTCATATCTAAAATGAATGTTATAAGGCATTAAAAAATGATACTCACCTAAAAGAATGGCTTTTTCACGATTAATTTTTCTTATTAAAGAATAAGAAGAAGAGTTATTTAATTTTAATGGTTCTCCACTTTGTTTAGCGATAATCACTTTTTGGCTTTTATGAAAGTGAAGCTTTTTAACAAATCGATTAAAAATAATTGGTGCATTAAAAGCATAAATTGGGTAAGAAAAAATAATTAAATCATATGAGCTTAAAGAAATTGGCTTAGAGAAACCATCAATTGAAAAAGTAGTGATTTCTCCTAACTCTTCTTTTTGAAATCTTTCTTTAATTTTCTCTACTAAATATTTAGTGTTATATGTCCCAGTAAAATAAATTATAAGTGTTTTCATTTTGAATTAATCGCGTTTGTTAAATTATAAATCTCTCTATTTTCATCAAGATTTAAAAGGTTTTTCTTTAAATTATAGATTTTTGGATAGCCCCAAGAATGGAATAAACCACGTGGACCAATCCGACTTTTTAAAGGAGTATAATCACAATCTAAAGCCTTTAAGATTGATAAAGAAGCTTTAGCACTATCCATAAAAATTAGTTTCATTATAGAAGGAGCAAAGATATAAAAAAGTTTGTTATAAGCTTTATTTTTCTTGTCAAAAAGTTTAGTTACGGCAATTCCAGGATGAGATAAGGTGATATAAGAATTGCTAGTTTCTTTTAAATATAAAAGATAACTACTTAAAAGATGCTTTGAAACTGCATAACGCTTAGTTTTGTTTTTAATGTTATTTAATGCAGTAATAAAAGAATTAGTATCTAAGAGAAGTGTCTTTTTCTTTTTAAGCTTTGTAGTTGAAAGTAGACTACTTACAACAATTATTTTGGTCTCTGGCTTAATTTTTAATATCTCGCTAATTAAAAAAGCTGGGCGAAAATAATTAACTAAATAAGTTTTTTCTGTGTTACTTACAAGCTCATATTTTTGATGATAAATACCACTTACATTTACAAAATAATCAAGATTTGCAAGGTTTTTAACTAAATCAATGGTATTTTGAATTGATTTCTCATCTAAATAATCAAAATGAATTACCCTAATTTTATTATGAAATTTTCTTTCTAATTCTTCTTTTAATTTATCGCCTTCATTAGCGTTTCTAACTAAAAGATATAAGTCATTATTTAAATAAGATAGATAAGTCGCTAAAGAAGAACCAATTCCTCCGGTTGCTCCGTTTAATAAAACGGTTTTGTTTTTGATGTTAATGACATTTTCATCTACCCGCTTAAAATATTTTTCTTCTTTCTTCATACTTATAAAATTTTAAAGAATTTCTTGTAAAGAATAAACTTTTTATTTTGGTCAGATAGTAAGGCATGTACAATGTTGTTATACGAGGAACAATTATGGAGTTTATAAAAATAAAGGTTACTTGGGAAGATTATCCAGAAAACTTATATCGAATAATCTTAGTTAAGAAAAATATTACGCTTGAAGAATTGAATGACGTTTTATGTCTTTTGCTTAAAACTAGGTTTGAGCATTTATCACTATTTAGAGCTGGAAAAACAACATATATAAATGAAGAGTATGTTGAACTTCCAAATCAAATTCCTTATGAAAATGTAAAACTAGTTGATGTTTTAGACAAAGAGAAGCAAATTCTTTTTGATTATGATTTAGGTGCTGGTTATAGATTCATTGTTAAAAGATGTTCTAAGTATTTTTATGAGTATCCTTTTAAAACAAATGCCATATTAGTTGAAGCTCGAGGAGATGGGATATTTGAAGACAATATGTCAGATTTATATAGCATAATGGAAAATGAAGAGCTTGACGAATCAGAAGAAAGAAAGGGATCTTTTGGAGAACCATTACCAAAAGATTACAATTTCTTTCAAGAATTCAATTATGATTACATCAATAGTGTTTTGATAAAAGGAATTAGTTATTTTCTTTCTTGGCAAGATGATGGTCTTAATGATGATTTAATTGCTGAAGACTACGATTAATATCATCTTTTTTATTATTTCTTATAAGTCTTAATGATAAAATCAATTACTTTTTTAGTGGTTGATGTGATTGTTTTGTTCTTTTTATAAGCGATAACAATATCAAATTTAACATTTTCTTCAAGCGGTATTCCAATAATATCTTCGCCTTCTTTAATAACTTGGTTAAACAAAAAGGCGCCAATGTCGCTATGCAAAAGAAGTTCTTTGATAGTAGCGATTTGATCTGATAATAAGCGAATATTTGGTGTAATTTTATATTTCAAAAAGTAATCATAAACAATTTTATATTGAAGGGAATCTTCTTTTAAAAGAATAAGAGGAATATTTGACAATTCTTTAATCGAAATCGACTTTCGATTTGCTAAAGGATTAGATTTATTAACTGCGAAAATCAATGATGTTTCATCAATTTTTTCATAATCTAGTTTTGGGTCAATAAATCCATTATTTATTACGGTTAAGGCAACGTCTATTTCATCATTTATGACAGCTTTTTGATTTGCGTGGCTTGCTAACTCAGTCATTCTAAGAAACACATTAGGATACTTTTGAGTAAAAGCTTGAAAGATAGGCGCAAAAATAAAGCCACCTAACATCGGAGGTATCCCAATTTTAATAGTGGAATTTGTCATAAGATAATCTTCCATTTGACTATTAATGTTTTTAAAAAGTGACACGATTGGACGCGCGATGCGATAAAGATATTTTCCAGCATCAGTTAATGTTAACTCATTATTATTTCGTATGAAAAGCTCACAACCAAGCTCTTTTTCTAAGTTTTTAATTGCTGTAGAAATAGCTGGTTGAGAAACAAAATAAAGTTTACTTGTTTTAGTAAAAGAATTTGTTTCAGCACAAGCAATAAAATAAATAAGTTGATCCATTGTCATAATAAGATAATAAACCATAAATAAAATTTATGGAACTATAAGTTTTTAATTCGGTAAAAAATACTTTATTTAATTGAGTAAGCGCTTTCATAAGCCTAATATTTACATAGATTATATAAATGGAGGCGATTTTAAATATGCGTTTTAAAAAATCCAAATTTTTACCATTAATAATTTTTATAGGGGTAAGCGGTATTTTAACTAGTTGTAATCAGGAAACAAATACCGGATTTGATGGTAAAAGTTACGATATTTCCAGTGATCAAGATAATTCTTTGCTAGCTCAATTAGATAAAGTAAGTGGTGGATACAAAATTACATTATCTGGAACTGGAAAAAGTGAAGATTTTTCAGAAGAAAACAAAGTACCTTGGTATTCAATACTTCCAAAGATCAAAGAAGTTGAAATTAAAGATGGAGTAAGTGGACTTGGCGCTAATATCTTTAGCAATATTGATTTAACTTACTATTATTTACCAGCTTCATTAACTACAATCAGCGAAACTTCTTTCAAAGAAGGAGAAACTTTATACTCATATGCAGATAATGTTTCAAATTCAGAAAATTTTGATATTTATTATTATTCAGAAACTATGCCTACTTCAAAGGATAAAAAGTATTGGCATTTAGTCAATAATTCTCCAATTGCTTGGATTATTGAACATATGAATGCTCTTTTTGTCGGCAATAGTTTTACTTATTATAACGATATGCCAAAAATTGCTGAGAGCATTGCAAAAGATTTAGGTTATGACTTAACTTGCGATTCAGTAACCGTTGGAAGTCATACATTAGAACAATATGCAGATGTTACAGATGAATATGGAAAGATTCTTGATGATAAATTAAAGAGCTCAACAGTTTATAACTTTGTTATATTGCAAGAACAATCAACCAGATCTTATACACATTTTGATAGTTTTGAAAAAGGGGTGAGTGATTTAGTTAGTAAAATTCATTCAACACAAGAAAATGCTGAAATTTCTTTATATGCAACATGGGGATTTGAAGAAGAAGCTAACGCTAAACAATGGACTGTTCCACAAATGGAAGATGAAATTTGTGCTAAATATGAAGAAGTAGGCAAAAAGTATAATTTACCAATTCATTATGTTGGTGAAGCTTTTAGTCAAGTTTATGAAAATCATAAAGAAATAAATTTATATGCAGATGATAATAAGCATCCTTCTTATGAAGGTAGCTATTTATCAGCCTTAGTTCACATTGGAACTATGTTTAACTGTGATGTTACAAGTACCGCATTCAATGGTGAACTAAGTGAAGAAACGGCAAATACATTAAAAGCAGTTGCTTCTAATGTTATTTTTTAGGAGGAAGAATAAATGAAGAAAAGAAGATTGCCAATAATTGCTACTTCATTAATGTCTCTTCTCTTTTTAGGTAGTTGTGCGGAAACACTTCCACCTGAAAATGAGCAAAACTATGCTCATTATTATCTAGTAAGTTTCTATGTTGATAATGATTTATATAGGACAGCTAGAGTCAAAGAAGGGGAGACCATTGGAGAAATTATTGAAGCGCCAACTAAAGACGATTATAACTTTGTTGGCTGGCAAACTAGTGATGGAGTTGCCTTTGATTTAGCAACAAGCACTGTTAATTCGTCTTTAAGTCTCTATGCTAATTTTGAATTAATTAATAAGCCTTCGACCGGAGAAGATGAGTCAACTCTAAATGTTACTGATACTAAAGATCCAACAAAAGATTACTATTTAGTAATTGGCTGGTATGGTAAAAGCGGTACATCTGGAATTGATAAAGCTACAATGCAACATTTTTATGCGAATGTTCGTGTCTATCTAAGAGCAAATGGTGCAAGTGAAGATGATTTAGCAAATATAAGTGTTAGAGAATATGGAACTGATTTAAAAGTTGCTGAAACCGGAGAACTTGTTAATGCTGATGGCGATGTGGATTTATTTTTTGGTATGACTGACAATATCGAAGATAAAGGGAATATACAATGTGTTGAGATTTCAGACATGTACACTATTAATTCTGCTGATAGTAGAGTTACTGGTTTGCTTACCAATAATCAAATAGCTAAACAACTATTTGATTTCCTTAGTACTGATTTAGGCAAGCAAATGTTTGATAGCAATTTTTATTTAAACCCATCTGAAATTCCAGAAAACCCTGCAGAATCAACATCAAATGTTGAAGATGTGAAGGACCCTAACAAAACTTATAGTTTGGTAGTTGGCTGGTATGGAAAATCATCTACGTCATATGTAACTGTAGAAATAATGGAACATTTTTACTCTAATTTACTTGTTTATCTAAAAGCTGCTGGAGTAAGTGATGATGAAATTAATGCTGTTAGTATAAGAAGATATGGAGATGCATCAACTAATGTTGATCCAATGGCACAATTAGTTAATGATGATGGCGATGTTGATATCTTAGTAGGTGTTGGCAAGAAATACGGAGATTTAACTGCTCTTGAAACAATAGAAGACATTCCAATGGGTGGTAGTGAAAGAAATATTATCAGATTATCTGAAGATGAAATCGGCAAAAATCTTTGTAATTTCATAAGTACAACAGATGCTGGAAAGAAAATGTTTGATGAAACATTTACTTTAACTCCAGAAGATGTAACTAAATAATGGAGGCGAATCTTGATGAGATTTAAAAAGAAATTTTTGGTTTTACCAATTGCATTAATGACATTATCAAGTTGTGAAATGCTTCAAGGTTTAGAAGAAGAAATTAATGTAGTTTTCGAGTACAATAACCAAATTATTTATAGTGATTATACAACTCAATTTAGAAATGTATTAATGCCAACTTTAAGCGAAGAACAAATACCAGTTGACCATGAATTTTATGGATGGACATGGTTAAATCCTGATTCAGTTTCAATAAAAGATCCCGATTTTGCAGAGAAATACTTTGAAAAGGATGGTGTAATTCATTTAGCTGATGTTAAAGATTATGCTTTTAATAGTACAGTAACATTACATCCTGTCTTTGTTTTAGAAGATGATATTCCTATTCCAAATTATTACATTGCTATTGGTTGGTATGGAAAAACTTCAACAAGTGGTCTTGACCAAGCACGAGTTGATGCTTGGACGATAGATTTAAAAGAGTTCTTAAAAGCAGAAGGAGCTACTGATGACGATTTGAACAACATTGTAATCAATAAATATGAAGGCGATGTTGCCACTGCTGGTAGCTTAATTAACAAAGATCGTTATATTGATGTTCTTATTGGCTTTGGAAAGAACATTGGTAGTACTGGTGGAGTTGAATACATTAACAATGTTGGTGGAATTATAATGGGTGGAAAAGAAAGATATATCACTCAACTTACTGAAAAAGAAACCGCTGTTAAAGTTTTCAACTGGTTACAAACACCAGAAGGGAATGCTTCATTAGCATAAAAAGGAGTAAGATATGCAAACAAGAAAATCTTTAATCAAAGCTTCTACGGTTTGTGGATATGTTGTTGCTATCCTTTACTTAATATTAATGCCTTTTTATTCTCGGTTAGTAATTTATGGTATTGGTGCACACTTATTTTAGGTGCTATCTCTTTATATAATTCCTTATATTCTTCAACAATAAGAGGAAAGTTAGATAGTGAACCTTTTGAAGGGAAGCTTAAACTCAAGTTATTAATAAATACAATTATTTCAATCGTTTCAATTCCTTCTTTTGTCTTAAATTTAATTGCTTATTTTTGGAAAAAAGAAGACAAATATATTTCCGTTGTTAACGAGGAATATAAAGAGGAAATTAAAGAGAAAACCCCACAAAAGTGGTATAAAAAATCTAATTTTATATTAACTTGTGTTGGTCTTATCTCAATTATATTAGGTTCATTTTTTGCTCAGATTGGTGAAACAAGTGGCTATTCTGTAGCGGTTAGAGATTTTACCTTAACTAAAGCAATGACTGATGAGTTTAATGCTGGCGAAGAAAATGCAATCAATGGGGAAAATTATACTATTTCTAATGATTGCTTAACTTATGCTGTTACTGAATATCGTCCAAAAACGGCAACTAGTGAAAATCCTCTTCCAGTTGTTATAGTCATGCCAGGATTTACTAGAACTAAAGCCACTATGGCTCAATATGCAATTGAGCTTTCTAAAAGAAATGCCATTGTTTATACAATCGATCCAGGTTCTCAAGGTGGAACAACTTATGCTGGATATGAAACTAATGAAAATGGCGAAGAAGAAATGATTAGCGCAACTGTTGATGCTAATGGTCTTAACTATCTTGTTCAATATTTATATAACAATACCGAAGAATATGATTATTTAGATCGTACAAGATTTGGCGCAGTTGGTCATTCGGCAGGTGGCGGAAACGTTGCTCAACTTGCTCAAAATTTTGCTGGTGATACATATGAAGAAAGTGTTATCAAAGCTTTATATATTTCTGGATATATCAAAGTTAGTGCTGCAAATAGATTTAAAGATTTAAGATGTAACGCGGCAATGTCTTATGCTTACTATGATGAAGGAAGTTTTAGATATCAAGGAAGCACAAGTGCTTTTGAAGTTATTGCAAAAAGATTTGTTAATGAAGTTAATGGTCAAAATTTAAATCACGATAAAGCCATTATTGATTATGAATATGGTTCAATGGAAGATGGAACTTATCGTGTTGTCCATCAAGAAAAGATTAATCACTGTTTTGAAATGTATGATCCTTTATCCATTTCAAATACAATTAATTTCTTTAGAAGAAGTTTAGATTTAGATACAAACCTTGCTGATAGCAGTCAAACATGGTTTGTTAAAGAAGGATTTAATGGCGTTGCTTTAATTGGTGCCTTTATCTTTATCTTCTCATTGCTTGCTTTCTTAATTGACATTCTTCCATTTTTCAAAAGCTTTAGAGAAAATGCTAAAAAAGCTAAGAATTATGAAGATTCAATTAAAGTTAAATATGGTTATGCTTCTTCTATCATATTAGAAAATAGAGAAGAAGCTGGTGCGATAAAAGTAGTCAAAAAATCTTATTTAGACAAAGTTACTTTCTGGTCAATTCTTGTTTTAACGGCTATTATTGCTTGTTTAGATTTTATTCCTTTAGCTAGACTTACTATGGATTGGTTCCCAGATGCTGCTAGTAATACTTATACATTCTATTTCCCAGCTAGAATGATGAATGCAGTTATGCTTTGGGCGGTATTTAATGGTTTAATCGGCTTGGTTTTAATCTTTGGAGTTAAACTTTGTGAAAATCTTTACTTTAAAGTAACAAAACAAGAAGAAAGAATGAATTGGTATCGTTTTAAAGCGATGAAAATAAACTGGAAAGATCTTTTAAAATCAATTGGTTTTGCTTTATTCTTATTCTTACTTTTCTACGCGCTTGTTGAAGTGATGTATCAAATTTTCCATCAAGATTTCCGCTTTATGCTAATTAGTGCTTCACCTCTTGAACCTCGTTTTATCGTCACATGGTTAATTTATCTTGTTCCATTCTTTGTATTTTATATTTCAAATTCTATTAGAGTTAATCTTTCAATGGCTAATGAAGGGTGGAGTGAATGGAAAGTCATGTTACTTGGTGGAATTTCAAATAGTGTTGGTCTTGTTGGTATTTTAGTTGTTAATTATGTTGTCTATTTCTTAACAGGCACTGTCTATTATGGCTATTATAGTCCAACAGATACTAGTGAAATGTGGTTATTTGTTAATATGGTATTTGGACTCATTCCAATGATGTTTATTCTTCCAATATTAAATAGATTCTGCTTTAAAAAGACCGGAAATGTTTATTTTGGAGCAATACTTACTTGTATGATATTCATTATGATGTCTTTATCAGCATCAGTATCATACATTCCAATGTAAAGAAGGGAAATATTATGATTGATAGTTTAAAAAAAGAAGCCTTAAAAAAACATTATGAATGGAAAGGCAAAATTGAAACAAAAGCAAGAGTTGATGTATTTTCTAAAGAAAATTTATCAATGGCATATACTCCAGGCGTTGCTGAAGCTTGCATGAAAATTCATGAAGATGTTAATGAATCGTTTAACTTAACAAGAAGATGGAATATTGTTCCAGTAATTACTGATGGAACTGCTGTTTTAGGACTTGGTGATATTGGACCAGAAGCCGGTATGCCAGTAATGGAAGGAAAATGCGCTTTGTTTAAAGCGTATGGCGATGTTGATGCAATTCCTCTTTGTATAAAAAGTAAAGACAGTGAAGAGATTATTAAAACAATTGAGCTTTTAGCAGGTAGTTTTGGTGGAATCAACCTTGAAGATATTGCTGCTCCAAGATGCTTTGAAATTGAAAGACGTTTAAAAGAAGACCTTAATATTCCAGTTTTCCATGACGATCAACATGGGACGGCAATTGTTACTTTAGCCGCTTTAATAAACGCTTTAAAACTTGCTAAAAAAGATATAAAAGATATTAAGATTGTTATAAATGGAGCGGGAGCAGCTGGTGTAGCTATTGCTAAGCTTTTATTATCATATGGTGCTAAAAATATAATCTGTTGTGATTCAAAAGGTATTATCAAAAAAGGCGACCCACGCTTAAATTCTTCAAAAGCTGAACTTGCTGAAATTACTAATTTAGAAGGTATTGAAGGACATCTTGCTGATGCAATTAAAGGTAGTGATGTCTTTATTGGAGTTAGCGTTGCTCATTGTGTAAGTAAAGATATGGTTAAAAGCATGAATAAAGATCCAATTTTATTTACCTGCGCTAATCCAATTCCAGAAATTTTACCTGAAGAGTCTTATGAAGCTGGTGCTTTTATTGTTGGTACTGGCTCAAGTGAATATCCTAATCAAATTAATAATGTTTTAGTTTTCCCAGGTTTATTTAGAGGAGCAATAGATGCAAAAGCTAGTACTGTTAATTTAGAGATGATGAAAGCGGCGGCATTAGGAATTGCAAGTTGTGTTAGTGATAATGAATTAAGTAAAAATTACATTCTCCCATATGCTTGGGATAAGAGTGTACATTTAAAAGTAGCTGAAGAAGTCAAAAAAGCTGCGATTAAAACAGGAGCAATTAGAAAATAAATTTAAAAGATATGGTGCACAAATCGTGCACCATATCTATAATTGAATTAGATATGAAAGAAGGACTAAAAAGGTTATATAAAAATTTTAAAAGAGAAGATGTTACACCTTTTCTTTTTAAAGTTATTATTGAGATTCCAAAAGCTAGTAAGACAAAATATGAGATTGATAAAGAAACTGGTTTAATCAAATTAGACCGAATCTTATATACTTCAACTCATTATCCACATAATTACGGATTCATACCTTTAACTTATTGTGAAGATGGTGATCCGCTAGATGTTTTAGTCTTATGTAGCGAATCACTTTTACCAATGACATTAGTCAATTGCCGAGCCATTGGCGTTTTAGATATGCTGGATAATGGCAAAAAAGATTCAAAAATTATTGCAGTTTGTATCGATGATCCTTTTTATAAGGAATATAACGATATTAGTGAATTACCAAGTCATATTTTTGATGAAATACGTAACTTCTTTGATATTTATAAGAAGTTAGAAGGGATTAGCGTTGAAGAAAAAGAAGTTGAAGGCAGCGAAAAAGCAAAAGAAGTGATAGCTCATTGTATAGAACTTTATGAAAGTGGTTTAATTTGAAAAAAAATTTCTTTCTTTGATAGACCACTTTTTTGATATAATAATTTTCGCGGCCCCTTGTTGAAATTGGTAGACAAGGTAGACTCAAAATCTACTGGTAGTGATACCGTGTCGGTTCGAGTCCGACAGGGGCCACCACGAAATCTTAAAAATGCACGATAAATATCGTGTTTTTTATTTGCAATAGAAAGCAAAATGGGCTCTCCGTAAACGTAAATAAATAACACCCTTTCGAGAAAATTTTAATTTCCTAAAATTACATCGAGGTGATTAAAATGAGTAAATATAAATCTGATTATGAAAGACTAGAAATGGTCAAAAAGTTTAAATGTTCGAACAAGTCGATTTCACAATTTAGTAAAGACGAAAATATTTCTTACACTACAATAAGAGATTGGATAAGAGCTTTTGATAATATTGATGGTGAATTTGTAAGATTAAAAAAAGAAATTTCTAAGCCTGGTGTTATATTGGAAAATAATGATGCCACACTTAAATTACTTAAAAATGAGGAAATTTATCACAAAAATTCTCATTTTACTAGATTCGATCATTCGGTTGTTGTCATAGAATTTGCAAAAATAAAAATTACAACCTCTTTGCAACAAGCTTTAGAAATAATGAGCCAATACTATGATAGATTTAAATAAGGTAAAAAATTGCTATCTTTATACTAGCAAAGTCGATATGCGTTTTGGAATTTTCGCTATTCAAAAAAGGCTTGCGCTATCTTTTACTCCAATCGAAATATTAGGTTCATTGTTTATATTCGTTTCTCGAGATCGAAAACAAGTAAAAATTTACTATGAAGATGAATATGGAGGCTGGTTATTCATCAACAAAATGAAATATTATAAGGTACAAATCGAAGCGATGATTGAAGCTAAAGAAATCAGCAAAGATGATTTAAATTATTTGCTAAAAGGCGTTGAATTAAAGTCTAAAATCGAACACCAATATAGTATATAAAATATGCGTTCAAAAACATAAAAAAGTACGATAAATATCGTGCTTTTTCTTTATTTTCTGGTTCTCCGATTTTTTCCGGGGTATTTACGGGGTTTTGCATAAATTCCCCTTTTTTTTAGGCTCTCCGATTTTTTGCGGGGTATTTACGGGGTTTTGTATAAGTTCTCCTTTTTTTATAGCAAAACTGACCCCGTAAAAAATTGCACAAAAATAAAATACTCAAAATAATCTTCCGAATTATTTATTGAAGCGAATTTTTTGTCCAAATTGTTTTAGGCAGATGCTTTACAGATCGATATATAAAAATAAAAATTGATGGCAAAACGATTAATAAGGCAATTTAGAAAGAATTAATAGGAAAATAAAAGTGTTAAAAAACATTTCATTCGGTATCTCAAACTTCAGTCATTTGAGAAAGAGGATCTTTCTAATATATAAAGATTTTAATCCCTTAGGTAAAGATTTAGGTGACACCGTTAAGTTGTGCCACGTAAAAAATAGAAGCTTTTTAAATTTTTAACACCCCGTAAAAAAACGGAAACCCGTTTTTTTAAAGTTTTACTTTTATTGACAATAATGTTTCTTCCTGGTAAATTCAAGAAAGTATTTCAAAAAAATTTAAAGGAGAATAGATAATGAAAAATGTATGTGTAATCACAGGCGGCGGCAGTGGCATGGGGCTTGCTGCAGCAAAATTTATGCCTAAGGAAAAAATCCTCGTTATCTCGGGAAGAACGGTTGCAAAGCTTGAAAATGCAGTTAATGAACTCAAAGCATTAGGGTACGAAGCTTATTCTTATGCTTGCGACACATCAGATCGTGAAAGCGTTAAAAAGCTTGCTGAATATGCGGCTTCGCTCGGCGAAATCAAGAATGTAATCAACGCCGCAGGTATTTCACCCGCAATGGGCGGTGCAGGAGATCAGGAAAAGATTCTTCGCATTAATGCCCTCGGTACTGTGTATGTTAACCAGGAGTTTTCGAAAAAAATGAAGGCAGGTAGTGTTATCTGCGATATTTCATCAAACTCCGCTTATTCGCTTCCATCATTCATTATTCCCAAAAAGGCTTACTTGCTTGCCGAAACAAATGAAGCGGCTTTCCTTGCAAAACTTATTAAAAGATCAAACATGGCTAAAACCGTTTATGAAAAGAACGGCTTTGCCTACGGTCTTTCAAAAAATTTCGTTTGCTGGTATGCCGCAAAAAGTGCATTTGACCTCGGTCCAAAGGGAATCAGAGTTGTTTCTCTTAGCCCCGGTCTTATTGCGACAGATATGGGCAAGATGGAAGAAGAACACGGTGAATATCTTATCAAATTGTCCTGTGAGGAGCGTATGGGAAAACCAGAAGAACTCGGCTATGCTATTGCAACTGTAGCTGACGAGCGTAACGGCTACCTTGCAGGTGTTGATATTCTTTGTGACGGCGGTAGCACCAGAGGTCAGAAAGAATTCAAGAAAAAGAAGTAAAATGAATTGTTGCTAAAAAAAAGAATTCTACAAATTCCGCTTTATTGTCGGCTTACGTTTCCATGAGTATTTTGATTAAATTGTGTACACCTTTTAATGGTATCACGAACTTTGTAAAGAAAGGTTGTAAGGGTGTGCAATGTATCAAAAGCGTAGTATGTAGGCAAAATCTTAAAAATGCACGATAGTTATCGTGTTTTTTATGTTTTTAGAAGTTTGCAAAATTGAACTGACTTGAACCATTGGACTATTTTTAAGTAAGAGTTAAATATGATAAAGAATATATTAAAGTTAATGATAACAACATTATAGTTACTATTCCATTTAATAGAATTAACGATGTGGGTGATAAAGTGGTTAATAAAGTGGGTAGTAATATTTTTTTCTGTAATTGATAGCTGCTGAAAAATTTCTTTTTGCTCTTTTGTAAATGCATATTTTTTATTCACGAAGAATTTAACCATGTTCGTTGGACTTGTTTTACGTAATGAATATACAACTACTAATTTCTTAAAAGAGTTCAGTTGTATACAAATTGTAATTGAGAAACCTAGAAAATATTTTAATTTAAGAGCGTTAACAAATTGTCAAAAAACAACATTTTCGTTCTTAGTAATAATGGAAAAGTAGTTACAAAATACGCTGATTTTCTTTCATTCACATTTTTAGTATAAGGAGATAAGGTGCTATGTATAAGTTATATTACTATAACATGACAAAATAATACGATATTTATCGAAAAGAATGATAAGTTCAGGTATTCGCATCTTTTAAATCATTGATTATTGTGGTTAAATAAATGAGATGAGAAAGATGAAAAATAAAATTATTATAAGTTGTTTATGCGCAATGTCTTTTTTGACTAGTTGCAGTTCTAGCATAACATGGAATAATATAAAAGAAGATGTCACTTTATTACAGAAAAATGGGTTTGTTCTTTATTTTGATGATACAGAAGCATCAGTTAAAGAAGCAAATGATTTGTTTCACACCGATTTAATTGATTCTGGATTAGATTTTTTAATTACAAATGTTTATGGATTGTATGAGGAAGATAACGAATTAAATACAATTACATTTGTAAAATTTGATGACAAGAATGATGCAAATTGTGTTTACGATCTTTTTACTAATCGCCTTTCGAGCACAAGCGGAGCAAAGCATTATATATTTAATGACATTTTGGTAACTTCTAATTCTAATGATGCTATTGATATATTAGGTTATTAAAAAATATTTGAGCTCTGAAATATGAGCTCTTTTTTGATGCTTTTAGTCTTAGTTTTGCAATGTTTTTTGTAAGTTTAATGCTAATTTCAACATTCTTTAAAATACTTAAAAATACCTCAAAAATGTAGCTGATATTGAAGAAAATTATATAAATGTTTCTATACCATATGATGCAGAAGTGATGGCCTCTATGCATGTCACTGATGTTGGTGCAGAACATGATACAGAAAATGATACAGAAAAAACGATTATTTCAGCAATTAAATCAAATCCATACGTATCACAAGAGAAGCTTTAACTAAGTTATGTAATAAGTCGCGTATCACTATTTCTAGAATTATTAAAAAATCAAATAAAATTAAACGTGTTGGCCCTGATAAAGGTGGTCATTGGGAAATCATAGATTAAAATTTTTATTAATAGTTTAACCTAAAAGTTACTGTTGTTGGCGTTGTAATGGTGTGCAATGTATCAAAAGCGTAGTATGTTGGCAAATCTTAAAAATGCACGATAAATATCGTATTTTTTATTTGCAATAGAAAGCAAAATGTTACTGCAAATGTCACTCTAAATGTCACTACAAAATAAACGTCAATGTTTTATGAAATGGGCTAAATTTTTGTTTCTAGATAAATAGAATGAATAGGCTTTATACGAATAAAGTGTTAAGCCTTTTATTTTATAGTGTTAATTCATATAAAAATTTATTTATAAATGTGTTTATTCTTTTGAAAAAAGTGCACTTATATAATTGAAAAAAGTGCACTTATATAATTGAAAAAAGTGCATCATTATAGTAGAATCATATTAAAAGATGATTAACTATGACAATTAAACTTGAAAATTATAAAAAACGATTAATTGATAAAACTATTGAGTTATATTTAAAAACATTTAAAGCAATTCAAATTGTTGGTCCAAAATGGTGCGGCAAAACATGGACTAGTATGCATCATGGCAATTCTATTGTTAGATTAACTGATATAGAGAAAAGAAAACTAGCTATACTTAATCCGAAGTTAATTTTAAATGAGAATATTCCAGAGGTTATTGATGAATGGCAACTAGTGCCAGAATTGTGGGATGCTATTAGAAATGAATGTGATCTGAGGGTATCAAAAGGGAATTTTATTTTAACAGGCTCAACCGCTTTACTAGATAAGGAAGAGAAATCTAAGATTAAGCATACTGGTACTGGTAGAATTATTAAAATAAATATGTTTCCTATGACAACATTAGAATTAGGTAAATCTCTTGATTATATTTCTTTAATGGATATGTATGAAGGAAAGGAAATTAATAAATTAGTTGATCCTTTTGATATTTATGAAATTACTAGACTTATTATAAATGGTGGATGGCCTGAAAATTTAGGTCTTTCGAATTTAGAAAGTGATGGTTTACTAGCACGTGAATATATAAAGTCAGTTGTAGAAAATGACGTTAATGAAAATTACAATGATGATAAATTCTTGTTTGACTCACAAAAAATGATGATGATTCTTAAGTCATTAGCAAGAAATGAGTCCAGTTATGCAGCAGAAGCAACTATTTTGAGAGATTACTTTAATTTTAGTAATGGCGAAGAACAAACATTAAATAAAAGAACATTATCTAGATATTTAGACATTCTAGAAAAGTTATACATTATAAATAATCAAGAAGCTTATTCAACTAATTATAGATCTAGTTCAAGGGTTGGCAAAAAGGCAAAGAGAAGATTTGCTGATCCGTCACTTGCGGCTGCTCTTTTAGGCTTAACATCTGAAAAACTAATTAATGATCTAAATACATTTGGATTATTGTTTGAGTCTTTAGTGGTTAGAGATTTAAATGTGTATATGGAATATTATAGAGGGCACGTTTATGCTTTTAGAGATAATCTAAGTAATGATGAGGTTGATGCTATAGTTGAATTTAGTGATGGTGAATATGGTGCAATTGAAATTAAATTAGGAGATAATCAAATAGATGAAGCAATAAAATCATTAACCAAATTTAATGATAATGTCGCTAAAAAGCCTAAATTTCTATGTGTGATTGTAGGTATAGGATCTGGACTTACAAGAGATCCTAAATCTGGTGTATATGTTGTTCCATATAATACATTAGGAATGCATTTTAATGTCTAAACTAATTAATTTTAAATGTGACAAATACGTTGAAGTTGAAGGAGATAAGATTTCTTTAACTAAAACAACTTCACCAGAAGCACCATCAAGAAAATAACTTGAAGATAAAATAAAAGACTTATTCAAAGGATAATATTAATAAGCATAGTGTAAAGGATTGAAATGACAATCTAGTACCACAAAATGGTACGAAACTAGTTCAAGTGTACGAAATTGTATCAAATGTTATTTTTCTAGACAAAATCTTAAAAATGCACGATAAATATCGTGTTTTTATTTGGTGTAGAAAGCAAAATGTCACTCCAAATGTCACTGCAAATTAAACGTCAATTTTTATAAATGGGCATAATTTAAGGCTCTCTACATAAAGATTAATTATCAAAGTCCGTAAAAGTTCGTAATTTTGCTAACTTCAACCCTCATATGGTTTTTTTGAGTTTAGGCTTAAATGGCCACTTTTTAAATTTACGCCGTTGTAATAGTGCAATCCGAAATTCATAAAAATAATAATTTTAGTAAAAATCGGAGTTGAACTCCAAATAATACTAAAATATAAAAACCTACAATGTTTACTACTTTTAGGTTACCACTACAAAACAATATTTTTTTCCCTTGAAAAAGGTGCAAACAAATAGTAATTTTCCCTTGAAAAAGGTGTAAAACTATCTATAAACTCCCTTGAAAAAGGTGTAATACATTAATCAAATTAACAGCTTATAATATTTCTAGAAGCCAAACTGTTTTAAATTTTCCTTATTATTTAACATTGTTTTTATTTAAAAGCGCTGATTGAATAAATTCTTTTTGACATTGTGAAAATCATAGCAAGATAGCTTTTTAATTATGGCGAGAAGGCATTCTTAAAATTTTACTGTTAAGGCTCTTGAAAAACGTCATGTAGAATTGATTTAAGAGCGTTAACAAATTGCCAAAAAATAATAATTTCAGCCTTTGGAATAACGGAAAATCAGTTGTACAATACATTGAATAACTTTAATTCACATTTTTAGTATAAAAAGATAAGGTATAGGATAAAGCAAAAGATAAAGTGTAGGATGAGTGAATAATAAAAAATCCTCAAGATTAATGAGGAAATTGGATAAAAGAAAGTGAATAATTCTTCTTTAAAAAGCGGTGCTAGTTACAAAATCATGAGTTTTCTAAACTTGTTTATGAACTAATTAATAAACAAGTTTAGTTAATGAAGAGGCTGAACTATTTTTATTTGCTGATTATCCAGCAATATATCTACCAATCGTTAACTTTAGAACAAGATACATTTTATAAATATTTAATTAACTTGTAGATTGACTTATCTCCACTGAAATTAAGAGTAATTAACATAATTTAATACATTTTAAAAACGCTTAATCTTTATTTTTTACTTTGGTTTCTCTATCATTATTAGGAAAAGAGAAATATACCTATGAAAGCTAGTAAGATGATTATACCAACGTTAAAAGAAGCCCCACAGGAAGCAATTATTGACTCCCATATTTTGATGCTACGTGCAGGACTAATTAGAAAATTAGTCTCCGGAGTCTATAATTATTTACCTTTAGGTCTCCGTTCTTTACATAAAGTAGAAAAGATTATAAAAGAAGAGATGGACCGCTCTGGAGCTTTAGAAATCTTATCTTCTGCAATGCAACCAAAAGAGTTATGGGAAGAATCAGGAAGATGGAATAAATATGGCCCAGAATTATTTAGATTTAAGGACAGACATGACCGTGATTATTGTTTAGGTCCTACTCATGAAGAAATATTTACTGATTTAATTAGAAATACTGTCAAATCCTATAAGCAATTACCATTAAATATTTATCAAATTCAAACTAAGTATCGTGATGAGATGAGACCTAGATTTGGTCTTATGAGAGGTAGAGAATTCATCATGAAAGATGCTTATTCTTTTGATGTCGATGAAAAAGGATTAGACGAGTCCTATAAAATCATGTATGAAACTTATTCTCGAATTTTTACTCGTTTAGGCTTGAATTTTAAAGTAGTTCTTGCAGATACTGGGGCAATTGGAGGTAATGCTTCTCACCAGTTTATGGCTTTAAGTGATATTGGCGAATCAAATATTATTTATTGTGAAAATTGTTCTTACGCTGCAGATGAAGAAAAAGCTTATTCTCACGCTCCTGCCTTAGAAAAAGAAGAATTAAAAGATAGAAAAGAAGTCTTAACTATTAATAAACATTCCATTGAAGAAATAAGTGAATTTTTAAATTTACCTCTTTATAAGATTGCTAAAAGTATGATTTATTATGCAGAAGATAGTAAGCAATATGGCATGTTTATCGTTAGAGGAGATTACGAAGTTAACGAAATCAAAGTTGCTAATGCATTAAATTCTTCTGAAGTATTTATTCGTTTAGCTAGTGATGAAGAAATATTAGCTCTAGGTTCGATAGCTGGATTTATCGGCCCTGTTAACTTCTCTAAATGTCAAATTTTTATTGATGAAGAAGTGACAAAAATGACGAATTTTGTCGTCGGCGCCAACAAAAAAGACTATCACCTAGTTAATGTTAATTACAAAAAAGATTTTGATGGAACAATTGGTGATTATAAAAAAGCTAAAGAAGGTGACCTTTGTCCAATTTGTGGGAAACCATTAAAAAGTGAACGTGGGATTGAAGTTGGACAAGTATTTAAGTTAGGCACTAAATATTCTTTACCAATGAACTGCACATTTCTCAATGAACAAGGAAAGACCTTACCAATGGTAATGGGGTGTTATGGAATTGGAGTAACTAGAACTTTCCAAGCTATTATTGAACAACATCATGATGAATATGGAATCGTTTTCCCTTTAGAAACTGCTCCATATCATATTGTTATTGTTCCTGTTAACTATGATGATGAAGAACAACATAGAGTAAGTGATAAGTTATACGAAATGCTTAATTTTAAAGTTGAAACTGTTTTAGACGATCGAAAGATGAAAATAGGTTTCAAAATGAAAGATTGGGAACTTATTGGTATACCTTATATTGTTGTTGTTGGCAGAAGAGCTTCGGAAAATATTGTTGAGCTTAAAAACCGTAATGACAATTCTAAAGTGGAGTTAACTCTCGAGGAAGTAAAAGAGTTTATTATTGATAAAGTTAATAATTTAAAATAAAGATTTAATTTAAATTTGGCTTTACATTTGAGTTTGAATTTCACTTATATAATTTGAAACATTAAAGGATTTATTTATGTTTTTTGAAAAATTAGTTGAAGAGTTTAAGAAGTTAGATGAAGTGGAAGCCTTAGCTTTAAGTAGATCAAGTTTCTAGGATGATTGAAATAGACAAGTATTTTAAAAATAATCAATCTTAATACTTCAGGAATTATTTAAACTTTTAAAACATACATAGTTTATAAGAGCTTTATTATCATAATGGAGCTTGCGAAATTTTAATTTTAGAATGATAAAATTCTTCATATAGCTAATATGCAAAGTTTTATTTTAGCAATACACTTTTGGGGTGAAAATTTACAAAATTTAAATATAAAAATCACCCTAAAGGAGATGAAATAATTGAGAAAAACAAATCGCTTATCGACCTACTTCAAAAAAGAGCTGAATTAAGTGCAAAATTAAGTCTAATACCATACGAAGGATCAATAGAGATTAAAACAAGAAATAATAATAAGTATATTTATTTAAGAAAAAAAGACTTTAAATAAGAATATGAGATGATAGTATTAGCGAAAAATACATATTTATGTAATTTTCGCTAATAAAAGAAGTTCTAATATTTAATAAAACACTCATTACTGATAAAAATGAGCGAATTAATATATTTTCACTCAGCTTATTTTTCTCAATAAGTAGTTTCATCAATATTGCCGTAAAGTAATTTTTTCACATAATAGTTTAGGAATTTAACAATTTTCTATTATTGCATTAGCGAAAAATACATAAATATGTAAAAGTCGCTAATTGTAAATGAAACTTTAGCAATAAGCTTTAAAGATTTTTTACTAAATCCTGACTCAATCAACTATTAAAAACTATAGAATTTAAATTAAAACCTTGCAAAAAGCCATTATTTTAGTCAATTAATCGCTTTCAAGAATAAATTTAATATCATCTTTTGTTAAGTTAGTAATTGAGCTGTCGTCACTAGAAACGACTTGTTTAACAATTTCTTTTTTCATATTTTGAAGTTCAATAACTCTTTGTTCAATTGAATTCTCACAAATTAATTTTATTACTTTAACATTTCGTACTTGACCGATTCTATGGGCACGGTCACTGGCTTGTTCTTCGACAGCATAATTCCACCAAGGGTCAAGATGAATTACTACATTTGCGCCTGTTAAATTTAAACCAGTGCCACCAGCTTTTAACGAAATAATACAAACTTTATATTTATTATTAACATTAAAAGTAGAGCATATTTCTAAACGTTCTTTACTTGGTGTCTGGCCTGTAATTTTAAAGTATTGTATACCTTCGTTTTTAAGATGAGATTCGATAATATTTAAAGCTTCAACAAATTGAGAGAAGATTAAAATTTTATTTCCGTTATCAATTTCCTCATCGACTATATTATATAAAGAATTTAATTTGCCACTTTCTCCTTTAAAATTATCGACAAATAGAGAAGGAGTGATGCAAGTTTGTCTTAAGCGCATTAAGTAAGGTAAAACACTAAATACAGATTTGTTGTCACCACTATTTAAAGTGTCAGCAGCAATCTTTTTAAAAGCATCATATGTTTTTCTCTGTTCTTCCTTCATTTCACAAGAAACTATAACTTCATATTTATTTGGTAAATCTTTTAAAACATCTTGCTTAACTCTTCTTAAAATAAATGGAGCAACACTCTTCTTAATTACTTTTAAATAATTAGGATCTCTTTCACTTAAAGACTTAAAATCTTCTAAACTTGGTAGATATCCTGACATTAAAAAGTCAAAAATCGACCATAAATCAAGGACGCTATTTTCAATAGGAGTACCAGTTAAGACGAGTCGATGATCAGCATTTAAAGTTTTAACACTTTGAGTTTTCTTAGCCTGTGTATTTTTGATAAATTGAGCTTCATCTAAAATTACTAAATCAAAATGGATGTCTTTATAGTTTTCAATATCATTTCTTAAGCTATCATAAGAAGTGATGTATGAAATCTTTTTATCTGGATCGATTGATTGAATTAACTTTTTGCGTTCATTAGCGTTACCATATAAAGGAATTATTTTTTCATTTTCTGAAAATTTTTCAAATTCATTCATCCAGTTAAAGATTAAGCTTGTAGGAGCAACAATTAGAATTGGTTTATCGATATTTAAACTTTTAATAAATGAAATAGTTTCAAGAGTTTTTCCTAAACCCATATCATCAGCTAAAACACCACCAACTTGATTTTTATATACAACATTTAACCATTTAAAAGCATCGATTTGATATGGTCTTAAAGTAGCGTTAAGAGGAGGTAACTCTTTGTTAAAATTTTTGAAGTTTTTAAAATCATTATATAAAGTTTCAACATATTCATCTTTTGTATCAACTAAAGACGAATCTTTTACTTTAAAAGCAAAATATGGTGGAAGCTCTCTTTTTTCAACAAATGAATTATTTTCAATAAGTTTTAAATCTTTACTTAGTTGAGCAAATTCTTTAGTTTCATCGTTATCAATATTAATAATATTGTCTTTAAGCAAGACAAATTTACGTTTATTTCTTAAAGCATGTAAAATAGCGTAAAGTTCTTCATCGCTATATTCACTATTTTCAAGGAAAACATTTAAAACAGAATTTTTGTTTTTAATCTTGATAATAGGAGGGTAGAACTTCACAAGTTTTTTAGATTTAATCTTATCGCTTAAATAAATATTACAAATGGTTTGAAGAGTTGTTAAATCGTTATTTAAAAATTCCCAAATTCTACCTTGATCAGTTAATAAATCATCAACAAAACCATATTCTTGTAAAATTTCTTGATAACGATTATAAACTAGCAGAGCTTCATCTTTTAAAGCACTTTCTTTAATTTCAATTTCATTAATAAAATAAGAGGAGTGAACGGTAATTTCGTTTTTGGAATTGAAATCAAAATAAGCATTAATTTCTAAAGCGTTAATTCTTAATTCTCTCCTTACTTTTAAAGAAGCGTCGAAATAAGATTCAAAATTTAAATAAACTCCATATTTAAAACTATCTTTAAAATCTTTAATAGAAGTAACTGGAGAATTTTTAATTAAATTATAGATTTTATTGTATTTACGATTTAAAGAAATGATATCGATTGAATGAGTTTCTTTAGAGTAATATAAGTCAGTTGATTCGATATTAGTATAGCCCTCAATTTCATTAACATCTAAATCAAAATCTTCAGTGATAGTGATATGTGGTTTTAATTCTTTTAAGTTAACTTTATAAGGAGAATCATTAAAAAGGATTGTATCGTTTTTATATAAAATAATGAGGTCTTGAAGATTTTTAGAGACCAGATACTCTAATTTAGTAGTGCTGTAACAATTTTGAGCAAGGTTTTTTAAGAAGTCATAAACCTGTTTACTTTGCTGATCTAATAAAGAAAATGAATAAGTTAAGTTTAAATTCTTATTACCTTTTCCAAGAACTTGATTTCTGTTTTTAATACTATTAATTACTTGGTTAGGCTTCATTTTTCTTGAAATGAAACTATTATATTGATAATAAAAAGAAACTCTATAGTTTTCTTCTTGGGTGGTTTCATCTAAACAAAGAGTTAAATGGAATTTATTATCGTAGGCTTCTGAGGTAGGTGATTTCATGATAGAAGTCAACGAATGTTTAAATTCTTTTAAGTCTTTTTGATAATTGAGCTCATTAATTTCATTTTGGAAATCTTGAATAATTTCTTTAAGTTTACCTGGCTCTTTTTCATTTAAATCACTAGCTACAGCTGAAAAAAGAAACTCAGGATCAAGTGAATTAAAAATTTCTGAAGTTCCACCATAAAATAAACAATATTCAGGATCGAAGAAAATATGGTATACCGCTAAATTAAGCATTTTAAGATAAATACAAATATAAAGATTTGCATCCATTGTTTTGATTTCATATGCAAAATAGGTGCTAAAAGGAAGATTATCAACTTTATATGAATAATACTTTTCGAAAAATTCTACTATTTTATTGTTCTTCTTCATAATCTAATCCTTAAAATGGTAAGCTATCCTCTGGTAAATCATCTTCGATGTTGTCGTCGCTATATTCATCATATAAGTAATCTTGGTTATTGTATTTATAACTTGTGTTGCCATATGAATCATAAGCTTCAGAATCAAACCGATTGTTATATGAAGCGAATTTGTGAGAGATTATTTGCTCATAAGGTGCGTTTGTAAAAAGCAATTTAATAAATTGATTGTTTGGTAAAGCAGCAATAACTTTATTACTTACAGCATTATTATTTTTGAGTTCTGATGTTATCCTAATTAAATTAAAAAGGATTAGCTGTGGATGTTCTTTTTTTAGATTTTCTTCTTTTGCACGAATAAAATCTTTTAATAATGCTTTTTTACTTATATCTTTATCTAATAAATCTTTATGAAAACTTTCTTGATCAAAGATAGGAGAGAAGTCAAGCTTACTTGAAACAAATTCAGGATTTTCATCATAGGTTTTATCTAAGTAATCCTTATCTTCTTTTAGATATGTTAAATCAATGTTATAAGATTCATAAAGTTGAATAACGGTAGAAATTTTTAGCTTGTTAAGAACGTTTGCTAATATTCCTGATTCATTTGCATCAATCTTTCTACGATCAGCTAAAATTTTTCGGGTAATAGTTTCGAAATGTATGCTTTCAACATTGTTTAAGAATGCGCATAATAATGCGCGTTTAATCTCATATGTTTTTAAATATTTAAAGCCATAAGTTAAATCAAATTTAAAATAGGAATATTTAATTTTATTTACGTCTCGGTAGGTTTTTTTGCATTCAAGACAATCAGATAAAAATTTAACAAGAGGCGTTTTGAAAACATCTGTAAAAAGTTTCTTGTTTTCAAAGAAAAATTTGTATTCTTCTTTATTATCACCAAGCTCGTTAAGTTTTTGGCTGATGATGTGATATTTATCTGAATAAGTAGTTGCTTTATTTAACTCATCTAAAATCGAGAACATGTAAGAGTTTTTAATATAATTTAAGTTCACATCTTTAGAATCTTTGTTCTCGCTTTGATTAGATGAATAAATCATTTTATTTGCTTCATAAACATTATCTTTTTTGATTTCTGGCGATAAAAGATAAGTATTTTTTAATATGAGTAATAATGCATACAAATATTTATCTGGGAGAAAAGGAATTCCATCAAGAGTTATCGAAACAACGTTTTTCTCATTAATTTCAATTTGTATGTAATTGTTATGACCTGTATTATAAAGAGCTAAATAAGAGTTAGGATTGGATTGAATAATCTTTAGTTGCTTTGAAGAATAAACTTGATAACCTTGATTTATGCTTTGTTTGTCAAACATAAAATCAAACATACCAAGATTTGCTAAATCTGGAATTTTTAAAGGTATAGGTAAATTTGTAAGATTTAAGTTTAACTCATCTTTATAAATAGTTTTCTTTTCTTTTACACTAGGAAAATAGATAACAGCTGAGCCGTTCTCATTTATAGCTACAACAATCCCATATTTGTAGGCTTTATGGTAAACAATTTGATTTTCAAACATAAACTTTATTTTACCATATACGTTTAGTTTTTTGATTGTGAATTGTTTTTAAAATTTGGGTTCAAGTTTAAGTTTTAATAATTAAAGGAAGTCCTCATATTAATGGAACTTCAATTACAATTGTTAATGAGTTTATAAAAGGTGCGAAAGAAACGCATCATGAAATCAAGATGTTTGATACGGCTCATGTTAATTTACATAAGTGTTTAGGCTGTGATTGTTGTGGCATGAGTGGTGAATGCACTCAAAAAGATGATGGGAATAAATTACTAAACGATATTTTAAGCGACTATTTAAAAGTGAATGAAGTAGGAAGAATCTTAGCAAAAAGTGCTGGTACATCATCTATGATTAGAAAAGAATATTTAGTTCAAGTTTATAATTTAGGAAAAGACGTTAAATAGTTAATTTATTTTTCCTTCGTATTTATAAGAAATATAATATTTATAGATATGGAAGAAATAAAGATAGCAAATAGAACTAATAAAAAAGGTATAGCAATTGCATTATTAGCGGCACTTTGTTATTCAATTTCTTCGCCGCTTTCTAAACTAATCTTAAATTATCTTTCGCCTACTTTAATGGCTGGATTTTTATATCTAGGAGCGGGCATTTGCATGCTTTTCATATATCTTTTTAGAATGATTTTTAAAAAGAAAATCAAAAAGGAAAAGAAATTAACGAAGAAAGATTTACCATATGTCATTGGAATGGTGGTTTTAGATATTGCTGCTCCAATTTTAATGATGTCTGGCCTTTCTACAACTAGTGCAGCTAATGCAAGTTTACTAAACAATTTTGAAATTGTTATGACTTCATTAATTGCGCTTTTATTTTTTAAAGAAAAGATTTCGCCTAGATTATGGCTTGGAATAAGTGCAATAACTATTTCGTGTGTTATTTTAACTTTTGAGAGCTATGAAGCCTTAAATTTTAATCTAGGTTCTATTTTGATATTACTAGCAGCATTATGTTGGGGAGCTGAAAACAATTATACTAAGAAGATATCTTCATCTGATCCTCTTGAAATAGTTTTGATTAAAGGTCTATGTTCAGGAACTGGCTCCATTATTATTGGATTGTGTATTGGAGAAAGAATTGAACTTGTTAATATTTGGGCAATATTTGCGACTTTAGGAGTTGGCTTAATTGCTTATGGCTTATCAATTTTCCTTTATATATATGCTCAAAGATTTATTGGTGCTGCTAAAACTAGTGCTTACTATGCAATTAATCCATTTATCGCAGCAATATTTTCTTTAATTATTTTCCTTGAAATTCCAAATTGGCAATTTGTTTTAGCAATATTCATTATGGCTATAGGAGCATGGCTTGCTTCTAGCGACAAACCATTATTAAAAAAGAAAATAAAAGATAGTACGATAAATAATATTGAAGAAGAGAAACAAGATTTAAATGAAAAATAAGATTGAAATTAGATTATATAAAAGTAATGACATTGATGAAGTTATTCAAATGTTTAAAGACTCAATAAGTAGTGCATGTAAAAATGATTATTCTACACAAGAGATTAAAGCTCGGATTAATGCGCTTGATAGAGATAAACTACAAGACAGATTCTTGAGTTCTTATTCGATTGTGGCGGTTATGGATAGCATTATTGTCGGCTTTGGAAATATTGATATAGAAAATAGATACTTAGATTGTCTTTATGTTAGACCAAAATTTTATAGAAGTGGTATTGCTAGTAGAATTTGTGATGAGCTAGAAAGTAAAGTTTCGGGAGCGATTTCAGTACATTCTTCAAAAACGGCAAAAGCATTTTTCCTCAATAGAGGATATAGCTTAATTGCTGAGCAAACTGTGATTAGAAACGAGATTAAACTAACTAATTACATACTAATCAAATACTAATTTATTACTATTTATTAACTAAATATACTTAAAAGATTAAAGAAACGGCTATCAAGAAAATAAAACTAATGTTATGCTTTATTAGAAGTCAAATAAGATTTTCTTTTCATTTAAGTAATGTTGAACTATGATTTTTTAAGAAAGTAGGTGATGAATTTGAGAATATAAGCGATTTAACTAGATTATTTATTTAATGTTAATAAGGAGTTTAGCAAAATGCTTATAATTTCAAATTTAACCATAGTCTTAAAAAAAGACTTAAGAACTTTAATAAAGGATTTTTCCTTTGTTTTAAATAAAAAAGATAAAGTAGGAATAATTGGTGAAGAAGGTAATGGCAAATCTTCTCTTTTAAAAGTACTTTATAATCCAGAAGAAGCTAGTAAGTATTTAGAAATTACTGGAAATATATTGATAAAAGATGAAAAAATTGGTTATCTTCCACAAATGATTGATAAAGAGAAATTA
>OHFP01000085.1_pt1 | contig 57903 bp, 41 predicted proteins | sample 1567591 | NCBI WGS metagenome assembly OHFP01 (sample SAMEA3879547, study PRJEB24766) | human gut metagenome | biome: human-associated habitat; feature: feces | place: USA | collected 1985/1987 | reverse complement strand
CCGCCGGTCAGGCGGCCGACAACGCCCGGCTGTCGCCCTTCGCCGAACGTCTGCACATCGTCAAGGCCGACCTCCGCAGCTTCGACCCGGCGGAACGCTTCGACTGCATCCTGTCCAATCCTCCTTACCTCGAGGAGCCGCTGCTACCGCCCTCGGCGCGCCAGGCCGCCGCCCGCCACACGAGCGGACTGGACTTCGCGACGCTGATTCGCCACGCCGTACGGCTGATGGCCCCGGAAACCCGCTTCCAGGTTGTCCTGCCGCAAAACGCCGTTCGCCATTTCTCCGAAATCGCTCAAACGTGCGACCTGTTCCTCCGCCGACGGACGGACGTCGTCACCCGGAGCGGCAAAGCGGCCAAACGGGTCCTGCTCGACTTCGGCAACGTGAAGGGCTACGGCGAACCCATCTGCGACCGGCTGGTCCTCACGGACGAGAATGGACAACCCACGTCACAATACCGGGAACTGACGCGCGACCTGTACCTGGACCGATGAGCCGGACAACAACAGGAGCTCTGTCTCGGGGATTTAAGTTCTTGAAAATTACTTCACATCTTTTAGCAACAAAAAATCAAGTCGACTTTGCGAATTCGGTAATTATCGCTAATTTTGCGGCGGAAAAAAGTGCCGTCAATGCTTAAAAATCTTTTGAAATATCTCGCCGCAAGTTGCCTCTGTATCTCAGCAAGCATTGTCCCCAGTGCCGGACAGGATTTGCTGGCAAGCCAGGCTCCCATTGATAGAAAGTTAAAAACCGTAGACTCCGTTACGATGCAGCGCCTCATTCAGGATGAGGACCTGCTTTCGGGGCTGTCGCTCTATTCCTCCTGGAACAACAACACGACCCATTGCTATTCGTCGTCCGAATTGCCCGACAGCTTCAAGATAGACTTGCGTGGCTTCGCCATGCCGACCCCGAGCCGCAACATCACGAGCAAGTTCGGCTACCGCCCGGCCTTCCGCCGCAACCACAAGGGCCTCGACATCAAAGTCTACACGGGCGACACCATCTGCGCCGCCTTCGACGGAAAAGTCCGCATCGTCAAGTACGAACGCGGCGGCTACGGAAACTACATCGTTATCCGCCACGAAAACGGCCTGGAGACCATCTACGGCCACTTGTCCAAGCAACTCGTGAAAGTAAACCAGGAGGTGAAAGCCGGCGAGCCCATCGGCTTGGGCGGTAACACGGGACTTTCCTTCGGTTCGCACCTGCACTTTGAAACCCGCCTGCTGGGACAGGCCATAGACCCGGCCCTGCTCTTCGACTTTCCCAATCAGGACGTAACGGGCGACTTTTACGTATTCCATAAGGATGGCGGCAACAGCGACCGCAACTCGTCGAACGGCAGCAAGCGCTATGCTACTCACTACTATCAGGTGAAGAAGGGCGACAACCTGTCGACCATTGCCCGCAAGCTGGGCATCAGCCTGAAGAAGCTCTGCAGCCTGAACAACTTGAACCGCAACTCCAAGATACGGCCCAAGCAGATTCTTAAATACTGACACATTTAATCATTTTTATATCCGCCTCAGGCGAAAAGGGGAAAGGTTCACGGCAGGACCTTTCCCCTTTTAACTTAATATCTCCTCAGTTCCTCGCGGACTTTCCTAATTAATCCTTTGCCCGCGATCGCACCAAGGGGCAATATTACCCCATTTATTTGACGAAACATTAAGCTCACAGACTTATTTTAGTTAAATCCGATAACGCCGTTAAGATTCGGCCGTCGAGGGCGACGGGGAATGTTAACACTTCGCATATCTTTGCAGTATGAAAAAATCAACGATTTGGATTATCGCCTGCATCATGGGAGTAGCCCTGCTGACGCTGCTCTATCTTCAATTCCGCTATTTTGAAGAGGTGTACGATATGAGGAAAGAGCAATTCGGGGAATCCGTTACGCGCAGTCTGAACCAGACGGCGGAGAATCTGGAGGTTTCCGAGACGCAGGCGCGCCTGGACCATGAAATCATTGTCGGGAAAAATATCCAGGGAGCGGCCGACTCTATCCGCCGCCACATGCCGGTAGAATTCAACCAGCATGAGGAAACGGAATCGCCGTTCGAGGCCGGTCCCAATGCCATGGACACCCTGGGAGAACGCTCCGGCGAGCGCATCCTCTACCAGCAGGAACTGATGGACGAGATGCTGTCCCTACTCTATAAACCCTCCGACAAGACCCTGATGCAACGCCTCGACTTGAAGGAGCTGGACAGCAGCTTGAAGCAGGAGCTCAATAAGAACGGTATCAACCTGCCCTACCACTTCCGCGTGACGACGTCGGACGGCCGGGAAATCTTCCGTTGCCAGGACTACGACCCGACTGGCGAAGACGAAGCGTACCACCAGGAACTTTTTCCGAACGATTCCCGTGCGCAGATGGGAATAGTCTACGTGCATTTTCCCGATATGCAGCGCTACATCTTCTCGAGCGTGCGCTTCATGATTCCCGCTATCATCTTCACGCTGATAGTCCTCATCATGTTCTGCGTAACCATCTACACCATTTTCCGACAGAAGCGGCTCACGGAGATTAAGAACGACTTCATCAACAACATGACCCATGAATTCAAGACGCCGATCTCGACCATCTCCCTCGCGGCCCAGATGCTCGGCGACCCGGCCGTCATGAAGAGCCAGGTAATGTTCAATCACATCAGCGGTATCATCAACGACGAGACGAAGAGGCTCCGCTTCCAGGTGGAGAAGGTCCTGCAGATGAGCATGTTTGACAAGAAAGCGGCCACCTTTAAGAAAAAAGAGGTGGACGTTAACGACCTCATCTCCGACGTGGTCAATACCTTCCGCCTTAAGGTGGAAAGCTCCGGCGGTACCATCACGCCCAACCTGAACGCCACAGAGACGACCGTGTTCGTAGACGAGATGCACTTCACCAACGTCATCTTCAACCTGATGGACAATGCCGTCAAATACAAAAAGCCCGACACGGACCTGCAACTCGTCGTGACGACGGCCAACAAAGACGAAAAAGTCGTCATCACTATCGCAGACAACGGCATCGGTATCAAGAAGGAGGACATCAAGAAGATTTTTGAAAAATTCTATAGGGTCCACACCGGCAACCGCCATGACGTGAAGGGCTTCGGCTTAGGCCTGGCTTACGTCAAAAACGTAATCATGAACCTGCACGGCTCCATCCACGCAGAGAGTGAGTACGGAAAAGGAACGAAATTTATCATCACATTACCCATCTTTAAAAATAAGACATTATGAACAACGAAAAAATGAAAATCCTGCTTTGTGAGGACGACGAAAACCTGGGCATGCTTCTCCGCGAATACCTTCAGGCAAAAGGCTACGACACCGAGCTCTGCACGGACGGCGAGGCCGGCTACAAGGCCTTCTTGAAGGAGAAATTCGATCTCTGCGTTTTTGATGTCATGATGCCGAAGAAGGATGGCTTCAGTTTGGCAAAAGACATCCGCCAAAGCAACGAAGAGATTCCAATTATCTTCCTGACGGCCAAAACACTGAAGGAAGACATTCTCGAAGGCTTCAAAATCGGAGCCGACGACTACCTGACCAAGCCATTCTCGATTGAAGAACTGACCTTCCGCATCGAAGCTATTCTCCGTCGCGTCAAGGGCAAAAAGAATAAGGACCGCACCTTCTACAAGATTGGCTCCTTCACGTTCGACACGCAAAAGCAAATCCTGGCCAGAGGAGACGAACAGACGAAGCTCACCACCAAGGAGAGCGAGTTGCTCAGCCTGCTCTGCGCCCATGCCAACGAAATCCTGCAACGCGACTTTGCCCTCAAGACCATTTGGATTGACGACAACTACTTCAACGCGCGCTCCATGGACGTTTACATCACCAAATTACGTAAGCACCTGAAGGCCGATGAGAATGTAGAAATCATCAACATCCACGGCAAGGGCTACAAGCTCATTACGCCGGATCCCGAGTGCTAAATCCCGACGGGCCCCATTACGAGCCGCTCCCAGCATCCGTTGCGGAGCGGCTCGTTTTGTGTGTTGTACGCAATCGCGCTATAAAAAAACAAAAACCGGCCCCTGTTTGTCGCTAAATTCGTACTTTTGCCGGAAATAAGAAAATATCCGAACATGAAAGCCAGACACTACGGCCTCCTCCTTTTCGTTATCCTCACCATCTGCAGTGCGTTCTGCGCCTGCGACGACGACGATTCCTATGCCGACCGCCGCGAGCGCGAGCGCTCACAAATCAGCGCATTCCTCCAGAACGGCGTACAGATAAAATCCGAAAACAGCGACGAATACGTCCTCAACGTCCCGGGGAACATTAAAGTCATCTCCGAGAACGAGTTCTACGCCAACGACAGCACAACCGACGTCTCAAAGAACGAGTACGTATATTTTGAAAACACGGGCGTCTACATGCAGATTATCCGAAAGGGCACCGGCGAGAAGCTCGGCGAGGGCCGGGCCGCAACGATTATCAACCGCTACATCGAGTTTAACATTGCGACCGACACCATCCAAAGCACGAACCGCACCCAGGCGCTTTCCACCTCGCCCGATATTATGAACTGCATCAACAACTACGGCGTCTTCACCGCCAACTTTACCTCGGGCATGATGCTGACGCTCTACAACTCCAACTCCGTGCCGCCCGGCTGGCTCGTACCGCTCAGTTTCATCAACCTCGGGCGCCAGGACTCTGAAGAAGGCATTGCCCTCGTACGCCTCATAGTCCCCAGCACGCAGGGTCAGAGCGACGCTTCCTACGAAGTCTATCCCTGTTTCTACGAAATCAGCTATCAGCGCGGGCGCTAATCGCCGTCGCTCCAGATTCAGGCGTTCAGGGCACTTCAGCCGTCCGGCAGTCTCTTTCCACAGAGCCTGTCGGACGGCTGATTTTTTGCGCAGTCCTCAGTCCTGCTGCCCGTAGCTCAAGCCGCGGCAGCACTCCGTCGCCGGCCGTCAGCGGCGAAGCCGGACTAAAAACGCCGCTCGCCACCCGTATTTCCGCGCATCGCCCCACGGATATTCCGGCCCTTTTTCGTAATATTGCACAAGCCGGCCCCTGCCGCGCCGCCCGCAGCTGCTTCCCGGCCGCAACGTTCATATTCACCCTTTCCCCTATTCTTGTTTCGCTTATGACCCGCTCCCCGTTTCTTCCCCTCCTGCTGACCGCCGCGGCCGCTCCGCTACTGGCCCAGACCGCAGACCGTCCCAACATCGTCCTCATCCTTTGCGACGACATGGGCTTCTCAGACATCGGCTGCTACGGCGGTGAGGTTCGCACGCCCAACATAGACCGCCTCGCCGCCGACGGTATCCGCTTCAGCCAGTTCAAGAATACCGGCCGCAGCTGTCCTACGCGGGCGGCCCTGCTCACCGGTCGCTATCAACACGAGGTCGGCATGGGCTGGATGACGGCCGTCGACGAGCACCGGCCCGGCTACCGCGGACAAATCGCGGCCGACTATCCGACCATCGCCGAAGTGTTGCGCGCCAACGGCTATGCCACCTACATGACAGGGAAATGGCACGTCACGCTCGACTGCGCCTTCGGAGCGCCCAACGGCAGCTATCCCACGCAACGGGGATTCGACCGCTACTACGGCTGTCTGTCCGGCGGGGGCAGCTACTATAAGCCCACGCCCGTCTACAACGACCTGACGCCCATCAACGATTTCCCGGACGATTATTACTATACGACGGCCGTGTCAGACTCTGCCGCCGCATTCATTTCCCGTCACCCTGCCGAGCGCCCCATGTTTCTCTACGTGGCCTACTACGCTCCCCATCTTCCGTTGCAGGCGCCCCGGGAGCGCGTGGAACGATGCCTGGAGCGCTACCGTGTGGGCTACGACATGTTGCGCCGCCAGCGCTTTGCCCGCCAGCAGGCCATGGGGCTTGTTCCCCGCAACGCCACCCTGCCGCAATACGACCTCGAATTTGGCGGACACTGTCCGGCATGGGAAGAACTGACGGAGGAACAGCGCCAACAGTGGACGCGCGACATGGCAACCTATGCAGCGATGATTGAGATAATGGACGACGGCATCGGACAGATTTTCGAGGCCGTCCGGAAAAAGGGGATGCTGGACAACACCCTGTTCATTTTTCTCAGTGATAACGGCGCGACCAGCGAGGGCGGTTACCTGGGCCAGCTGATGGCCCACCTGAGCAACACGCCCTACCGCAGTTACAAGCAGTGGTGCTACCAGGGCGGCACGAGTACGCCGTGCATCATCACCCACGGCAACCCGGCGCGCAACCGCTTCCCGGGAAAAATCTGTGACCAGACGGCCCACGTCGTCGACCTGCTCCCCACGTGCATGGACCTGGCCGCCGCGCACCATCCCGACAGCTTCGCCCACCCCGACCTGCCCGGCATAAGCCTGGTCCCGGTGCTCGAAGGGGGAGCCAGTACGTCGCGCACCCTCTTCTTCGAGCATCAGAGTTCGTGCGCCGTGATCGACGGCAACTGGAAACTGGTCCGCACCAACCGCAAAACGCCCTGGCAACTGTTCGACCTGTCCGCCGACCCGTTTGAAACGGAGAATTGCGCGGCAGCCTGTCCGGAAAAGTTCACCGAACTGCAAGCAAAATGGAACGAATGGGCCCGGACCCACCAGGTGCTACCGCTCGAGGACAAGCCCTGGGGCCAACGCATCAAATACTATAAGAAGCTCCATCCCGACCAGGACGGCGTCGACTGACCCGCCCTGCCCCAGAAAGCGGCCGGAGCCGAAACGCCGCGCCGCGTTTCCGTCCCGGCCGGCCGACGGTAAAAGCGACACGTCGGCCCGAGGGGCGAAATTCGCCGTCTGTCTGTCGCGGCACGGGGCTAAGGCCAGTTTTTACGGGGCTAAGGCGCGTAAAAACTGACCTTAGCCCCGTCAATGCGCTCACTGTCCCGCTCGCACCGACCGGAGACACCAGAAATCCGCCAGCTATTGGACGGCACGGCCCGACGGCCGCTTCCGCCCGTTCAAGACGAGCCCTGCCCACGGCTCCGGCCGGCGCAAGGATGCCGCTACGCCCGGCGGCGGGACACCGTAACCAGGCGCTCCGCCAACCCGTGAGTGGAAATCCGCCCCGTAACCGCACAAAAAGAAAGCCCTCTAACCGAACGATTAGAGGGCTTTCGTCTGTTTCTTTCCAAAGTTTAGCAAAACGCTTCAACTTTCCGTTGAGGTGGGCACTGAGGGATTCGAACCCCCGACCCTCTGCTTGTAAGGCAGACGCTCTGAACCAACTGAGCTAAGTGCCCCTCTTCCTTTCAAAAGCGATGCAAAAGTAGTGTTTTTTTTAATAACTCCCAAATCCCTGAGCCTTTTTCCTTCAAAAAAATCGCATTTTCCGCTCCGAAAGGGGCGCGGACCTACCCTTGCAAGGCCGCAACCAGGGAACGCACCTGCGCCACGGACGTCTCTTGCCGCTCGTACTCATCGCGTCCGGGCTGCCCCATTTTGGCCTCCGGATTGCGATAGCTCATGTGGCTGGCCACCGTAGCGCGGGCCGAAGCGTGCAGCTCCGTCGCCCCCGTCTCCTTTAATATATAGGCCGCATTCCCGGGATTGACACCACAACCCGGCATCACGACGATGCGCCCCGCGGCCTGCCTTACCAGTTCCCGCAGCAACGGCACGCCGTCTGCGGCACTGCGCGCCTGGCCCGACGTCAGGACGCGGTCGCAACCGGCCTCAATCAGCTGCTCCAAAGCCTGGGCAGGCCGGGCACAGACGTCGAAGGCACGGTGAAACGTCACGCTCATCGTCCCTGCGGCTTCCTTCATCCGGCGCAATGCCGGCAGATCGATGCCGCCCTCGGCCGTCAGGCTGCCCACTACGACGCCGTCCGCGCCCAATTCGCGCACGCAGCGAATGTCCTCGACCATGATGTCGACCTCGGCGGGAGTGTAGAGGAAATCCCCGCTCCGCGGCCGTATCAATACGTGTTTCCGGATGCCGGACAAGCCCAGCACCGCTTTTATTAAGCCCACCGACGGCGTCAGACCGCCTTCCGACAGACTGGAACAAAGCTCCAGGCGGGCGGCCCCGCCCTCGCGCGCCGCACAAGCGCTCTCGTAGCTCCCGGCACAGATTTCCAACAAACAGGGTTTCATACGTCTCTTGCGTTAATTGCACGAAGATAGCAACAAACTGGGAAGGCGGCGCGGCTGTGCCCATAAAAAATTATTAACTTTGTTCGCAAATCAAGACAAAGCATCCCTGCACATGAAAAAATACGTTTCGGACCTTCTCGTCACCGACGTCCAACGCCTGCACGAAGACTACGTGCTGCTCCGCCTGACGGACCCGCACGCCGCGCTTCCCGAAATGATGCCAGGCCAGTTTGTAGAAATCCGCGTAGACGGTTCGCCGACCACGTTCCTGCGCCGCCCCATCTCCATCCATAACGTAGACAGGGCGCGCAATGAGCTCTGGCTGCTGATTCACCTCGTAGGCGACGGCACGCGCCGGCTCGCCATGCTGAAACCCGAGGAACAGCTGAACTGCCTGTACCCCCTGGGCAACGGGTTCACGGTGCCGGAAACACCGGGACAGCGCGTCCTTCTCGTGGGAGGCGGCATCGGCTCCGCTCCCTTATTATATTATGGTGTGTGCCTGCGGGCTGCGGGCTGCACGCCGACCTTCCTCCTGGGCGGACGGTCCGGGAAAGACCTGCTGCAACTGGATGAATTCAGGAAGCACGGCGAAGTGTTTCTCACGACTGACGACGGTTCGGCCGGCCATCATGGCTTCGTGACGCAGCACCCGCTTTGGGACCGGGCGGACTATGCCCGGATCGCCGCCTGCGGTCCGAAACCGATGATGAAAGCCGTGGCCCACCTGGCCCACGAGCGGAACATCCGCTGTGAAGTATCGCTGGAAAATCTTATGGCATGCGGGTTGGGCGCCTGCCTGTGCTGCGTGGAGAAAGACAAGGACGGGCACAACGTCTGCGTATGCAAGGAAGGACCGGTGTTCGACACAGAACGGCTGGCCTGGGTCTAAGCGCCCCTGCCCCTTACCACAAATCCATTATATCAAGACTATATGGCCAATCTACAGACACAAATAGGACAACTGACGTTCCAGAATCCCGTCATCACGGCCTCCGGAACGTTCGGATACGGCATCGAATTTGCAGACCTCGTCGACCTGAACCGTCTGGGCGGCATCGTCGTCAAGGGGACTACGCTGCAACCCCGCGAGGGTAACGACTATCCCCGAATGGCCGAGACGGCTTCGGGCATGCTGAACTGCGTGGGCCTGCAGAATAAGGGTGTGGACTATTTCTGCACGCACATCTATCCCCGGATTAAGGATTACAAGACGCACATGATGGTCAACGTCTCGGGCAATTCTCCCGAGGACTATGCCGCCTGCGCCGCCCGCATTGCCGAACTGCCCGGCATCCCGGCCATCGAGCTCAACATCTCGTGCCCGAACGTCCACGACGGCGGCATGGCTTTCGGCGTGACCTGCAGCGGTGCTGCCAGCGTGGTCAAAGCCGTGCGGAAAGCGTACGACAAGACGCTGATTGTCAAGCTCTCGCCCAACGTCACCGACATTACCGAAATCGCCAAGGCCGTAGAGGCTGAAGGCGCCGACGCCGTTTCGCTCATCAACACGCTGATGGGCATGAGCATCGACATCGAGCGCCGGCGCTCCCGTCTGAGCATCGGGACGGGCGGACTCAGCGGCCCGGCCGTCAAGCCGGTAGCCGTGCGCATGGTCTGGCAGGTATTCCGCGCCGTGCGAATCCCCATCATCGGCCTGGGCGGCATCATGACGGCAGAAGACGCCATCGAATTCATCATGGCCGGCGCTTCGGCCGTTGAAATCGGTACGGCGAACTTCATCGACCCGACGGTCAGCGTGAAGGTCATAGACGGCATCGACGCCTGGCTGGACCGCCACAACATTGCCCATCTGAAAGACATCATCGGCGTAGTAGAAGCCTGAACCGGCAAAGTCCTACCCGCCAAAAGAAACAGTCAAACTCCGCGAACGGTAAAGCCGCTTCGCAACAAGACAATTGCACACCATGAAAAAAATAGTCCTGACTGCACTGTGTACGCTACTGTTGGCAGCCTGCCAGGGTGACGGCAAAAAGAACGACTGGTCGAAAGCACGGACAGAAATGGAAGAAAAGGCTCAAATCTGCCTGAAGGAAGCCCGGGCAGCCCTGGGAAATGCGGACTACGCCACGGCACGGGCCAAGGTGAACGAGATTCGCGACCAGTACAGCCTGGCGCTCAATGCCCGGGAGGAAGCGATTCTCTTCATGGACTCGGTGGACCTGCAACAGGCGACCGCGGACCTGCAACGTACGAACAGCCTGATTCGCACCAGGCCCGAGGCGAGCGACTCCCTGAAGGCGGCCGCGCACGAACTAAGCCAGAAAATCAGATTTTACCTCCGGAAACTGGAGCACGACAAACAGAACAAGCAAGAACACTGAAACAGGGCCGTCCGAACGTCGCGACAGACGCCCTCCTGAATCCTAATCCCGAACAAGCCCCTTGCCCGCACGTCCCGGACCGGACGGAGCGGCAGGAGACGAAGCGTGCAATCCATGATGAATATACAAGATGCCTTGAACCCCGAGCAGTGGGAAGCCGTCAGTTACTGTGACGGCCCGGCCCTGGTCATCGCCGGTGCCGGGTCGGGCAAGACCCGCGTCCTGACGTATAAAATCGCTTATCTGTTAGAAAACGGCGTGGCTCCCTGGCAAATCCTTTCACTGACCTTTACGAACAAGGCGGCCCGGGAAATGAATGAACGCATCGCGCAACTGACGGCACCGGAAGCGATACGGCAACTGTGGTCGGGGACCTTCCACAGCATCTTTGCCCGCATTCTCCGCGTGGAGGCGGAGCATCTGGGGTACACGCACGACTATACCATCTACGACGCGAACGATTCGAAGAGCCTGACCAAAACCATTATAAAGGAACTGGGACTGGACGACAAGACCTACAAACCGGGAGCCGTGGCCGCCAAAATATCGGAGGCGAAGAATGCCCTGGTCCTGCCCGAACAGTACAACGCGGACACTACCATCCTGCAACGCGACAAGACGGAAGGACTGGCCAAGGCCGGAGCCATCTACCGCATCTACTGCGAGAGATGCCAACGCGCCAACGCGATGGACTTCGACGACCTGCTGCTCAATACGTTCCTGCTTTTCGACCGTTACCCCGAAATCCGGGAGAAGTACGCACAACGTTTCCGCTATATCCTGGTGGACGAATATCAAGACACGAACGCCGCCCAGCACCGCATCATCAGCCAGCTGACTACGAAGGAGTCGCCCATCTGCGTAGTGGGCGACGACGCGCAAAGCATCTATGCGTTCCGCGGAGCCAGAATTGACAACATCCTCCAGTTCCAGGAACAGTATCCCGGCACGAAGCTCATCAAACTCGAGCGGAACTACCGCTCTACCCAAACCATCGTCAACGCGGCCAATAGCATCATTCAACACAACCGCCGGCAAATCCGCAAGAACGTTTACAGCAACAACGAGGTGGGTAGTCCCATCAAAATCTTTGAAGCCTACAGCGACAAGGACGAGAGTCTGCGCGTGGCATCGGAAATCAGGCAGTTGCAACGGAAATACGGGCTGGAGCTGAGCGACATTGCCCTGCTCTACCGCACCAATGCCCAGAGCCGGTCGTTCGAGGATACGCTCCGCGCAGCCGGCGTCCCCTACCGCATCTATGGGGGGCTGTCGTTCTACCAACGCAAGGAAATCAAAGACATCATCTCCTACTTCCGCCTCGCCAGCAATCTGTACGACGAAGAAGCCTTCCGCCGAATCGTGAATTACCCCGCCCGGGGCATCGGCGATACCACGCAGACCCGGTTGCAGTTGGCCGCCGCCGTACATGAGGTGGCGCTTTGGGAAGTGGCCTTGGCGCCGGAGCAATACGGCGTCGCGATTGGCAGCGGACCTAAGAAAAAGCTGTCGGGCTTCTGCCAGCAGATTCTGGAATGGCACGCCGCACTGTCGGCGACACAAGGCTACGACCTGGCCATACGCATCATCCGCGAAAGCGGTATTGCCAACGACATCGGAGCGGACCAAAGCCCGGAAAACCTAAGCAGACAAGAAAATGTTGAGGAATTGCTCGGTGCAATCAAAGCAAACGAAACCGAACGGATTGAGGAAAACGGCGCGGAGATTGTCCCGCTGACGGACTACCTGGCCCAAGTGTCGCTGCTGACGGACGCAGACCAAAAGGACGACGGCACGCCCAAGGTTTCCCTTATGACGGTGCACGCAGCCAAAGGGCTGGAGTTTGAGGCCGTATTTGTCACAGGTATGGAGCTTGACCTGTTCCCGAACTCGAATGCGCGCTATTATCCGAACGAAATGGAAGAAGAACGACGGCTATTCTACGTAGCCGTCACCCGTGCGAAACGTTTTTGCTACCTGACTTATGCGAAAAGTCGCTACCGGTATGGCAACGTGGAATTCTGTTCCCCCAGCCCCTTCCTGAACGAAATCGACAGGCAATATTTGGAATTTGAGACGCCGCGCAGTCCCGGCGCACAGACCTATACGCGGCCTTCGCGCTCCCTGTTCACGTCCGCCCCGGCCGTTAAGTCCCCGAACCTGAAACCGGTAACCCAATCGCCCGAGCCCCTGTCTCCCCACGCCGCCACGTCGGCAAAGGCCGCACAGGGCGTTGCGCTGAAAGCCGGGCAAATGATTGAGCACGACCGCTTCGGCATCGGGACCATCCAGGAAGTAGAAGGGACGGGACAGAACCAGAAAATCCGCGTACAGTTCAAGAACGCCGGGGAAAAGAACCTGCTGGTCAAATTCGCAAAATTCAAGTTGCTGTAACCCCGACAGGCATCCCCGCCACATCTTCTTCTGCCGACGCCGGCAGAAGAATCGTCCTCGGCCTTTTACCTCAAAGAACCAACTGCCGGAGTGTAAAATCGCCCATCAGCCGACTTCTGTCGACATTCCCCTTTACGCCGGGAATACGTCCCTTAGAGGTGTACTGCCAAATAATGAATTGCTTGCCGTCCTCCAATACGGGCTGGTCGCTCTTGTACTTGGCAATCATCCAATGATAATCTGTAAAGAGGTCCTTCAAATGGCGGTTGTAAAAATTCTGATAGGAATAGAGCAAGGGCTTCTTGCCATAGTGCTTCTCGACCGCTTGGACGAAATCCTTCAAATCCTTGATGAACTTACTCTCGGAGACATGGCCGCGATGCTCTATATCAATGATGGGAACGAGGTCCTGCGTATCGGCGTTGACATTAGTGGTCAGATTTTTCAACTGCTCACGCCAGTCGATGTTGGGCCGGTAAAAATGATAGCACCCTACGCTCAGCCCGACCCGGCGTGCTTCCTGCAAATTTCGCTTATACGTATCGTCAACGAGCGAAGCGCCCTCCGTCGCTTTCAGATAGGCGTAGGAAATCTGGGAACTGCCGGCCACCGCATCCCAATCTATCGTCCCCTGATAATGCGAGACGTCAATGCCCTCGCGATATTTCGTATTCACCTGCTTATGGGAGGATTCCTGCCCGGACAACGACTCCACGCGAGCCACATACTTTTCCTGTACGGCGGGCATCACCATCTTGTCCGGCTCAATAACGAGCGCCGGACCGCCCGTAGCGTGCCGGCCGCGGGCATTCTTTTTACGGGCATTCCCGTCTAAGGGTAGAAACAGGACAAGACATAAGGCAAGCAGGACAGAAGTCCACGTTAAACGGTTCATAAGCGGATGGGAAGAATTTGTTACAAAAATACGGCTTACGTTTCAGATGTTCAGGCTTCTAACTATTAAATAAAGTAAATACGAACGAGAACTTCGCACTGCGCCTCCGTTCGCACGTCCCCGACTTCGATTTCAAAAAGCGGGAAGTATCCGCGCAGCTGCAGGCCAAAACGAAAAGTGCCCTTTTCCTGTTGGAGAAAAGAGCACCTTACTTTCAGCGGAAAGTGAGGGATTCAAACCCCCGGTACGGACAAAGCCGTACAGCGGATTTCGAGTCCGCCCCGATCGATCACTCCGGCAACTTTCCTTTTTGCTTATCGGCTGCAAAAGTACGCAATTATTCCGACACAGCAAATTTATTCGCCTATTTTTTCTGATAGCGTTTGTTCAGACCGGCTACCACCTCGCTGGTGATGTCCATGGACGGGTCGGCATAGAGCATAACGGCCTTGTTAAAAATCATTGTATATTTCTTCGAGCGATTATACTCCTTCAAAAAGGAATCCAGGCTGTCCTGAAGCGCAATAGCGAAATTCTCCTGCTCCTGGGCCAACTGCTGCTCCATATTCGTGCGGTATTGCGCGTAAGCATTCTGCTGTCGCGTGAACTTATCGACCTCAGCCTTATACTGGGCCTCGGTCGTAATCTGCCCCTGCTGCATTTTCCGCTGAATCGTCTCCTGCATTTGCTGCAAGGCTTTCTCCTTCTGCTGTACGGAGGTCTGGTAAGCATTCAGTTTCTGCTCCAGGCTGGCCTTACCGTCCAGGTAATACTGATAATGAGCTTGAAGAGTATCCATGTCTACATAAGCCACAGTGCCTGTCGGAGCGGAAGCAGCAGGTTTTGCAGGAACCTCTTTCTTTTCATTACTGCCGCAGCCGGCCAAGCCCACTGCTAACGCGGCAAAAAGCACACTCTTAATTTTCATAACTTCTATTGTTGTGTTGTTTTGAATTTTTCTCACTCACTCTGTTCGGATTCTCACGGCGCAGGACAGCGTCTTGGGCCTGTACGCAATGAATTCCCTTGCGGTTAAGCGCTTTGTTTCCATCTACGTGCGTGTGAACAAAGTCTTTGCCCGCAAACAGTCTGACGCACAAAAGCGCCACGCCTATTGCAATTATTAACAATGAAAATAAGAAAGCCTCTAACATTTCTTCTTACCTTTGGCTCCGCGAAGGTAGTGTATAATTTGCGAATACGCCCCTTGCGCGCAGACTTATGTTTGATTTTTAACGATTAATTGCACTTACTGAAAGCCATGATGAATGAAAAAAGTCCTCTACTGCAACCCGGCATAGTCTTTGATTGCTTCGCTGAAGTCAATAAAATACCGCGGCCATCCAAGCACGAAGAAAAGATGATTGCTTTCCTTCAGAATTTTGGAAAAGAACTCGGACTGGAGACCCAAGTCGACGAGACGGGCAACGTTATTATCCGCAAACCGGCCACCCCGGGATATGAAAACTGCAAGACGGTTATCCTCCAGAGCCATATGGACATGGTCTGCGAACCCAGTGACGGGTCGTTCGACTTTGAGCATGAGCCCATCCGCACCGTAATTGACGGAGAATGGATGAAGGCTCAGGGCACCACGCTCGGCGCCGACGACGGCATTGGCATAGCGATGGAGATGGCGGTCCTGAAGAGCAACGACATTGAGCACGGCCCCATCGAATGCGTGTTTACCCGCGACGAAGAGACCGGACTGACCGGAGCTGCCGGCATGCAGGCCGGCTTCATGAACGGTGACATGCTGATTAATCTCGATTCCGAAGACGAGGGACAGATATTCGTCAGCTGCGCCGGCGGAGCCCGCACCACTGCGACCTTCGACTTTGAAGAAAGCGCCATACCTGCCGACTACTTCAGCTTCCGTGTTGAGGTCAAGGGGCTAACCGGCGGTCACTCAGGTGACGACATCAACAAGAAGCGGGCCAACGCCAACAAGCTGCTGGTCCGGTTTCTCTGCGACGAGATGGAAAAGACCGACCTCCGCTTAGTAGACATCCAAAGCGGCGGTCTTCACAACGCCATCCCTCGGGAAGGTTACGCCGTCTGCGCCGTACCGGCCGCCTTCAAGGAACAAATCCGCGTGGACCTCAACCTGTTCATCGCGGCAGTGGAAGAGGAATATTCCGTCACGGAACCGAACGTCCGGCTGACGTTGGAGTCCGAACCGGCACAGCCCAAGGGCATCGTTCCCGAAACCGCGCGCCGCATCCTGCTCTGCCTGCGCGCCGTGCACAACGGCGTATTCGCCATGAGCCAGGATCTCGACTGGCTCGTCGAGACCTCGTCCAACCTGGCCAGTATCCGCCGCTCGGGCCAACAAATCGTTGTCACGACCAGCCAGCGCAGCAGCATGCAAAGCGCGCGAGAGAACATGAGCGCAACGGTCCGGGCCGCCTTCGAGCTCGGCGGCGGGAAAGCGGTGACCAACGAGGGCTACCCCGGCTGGAAAATGAATCCCGACAGCGCGTTGCTGAGAATCGCCAAAGAAAGCTACATGCGCCTGTTCCACAAAGAGCCGCGCATCCTGGCCATCCACGCCGGGTTGGAATGCGGTCTCTTCAGCGAAAAATATCCCCACCTCGACATGATCAGCGTCGGGCCGACCCTTCGCGGCGTTCACTCCCCCGACGAGCGCCTCTACTTGCCCAGCGTCAAAATGGTGTGGGACCATCTGCTCGACATATTGAAGCACACTCCCCGCGATTGATTCCACAAAAGACAATGCCTCACAACACGATGTTCCATAAGCTGCCCCGCCTCGTGTGGGGTAGCTTCTTCTTCATGGGCTTATTGGCCGGCTGTATGGACGACGAGTCGTACACCACGTCGCCCTCCGCGCGGCTCGGCTTCTCGGCCGACACGGTACACCTCGATACCGTCATCAGCGGCCAACCCACCAACACTTACACCTTCGAGGTCTACAATCGCAACGACAAGGCCATCCGCATCGCCCAGGTTTACCTGGAGCGCGGCGCAGCGTCCGACTTCCGCGTCAACGTAGACGGAACATTTCTCGAAAACGGCAGCGCGACCGACTTCGAGATTGCCGCCAACGACAGCCTCCGCGTGTTCCTCTTTGCCCAGGTGGCCGACGAGGACACCGACGAAACCGTCCTCTCGACGGACAATCTCGTCTTCGTCACCGAGGGAGGCATGGCCCAAAAAGTCAATCTCGAGGCATACGGCCAGTCCGTCATCCCGCTGCGCGCCTTAACGCTGGCGGCCGACACGCTCCTCGACGCCCAACGTCCCTATCAGATTTTCGACAGTCTGGTCGTCGCCCCCGACGCCCGGCTCTCTCTCGCCGCCGGCGTGCGCCTCTACTTCCACCCCGACGCGCGGCTCATTGTCCACGGCACCCTGCTGGCCGAGGGCACGGCCACTCGGCCCGTCCAATTCCGGGGCGACCGTCTGGGCAACATGTTTTCCCAACAGCCCTACGACCGCATTCCCGGCCAATGGGGCGGCATCGTCCTGACGTCTGAGAGCTACGGCAACCGCCTAAACTATTGCGACATCCACAGTGGGACGTTCGGCATCCGCTGCGACTCCTCCGACGTGGAGACAGAGAAACTGCGTCTGGAAAACAGCATCGTACACAACATGAGCCAGGACGTGCTCACGCTCCGTGCGTCCAACGTTTTTGTCGGTAACTCGCAACTGACCAACGCCGGCGGCAACTGCATCACGCTACGGGGCGGCAACAGCACGTTCGTTCACTGCACCATCGGCAACTTCTACGCCTTCACCGGCGAGCGTGGCGTGGCGCTCGACTTCAGCAATGCCGACGGCAGCGCCCGTCTGCCGATTCACCGCGCCGACTTCCTCAATTGCCTCATTACGGGCTACTCCTCCGACGAATTGCTCGGCACGCGCTCCGAGCGTTATCCGAACGACGCCTTCAACTATCGCTTCCGCAACTGCCTGCTCAACACGCCCGCATTCGAGGACGAGGGCGTCGAGCAATGCCTGTGGGACAACGACGACAACGCCGTGGCGCGCGAGGGCAACTTCTGGCCGGCGTTCGACCTCGACCAGCTGATTTTCACCTTTGCCCTCGACAGCGCCTCCGTAGCCATCGACGCAGCCGACCCGGACATCACGCGCACCTACTACCCCACCGACCGCGACGGTCGCGACCGCTTCGCGGACGGCCACCCGGACATCGGCTGCTACGAGTTCGACCACAACGCCGAAAGCGAGGAGCAGACGCGGCGCTAAGCCCCGTCCCCACACCTATATATAATATAGACTTTCCCATACGATATGCCAGAAAACGCACCCAATACCTCCACGCGGCGCCGCAAGCCGGCAGCCGCGGCCCCCGCCACGGACAATTTCGGCCACCTCCAGCCGCAGGAACCGGAGTTGGAAAAGGTGGTCCTCGGCGCGCTGATGATAGAAAAAGACGCCTATGCCATTGTCTGCGAGATTCTCAGTCCGGAGAGTTTCTACGAGCGCCGCCACCAGCTCATCTACGCCGCCATCCGCCAGTTGAACATCGAACAGAAACCCGTCGACATCCTCACGGTCACGGAGAAGCTCAAATCGACCGGCGATCTCGAAGAAGTGGGCGGCCCCTTCTACATCACGCAACTCAGCGGCATGGTCGTCTCCTCGGCCCACATCGAATACCATGCCCGCATCATCGCGCAGAAATACATGGCGCGCCAGCTCATCACGTACACCAGCGAAATCCAGACCAAGGCCTTCGACGCGACACAAGACGTGGACGAACTCATGGAAGAGGCTGAGAACAGGCTCTTTGAGCTCTCACAGCGGAACATGAAGAAAGACTACACGCAGATAGACCCCGTCATCAACGAAGCCTACAACATGCTCCAGAAGGCGGCGGCCCGCAGCGACGGACTGAGTGGTATTCCGAGCGGATTCCACGACCTGGACAAAATCACCAGCGGCTGGCAGAAGTCCGACCTGATTATCCTCGCTGCCCGTCCGGCCATGGGAAAGACGGCCTTTGCCCTGAACATGGCCAAACACATCGCCGTAGACCAGCAAATCCCCGTCGCCTTCTTCTCCTTGGAAATGTCGAATGTGCAGCTGGTCAACCGTCTTATCATCAACGTCTGCGAGATAACGGGTGAGAAAATCCGCAGCGGCCAACTGGCCCCCTACGAATGGGGACAGCTGGACCACCGCATCAAGGAGCTCTACGGCGCACCGCTTTACATAGACGACACCTCGCAACTGTCCGTCTTTGAACTCCGAACGAAAGCCCGCCGCCTGGTCAAGGAACACAAGGTGGGACTCATCATGATCGACTACCTGCAACTCATGAACGCCTCGGGCATGAAGTTCGGTAGCCGCCAGGAAGAGGTCTCCACCATCAGCCGCTCGCTCAAGGGGCTGGCAAAGGAGTTGGACATCCCCATCATTGCCCTCTCACAGCTCAACCGTGGTTTGGAAAGCCGCGAGGGCAACGAAGGGAAGCGCCCGCAACTCTCCGACCTGCGCGAGTCCGGCGCCATCGAGCAAGACGCCGACATGGTGCTCTTCATCCACCGGCCCGAGTATTACCACATCTACACCGACCCGCGCACAGGCCGCGACCTGCACGGCAAGGCCGAAATCATCATCGCCAAGCACCGTAACGGTTCCGTGGGCGACGTACTCCTCACGTTCAAGGGGCAGTATGCCCGTTTCCAGAACCTGGACGACGACCTCGTGGTCCCTATGCCCGGCGAGAACGTCGAATCCATCGGCGGCAGCATCTCGGCGGCCGACTTCCCGCCCCCCGAGGGCATCAGCGCCGGGCCAGCCCCCGCGCCGGACGGACCGGACGAAAACATCCCCTTCGCACCGCCCAGCGACGGTGTCCCCTTCTGACGGGGAAACGGGAACGGGGAGTGGCGAATCAGAAATTCTGGTCATATTTCCCCCGATAAGGGTATGCGGTCTTCGGCCGCATACCCTTATTTTTGCACCCGGACCGGCAGACGGGCAGCGTCGCGATGTTCCGTCGCGGCCGCAGGCAGCCGTCCCGGAAACGCAGGGACCGGCCGTGGTCCCCGGCCGCCGGTCCTTCACCCTAATCCAATGAAAGAAATGACAGATATCGTAAAAAGAATGCTCGCCGGAGAACTCATCAAGGAGAACGACCCGGGCTACGCAGAACTGGAAGAACAATTCAACGAAGGCATGCGCCTGGTAGGCGAACTCAACAACGGCCCGCACACGCAGGACGAAATCCGCGCCATCCTGGCCCGACTCACCGGGAAACCCATTGCGCCCACCGTCCGCATGTTTCTCCCTTTCTACACCGTATGGGGCAAGGGCACCACGTTCGGGCCGGGCGTATTCGTCAACTCGAACTGCACCTTCCTGGACCGCGGCGGCATCACGCTTGAGGACGACGTGTTCGTCGGCCCGGGCGTGCAGCTCGTCACCGAGGGCCACCCCGAAGCCCCCGCCCTGCGCCGCAACGTCTATGCCCGCCCCATCACCCTACGCCGCCGGGCCTGGATTGGCGCCGGCGCCATCATCCTGCCGGGCGTAACGGTCGGCGAGAACGCCATAGTCGGGGCAGGCGCCGTCGTAACGCACGACGTTGAGGCCAACACCATCGTCGTCGGCAATCCGGCCCGTCTGCTCCGCCCCATCCGCCAGTAAAAGTCCGCCGCACGCCCCGGCCGACGCGGACACTGCGGCGAACCACACGCCTTAGCCCCGTTCCGACGGGCCTTAGCCCGGTTTTTACGGGGCTAAGGCCCGTCGTCCGTTCCACCATCCGCCGGCACAGCGGCCCGCACGCCGCGGCGCGCCGTCCGGGGGAAGCTGGGACGCCGCCAAGGAAATGCGGAGCGCCGGGCGGGCTGGCACACATTTTGCAAGGAGTTGGGTAAACTTTTACTTACACAAATGGCACAAAAAGGTAATATCGGTATCACGACCGAGAACATATTTCCGGTCATCAAGAAGTTCTTATACAGCGACCACGAGATTTTTCTACGCGAACTGGTCTCCAACGCCGTCGATGCTACGCAGAAGTTGAAGACCCTGGCCTCGAAGGGCGAATTCAAGGGTGAGTTGGGCGACCTGACCATCCACGTCAGCGTGGACAAGGAAGCCGGCACCCTGACCATCAGCGACCGCGGCCTGGGTATGACGGAAGAGGAAATCGACAAGTACATCAACCAAATCGCCTTCTCGGGGGCCAACGACTTCCTCGAGAAATACAAAGACGACGCGAACGCCATCATCGGCCACTTCGGCCTGGGCTTCTACTCCGCTTTCATGGTGGCCAAGCAAGTGGACATCGTCACGCGCAGTTACCACGACGGCGCACAAGCCGTAAAGTGGACGTGCGACGGCTCTCCGGCCTTTGAAATCTCAGGGACCGAACGGGACGACCGCGGCACGGACGTGGTCCTGCACATTGACGACGACTGCAAGGAATTCCTCGAGAAGAACCGCATCCAGGGCCTGCTGACCAAATACTGCCGCTTCCTGCCCATCCCCGTAGCCTTCGGGAAAAAGACGGAGTGGAAAGACGGCAAGCAAGTGGACACGGAGGAAGACAACATCATCAACGACACGACGCCCTTGTGGACCAAAACGCCGTCCACGCTGAAGGACGAGGACTACAAGAAGTTCTACCGCGACCTCTACCCCATGGGCGACGAACCGCTTTTCTGGATTCATCTGAACGTAGACTACCCGTTCCACCTGACCGGCATCCTTTATTTCCCGAAAATCAAGAGTAACATCGAGATACACCGCAACAAGATTCAACTCTACTGCAATCAGGTCTACGTTACGGACGAGGTGGAGAACATCGTTCCGGAATTTCTGACGCTGCTTCACGGCGTCATCGACTCGCCGGACATTCCGCTCAACGTCAGCCGCAGCTACCTGCAGAGCGATGCGAACGTGAAGAAAATCTCGACGTACATCACGAAGAAAGTATGCGACCGTCTGCAATCCATCTTCAAGAACGACCGCAAGGAGTTCGAGCAGAAGTGGGACGACCTGAAGCTCTTCATCCACTACGGCATGCTTTCCGAACCGGACTTCTACGACAAAGGCTGCAAATTCGCCTTGCTGAAGGACGTAGACGGCAAGTATTACACCTACGACGAGTACAAGACGCTCATTAAGGACAATCAGACCGACAAGGACGGCCAGCTGGTCTACCTCTATGCCAACGACAAAGAGGCCCAGTACAGCTACATCGAAACCGCCAAGGCGAAGGGCTACAGCGTACTGCTGATGGACGGCCAGCTGGACAGCCCGCTCGTAGGTCTGCTGGAGCAGAAGTTTGAAAAGAGCCGCTTCAGCCGCGTGGACGGCGACGTCATCGACCGCCTCATCCCGAAGGCCAACGACAACGCCACGAAGCTGGACGCCGGGGAGAGCTCGAAGCTGGCCGGCGTCTTCACGGCCGAGCTGCCGAAGATGGACAAGGTGGAATTTCACGTCGAAACGGAAAACATGGGCGAAAACGCGCAACCGGTACTCATCACGCAGAGCGAATACATGCGCCGCATGAAGGAAATGAGCCGCTTGCAGGCGGGCATGTCCTTCTACGGAGAGATGCCGGACATGTACAACATTGTCCTCAATGCCGACCACCGCTTGATAAAAGAGGTGCTGGCCGACGTGGACAAGACGGTCGACAGCCAGTTGCAGCCCATCGAAGCCGAACTGAAAGGCCTGCACGCCCGCCACGCCACGCTCGAGGAACAGCAACGCGGTAAAAAAGCGGAGGAAATCACGCAAGAGGACCGCGACGAGTTGAAGAAATGCCACGACGCCATCTCAGAACAGGAGGAGAAGAAGAAACAGGTGCTGGCCGACTACGCCAAGACCAACAGCGTGGTGCCGCAGCTCATCGACCTGGCGCTCCTGCAAAACGGATTGCTCAAAGGCGAAGCGCTCAACCGCTTCATCAAACGCAGCGTAGACCTGATTCAATAAATCGCGTCGGCTGAAGACCATATACACGGGGTTGTGGGACAACCGAAAGGCTTCCCATAACCCTTTTTATTATTTCAGACCATGATTCACAAGATATTTGCTTTACTGCTGGCTTCGCTCGCCCTGCTGCAGACCGAAGCACACCCCGCCGCTGGGCCGGCGCCCCGGTCGCTCGGCGGCGACGTCGTTTATACCGCACGCGACTCCGCCACCGTCGTCCGCGTGCTCCGGGAACAGGTGCGGGGCAACGACGTGCTTTTCTACGCGCGCCAGTTCCTGGGCCGCCCCTACGTGGGGGCCACGCTGGAAGGCCATGACCCGGAACGGCTCGTCGTCAACCTGCGCGGCCTGGACTGCACGACGTTTGTAGAAACCGTCTATGCGCTCACGCTGACAAAAAGGCAGGGGAGCGACAAATTTTCAGATTTCTGTCAGAACCTGGAACGTCTGCGCTACCGCAACGGGCGGAGAAACGGCTACCTGTCGCGCCTGCATTACTTCACGTGGTGGATGCACGACAACCTGGCGCGGGGCACAATTGTCCCGGTGACGGACAAGGCGCACTGCACGGCACCGATACGGGTGAACAATTTCTACATGAGCCGCTACCCGGAAAAGTACGAGATGCTGCGCCGGCATCCGGAATGGGTGGACAGCATCGCCGCGATGGAGAAGGCGATGAACGGGCCCGACGGCTACTACCTGCCGGAACAGGCGACGGGGCTGAGCCGCCGGGAACTCGGCTTCGTGCGCGACGGCGACCTGATAGCCATCGTCACGACGCGCGCCGGGTTGGACTACTCGCACCTGGGCCTTGCCTGCTGGGGCAAGGACGGGAAACTGCACATGATGCACGCCTCGTCCCTGTATAAAAAGGTAGTGATGGACCCGACCGACCTGTACACTTATCTGAAGCGGCAAAAATCGGCGGTCGGCATCCGCCTGTTCCGCCTGAAGCCCTGACGGGGCCACCGCACAGACCTAAAAAATCCGCCCGGAAGCATGGAGACTTCCGGGCGGACGCATTTATCAAAGTAATTCAGATGAGATACTGAGAAGAAATGCTCTCGTTCGCCATGACGCGGCGGATGGTTTCTGCCAACATGCCGGCTACGGAGATTTCCTTCACCTTGCTGCAATGTCCGCGGTAAGGTATGCTGTCGGTGAAGACCATTTCCTGAAGGGCGGAAGCATCTACGCGCTTGTCGGCCGGACCGGACATGATGCAGTGGCTGGCAATGGCGCGGACGCTGTTAGCCCCGTTCTCCATCATGAGGTCGGCGGCCTTGGTGATGGTGCCTGCGGTGTCGACGATGTCGTCTACCAGGACCACATCCATCCCCTTCACGTCGCCGATAATCTGCATGCCCTCCACTTCGTTGGCCTTCTTGCGGCTCTTGTTGCAAAGCACCATCGGGCAATCCAGATATTTCGCATACGAAGCGGCACGCTTCGAGCCGCCGACGTCGGGCGTACCGATGCAAAGATTGGGAAGGTTCAGGCTCTGAATATAGGGCAACATCACGGTGGAAGCATACAAGTGATCCACCGGAACGTCGAAGAATCCCTGTTCCTGGTCGGCGTGCAGGTCCATCGTCATGAGGCGGTCAATGCCGGCTACGCTCAGCAAATCGGCCACCAGCTTGGCACCAATGGAAACACGCGGCTTGCTCTTACGGTCCTGGCGGGCCCACCCGAAATAGGGAATCACGGCGCAGATGTTACGGGCCGAAGCGCGTTTGGCGGCATCAATCATCAGGAGCAGTTCCATCAGATTGTCGGAAGTGGGGAATGTAGACTGTACCAGAAAGACGTCGCGTCCACGGATAGACTCCTCGTAGCTCACTTCAAACTCCCCGTCGGCGAAACGGGTCACCACCAAATTTCCCAGCGGACAGTTCAGCTCTGCGCAAATCTTTTCTGCCAGATAACGTGTGCTGGTTCCCGCGAAAACCATAAAAGAATTGTTGTTCATCATGTGAGAGTTATTAGGATGAATGATATTAACTGATAGCTTTCTTGAGTTTTCTGAAATAAGTCAGCAAATCCTTGAAATCCTGCGTCTGGTAAATATTGAAACGGCTCCACAGGGCGCCGAGCACGACACAGCCGCCAAAGCCCCAGTCCTTCAACTGACTGATGTTTTCCGCATTCACGCCCCCCAAAGCCATCACCTTGCGGTCTATGACCCGCTGGCGGGCCAGTTGCCGCAACTGCTCGGGAGAGAACTGGGACGTGGTCCCCGCCTTGGAAATGCTGTCAAAAATCGGGGAAAGGAAAACGTAGTCGCAGTTTTTCTTTCCGGCCTCAACCTCCTCGACGGTATGGCAAGAACAGCTCTTGTGCCCCTTGTAACCCTCTGGAGGAACCGGATTACGGCTATTCAGGTGAATCCCTTTCAAATTATACTCATTCTTCAAATAAAAATGGTCGTGCACTACGATTTGCTTTCTGTAATTCTCCGGAAGGAGGGAGAGAAGCCGCTCCGAGTAAACGGGCTCAGTATTGGGCTTCCTCAAATGCAAAGTCTCGAGACCCTCGTCAAACAATGCCGTAAGTATTTGATGCTCTTCGACAAAGAAGTAAGGCGTGGTCATGATGATCAGTTTCATGCGAATGGTTCGTGCTTTAATGAAGCAAAGTTACACAAATTTAACTGATATCGTATAGTGCTTCCCCTTTTTTCTTATATAAGCCCCTGCTGCGCCGCATGATACTCGGCATAATACCCGGTCTTATACAATTGGAAACAAAACAGCGAGGGATGATGCCCCAACAGGTTGCGACGCAACGACTTACGCAAATGACGGAAGCCCCATACCACCAGGCGTACCAGGTGGCAACGGTCCACGAACTTGTAGACGCGGGAGGCACCGGCCGTCGACTGCATCGGCTCGCCCAAACGGCTCAGGACCCGCAGGGACTTTTCCGTTTTCTCCAGGAACAGGGCATTTTGATCTATACCCATGTGGTACAGCGCGTTGTCCGTATGGAGTACGCTTTTCCCGTGTTGTTTCAACATGAGCCCCATGAGTGTGTCCTCGTAGCCGTATTCCGTACAACGCGAATCGAAACGGATTTGATTGAAGACATCGCTGCGGAACATCACGTTGAACGTGGTGAAACAGGAATACGGGACCCGGTTCCGATAGGCGGCGGGACGCTGACGCTCCGCCGCTTTTTCGTAACGGTAACGCAACTCGCACCCCTCGGGAGCCGGACCGGGGGGATTTTTCAAGGCACCACAGATGACGTCCGCCTTGTTCCGGTCCTCCCAGTAAGTCCGCAGGAAATCGGGAGCCACGACCTTGGCATCGCTGTCTATCATCAAAAGCCACCCGCCCCTTGCCTGCTCGGCAAATATATTCAGCAGATAGGCTTTCCCTATATTATGCTCGAAACGCCGATAATACGCGCCAACCGTCTGACAGGCCTTGCGGTTGGCCGCCTCGGCAACGCGGTCCGTAGAAGCATCGTCGCCCACCAGCATTTCGCAGGCAAAGCCGTCTATCTCCTTTCTCAACTGTTGAGCCTGACGCCCCAACTCTATAATCAGAGCCGAAGCATCATAGTTGTATATCGAAATCAGGACAGACAGCATTTGAATTTTGTTAAAAAGCGGTTACAAAAATACGCAAAATAGAGAAGCTAAACCGCCTTTTCGCAAAATTCTTATGCAAATTGTCTTGTTTTTATTAGATTATAGCGTGATAGACAGACGAATTATGAAAAAAAAGCGTACCTTTGCACGTGGAAAAAGTTGAATAACGAATCACATTCTAAAACTTTAATCCACATACGACTTATGTTACAAGAAAAAGCAGGCGAAATCGCCGGAAAAATCTGGCAGGCATTGAACGAGAATGGTGAAATGGCCTCGAAAGATTTGAAGAAGGTTACGAAAGTAAAAAGTGAAAAAGAACTTTTCCTGGGTTTGGGCTGGCTGCTCCGCGAGGACAAGCTGAAAACAGCTGAAACGGAAAAGGACATCCTCGTTTCTTTGAAGTAAAATTCCCATATAGCGGATTTACCCCAAGAATCGATGTAAGCTGGAGCGTGACGAGGAGCCAATCGGGCCCCCGCGTTGCGCTTTTTCCGTCTCTTCACCTCTTCTTTTCCGATTCTGGCCTCCCCCCTGACGACACACGCCCAAGTTCCCGGCCCCTTTTCCCTGAAGCGACTGCCCCCAACGGCGGACACCCCCGTATAAAGACGGACCTACTCCAATTATTTATCGCAAAAAGGAGAATACCGGGCATTACCATGAACGCAGGGGCTCTTGGTCATACGTCAACTTTTTCGTATTTTTGCACGGGTTTTGAAATGGCAGCATCTCGCCACAAAACTTTAACCAATACACGTGACTTTATAGTACGTAACTAAATACATACATCATACCACAACAGAAACATGATTACGGTCTCCAACCTTGCCATCCAATTTGGGAAGCGCATCCTTTACCAGGATGTCAACATGAAATTTACGAACGGAAATATTTACGGTATCATCGGAGCAAACGGTGCGGGCAAATCCACGCTGCTGCGCGCCATCTCCGGAGAACTGGAACCCAACAAGGGAACCGTAGAACTGGGCCCCGGCGAACGTCTCTCCGTCCTGAGCCAGGACCACTTCAAATTTGACGAACACACCGTATTGGACACGGTCCTGATGGGACACCAGGTGCTCTGGAACATCATGCAGGAACGCGACCGCCTCTATTCCAAAGAAGACTTCACCGACGAAGATGGCATCAAAGTGGCCGAGCTGGAAGACAAATTTGCCAACATGGGGGGCTACACGGCCGAAAACGATGCCGCAACACTGCTGAGCGGTCTGGGCATTAAGGAAGCCCTCCACCACAAACTGATGAAGGATCTGTCGGGTAAACAAAAGGTGCGCGTCATGCTGGCCCAGGCACTTTTCGGTGAACCGGACAACCTGCTTCTGGACGAGCCGACCAACGACCTGGACTTGGAAACCGTTGAATGGCTGGAGGATTATCTGGGCAACTTTGAACACACGGTGCTCGTGGTCAGCCACGACCGCCACTTCCTGGACCAGGTTTGCACGCACACCGTCGACATCGACTTCGGCAAGGTAACGCTGTTCTCGGGCAACTACTCGTTCTGGTACCAGTCTTCGCAATTGGCACTGCGCCAGGCCCAGAACCAGAAGCAGAAGGCCGAGGAGAAGAAAAAGGAATTGGAAGAGTTCATCCGCCGCTTCTCCGCGAACGTGGCCAAGAGCCGCCAGACAACGAGCCGCAAGAAGATGCTGGAGAAACTGAATGTAGAAGAAATCCGGCCTTCCACCCGCAAATATCCCGGCATCATCTTCACCATGGACCGCGAACCCGGCAACCAGATTCTGGAAGTCAAGGACCTGAAAGCTACGGCCGACGACGGGACCGTACTCTTCGACAAGCTCAATTTCACCGTAGAAAAAGGGGATAAAATCGTATTCATCAGCCATGACCCGCGCGCCATGACGGCCCTTTTTGAAATCATCAACGGAAACGTGCAGCCCGCGACGGGAGAATTCAAATGGGGTGTCACCATCACGACGGCCTACCTTCCCCTGGACAATACGAAATACTTCGACTGCGACTTAAACATGCTCGACTGGCTGAGCCAATTCGGAGAGGGGAACGAAGTGTACTTCAAGGCATTCCTGGGACGTATGCTTTTCCGCGACGAGGACATCCTTAAGAAAGTGAACGTCCTGTCGGGTGGAGAAAAAATGCGTTGTATGATAGCGCGTATGCAGTTACGCAATGCCAACTGCCTCATACTGGACACGCCGACGAACCACCTCGACATGGAAAGTATCCAGGCATTTAACAACAACTTGAAACTTTTCAAAGGAAATATCCTGTTTGCCAGCCACGACCACGAGTTCATCAACACCGTCGCCAACCGGGTCATTGAACTGACGCCCAATGGTTCCATCGACAAACTGATGAATTACGAGGACTACATCCACGACGAGCGAATCAAGGAACTACGCCAACAACTCTACGGCACGGAACAGTCCTGCTGACATTCTGGCATATTTTTTGCTACATTTAAGGCAAAAACTAAAACATTTAGAATCATGACATCTGAGCCTAAGAACAACAATAAAGAGACTACGGCTGAAAATTCGGCTCAAGAAACTGTGCAGGAGACTGAACAGAAGAATCCGGAGACGCCTACGGAAGAAGCTGCCAACACAGCAACGGAAGAGGAAACGACAGAGGGCGAAAACAAAGCCGGACAGGAAGTTGACGAAAATGCCAAAATGGCAGAAGAACTTCAGGCGGCGCAACAGCAGATTGCCCAATTGAAAGACCAGCTGCTCCGTCAAATGGCCGAATTCGACAATTTCCGCAAGCGCACACTGAAGGAGAAATCGGAACTCATCCTGAACGGCGGCCGAAATGTGCTGGAGAGCCTGCTGCCCGTCCTAGACGATTTGGAACGAGCCCAGGCCAACATTGAAAAGAGTGACGAGATCGAAACGCTTAAAGAAGGCGTACACCTCATCCTCAACAAGTTGACAAAAGTTCTTTCCAGCCACGGCCTCAAAAAAATAGAAACCGACGGAGCAGCCTTCGACACGGACTTCCACGAGGCTGTCGCGTTGGTACCAGCTCAGGACGAAAGCCAGAAGAACCATATCATAGATTGCGTTCAACCGGGCTACATGCTCAACGAGAAAGTCCTTCGACATGCCAAGGTAGTCGTCGGGCAATAAGGCAACCGCTCCAGGAAAAGAGCGTATAAGCTGTTTTATTATTCGCACATTTTCTATTGATTCAAGACAACTATGGCGGAAGAAAAAGATTATTATAAAATACTCGGCGTGGATAAATCGGCGTCGGCCGATGAGATTAAGCGCGCCTACAAGAAGGTTGCCATCAAATACCACCCTGACCGTAACCCGGGCGACAAAGCGGCTGAAGAGAAATTCAAGGAAGCGGCCGAGGCCTATGATGTGCTCCGCGACCCGGAGAAGCGCGCACGCTATGACCAGTTCGGTGCGGCGGGCGTCAACGGCGCCGGAGGTTTCGGCGGCGGTACCCAGGGCATGGACATTAACGACATCTTCTCCCACTTCAGCGACATTTTCGGCGATATGGGCTTCGGCGGATTCGGCGGCTTCGGCGGAGGCGGTAGCCGCCGTCAGGCGCGGCCCCGCTACAAAGGCGGCGACCTTCGGATGAAAATCAAGCTTTCACTCCAGGAGATTGCCACCGGCGTGACCAAGAAATTCAAGGTCAAGAAGAACGTCACCTGTCCCCACTGCCACGGCTCCGGTTGCGAGGAAGGCTATAGCCCCGAGACGTGTGCCACCTGCCATGGCTCCGGCTACGTAGTCCGCAGTCAGCGGAGCTTCCTGGGAATGGTACAAAGCCAGGAACCGTGCCCCACTTGCGGCGGAGAAGGGACCGTCATTACGCACAAATGCAAATACTGCCACGGCGAAGGAATCGTCCAGGGTGAAGAAATCGTAGAAATCAAGATTCCGGCAGGCGTGGCCGAAGGAATGGTAGTCAACGTTCCCGGGAAAGGCCATGCCGCAAAACACAACGGCGTTCCGGGCGATATACAGGTGCTCATAGAGGAAGAGCCGCATCCCGACTTGATTCGCGACGAGAATGACCTGATATACAACCTGCTCCTGACAATTCCCCAGGCCGTTTTGGGCGATACCGTAGAAGTGCCGACCATAGACGGACGGGCCCGCATCAAAATCGCCCCGGGTACGCAACCGGGCACCGCCCTTCGCCTCCGCGGCAAAGGTCTGCCGGCGGTTAAGGGATATGGCTACGGCACAGGAGACATTGTCGTCAACATCAGCATCTACGTCCCCGAAAGCCTTTCCTCCAGTGAGAAGAAAGCCTTTGAAGAAATGAAAGCCAGTCACAACATGGCCCCCAACAGTTCTGCCAAGGACAAAATCTTCAAGAAATTCCGTTCTTACTTTAGCTGATGAATTATCAGGAAACGATACAATATTTATATAATAGTGCCCCGCTCTTTCAACAGATTGGCGGGGCTGCTTATAAAGAGGGGTTGGACAACACCCTAACCCTTGACGAACACTTCGGCCACCCGCATCGCAGTTTTGCTACGGTTCACGTCGCGGGAACCAACGGCAAGGGTTCCTGCTCCCACATGCTGGCCGCCATCCTGCAGGCCGCGGGTTATAAGGTCGGGCTCTACACGTCGCCCCACCTGGTAGACTTCCGCGAACGAATCCGAATCAACGGAGAAATGATACCGGAGGAAGAGGTGTGCCGTTTCGTGGAAACGGAGCGCGCATTTTTCGAGCCGCTCCATCCGTCCTTCTTTGAACTGACCACAGCCCTGGCTTTTCAATATTTTGCTTCGCAGAAAGTGGATATAGCCGTCATCGAAGTGGGCTTGGGCGGGCGCCTGGACTGTACCAACATCATCCGGCCGGAACTGGCTGTCATTACCAACATCAGCAAAGACCATACGCAGTTCCTGGGCAACACGCTGGCAGCCATCGCTTCCGAGAAAGCGGGAATCATCAAGCCCCACACGCCCGTAGTCGTCGGCGAAACTACCGTTGAGACGCGACCGGTATTTCAGACCAAGGCCGAGGAGATGCAGGCTCCGATTATTTTTGCGGAGGACGAGCCCGAAGTATTGCATTCGTCACTGACCGACCACCTCACCCGGAGTTTTCACACCCGCTCTTTTGGAACCCTGGAATGCGACTTGCAAGGAGACTACCAGGTAAAGAACATGAACACCGTACTCCACGCGGTGAAACTGCTGGCCGAGAAATGGCTCCCCCAGGGCGAGGCGTTATGGGACTTACTCCACGAGGCATTGCCACAGGTCATGCACCGCACCGGACTTGCCGGCCGCTGGCAATGCGTAGCCCAGCATCCGACCGTCGTATGCGACACGGGACATAACCTCGGGGGCTGGCAGTGGCTTGCCCGACAATTGGAAGAAACGCCGCACGCCCATTTACACATCGTATTCGGCATGTGCGAGGACAAGGATGTCGATGCCGTCCTGGCCCTCCTGCCCCGCGAAGCCAACTACTACTTCACCCAAGCCTCTGTGCGCAGGGCACTGGACGCTGACGCCTTGCGACAGCGTGCCGCCTCCGCCGGACTTCGCGGCCAGAGTTTTCCACACGTCGTAGACGCTTTCCACGCGGCAAAGGAACAAGCCGGGCGGGAAGATTTAATCTTTATCGGGGGGAGCAGTTTCGTCGTGGCAGACTTCTTCACCGCGCGACAGAAACTGCAAACGCGCCAAGCTGATTTCTGATTTTCTATTTTTCCATACCGAGATTCGTACCGGCCACACAATAAAGGAGGGCCATTCGCGTTAAAATAAAATAAGACTGACTGACAAAAGCACGCATGATAGAATACATAACTGGCAACATAGAGGACCTCACGCCGACAACCGTTACACTGGAAGCCTGTGGCGTGGGGTATGGGATGTTCATTTCCCTGAATACGTACTCGGCTATCCAAGGTAAAAAGTCCGCGAAACTCTATGTCTATGAGGCCATACGCGAGGACGCCCACCTCTTATACGGTTTTGCAGAAAAGGAAGAACGCAGCATGTTCCTCCAGTTAATCAGCGTGCCGGGAATTGGTGCCCAGATGGCGCGCGCAGTCCTGTCCTCCTTCACGCCTCACGAGCTGGTTCGTATCATTAGGGAAGAAAATTCTCGGCTACTGAAAGGCGTTAGGGGAATAGGGCCCAAAGTTGCGCAGCGTATCATCGTGGATTTGAAGGACAAAATCCACACCGATTTCCCTACCACCTTCAGCTCCGAAAGCGGGAAAGCAAGTCCGTCGGATGCCGCGACCTACTCCGGCATTGCCGACGAGGCCGTCGCAGCCCTGTCGATGCTGGGATTTGTGCCTGCCACGGCCCAGAAAGTCGTAATCGACATCATGCGCGAGCAGTCCGACCTGACCGTGGAACAGGTTATCAAAATTGCATTAAAGAGCCTCTGACCCCGTGTAACTGTCTGGCTCGGAAAATTAGCAGAGATTATCCCCCGTGGAAAAAACGCTGAAACTCTCCGCCCTTTGGCTGATCATCATATTGCTGGCCTCTACCCTACCGGCCCAGGGACGCGCGTCGTTTTCCGAAGCCGGGACAGCCAACGTTTCCGATTTTATAGGAAACGAGAATCTTGTGCGGCCACCACATCTTCACATCGCAGCCAGTGACTCCGACAGCATCGCGCCACGCTATAAGGTCAAGCCCACTACGTTACAAAGCGAAGAGGACATTGACGGGGGAAGCGCGGACCTGCGCGACCCTGAAAATCTCTCCAGCGGAGTGTATTACGACGAAAAGACGGGGACTTACCGAATGGGTACCAAGCTGGGAGAGAGTTTTCTGGAGGCGCCTTTCTACATGACGCCGGAGGAATACCAGGAATGGAGTACCCGCCGCTCCATGCAGGCTTACTATCGAAGCAAAAACAAGGAAGAATTTGAGAACAAGGGGAAAGAAAAGTTCGACTTCACGGACATGCACTTTGACCTGGGCCCCGCCAACAAGATTTTTGGCCCGGGCGGAGTGCGCATTAAGACACAGGGTTCCGTAGAACTCAAAATTGGCGCGAACACGCGGAACGTCGACAATCCGTCACTCGCCGAGCGAAACCGCAAAGTCTTCGGCTTCGATTTCGACGAGAATATCAACCTCAGCGTTAACGGTAGCGTCGGCGATAAAGTCAACCTGGATTTCAACTATAATTCCGAAGCGACCTTCGACTTCGATACGCAGAATCTGAAACTACGCTACGAAGGAAAGGAGGACGAAATCATCAAACTCATTGAGGCGGGCAACGTCTCGCTCCCGACCAACTCTTCGCTGATTCGAGGGGCGTCCTCTCTCTTCGGTGTCAGAGCGGACCTGCAATTTGGCAAGCTGAAACTGCAGACTGTGATTTCTCAAAAAAAGTCGAGTAGCCAGAGCGTCAGTTCCAATGGTGGCGTGCAGCTGACGGACTACGAATTTTCGGCCGATAATTATGACGAAAACCGCCACTTCTTTTTGGCCCAATACTTCCGCGACCACTACGACGAGAACATGGCCCAGCTGCCCAATATCTTATCCGGTATAACCATCAACCGTATCGAAATTTGGGTAACCAATAAGACCGGTGCCACAACGAATACGCGCAACATCGTGGCCTTCACCGATCTGGGAGAGCACGACAAAATCAGCAATCCGATGTGGACTGCCGGCGCCGACCTGCCGCCCAGCAACAACTCCAATACCTTATATGCGACCCTGACGGGACAGTTGAGCGGGGCCCGCGACATCACGCAGACGACGTCCATACTCGATGGGTATGGATTGACGGGAGGCGTGGATTACGAAAAACTGGAAACGGCGCGCCTGCTAAACTCCACGGAGTATATTCTTAACTCCTCGCTGGGTTACGTTTCTCTGAAATCAACGCTGCAGACAGACCAAGTCCTGGCCGTAGCCTTTGAATACACCTATCAGGGTACGCGCTATCAGGTCGGCGAGTTTTCTACGGACCTGAAGGACAATTCCAGCGCCCTGTTTGTCAAGGCGCTGAAGAATACGGCCAACACGCCGCAAATGGGTAACTGGGACCTGATGATGAAAAACGTTTATTCGTTAGGCGCCACCTCCATCCAGAAAGAGAACTTCCGGCTGGACATCAAATTCTTAAGCGACACGACGGGCGTCTACCTTTCCTATCTTCCGGAACCTACGCTGAAAGAGGAGAAAATCCTGTCGCTGGTCGGCTTAGACCGCTTGGACAATAACAACAACCGCCACTCCAACGGCTACTTCGACTTCGTGGAGGGCTATACGATAGATGCGTCCAACGGCCGCGTCTATTTCCCCGTCGTGGAACCGTTCGGCTCGTATCTGGCCCAGGCCATCGGGAACGAGGCCATTGCGGAGCGTTACGTGTTCCAGGAACTCTACGACTCGACCAAGACCATTGCCAAACAAATCGCAGAGAAAGACAAATTCCTGATTACCGGTCAATACAAGGCCAGCAAGACAGGCGAGATACAATTAGGCGCCATGAATATCCCCCAGGGCTCCGTGGTCGTCACGGCCGGGGGCATGACCCTCATGGAAGGCACGGACTATATCGTGGACTACAATTCCGGCATCGTTACCATTATCAACCAAAGTCTGCTGGACGCGGGGACGGCCATCAATGTCAGTCTGGAAAGCGACACGAACTATGGCATGCAACGAAAAACCATGTTCGGGCTGAACTGGCAATACGATTTCTCCCAGGACTTCCAGATTGGCGGTACGTTCATGCACTTGGGGGAAAAGCCGCTGACCACGAAAGTTGCCATGGGCAGTGAACCCTTGAACAATACAATATGGGGCCTCAACCTTTCTTTCAAGAAAGAAAGCCAGTGGCTGACCAACGTTTTGGACAAGTTGCCGATTCTGCACTGCACGGCGCCGTCGTCCATCAACTTCACGGCAGAATTTGCCCAACTCTTTGCCGGGAAGAACCGCGGCGCACAGGGCAACGCTTCCTATATCGACGATTTTGAAGGGGCGAAAAGTGATATTGACATATCCGACCCGACGGAATGGGTTCTCTGCTCTACGCCGTCCCTATTCCCCGAGTCTTCCTATTCTAACGATGTCCGTTATGGCTACAACCGCGCCCGGCTGGCATGGTACTACATTGACCCGCTCTTCACGCGCCGCTCCTCCTCGCTCACTCCGGGACACATCAAGAATGACCTGGCACAACTGTCGGACCCTGACGTACGCGAGGTCTACAAGACGGAACTTTTCCCGAATACGCAAATCAACTACCGCGAATCGTCCACGCTCAATGTCCTCAACCTGGCATTCTACCCCAACGAGCGCGGACCGTACAACCTGGACCCCAACCTGGACCGCGACGGACACCTGCTAAATCCTCAGCATCGCTGGGGCGGCATGATGAGACGGCTCGAGACCTCGGACTTTGAAACGGCCAACATCGAGTACATCGAATTCTGGCTCATGGACCCGTTCATCAAGGCGCGGGAGAACGGACAGGACCTATCGGGCGACCTTTACTTCAACCTCGGAGAAATTAGCGAGGACATTCTCAAGGACGGGCGCAAATTTTACGAAAGCGGCCTCCCCGTTGAAGACAACTCATCCCTCTACACGGAAACCGTATGGGGCAAGGTGCCGACCCAGACGAGCATCACCTACGCCTTCAACACGTCCAGCGGTTCCCGGCAGAAGCAAGACGTCGGGTATAACGGTCTGACCAGTGAGGAAGAGGCCACGTATCCGGCCTATCAGCAATTCCTCAGTCAGATACAGAGCATCGTACGCCCCGAGGTTTATGACTCCATCATGATGTCTCCCTCGGCCGACAAATACCACTACTTCCGCGGCAGTGACTACGACGCGCAAGAATTATCCATTCTCGACCGTTACAAACTCATCAATAACCCGAACGGGAACTCGGTTGATACGGAGCACTCTCCGGAGAGCTACAGCACGGCCTACAAAACGACTCCCGACGTAGAAGACATCAATCAGGACTATACGCTCAACGAATACGAGAAGTATTACCAATACCATGTCCGGATAGATCCGAACATGATGAACGTAGGTCAGAACTACATCGTAGACCGCCGCGTGGCCAGCGTCAAGACCCGCGACGGCAATACCTCGGAAGTGACCTGGTACCAGTTCAGAATACCGGTTGACCAATACGAGTTGCGGCAGGGAGGAATCAGCGACTTCTCCAGCATCCGCTTCATGCGTGTGTTCATGACGGGTTTCAACAATCCGGTGGTACTGCGCTTCGGTACGTTCAATCTGGTCCGCGGCGAATGGAGAAGCTACGAGCAGGCACTCTATACGGGACAAGCCCCCGACGTCAGCGGCAGCCTCGACGTATCGGCCGTCAATTTTGAAGAAAATAATGAGAAGCAGCCGGTCAACTATGTCATTCCCCCCGGCATCTCGCGGGTCATTGACCCCGGTCAGGAACAGATTCTGCAGGAAAACGAACAGGCCCTGTCGCTTACGGTCAAGAACCTGGCTTCCGGCGACGCACGTGCCGTGTATAAGAACACGACGCTCGACCTGCGTCGTTATAAACATCTGCAAATGTTTGCCCACGCGAACAGCTTGCCCGAGGACAACAGCTTGACCGACGGGCAGGTCAGCATCTTCATTCGTCTGGGTTCGGACTATAAGAACAACTTCTACGAGTACGAAATTCCCCTTCAGATTACGCCCGAAGGCAACTACGCCAACAACGATGCCGGCGCCACGGCGGTTTGGCCCGAAGACAACATGCTCGACATTGATTTGTCCTTATTCACAGACCTGAAGAAAAATCGGAACCAGCAGAAATCCTTGGGAGCGGCGAGCTACAGCCAGCTTTACAGTGAATACGACCCGGACAAGCCCAACAACAAAATCAGCGTTATGGGCAATCCCTCTTTGGGCGAAGTGAAGACCATTATGATTGGTGTCCGCAACAATTCCCGCGCACTCAAGAGCGTAGAAGTCTGGGCCAACGAATTGCGTCTGCAGAATTTTACCAACAAGGGCGGATGGGCCGCCCAGGGTACGCTCAACATTCAACTGTCCGATTTCGCTACCCTGAACCTGAACGGCCACATCGAAACCGACGGCTTCGGCGGGCTCGAGGAAAGCGTCTCGCAACGCCGGGACAACGACCTCTATCAGTACAACATCACCACCAACGTGGAAGCTGGACGCTTTTTGCCCGACGCCGTCAAATTGAAAGCGCCTATCTATTACTCGTACAGCAAGGAACGCACCGTGCCGCGCTACAATCCGCTCGACACGGACATGACGCTCGACGATGCGCTGGAAGCGATTTCCACCAAAAGCGGACGCGACTCGCTCCGCAACATTGCCGAGAACGTTGTCATCAATAAGAATTTCAGCATCTCCGGCGCCCGTTTCAACATCGCAACGAAGCGTCACCCCATGCCGTACGACCCGGCGAACTTCACCTTCGGCTATGCCCACAGCAGCCAGCACACCTCGGGCGAAACTACGGCCTGGGAAAAGGACGAAAACTGGAAATGGTCGCTCAATTACAATTACTCCCCGAACTACGAGCCCTTCGCCCCCTTCAAAAACAAGAAAGGAAAAGGGAAGTGGAACAGATTTGCCAAGGAACTGGAGTTCAACTACCTGCCCCAAAACATTTCGTTCAATTCGGACATCGTCCGCAATTACTACGAGTTGCAGGAACGCGATATGGAGGACCTCTCCAACAATTCACTACCGCTGACATGGGCCAGCGACTTCCTGTGGAACCGCAGCCTGTCTCTCCGCTGGGACATGACGAAGAATCTCCACATGAGCTTTAACTCTGCGACCAATGCAGAAATCCAGCAGCCCTACACGGCAGTGAACAAGGACCTCTACCCCGACCGTTACAAGGTGTGGAAGGATTCTGTCTGGCAGAGCATCAAGAATATGGGGCGCCCACTCAGTTACCAGCAAACGTTCGACTTCTCCTGGCAAATACCGCTCAACCGCACGCCGATTTTCGACTGGCTCTCTTCCGACGTCAAATATGTCGGAACCTATAACTGGCAGCGCGGTTCCGAACTGGACGACGGGACTTCCATGGGGAATACCATCAGTAACTCCAGGAACGTAACGGGTAATGTTCGCCTCAGGATGGAAACCCTTTACAACCATGTTCCCTTCCTGAAAAAGGTGAACCGGAAGTTCTCCTCCTCGTCTTCTTCCAACAGTCAATCTACCCAGCCCAAGAAGTTTACGAAGGAAATCCAACTGCTTCCGGACACGACGCTGACCATCAGTCATAATCAGAAGTCGAAGAAAGTCCGCGTATCGGCCATCCGTCCCGACGGTTCCTACTTCCGTATCCGTTACAAGGTGCTGGACAACAACCGCATCGAGATTCTGAATCAAGATACGGCCCGGGTGAAGATTACCGTCCTGCCCCGCAAACGCGCTGAGGACCAGTGGTGGTATAAGGCCCTCCAGTACACCACCCGTGTTGCCATGATGGTCCGGAACGTCAGCATTTCCTATAGCAATCGTTACAACATGACGCTGCCCGGATTCCTTCCCAACATCGGGGACTTTTTCGGCCAGCGAAGCAGTGGCGGACTTCAGCCCGGATTAGACTTTGCCTTTGGTTTCACGGACGAAAGCTACATTCGCCGCGCAGCCGAACGTGGCTGGCTCAAAATCGACGAGAACTCCATCACGCCGGCTACGACGAACCTCACGGAGGATCTTCAGATAAAGGCGACACTCGAACCCATTCGCGACCTGAAGATAGACCTCACGGGGAGCCGGACCGTCAACACGGCAAAGAGCATTCAATACATGTTCGAGGGAATGCCCACAACACAGACGGGTAGTTTCACCATGACCACCATCTCCATCGGCTCTGCCTTTGAAAAAACGGGCAATGCAGACAACGGCTATGCGAGTGCCTCCTTCAATAAGTTCATCGGCGCGCTCACTTCCTATCAGCAACGGGTTGAGGGCATCTTCACCGATGCGACCTATCCGCAAGGCACAACGTTGGCCGGACAGAAATTCAATCCCGCCAACGGTACAATCAGCCAGTATGCCGCCGAAGTCATGATTCCGGCCTTCCTCGACACCTATACGAACAGTGGCGGCTCGCTGGACATCTTCCCGAAACTGACGCGCATCCTTCCCAACTGGAGCATATCCTATGCCGGCCTGTCCAAGCTGCCGAAGATGAAGAAGATTTTCAAGAGCTTCAACCTGAACCACAGCTACCGCAGTGTCTACTCCGTCGGCTCCTACAATACGTATTCCAGCTACCAGGAATTCATGAACGGATTCGGATTCGTACAGGACGTGACCACCGGCAATCCGGTTCCCAGCAGCATGTACGACATCTCTACCGTCAGCATAAACGAGACCTTCTCGCCGCTGTTCGGGGTCGACATGACATTCCTGAATAATCTGACGGCCAAAGTCGAGTACCGCAAAACGCGTGTCCTGACGCTGAGCATGACTTCCCAACAAATCACCGAGACCCGTTCCAACGACCTTGTCTTCGGAATGGGATACAAGATCAACAACCTCAAACTGTTTGCTCCCAAGCGGACAGTGCGTGCCAAGAAGCGTGGCAGCAAGTGGAACCAGGAGCAGGAAGAGCAAAAGGCAAACAACAATCAGGGCTTCTCCAATGACCTCGATTTAAGGTTAGACTTTTCCCTCCGCAACCAGAGTGCCTTGAACCGCGATATTATGACGACGCTCTCGCAAGCCACGAGTGGGAACAAGGCCGTACAGGTCTCCTTCTCCGCCGAATACGCGCTGAGCCGCTACCTGACGGTGACCGCCTACTACGAGCGTCAGATGAACAAGCCCCTGTTGACTTCCAGCTCCTACCCGACGACGACCCAGGATTTCGGAATCAGCCTCCGCTTCATCCTGAATCGTTGAGCCGAAGCCCCACCTTATAATAGGTAGCGCCTCCGTTTTTCCGACGGAGGCGCTACATTTTTTTCGACCGCAGATGCCACTCCGCGGCGCAAATCGTGGCGCAAATATTTTGCCGAGTGATTTTTTCTACGTAATTTGCGGCCTGTAATCAATCAGACAGATCACAATTTCTTAAATCTTTAACCCATGAAAGTTTACGATTCACACGAAATCAAGAACATTGCCCTTCTCGGGAACGATGGTTCTGGTAAAACCACTCTCACAGAAGCACTGCTTTTTGAGAGCGGCGCCATCAAGCGCCGCGGTCGCATCACAGCAAAAAATACGGTTTCCGACTATTTTCCCGTTGAACAAGATTACGGCTACTCCGTATTCTCCACTGTTTTCCACGTTGAATGGAACAACAAGAAATTAAACATCATAGATTGCCCGGGCTCTGACGATTTCGTAGGTGCCGCCCTCACAGCCCTCAATGTAACTGACACCGCAGTCCTCCTTATCAATGGACAATTTGGCCCGGAAGTAGGTACGCAAAACCATTTCCGCTATACTGAGAAACTTCAAAAGCCTGTCATTTTCCTGGTCAACCAACTGGACGCCGAGAAGTGCGACTACCACGCCATCGTGGAGGAATTGCAGGAAATCTATGGCAATAAAGTAGTTCCCATCCAGTACCCGCTCCAGACAGGTCCGGACTTCAATGCCCTCATCGACGTCATCCTGATGAAGAAGCTGTCCTGGGGACCGGAAGGAGGAGAGCCCGTTATCGAGGAGATTCCGGAAGAAGAAAAGGAGAAAGCCGAAGCCATGCACAAAACGCTGGTAGAAGCTGCCGCCGAAAACGACGAGGGACTGATGGAAAAATTCTTTGAAACGGAACACCTCACGGAGGACGAAATGCGCGAGGGCATCCGCAAAGGTCTGGTGACACGTTCCATTTTCCCCGTCTTCTGCGTCTGCGCTTCCAAGAATATGGGCGTCGGCCGCCTCATGGAATTCCTGGGAAATGTGGTACCGTTCGTAGACGAAATGCCCCCCGTCCACAACACCCGCGGTGTAGAAGTTAAACCCGATCCCGCCGGCCCCACTTCCCTCTATTTCTTCAAGACCGGCGTAGAACCGCACATCGGCGAAGTGCAATATTTCAAGGTCATGAGCGGCTGCGTCAAGGAAGGCGACGATTTGACCAACGCGGACCGCGGCTCCAAGGAACGAATGGCCCAGCTGTTCGTTTGTTCGGGCGCCAACCGCGAGAAGGTCGAGAAGCTCGAAGCCGGCGACATTGGCTGTACCGTTAAGCTCAAAGACGTCCGCACGGGCAATACGCTCAATTCCAAAGACTGCGACAACCGCTTCAACTTCATCAAATACCCGAACTCCAAGTACACACGCGCCATCCGTGCGGTCAACGAGGCTGACACCGAGAAAATGATGGCCGCCCTCAACCGCATGCGCCAGGAGGACCCCACGTGGGTTGTGGAACAAAGCAAGGAGTTGCGGCAGACCTTGGTACACGGCCAGGGCGAATTTCACTTGCGTACCCTCAAATGGCGACTGGAAAACATTGACAAGATTCCCGTTGAATTTTACGAGCAGCGCATCCCCTACCGCGAAACCATCACCAAAGCCGCCCGGGCCGACTATCGCCACAAGAAGCAAAGCGGTGGAGCGGGCCAGTTCGGCGAAGTCCACCTCATCGTCGAGCCTTACAGCGACGGCATGGAGGACCCGACGGTCTACAGATTCGGCAATCAGGAAATCCGCGTCAACATCAAGGGTAAGGAAGAGATTTCCCTGGAATGGGGTGGAAAACTCGTGTTCATCAACTCCGTCGTAGGTGGAGCCATCGACGCGCGCTTCATGCCGGCCATCCTGAAAGGCATCATGAGCCGCATGGAACAGGGTCCCCTCACCGGCAGCTACGCCCGCGACGTCCGTGTCGTTGTCTACGACGGAAAGATGCACCCCGTCGATTCCAACGAATTGTCCTTCATGCTCGCCGGCCGCAACGCCTTCAGCATCGCCTTCAAAAACGCAGGCCCGAAAATTCTGGAGCCCATCTACGATGTAGAAGTATTCGTACCGAGCGACAAACTGGGCGACGTCATGAGCGACTTGCAGGGCCGCCGCGGCCTCATCATTGGAATGAGTAGTGAGAACGGCTACGAAAAGTTGCAGGCCAAGGTTCCCCTCAAAGAGCTCGGCAACTATTCCACCAGCCTCAGTTCGCTCACGGGCGGTCGTGCCTCCTTCATCATGAAGTTTGCCAGCTACGAGCTCGTACCCGCCGACCTGCAAAACAAGCTGATTTCGGAATTTGAAAAAGAACAGACGGAATAAATCCCGACCTGCTTCTGTAAAAAGTAAGGGTTGGCCCCTTGGGAGCCAACCCTTACTTTTTTATTTCCCCTGCTGCTTGCGGTACAACTGCCAGGAATTATACACGTTGTGCCAGATACTGTAGAAACCGCCGGCCAGCGCAGTGACAGGCGTCAGGAACGTATAACCCATCCATATCGCAAACACCGTGTTCTTCTGTCCCAGGGCCTGTCCCGCACTAACCGGGTCGCCGTACCTTTTTCCTATGATGTGGCCCCAATAGAACTGCGCGCAGCAAGCCAGCAGACTCACGGCCGCTATTCCCGCCATGTACGGCCAGGCCACGTCACTGTGTACCATACTGCGCGTCGTCACCGCTATGGCCAGCGATAGGGAGACGGCCCAGAGGTAAAAGGCCAGGTCCTTGCAACCGGTCACTGCCTTGTGGAAACGTGGGAAAAGCCACCGCACCAGCAGGGCCATGAAGAAGGGGCAAATCAGCATGGGGAACACCTTACCGACAATCAGAAAGAACGAAGTCACGAAGTCCAACTCCGGATGCGGATGTACCAACGGCACAAACATCGGTACGACGAGGGCCGCAGCCAGATTGATCAATACGGTGTAGGTCGTCAGCCCGGCAGCGTCACCGTCCAGCTTCGCCGTAATCACGGCAGCGGCAGTAGCCGTCGGACAAATGAAGCAGAGCATGGCCCCCTCTACCACCACGCGCCCCGAAAAATCCGGCACCGCCACCAACCACAGGGACAGCAGCGCAAACAGGACAAGCTGTATCAGCAACAGCCACAAGTGCCACTTGCGCAAGCGCAGCGAGTGCGGGTCGACCTTACAGAAGGTGATGAACAACATGCAGAAAATCAGCAAGGGCTGCACGACGTTCACCGTGTGGTTCACCCAGACTCGCGTCGGTACCAGGCAAGGAATGGAAGTATAGACAAAATAGGCCAGCACGCCCGCCGCCATGGCGAACAGCAGCGTCCAGTCTTTCAGAATACGCTTAATGCTCATTTCTTTTTCTCCAATTGAAATATCTCGTCACGCAACTGGGCCGCCAGCACAAAGTCAAACTTCGACGCGGCGTCCTTCATCAGGCGTTTCAGGCGTTCAATCTGTTCTTCCTTCGTCGCACTCTTTTTCCCATAAGCGGCAGCCGATTCGGCAGCCATCATCGGCGCTTCGTTCTGTCCTGCGGCATAAGCCTTCTCGTCCGCGGCCGGTTTCTTCAACTGCGCCAGCTCGTTCGTCCCGGTCGCCTTGCGGATGGGCTGCGGCGTGATGCCGTGCGCCTCGTTATAACGTATCTGCTTCATGCGGCGGCGCTCCGTCTCGTCAATCGTTTGCTGCATCGAGGGCGTAATTTTCTTGGCATACATGATGACGCGCCCGTTCACGTTGCGTGCCGCGCGGCCCGCCGTCTGCGTCAGCGAACGGTGCGAACGCAGGAAGCCTTCCTTGTCCGCATCCAGGATAGCCACCAACGAAACTTCTGGCAAATCCAGGCCCTCGCGCAACAGGTTCACACCGACCAGCACGGAATAAATGCCCCGACGCAAATCGTCCATAATCTGTACGCGTTCCAGCGTGTCCACGTCGCTATGGATGTAAGCTGTGCGCACGCCGTTCTTCACCAGGTAGTCCGTCAGCTCTTCGGCCATGCGCTTGGTCAACGTCGTGACCAGCACCCGCTCGTCGCGCGCCGTCACCTTCTGGATTTCCTCCATCAGGTCATCAACCGGATAGTCCGTAGACCGCACCTCGATGGGCGGGTCGAGCAAGCCCGTCGGACGGATCACCTGCTCCACGACGACGCCTCCGCTCTCCGCCAACTCGTATTCGGCCGGCGTGGCACTGATGTAAATCACCTGATGCGCCATTTCGTGAAACTCCTCAAACGTCAGCGGCCGGTTGTCCAAAGCCGCCGGGAGCCGGAAGCCGTAGTTCACCAGCGCCTCCTTGCGCGAGCGGTCGCCGCCATACATGGCGCTGATCTGCGGTACGGTCACGTGGCTCTCGTCGATGACCATCAGGAAGTCCTTCGGGAAAAAGTCGAGCAGGCAGTAAGGGCGCGTGCCGGGTTCGCGTCCGTCGAAGTAGCGCGAATAGTTCTCGATGCCCGAGCAGTGTCCCAGTTCGCGGATCATCTCAATGTCGTAGCTCACGCGCTCCTGCAGGCGCTTGGCCTCCAGCGTCTTCCCCAACTCGTTGAAGTGCTCCACCTGCGCCGTCAGGTCGTCCTGGATTTTCCGGATAGCCAGTTCCTGCGTCTCCTTGGAGGTCAGGAACAGATTGGCGGGATAGATGCGGTATTCGTCAAACGTCGCCAGGCGCGTGCCGCTCACGGCGTCCACTTCCTCAATGCCGTCCACCTCGTCACCCCAGAACGTTACGCGCAGCAGTTCGTCCGCATAGGCTAGAAAGATGTCCACCGTGTCGCCGCGTACGCGGAAATTGCCGCGCTGGGGCGCCACGTCGTTACGCACGTAGAGGCTGTCCACCAGACGACGCAGCAGCACGTTCAAGGCCAGCTTCATCCCCACGCGCAACTCGATGACGTTCTCGTAGAAGGCTGCCGGGTTGCCCATGCCGTAGATGCACGAGACGGACGAGACGACAATCACGTCCCGCCGCCCCGACAGCAGGGACGACGTGGCGGCCAGGCGCAACTTGTCGATTTCCTGATTGATGGCCAAGTCTTTCTCGATATACGTGTCCGTAGCGGCAATGTAAGCCTCCGGTTGGTAGTAGTCGTAGTACGAGACGTAATACTCTACCGCGTTGTTCGGGAAGAAGCCCTTGAACTCCGAGTAAAGCTGGGCCGCAAGCGTCTTGTTGTGGCTCAGTACCAGTGTGGGCCGGCCCACCTGCGCAATGACGTTGGCCACGGTAAAGGTCTTTCCCGACCCCGTCACGCCCAGCAGCGTCTGGGCCGGCAGTCCCGAGAGTACGCCGTCCGTCAGCTGGCGGATGGCCTCCGGCTGGTCGCCCGTAGGGCGGTAGGGTGCTTGTAAGTCAAACTTGTTCATACCTCTCTTCTCCTCCTGCAAAGTCCGGCTGCAAAGATAGGGGATTTTAGGCAAATGGCCTACCCCGCCGCTTCCCCAATGTACAGCCCGTGGCGGAGCAGAAACGGAGCGTTACCGTAAAAGGGCTACCCGTTGCCGCGCATTCCCCACCCCACACCGGGTGCGGCGGCCGCTCCGCGCCGGACGCTGCAACCCTGTCCGCATACGAAAAAGAGGCCTTCGGAATGAAGGCCCCTTCTCGGTGATTCCGCAGGGATTCGAACCCTGGACCCACGCCTTAGAAGGGCGTTGCTCTAATCCAACTGAGCTACGGAACCATACTGGTCTCTCGAAATAGATTGCAAAGATATAACTTTTCGGGCATACACGCAAACGATGCGCGGCTTACGTGCCCGCCCGGCCTGCCCTTTTGCGGCTCAGGCTGAAGTACCCGTCGCCGTGCGCGCACTACCGGCCGGAGCAGCATTCGCATCGCCCGAGGGATGTGCAAACGGGGGATAGAGAAACTCGAACTGGTAGCTCTGCCCCTTGGCGGAGGGGAACTGACTGCGCAAGTCAACGTCCTGACGGTTCTTCAGGTGATTGATAATCTTGTTATAGCAGTCCTGCCCGCTCTTGGCTTTCACGTAGGCCGTGAAAGGCGTATCCTGGTATTGGAACTTCGTAGTGTTGGGAATCTGTATGACGCGCTTGAAGACGATACGGCCCTTGTACCAGCCCTCTCTCTCCTCAGCCAGCTGCGCCAGTTTCATTTCCTTCTTGCTGTACGGTTCGCTTACGGGGTTGGCGGGAGCCGCGGGCTTCCGGTTGGCCTTGAACTCAGCCAGCGAGTTGGCGTTCGTCTTGATCAAGATAAAATATACACGCGGACGAATCTTATAGCGTTTGGGATAGGGCAAGTCACCACTCAGGTAGGTGTGCATGTCGGCTATCAATTCGCTTGTCAGACGGATATCCGGGATAGAGGAAAGGAACTCTATCAATTCGTCAAAATTATGAACCAACGTATCTTGATCGAAATATCTCGCGTAAATGTTCATCATCTAAAATTTTATCAACTGAATCAAGATGCAAGGTAAGTATAATCAAAAACTCGTAGCAAGCACCTCACTGCTGCTGGTAATTAATGAGCGGAAAACGAGACTCGAACTCGCGACCCCAACCTTGGCAAGGTTGTGCTCTACCAACTGAGCTATTTCCGCAAAGAAGTGAAGAGGAGGAGACTCGAACTCCCACGACACAATTGTCACTACCCCCTCAAAGTAGCGCGTCTACCGATTCCGCCACCTCTCCAATATTCTTGTTCTATAACTAAAAGGAGTGCCCAGAACAGGACTCGAACCTGCACGTCATTGCTAACACTAGTACCTGAAACTAGCGCGTCTACCATTCCGCCACCTGGGCTCCTCAATAGTTTTGTATTCACTAAGCGAGCGGAAAACGAGACTCGAACTCGCGACCCCAACCTTGGCAAGGTTGTGCTCTACCAACTGAGCTATTTCCGCAGTTACAGCGCTTTCTCTCAAACGCGGTGCAAAGATACGGTTTATTTTTAACACTGCAAACATTTCGGCGAAAAAATTACGTTCTTTTCCCCTTTTTTGCCGGAGAAATGCGCGAACAACGGGCCTTAGCCCAGTTTTTACGGGGCTAAGGGAAAAAATTACGGGGAGTAACGGCGTGTGCCGCTCTCCCCGCTCAGTATTTCATGAAAAGCACCGGACGAGCCGGGGCCTATTGGTCTTACAGAATATTCAACTCGTGGAACACCTTCGTCAACGCCGCAACGGCGCGGTCCACCTGCTCCTTGGTATGCGTAGCCATCAAGGCGACGCGCACCAACGTGTCGTGCGGAGCGCACGCGGGCGGGATGACGGGATTGATAAACACGCCTTCCTCGAAGGCACGGGCCGTAGCCAGGAACGTTTTGTCCGTATCGCGCACGTAAAGCGGAATGATGGGCGACTGCGTATCGCCGATTTCAAAGCCGGCTTCGCGGAAACGCGCCAGGGCATAGTTCGTCACGTCCCACAGGTGCTGTATGCGCTCGGGCTCGGACTGGATGATGTGGAGGGCTTCCATGGCGCACGCAGTGGCGGCCGGTGTGTTGGATGCACTGAAGATGTAGGTGCGCGAATTATGGCGCAGCCAGTTGATAATCGATTTGTCCGAAGCGATAAAGCCACCGATGGAGGCCAGCGACTTGCTGAACGTACCCATAATAAGGTCTACCTCGTCGGTCAGTCCGAAGTGGTCGCAGACGCCTCGGCCCTGACGTCCGAAGACGCCGATGCCGTGTGCTTCGTCTACCATGATGGCCGCATTGTACTTGTGCTTGAGGCGGACAATCTCGGGAAGATTGGCCAGGTCGCCTTCCATGGAGAACACGCCGTCGACCACGATGAGCTTCACCGCCTCGGGAGCGCACTTCTGCAACTGGCGCTCCAAGTCGGCCATATCGTTGTGCTTATATTTTAAGGAGGTGGAGAACGACAAACGGCGGCCGTCGACGATGGAGGCGTGGTCGCGGTCGTCGCAAATGATGTAGTCCTCGCGCCCCGTCAGGCAGGCCAACACACCGGAGTTCACCGTGAAGCCTGTCGAGAAGCAAAGGGCCTCGTCCTTACCGACAAACGCCGCCAGCTCTTTTTCCAACTGCACGTGGAGGTCGAGCGTGCCGTTCAGGAAACGGGAACCGGCACAGCCGGAACCGTATTTCCGAAGCGCTTTAACGCCGGCCTCGATGACACGTTCGTCACCGGTCAGTCCCGTATAGGCGTTCGATCCGAACATGAGGACCTTGTGTCCGCCCATATCTACTTCAGTTCCTTGCTTTCCTTCAATTTCACGAAAATAAGGATAGACGCCTTTGGCCATAAACTCCTGCGGCGTCGTGTACTTAGCTAGTCTGTCTTGTAAAATACCCATGTTCTTTTATTTGACTGAGGCCCTCGACGGCCTCTATCGTAAGTGCTGTGCACCTAATTCTAAAAATCTGGGCAAAGATACATATTTTATCATTAACAAGGCTTTTTTGCACACGTTTTTTCAAAATGGGAAGACGGAAAGGCCAAGTTTGTAAGCAAACGCTCCAAAATATTCCGTAACTTTGCATTTCTAAACCCGCGCTTATGAAGAAGCATATTCTATTTATCATCAATCCCATCTCCGGTACGGGGCGCCAGGGCTCCATCCCGGACGAAATTGAGAAATACATTGATACGTCCCGTTACGAATATGCCATCCGCATGACGGAATACGCGGGCCACGCCACACTCCTGGCCAAAGAGGCCATCCGCAAGGGCTACAATACCGTTGTGGCCGTGGGAGGCGACGGTACGATTAATGAAGTGGCCCGCGCCGTTGTCCACACCTCCACGGCCTTAGGCATCATCCCCTGCGGGTCGGGCAACGGGCTGGCCCGCCATCTTCAGATTCCTCAGAACGTACGGCGCGCCATCGAGATCATTAACCAGGACACCATTCACTGCCTGGACTACGGCCGCATCAACGGGCACCCGTTTTTCTGCACGTGCGGCATGGGCTTCGACGCCTTCGTCAGCATGAAGTTCGCCGAGGGGAAAAAGCGCGGACCATTGCAATATGTAAAGGACGCTATCAGCGCCGGCCTCAGGTATAAGCCCGAGACCTACACCATAGAAAACGAGAACGGCACGGAGCGGCACGAGGCCTTCCTCATTACCTGCGCCAACGCCTCGCAGTACGGCAACAACGCCTACATCGCTCCCGAGGCCTCGATGAAGGACGGGCTGATGGACATCATTATTATCAAGCCGTTCAAGACGATTGAGGGGGCGCAGGTGGCTATTCAGATGTTCAACAAGACCTTGCTGAACAACAGCCATGTCGAGATGTTCAAGGCGGAGAAAGTACACATCACGCGACCAAGCGAGGGCGTGGTCCACTGCGACGGCGACCCGATTCTCATGGGAAAGGCCATCGACGTCGTGCTCATCAAGAAAAGTTTCAACATCGTAGTCAATCCGGAGGCACACAGTAAGAAGAAGAATTTCCTGCAAGACCTGGCGGACAACTTCACCCTGACCCTGCGTCCGCTCCTGGGCCAGCTGCGCGAACCGACAGAGAGTGAAAAGGATCCCTTCGGCCTCGTTCGCTTTGTCCGGGCACAGGAGGGCATCTACGACTATGCGTACAACGAAATCCAGCAGGGCTACAAGCACACGCACTGGATGTGGTACATCTTCCCGCAGCTCCGGGGACTGGGGCACAGTTCCACGGCCAACTTCTACGGCATCACGGGACGCGCGGAAGCGGAAGCCTACTTGGCCCACGAGGTGCTCGGGCCACGACTTCACGACATGGCCCGACTGCTGCTAACGATTCAGGACAAGACGGCTACGGAGATTTTCGGCTACCCCGACAACCTGAAGCTCAAGTCGTGCATGACGCTGTTCGACGCCGTAGGTCCGGCGGACGAGACTTTCGGGAAAGTGCTCGACAAATATTTCGCCGGCGAACGTTGCGCCTACACCCTTCAACAGTTAGAGGCCGACGGGCCGGCGGAAGCGTCCGCACCGTCGTCGACCAACTGACCGCCTTTCCACAAAGCGTGCCAGAGGTGGTGGCGATAGTCGGGGCTGATGCCCGCCATCGCGTCGAGCACCGCGGCCACGGCCGTGCGGTTCGTAACCTTATCGTAGAGACACGACTTGTTCATGGCCGGATAGTCGCGCAGAGTCGCCCACGCGGCGAGGTCGGTCTCCTCTTCCAGACAAAGCGGGCGAACGAGCGTCACCGGAAACTTTTTCATCCGAAGCCTTACCGGCATCGTGGAGAACGTACCCGAAAAAATGAGATTCATAATTGCCGTCCGCAGAATGTCGTCCTGGTGATGACCGAGGGCTATTTTATTGCAGCCCAGCTCCTGGGCCACATTAAAGAGCAACTTGCGGCGGTGCCACGAGCACAGGAAGCAGGGCGAACGGCGTCCGTTGCGGTCCGGCTCGAAACTACCGGTGCGGACAATGAACGGTATCCCCCACCCTTCGGCCATACGCTCCAGCCGGTCCAGGTCGGAGCGATAGTCCACGTTGGCCATGCGGACGTGCATCGCCGTCAGGTGGAAATTGTCGTTATGGCGGCGGCGCAGGTCGCCCAACAGATCCAGCAGGGCGAGAGAATCCTTTCCGCCCGACACGGCTACGAGCACCCGGTCGCCGGGCGCTATCAGCGAAAAACGCCGAATCCCCTCGAGGAAACGGCGACGGACACGCTGTTCGAGCAGACGATTCGCCTGCTGGTCTTGCAAAGCCTCCTCCATCGGCCGACTTATTTCATGAACACGAAATAAACCGCGGCCACGAGGCAGGCAAAGGCCGCCACGTGGTTCCAATGGAAAGCCTGATGCTGGAACATGAATGTGGCAATCACGGTAAAGACCATGAGCGACACCACCTCTTGGATTACCTTCAGCTGTACGAGGGTGAACGGCCCGCCGTTATCAATGAAGCCCAGACGGTTGGCCGGCACCTGGCAGGAATATTCAAACAGGGCGATGCCCCAAGACAGGAGTATAATGGCTATCAACGGCCAATTGCGGGTCGTACCCATTTGCTGCAACTTGAGGTGCCCATACCACGCGAACGTCATAAATACGTTCGAGCATACCAACAGCAGCACCGTGTATAATCCTTTCATATCTGTTTCCTTATCTGTTTTATATTTCTTCTCGTAAAATTCGTTTCTCGCCAAGACGCTCCCGGCGTGGCATAAGCCCAGCCGGCAGACGCTCCCGCCCCGCAACGGACGGACCGGGCTACGGACCGCGACGGCCGGTGCGCCATCACCGCTCCCCCGTCCCCTGACCGCCTGCGCTCAATCGCCGTCCAACGAGCGGCCGGCTTCCGGCAAATGGATGGCGGACACCGTTTTCATCCAGTATTCCCGCACATCCTTCCAATGATAAAAGGGCGCGACGTCCGAGGACAGGGGCAAACGGGCCTCGCGCTCGTTCAACAAGACGCGGACCAGGACATCGTCCCCGCCGGTTTTCCGGTAGAACACTACCTGCACGTTGCCGCACATCGGGATGATGCGGTACGTGCGATAGGTATCCGCGATGCGCGACCAGTCCGCCGTAGACACCTGCAAGTCGTTCAACCCCATCAGAGCGGCCAGCGGAGCCAGGTTCGTATCGTGGCCGTAACGGAGCGTCACTGCGGGGCGGTCCGAAGCCAGCACCGTGTCGGCCGTCGTAACGAAATTCTCCAGCAGATTACGCTCCAAGGTGTACATGCTACCCCCGCTCAGCGGCGAAGCGCCCTTCTCGTAATACCACTCGAAGTTGTTGCGCTGCCACAGGTCGTAGGTTTCGTCGGGCGTAAACAGGAAGGTGAGGTCGTAGTCCGCATAGCTGCTCTGAGAGATGCCCCAAAGCTCGAACAAATCCATCATGAGCTCCTGCGGCGTCACCTTTATCCGGGACAAGGCCGCCGTGTCCGTGAACAACTGCGACATCAGCCGCTGCGGGTGGACGTAGGCACTGTCCGCCGAACGATAGACCGCATCCGCATTCCCCAGATGCAGGGCCTCAAAGGCCGGATTCTTATACTTAATATAATAGGCGTCGTGCGAACTGGCGTCCTGCGTGATGTCCAGCCCCGGGCGCAGGCGGGCCAGCTCCACGCAAGCAGAAGCCATCGACAGAAAGGCCCGGGTTTTATACGTAGACCGGGCATCGACATGCACGCCGTCGGCAAAGACTTCCGGATAGTGCTCAACCATACGGCGCACCAGGCCGCGGTGTTGGGCAGCCCCCTTGGGCGTCAGTTCGCCATAGCGCCCCTCGGCCTCCTTTTTCAGCGCCCGGGCCACGGCCAGCGCCCGCTTCCCGTCCGCCGAAAGCCAACCGTTCTGCGCGGCCGTTTCCAACACCAGAATCGGACGGTCATACTTTTTCGCCTTCGTCAGATAACGCGAGCCGTGACGGGCAAAGCTGGAAATATAGAACGGCACGTAACCGGCCGGAGCGGGGGGCAGTTCCACGTCGGGCGCTACGTAGGCATAATACTTTCCGGCAGCCAATGCAGGCTGCGCCGCCAATTCTTCGCGGGCGGTCTGCGCCGGCGCAAGGCCGCACGCGAGCAACGCGACAGCAAGGGCAATAAACTTTCTCAACATGATTCCGTTTCGTTTAACCGGCTGCAAAGTTACTGTTTTCTCCAACTCCGGCCTAAACGCCGCCGCGATTAAATTTCCGACAAGGCACCTGCATCCCGACGCCACGGAACTGGGGACGGCCGACGGTCTCCAACGAACGCTCGCCATAAAAATAGCGGCGGCCCGGGACATGCCCGGGCCGCCGCTATGCTGCAATACTGTCCGCCATCATTCCCACTCAATAGTCGAAGGCGGCTTTGAGGAGATGTCGTAGCAAACACGGTTGACGCCCTTCACATGATTGATGATGTCGTTGCTCACCTTGGCCATGAACTCATAGGGCAAGTGGGCCCAGTCCGCCGTCATGGCGTCGGTGCTCGTCACCGCACGCAGCGCCACGGCGCGCTCGTAGGTACGCTCGTCGCCCATAACACCGACACTCTTTATCGGTAACAGGATGACACCGGCCTGCCAGACCTGGTCGTACAGGCTGGTTTCCTTTCCGTCGGGGCCTGTGGTTTTCCATTCGCGCAAACCGCGAATGAAGATGTCGTCGGCATCCTGCAGGACGCGCACTTTCTCGGGGGTGATGTCGCCCAGGATGCGCACCGCCAGGCCCGGTCCCGGGAAGGGATGGCGCGTAATCAGATGCTCGGGCATACCCAGCTGACGGCCCACGCGACGCACCTCGTCCTTAAAGAGCCACTTGAGGGGCTCGCAGAGCTTCAGGTTCATCTTCTCGGGCAAGCCGCCGACGTTGTGATGACTCTTGATGACCTTGCCCGTGATATTCAGACTTTCTATGCGGTCCGGGTAGATTGTTCCCTGGGCCAGCCAACGGGCGTCGGAGATTTTACGGGCCTCGGCTTCAAATACGTCGATAAATCCCTTGCCTATGATCTTGCGTTTCTGCTCCGGGTCGGTCACGCCCGCCAGTTCGGCGAAAAACTTCTGGCTGGCATCCACGCCGACGACATTCAGGCCCAGGCACTCGTAGTCGTGGAGGACGTCGCGGAACTCATTCTTGCGGAGCATGCCGTGGTCTACGAAGATACACGTGAGGCGTTGCCCGATGGCACGGTTCAGCAGCACCGCCGCCACCGAACTGTCCACGCCGCCGGAGAGGCCCAGGATGACGCGGTCGTCGCCCAGCTGTTCGCGCAGCTCGGCTACCGTGGCGTCGACGAACGAGGCAGCGCTCCAGTCCTGCCGACTGCCGCAGATGTCGACGACAAAGTTGCGGAGCAACTGCGAGCCTTGCAGGCTGTGGAACACCTCGGGGTGGAACTGCACGCCCCAAAGCGGTTCGTCCGCCGCCTGGTAGGCCGCATACTTCACCTTGTCGGTCGAGGCGATACACCTGAAGCCGTCGGGGATGGCCGTAATCGTGTCACCGTGGCTCATCCATACCTGGGAGTTGTCTGTAAATCCCTTGAACAGCGGATTTTCCTTGTCGATATAGGTCAGGTTGGCCCGGCCATACTCACGGCTGCCGGCCGGTTCCACCTTACCGCCATAGATGTGCGCCATGTATTGCGCCCCATAGCAAATACCCAGGACAGGCAGACGCCCGCGGATGTGGGACAAATCCACCTGGAAGGCTTCAGGGTCGTACACGCTGTAAGGCGACCCGCTCAGGATGACGCCGATGACAGAGGGGTCGTCGTGCGGAAACTTGTTGTAAGGCAAAATTTCGCAGAACGTGTCCAACTCGCGCACACGGCGGCCAATCAGCTGCGTAGTCTGGGAGCCAAAATCAAGAATGATAATTTTCTGTTGCATTTACGCTCAGTTTTCTTTGATAGGGAAAGTGCAAAAGTAAAAAATTCAACGCACTGCACCAAACATTCCGCTCACCTTTTCCACACCGCCCGCCCCGCGCGGGCCCAACCCGACAGCCGGCCGCAGCCTGCCGCAACCGACGCGGACAGTTGCCAGAATTACGGGGCTTAGCCCAGTCGCTACGGGGATAGGGCCAGTTTGCACGAGCCTTAGCCCCGTAGCAGCCGCCCCGCAGCAGCGGTCCGGCGCGCCAGGCCGTGACGCCCTGTTTATAAAAATAATTGTGTTGTCCGCCGCGGCGCCACGTAGCGAAACTCTCCCGGGAGCCTTCGCCCCCGAAACCGGGCATCGGGAAAGTAACGCCCCGCACAGTTCGCGCATTTTTCCAGACAGAAACCATATCCCGTCGCAAATTGGCAAACCGCTGCTGTCCGGATGTCGTCTGGAGATGTAAACGGGGCCTGAAACTTTTTATTTTTTTATACGTGCAATATGGCTTGGGATGAAAAGGATTTTGTATTTTTGCGGTGCGTTAAGGGCGAGCCCAGGCCCCGGCCGAAGGAAAGCTCTTTTGCGCAAGACCGAGAATTATCAACCATTTTATTTAATAAAAAGTTATGATCAAAGTAGGTATTAACGGTTTCGGTCGTATCGGCCGTTTCGTATTCCGCGCTGCCCAGAACCGTAGCGACATTCAGATTGTAGGTATCAACGACCTTTGCCCGGTAGACTACCTGGCTTACATGCTGAAGTATGATACGATGCACGGCGCATTCCCCGGCACGATCGAAGCAGACGTTGAGAAGAGCGAGCTCGTTGTAAACGGCCAGCACATCCGCGTAACCGCTGAGCGTAACCCGGCTGACTTGAAATGGGACGCAGTTGGTGCCGAATACGTTGTTGAGTCTACGGGTCTTTTCCTGACGAAGGAGAAAGCTCAGGCTCACATTCAGGCTGGTGCCAAGTACGTAGTGATGTCCGCTCCTTCCAAGGACGACACCCCCATGTTCGTTTGCGGCGTAAACTTCGACAAGTACGTGAAGGGCACTCAGTTCGTTTCCAACGCATCCTGCACGACGAACTGCTTGGCTCCTATCGCCAAGGTGCTGAACGACAAGTTCGGTATCGTGAATGGTTTGATGACGACGGTACACTCCACGACCGCTACTCAGAAGACGGTTGACGGTCCTTCCATGAAAGACTGGCGTGGTGGCCGTGCTGCCAGCGGCAACATCATCCCCTCCTCTACGGGTGCTGCAAAGGCCGTAGGTAAGGTTATCCCCGAACTGAACGGCAAGCTGACGGGTATCTCCATGCGCGTTCCGACTCTGGATGTTTCCGTTGTCGACCTGACCGTAAACTTGGCTAAGCCTGCTTCCAAGGAAGCTATCTGCGCTGCCATGAAGGAAGCCTCTGAAGGCGAACTGAAGGGCGTACTCGGCTACACCGAAGACGCTGTCGTTTCCTCCGACTTCCTGGGTTGCACGCTGACCTCCATCTTCGACGCTAACGCTGGTGTTTATTTGACCGATACTTTCGTTAAGGTTGTATCCTGGTACGACAACGAAATCGGCTACTCCAACAAGGTGCTCGAACTCATCGCCCACATGGCAAAGGTTAACGGCTAATCCGTTATCCCCTACTCAAACACTTCAAGGCGGCGCGGAGTTATTCCGCGCCGCCTTCGTTATTACCCAATGACCAGCCTCCTGGATACTGCGGCCGGGCATCCCGGCGACTGCATCCCATCATAATGTACAGCCCTCTCCCATCCCGCTCATACCGGCCGCGCAGTGGCTTTGAATCTTTTCGGTGTAGACCGGCGGAGTGAGAAAAGGATAAATTTGCCGAGAACGCCGGTTTTCTCTTTCAATTTCGTAACTTTGCAATCCATGCAGGATTTCGACATCATCACCGTTCTTGGTCCGACGGCTTCCGGAAAGACAGCCTTCGCCGTACGACTGGCCAGCCTCCTCGACGCTGAAATCATCAGCGCCGACAGCCGGCAGGTGTACCGCCGCATGGACCTGGGAACGGGGAAAGACCTGGACGACTACCGGCTGGACGGGAAAGAAATCCCGTACCACCTCATCGACATCGCAGAACCGGGGACGAAATACAACGTGTACGAATACCAGCACGATTTTCTCCAGGCCTACGAGGACATCCGCAACCGCGGGAAGCGGGTAATCGTATGCGGAGGAACAGGCCTTTACCTGGAAAGCGTACTGCGCGGCTACCGCCTCAGTCCGGTACCGCAAAATCTGGAACTCCGCAAAAGTCTGGAAGGCAAAAGCCTGGAGGAGTTGACCGAAATCCTGAAAACGTACAAGCGCCTCCACAACACCACGGACGTCGACACGGTGCAACGGGCCATCCGCGCCATTGAAATTGCTGAATATTACCGCACGACGCCCGTTGAAGACCGCCCGTTCCCGCAGCTGGAAAGTCTGAATTTAGGCATTGACGTGGACCGGGAAACGCGCCGGGAGCGCATCTCGCACCGCCTCCGTCAGCGCCTTGACGCCGGTATGGTAGACGAAGTCCGGCACCTACTGGACGAAGGCATCCCCGCCGAGGACCTCCTCTACTATGGATTGGAATATAAGTATCTTACCCTGTACGTAACGGGACAGCTGGAATACGAAGAAATGTTTCGCCGGCTGGAAATCGCCATACACCAATTCGCCAAAAGGCAAATGACATGGTTTCGCGGCATGGAACGCCGCGGAACGGCTATACACTGGATCAGCGATCCGCCTCTGGACGTGCGAGAACTGCCCCACTACTTGGAAAGCAACGGACTACCGCAATTGGCTCAACTTATCAAACATCAGACGCACTAAATGGAACAGACCCATCCGACTACGGCAGCACAACCTGCAGCAGAAAGCGTGAACGAAGACCGTCTGGGCCTCATCTACAGTCCTAAGCCGGGCAAGGGCAAGCGTTGGAAACACATCCTGCGCTACCTGGAACAGCGTGGCGTGGTCTTCGACTACGTGAAAAGTGAAAATTCGGCCAATGTAGAACGTCTGGCGGCCATGATGACGCGCAGCGGCTACCGGACCATTATCATTGCGGGAGGCGACGCGGCCCTTAACTATGCCATCAACGGCATCATGAAGACGCCGGCGCCCAAAGGCGGACACCCGACGCTCGGCGTTATCCCTATGGGCTTTGCCAACGACTTTGCACGTTTCTGGGGATTCTCTGCTTCCGATTACCGTCGCACCATCAATTGCCTGTTGGCCCACCGGACACGGCGTATCGACGTGGGTTGCGTTGTGCCGGAAACGGCCGACGCCTCCACGCAGACGCCCCTCTATTTCTTAAACTGCGTGAATATCGGCGTCGCCGCCGCCATTGTGAATTTACGGCACTGGACCCGCAGCTTTCTGGGCCTGCGCACGCTGACCGTCATTCATGACGCGGAAACCGCTGTGCAGAAGCACCACCCGGAG
>OHFP01000084.1_pt1 | contig 57990 bp, 47 predicted proteins | sample 1567591 | NCBI WGS metagenome assembly OHFP01 (sample SAMEA3879547, study PRJEB24766) | human gut metagenome | biome: human-associated habitat; feature: feces | place: USA | collected 1985/1987 | reverse complement strand
ACGGTGCGCATGCCGCCGTAGAACCAGTCCGACGAGAAGCGCATCAGCGCCTCGTTCATGCGGTACTGCACCGTCAGCATGCGCACCGTCTCGGGATGGCGACGGGCCAGGCGTTCCATGAGCGTAACGCCCAGGCCGCCGCGCAAGGCCTCGGGCGATTTGACCGTAGGCGGCAGCTGGCAGTGGTCACCCGCCAGGACGACGCGGTCTGTCCGCTGCAGGGCTATCCAGCACGCCGCCTCCAGGGCTTGAGCAGCTTCGTCGATGAAGAGTGTGTGGAAATGCTGGCCCGTAAGGAGCGGGTTGGCTGTCCCGGCCAGCGTCGACGCGATGACTCGCGCCTGGTCGAAGAGGCTATGGCGGATGCGTATTTCCAGTTCGTCCGCCCGTTCGCGCAGGCGGGCCATTTTCTGGTGGAAGTTCTCGCTGCGCCCTTTGCGTGGCGTCGAGCGGAGCTGGCGTATCGTGCGGCGCAGCTGCCAAAGCGCCGGATAGTCCGGGTGGTCGGCAAAGCGCCGTTCGTAAGTGAACGACAGCATCTGGTCCGTCACCCGCGTCGGGTTGCCTATGCGCAGCACGTTCACGCCGCGCCCGGCCAGCTGTTCCGCTATCCAGTCGACGGCCATGTTACTCTGCGCGCACACCAGGACCTGCGGCTCGCGGCGCAGCACTTCGCAGACGGCCTCGACGAGTGTGGTCGTCTTTCCCGTGCCCGGCGGCCCGTGTACGATGAGTACGTCGCGGGCCCGCAGGACGTCGTTCACGGCCGCTTCCTGGGCAGCGTTGAGCCACGGCAACCGTACCGGTGCGGCCGAGCCCGCGGCGAAGCCGGCCGGCGCCTTGCCGTAGAACAGGTCGCGAAGCTCCGCCACGCGGTTGCCCTTGGCCGCCATCGTGCGGCGCAAGGCCTCGAACATCAGGCGATAAGTCGTCTCGTCGAAATGCAGTTGCACGCCGGGCCGTTCCAGGGCATGGAGTTGTTGCAGCGCCTCTTCGCCGGGCAGCACCACTACCATGCGGTCCGCCTCGGCGTAGCTCACGGTTGCCGTGAAGTCCAGGTAGTGCAACAGGCCCGAGGCGTCCTGCGAGAAGAAGCAGACGGGGCGCCCGTACTCAAAGTTGTGTTCGATGTCGGAATCTTCCAGTCGCGCGATTTCTACGGTCAGGCGGTCCAGGGCGTTATAGCCGCTGCGCCCGATGCCGACGGGGAACCAGCACTCGCCGCGCTTTATCTTGCGGCCTATGCCCTGGGTCTCCGTGGCCTGTCGGAAGGCCGTCCGTTCGTATTCGTATTCTTTCTGCAGTAATTCGCGTTGCCGGAGGAGGGTAAGTTCTGTCATGTTGCGTAGGTCCGCCGCGTGCCAGCCTTGGGGGACGGGCGCGCGGCGGACGGATAAGGGATGCTTAATAACTGTTGCGCTCTACGCTGACCTGAATCATGGCGTTGTTGCCTATCTTGAATTCCGCCATGGCGCCGAGTCGGTCCTTCGGCATGGGGAGGTAGAGCGGGAAGAAGTCCCAGCGCAGTTGCCGGGTCGGGGCCAGCCGCTTCGAGCCGTAGGCGTAGAGGCTCACGCGGTCGGTCAGCCGGTAGCGGAACAGGGCCGCCACGCCCGCCTCCGTACCCTGCCAGGCGCCCCAGTCGAGGTGGCTCGCGTAGATGCCGGCCGCGAAGTCGAGGCGCCGGTTCAGCGGCAAGGCGTAGGCGAAAGCTGCGCTCTGGCCGAAGCCCACGCCGCCGGGAGCCCCTTTGCCGAAGCCGGCCGTCAGGCTCAGCGACAGCTGCGCGTTGAATCCCTCGTGCAGGCGCCAGGTGGGGCCGTACAGCCCATAGGTCCAGGGCGCACAGCCATCGAGCCCCGGGGCTCCGAGGTCCAGGAAAGGCAGGGCCAGGCCCGTGTCGTCAAACGGTGCGACCGTGTCGGCCGCCAGCGTGTCCGGCCCTTCGGCTACGGAGACGGTGGCCGCATCGTTCACCGCCTGTCCCCACGTCAGGGAGGGCAGGGCGGCCAGGAGCAGAAACAGGAAAAGAAAATGGCGTCTCATGGTGTGCAGGGGATAAGTCAACGCCGCTGGTTTTCCGTCGCAGGCTCCGGTGAGCGGCGTCCCGTGGCGGGCGCGGCGCGACCTGGAGCGGGCGCGGGCGGCGGTATTCGTGCAACAAAGATAAGTAGAAATCTTCAGAAGGGCGACGGTCACTCCTATAATAAATATAAATGCGGCGGCGCGGCGGCCCGGTCTGCCGGCCGCGCACCCCGGCCGCGGGCGTTTCCGCCGCCGGAACGGGAGGGCCGGGCGCGGCGGCGCGGGAAAAAGTCGTAACTTTGCAGCCAGATTCCTAAAAACGCTGCATTCATGAACCCTGCGTCCCTCTTGCTCCTGACGCTCGCGGCCTACTTCGCCTTGCTCCGGTGGGTGTCCCGCCGGACCACGCGCCGCGCCGATAACGACACGTTCTTCCGCGCCGGTCGGCGTTCGCCCTGGTGGATGGTCGGTTTCGGCATGATCGGGGCCAGCATTTCCGGCGTCTCTTTCGTCTCCGTCCCCGGCTGGGTCGGTACGACGGGCATGACTTACCTGCAAATGTGCGCCGGTTTCTTTCTGGGCTACGTCGTAGTGGCCTTCGTCCTGCTCCCTCTCTACTACCGCCTGCGCCTGACGAGCATCTACACCTACCTGTCCACGCGCTTCGGGCCCCGGTCCCACCGCACGGGCGCCCTGTTCTTCCTGCTCAGCAAGCTGGCCGCGGGCGGTGCGCGCCTCTATCTGGCCTGCCTCGTCGTGCAGCAGTTCGTCTTTACCCCCGGGTCGGCGGCAGCGCGCAGCCCCCTCGTGTTTCTGGGCGTAGCGGTGACGGTGCTGGCCCTCATCTGGGTCTACACGCGGCGCGGCGGCATCTTCACCCTGGTACGCACCGACGTGCTCCAGACGGCCTGCCTGCTGCTGGCCCTTGTCGCCCTGCTGGCCATCACCGTTGCCGACCTCGGGCAGACACCCGCCGAAGCGCTGCGGACTGTGACCGAAAGTCCGCTGAGCCGGGTCTTCGAGTGGGACCCCGGCAGCCCGCAGGCTTTCTGGCGGCAATTTCTGAGCGGCATATTCGTCGTCATCGTGATGACTGGCCTGGACCAAAGCATGATGCAGAAAAACCTGACCTGCCGTACGCTCCGCGAGGCGCAGCGTAACATGTGCGCCTACGGCATCTGTTTCCTGCCGCTCAACTTCCTGTTGCTCTCGCTCGGCGTTCTGCTCCACGCGCTCTGCGCCGCACGGGGCATCGTGCCGCCCGCGGCCGGCGACACCCTGCTCCCGACGCTCGTGGCCGACGGCACGTTGGGGACGCTGGTCGTCATACCCTTCACCGTCGGCATCGTAGCCGCGGCCTTCGCCAGTACGGACTCCACGCTCACGGCCCTGACCACGAGCTGCTGCATCGACTTGCTCGACCTGGAGCACCGGGGACTCCCGGCCCGGAGCGCCGCGCGGGTGCGCCGCCGCGTCCACCTGTGCGTCGTGGCGGCCTTCCTGCTCTGCCTCTTCCTGTTCCGCGCGGCGGACAATCAGAACCTCATCAACACGATATACGTCCTGGTGGCCTACACTTACGGTCCGCTGCTCGGCCTCTACGCTTTCGGGCTGGCCACGCACCGCCAGCCGGCCGACCGCCTGGTGCCGTGGGTAGCCCTGGCCAGCCCCGTGGTCTGCGGCCTGCTGGACTTCGCCGCCCCCCGCCTTTGGGGCTACACGTTCGTTTACGAGCTGCTGATGCTCAACGGCCTGCTCACGATGGGCGGACTGTTCCTCATCAGCCGGCGGCAGCCGCTGTGCCGGCAGGCCGGTTGAGGCGGCCGCCGCCGTGGCCGCGCCGCCACTCTTCCCGTTGCCGCCGGCGGGCCGACGGTCGGCGTGCGCACGGGCCTTAGCCCCGTAAAAACTGGAATAGGGCCCGTCGCGACGGGGCTAAGGCCCGTGTTTCGCGAAACTGGCCGCGTGCCTGCCGGCCCTTGCGTCGCCGGCAGGGCGCCGCCACCCGGCGCGGGCGGAAAAGGCGGGGCGGCTCGTTTACGAAAGTCCGGAATTTTCCGCCTAAAAATCAGCAAACCGTCGATTAAATTACCGGATATTTGGCTTTTAGGAATGGTTACGTTATCTTTGCAAAAATGAAGAAAAAGAACCGAAGCAGAAGGTGGCTCAAGTGGACGGGCATCGTGCTCGCGTCGCCCGTTGTGTTGTTCCTCTTGCTGGCCATCCTGATATACTTGCCGCCCGTGCAGGACCTGGTGGTCCACAAGGTGGCCCAGCGCCTTTCGGCCTCGACCGGCATGACGGTGAAGGTGGAACAGGTGCGCCTGGCCTTTCCGCTCGACCTGGCGGTCCACCGCCTGAGCGTCTGCGAGGCGGGCGACACGCTCGTGGCGGCCGACGCCTTGCGGCTCAAGGTGCGCCTGTGGCCGCTGTTCCAGGGCCGTGCGGACATCGACGGTTTCAGTCTTTACGGCGCGGTGGTCGATAGCCGCGACTGGATTTCAAATACCTATCTGCGGGGACACATAGCCTATCTCGACGTGGCGTCGCACGGCGTGGAGTGGGGCCGGGGCCGCGTCGTGGTGGACCATGCCACGCTGCGCGGGGCCCGCCTCTTCGTGGCGCTGAGCGATACGGCACGCGAGGACACCACCTCGACCGCATCGCCGTGGACTATCGAAGCCCGACGGGTGACGGTGGAGGACACGTGGGCCTGTCTTTCGCTGCCCGGCGACTCTATGCGCCTGGGGGCGAACCTTGCCCACGCCGAGCTGACCGACGGGCGCTTCGACACGGGGCGAGGGGACTATGCCCTGCGCCGTTTCCTGGTGCGCCGCAGCGAACTGACTTACGCCACGCGGACCGGCGCGAAGCCTGCGGCGGGCGGCAATGCGGCCTTTGCCCATTCGGACAGCCTGCTCTGGGACGGTTTTCGTCCCGCTTCGGCCGGGCTGGACCCGAACTTCCTCTCCCTGACGGGCGTCAGCCTCCAGGTGGACACGCTCCACTACGACGCGGCGGGGACGCTGCGCGCCGGCCTGACGCGGCTGGCCCTGCGCGACCGTAGCGGCATTGAGGTGCGCAACCTGAGCGGCCCGGTCTATCTGGACTCGGCCGGTATCGCCCTGCGCGACTGGCAACTGACGCTGCCGGCTTCCCGGCTGGAAGCGACGGTGGAGACGGACTGGAGCGCCCTGGAGACGGGGGGCGGCGGCCGCCTCTTTGCCCGCCTGGACGCCACGCTGGGCGCGGCCGACGTGCGCACACTGGGCCGCGGCATGGTGAGCGACACGCTGCTGCGGGCCTGGCCGGAGCGGGACCTGCGCCTAAGGCTGACGGCCGTGGGCAACGTGGACCGGCTGAGCGTGAACGGCATCGAAGCGGGGCTGACGGACGCCCTGCGGCTGACGGGTAGTGCCGACGGCCGGCGCCTGCTGGCCGACGACCGCACGCTGACGGCCCGTTTCGAGTTGCAGGGACGCCAACTGGACTTCGTCAAGGACTTTCTGCCGGCCGATGCGCGCGGCGCTTTCCGCCTGCCTTGTCCGCTGACGCTGACCGGTTCGGCGACGATGGAGGGTACGCGCTATGGCGCAGACCTGACGCTCCGTGCCGCCGGCGGCCGGCTGGCGCTGAAGGGCGGCATTGACCTGAAACGGAACGACTATCGCGCCGACCTTCGCGCTACGCGCTTTCCCCTGGGGGACTTTCTTCCGGGCCTGTCGCTCGGCGACTTCAGCGGCTCGCTCAGGGCTTCGGGCCACGGCTTCGACCCCATGTCCGCCGCGACGCGGCTGCGGGCCCAGGCGGCCGTGGACAGCCTGACCTACGACGGTTGGCGCTTGGGCGGCGTGAAGCTGGAGGCGGACCTGGACCAGGGCCGGATGAACGCGCGACTGGCCTCGGCCAACGACGTGCTGGAGGGCGACCTGCAAGTGGAGGCCATCATCGGCCGGCAACTGGACGCGCGCCTGCAGGCCGCGTTGACGTCGGTCGACCTGCGGCGTCTCGGCGTACTGGAAGACACGCTCTCGGTGGGGGGCGACGTGGACATCGCCTTCCAGGCGGCCCGCGACTTTTCCACGTACAGGGCCGACGGCGGACTCCGCCACCTGCGTTTCCAGACCCCGGCGCGCAGCCTCATGGCCAAGGACCTGACGTTCGCCCTCAGTGCCGCGCCGGACACAACCTGGCTCGAGACGACGGCGGGCGACTTGCAGCTGTCCGTCGGTACGAGCGGCGACGTGGCGGGCCTCATGGCGCAGGTGGGGAAATTTACCGAGACGATGCACCGCCAGATGGAGGAGAAACGCATTGACCAGCAGGAACTGAAGAACGTAGTGCCGCGCATCGACTTCACCCTCGACGCCGGACGCGATAACCCCCTGGGACGCATGCTCCAGATGCAGGGCATCGCTTATAGCCATCTGCGCCTGCGCCTCAAGACGGACCCGCGCTACGGCATAGGCGGGCTGATGCGCTTCGGCACATTCGAGAAGAGCGGACTGATGCTCGACACGGTCCACGTATTGCTGTACCAGGATTCCACAGGCCTGAAGATGGACGGCTATATTCACAATTACCGCAAGGATAATCCCCATAAGTTCAAGGCCAAGATTGCGTCTTTCTTCCTCGGTTCGGGCGTCGGCGCGCAGTTGGTCTACACCGACCAGGAGGGGCGCAAGGGCATCGACGTCGGCGTCCGGGCCGACCTGGCCAAGGGCGGCATCAACGTGTCGGTGTTCCCGCAGCACCCCATTATTGCCTATCGCACGTTCACCGTGAACGACAGCAACTTCGTCTATCTGGGCCGCGACAAGAGTATTCGGGCCAACGTGCAACTGCTGGCCGACGACGGCACGGGCTTGCACATTTTCGGCGAACCCGTGGACTCGGCCAACGACCTGACGGTGAGCCTGAACCAGGTGAACCTCCGGGAGCTCTCGGAAGTGTTGCCCTATCTGCCGCGCCTGGGCGGCATGCTGAGCGGCGACTTGCACGTGACGGCCGCGCCGTCCTCGCTTTCGGCGGTCGCGATGTTCACGGCCGAGGACTTGAGCTACGAGGACATCCCCCTGGGCAAGATAGGCCTAGAAGCCATGTACATGCCACAGCAAGGGGGCGAGCACCACGTTTCGGCATTCGTGACGGCAGAAGACGAGCAAGTGTTGGAATGCGAAGGGGCCTACGTGGACCGCGACGGCGGCAGCTTCGACGGCACCGTGCGGTTGAGCGGCTTCCCCCTGAAGCTGGCCAACGGATTCCTGTCGGGGACGGACATCGCCATGTCCGGGACGGCACGCGGCGAGCTGAACGTGACGGGCGGAGTGGACGCGCCGGTGCTGGACGGCAGCCTGGCCTTCGACACGGCGCATCTGTACTCGGACGTCTACGGATTCGACTTCCGGATGGACGAACAGCCCATACGCATGGAGGGGAGCCGGCTGCAGTTCCAGGACTACGGCCTCTATTCCCAGCAGCAGGCGGACAACCCGCTGGTGCTGAACGGGGCGGTCGATATGGCGGACTTCAGCCGCATAGGCCTCGACCTGACGATGCGGGCGACGAATTTCGAAATCATTAATACGAAGCGCAAGGCCTCGTCGATGCTGTTCGGCAAAGTCTATGCGAACTACTACGGGACGTTGCGCGGCACGGCCGACAATATTTTCATCCGCGGCAACCTCGACGTGTTGGACCGCACGGATATGACTTACATTTTGAAGGACTCGCCCCTGACGGTGGACGACCGTCTGAACGACCTGGTGCAGTTCGTCAGCTTCGCGGACACTACGGCCGTGGACGAGCCCGCTACGATTCCGACGGGCGGCTTCGATATGTCGCTCGGCATCTCTATTAGCGACGCGGCGCGCTTCAGGTGCAATCTGAGCGAGGACGGGGAAAACTACGTGGACCTCGAGGGCGGTGGCGACTTGACTATGCGCATCACGCAGCAGGGTGACCTCCGTCTGACCGGGCGCTTTACGGCGAACAGCGGGGAGATGAAGTATTCGCTCCCGGTGATTCCCCTGAAGACGTTCAATATAGTCTCGGGCAGCTACGTAAGTTTCACGGGCGACGTGATGAATCCGACGCTGAACATTGCGGCGAAGGAGCGCGTGAAGGCAACGGTGACGGAAAACGAGCAGTCGCGGACGGTCGCCTTCGACGTGGGCGTGGCCATCTCGAAGCCGCTCAATGACATGGGGCTCGAGTTCACGATCGAGGCGCCCGAGGACCTGAGCGTCCAGAACCAGCTGGCGGCCATGACGACGGCACAGCGTAGCAAGACGGCCGTGGCCATGCTCGCGACGGGTATGTACATGACGGACGACATGTCGAGTATGGGCAGCAGCGGCTTTAAGGCGAGCAACGCCCTTAACGCCTTCCTGCAGAGCGAGATTCAGAACATCGCCGGCAGTGCGCTCAAGACCATCGACGTTACGGTGGGCATGGAGAGCGGTACGAGCAGCAAGGGCACGGAGACGACCGACTACTCCTTCCAGTTTGCCAAGCGCTTCTGGAATAACCGCATCAGCGTCATCATCGGAGGAAAGGTGAGCACGGGTGAGGACGCGCAGAACTCGGCCAGTAGCTTTATCGACAACATCGCCATTGAGTACCGCTTGGACCAGAGCGCTTCGCGCTACGTCAGGGTCTTCTACGACCGCAGTACGCAGGACCCGCTCGAGGGCGAGCTGACGACAACCGGGGCCGGTCTCGTGCTGCGTCGGAAAACGAACCGCCTCGGCGAGCTCTTTATATTTTCCAATCGCAAGAAACAAAAACCTACGGAGGAAACGGATGAGAAATAGAAAGCCTTTCGGACGAATTTCCTGCCAAGGGCTGTGGGCTCTCGGGATTCTGCTGGTGATTTTTTCGGCTTGTTCCACGACGAAGAATCTACCGGAGGAAGAGCAGCTCTATATCGGAATAGACGACATCACATACGACGGCATCCCTCGGAAGTGGGACAAAAAGGCGGTCCGTGACAGCGCGGGCGTCATCGCTACGATAGGCGGCGCGGTCCATGCGGTCGGCGACGTGCTCCGCGGCGACGCGAAGGCGGCCGAACGGCTGGCGGCCGACTCGCTGCGGCGCCGGCTCACGCCTGAGCAGCGCGCGGCCCTGCGGGCCCGGCACGAGGCCGACCTGGCCGATTTCGAGAAAGCCAAGACCGAGGTGGAGGCCGTCCTGGCCTATCCGCCCAACGACGCCCTCTTCGGCTCTTCGTCCTTGCGTTCACCCATTCCCTTCGGGCTCTGGGTCTACAACAATTTCGTGAAGTACAAGAAAGGCCTGGGCCGTTGGATTTTCCGCACCTTCGCTGCCAAGCCCGTCTTCGTCAGTTCCGTCAGCCCCGACATGCGGGTCCGCGTGGCCACGAATACGCTCCACAACTACGGCTACTTCAGTGGCAACGTGAGCTACGAGCTCCTGCCGCAGAAGGACCCGAAGAAGGCGAAAATCCGCTATCACGTTTACGCCGGGCCGTTGCACCGCCTCGACTCCATCGCTTACCAGAATTTTTCGCCCGTGGCCGACAGCCTCTTGCGCGCTACGGAGAGCGAGCGCCTCTTGCGCAAGGGCGACGCCTTTAATGTGGTGAACCTGGCCAACGAGCAGACGCGCATCGAGAAGCTGTTCCGCGAGAACGGTTACTATTTCTATTCCGCGCCCTATACGACCTACCGGGCCGACACCTTGATGCGCCGCCACTACGTGCAGCTCCAGGTGCGCCCGGCCTCGGACCTCTCGCTGCGGGTCCGTCACCCGTGGTACATCGGTAATACCTACATCTCCGTCCGCCGTGACGAGCGCGACGCCCTGGACAAGGTGTTGCGACGGCGCGACTACGTCTATTCCTACTCCGGCGACGAGCTGCCGCTCCGACCGAACATGTGGCGACGGTCCATCAATCACCGGAAAGGCCAACTGTTCCGCTTGAGCGACAGTGACCTGACGCTCGAGAAACTCAATAGCCTGGGCGTCTTCAGCCAAACGAGCGTGGACTACGTGCCTCGGGACACGACGGCGGGCTGCGACACGCTCGACGTGTACGTTAGCGCCGTGATGGACAAACTCTACGACAGCAGTTTCGAGATGAACGCCACGCTGAAGAGCAACCAGCAGGTGGGCCCCGGCGTCTCGTTCAGCATCGCGAAACGTAATGCCTTCGGCGCCGGCGAGAAGGTGGCGTTCAAAATCTTCGGTTCCTATGAATGGCAGAGCGGGGCCGGTGGTGGCGGGCGTAATTCCCTGCTCAACTCCTACGAGCTGGGCACGGAGCTGTCGTTCGACTTTCCGCGCTTCCTCTTTCCCGGCATCAGCCGTCGCCATACCCGTTTCCCCGCCACTACGACCTTCGCGCTCAACGCCGATTGGAAGAACCGCGCCGGCTTTTTCAACATGGTCACCTTCGGGGTCAATGCAACCTACAACTGGCACAAGCGCTCCACGGACCAGCACGAGCTGACGCTCTTCAGTTTCGATTTCGACAAGCTGCTTCACCGCACCGAGACGTTCGATTCCATTATGGACGCCAACCCGGCGCTCTACTCCAGCATGCGCGACCAGTTCATCCCGGCTATTTCCTACACCTATACTTATACGTCGCCCGCCGGCCACCGCAATCCCGTTTGGCTCCAGCTCTCGGCAAAGGAGTCCGGCAACCTGGTCTCCGGCCTTTACGCCGCGGCGGGGCGTGGGTTCAACGAGCGGGACAAGAAACTCTTCGGCAGCCCCTTCGCGCAATTCGTAAAACTCACGGCCGAAGTGCACGAGACGTTCCGCCTGAATGCCCGCTTCAACGTGGCTACGCGCCTTTTCGCAGGAGCTATCTTTAGTTTCGGCAACAGCCTGCGTGCCCCTTACTCCGAGCAGTTCTATGTCGGCGGCGCCAACAGTGTCCGCGCGTTCACCGTGCGTACCATCGGCCCCGGCTCTTTCCGTTCGGACAATGACAGGTATGCTTACATCGACCAGACGGGTGATTTCAAGCTCGAGGCGAACGCCGAGCTGCGTGCCCACCTCTTCGGCAGCCTGCACGGAGCCGTATTCCTCGACGTCGGTAACGTATGGCTCCTGCGCGACGACCCCTTGCGGCCCGGTGGCAAACTTTCCCGCGAGTCGCTGAAGCACATTGCGGTGGGCACCGGCCTGGGCTTGCGCTACGACCTCCAGTTCCTTGTCCTCCGCTTCGATGTCGGCATCGGCCTGCACGCCCCCTACGAAACGCGCAAATCCGGGTTCTACAATCTGGAACGGTTCAAGGATGGCTTTGCCTTCCACTTCGCCATAGGCTATCCGTTCTGACAAATACGGCGATAACCCTTTATAAACCAATCCATAATAAACATGAAGAAAATCTTTGGATTTTGTCTGGCCCTGCTGATGGGGCTGACGGCGGCCCGTGCCGACGAAGGCATGTGGCTGCTGAAGTTGATGAAGCAGCAGCACCTGGAGGACTCGCTGCGTAAGGCCGGCCTTCAGCTGCCGCCTGAAGCGCTTTACAGCGAGACGTCGCCTTCGCTGCGCGAGTGTGTCGGCATCTTTGGCGGCGGTTGCACAGGCGAGGTGGTCTCGGCCGACGGCCTCGTGCTGACGAACAATCATTGCGGATTCAGTTACGTCCACGCCATGAGTACGATGGACAAGAACTATCTCAAGGACGGCTACTTCGCCAAGAGCCGCGCCGAGGAGTTGCCCACGCCCGACCTCACCTTTACCTTTGTCCTGCGCGTCGTGGACGTGACGGACGATGTCAACAAGGCGGCCGCGAAGGAGAAGGCCGACGTCTACACGGCTCAAAGCCAGAGTTTCCTCGAGCCGCTCGCTGAGAAGCTGCTCAAGAAGAGTGACCTGCGCAAGAAGAAGGGTATCCGCGTTCGCATCGTGCCTTACTTCGGCGGCAATCAGTTCTACATGTTCTACGAGCAAGTCTACTCCGACGTCCGTCTCGTGGTTAATCCGCCCTACAACATCGGTCAGTTCGGAGGCAACACGGACAACTGGATGTGGCCGCGTCAGAACGCCGACTTCGCCATGTTCCGCATTTATGCCGACATGGACGGACAGCCCGCGCCGTACAGCAAGGACAACGTGCCTCTGAAGGTCCGTAAGTACCTGCCCATCTCGCTCAAGGGCATCCAGCAGGGCGACTATGCCATGATTATGGGTTTCCCCGGCAGCACGAGCCGTTACCTGACCGCCTCGGAGGTGAAGCTCCGCACCGTGCAGAACGCCGCCCATGTCCTGCCCGGCAATCCGCAGCTCGACTTCATGAAACGGCAGATGGACGCCAACGACTCCATCCGCCTGCAGTTGGAAGATGACTATTTCGGCCTCGGTAACGTGGTCAAGAACTATGGCGGCATGAACGAGTCTGTGGAGAAAACGGGACTCATGCAGAAGAAGCAGGCCGAGGAGGCCGCCTTCCGCACCTTCGCCGCCAAAAGCGGCGACCCGGCCTACGCCACCATCATTGACCGCATCGACAGCCTGTGCAAGGCCTACGAGGACACCATCTTCGACATGCACCTCTATCTTTCCACGCTGATGGAGCAGAAATTCCAAGTCTCGCTCAGCGTTATGAGCACCTTCGCCGATGCCCTGGAAGAAGGGAAGGAGAAGGGCATCGAGGCCGCCCGCGCCGCCTTGGAGGCCGCCTATGAGGCCGGTGCCGGCCATTACGACCGGCAAATCGACTTGCAGACCATGCAGTTGCTCCTGCCCTACTGGACGAAGCACAACCGCCTCGGCATGCAGCCTGCGTTCCTCCAAAAGGGCGACGGTCAGGCTTACTATGCCGACCTTTACGCCAAGACCCTCTTCCGCGACCGCGCCAGCTTCGACGCCTTCATGAAGAACCCCTCGGCCGAAGTCCTGCGCAACGATCCGCTCTATAAGCACGAGGCGGAACTCATGAAGTTCTACATGGAGAAAGTCATTCCGGCCATAATGCGCTACTCCGTCCGTCGCCGCGAGCTGGACAAGATCTATGTGCGCGGACTCTGCGAGATGTACGACTGGACCAAGGCGCCCGACGCCAACTTCACGCTCCGCATGACCTACGGCCACGTCTGCGACCTGAAGCCGCGCGACGGCGTGCTCTACGACTGGCGCACCACGCTCACCGGTATGTTCGAGAAGGCCAGCACCACTGAGAGCGACTACTTCGTCAACGAGGACCTGCGCAAGTTCTATGAGCGGAAGGACTACGGCCGCTACGCCCGCGAGGACGGCGAACTGCCGACGTGCTTCCTCTCTAACAACGACATCACGGGCGGTAACTCGGGCTCGCCGGTGATGAACGCGAAGGGCGAGCTCATTGGCCTGGCCTTCGACGGTAATATCGAGAGCCTCTCGAGCGACTTGAAGTTCAACCCCGCCCTGCAGCGCTGCATCAACGTGGACATCCGCTACGTCCTCTTCATCATCGACAAGTTCGGCGGTTCGACCTACGTGCTCGACGAACTCGACTTGCGTTGACGCCCCTGGCGCGCCGCGCACCACAACAGGAAAGTCTGCGTCCCCCGGGGCGCAGACTTTTTTCTTTCCGACGGCTGCGTCGGCCCGGCCCCGGTGCGGCCGACCCGCGGAGTGGAGGCCGCGCCACGGGGCTAAGGCCAGTTTTTACGGGCCTTAGGGGAGTTTTTACGGGGCTTAGCCCCGTTCGTGCGGCGACCGGCCGGCGTTCTTTTTCCCCTTGGTGCCGTTCCCGTTGCTCCGTCGGACGGCTTTCCGCCAAAGGCCGGGCAAGGGGCAACAGCGTCTTCGGGCGGACCATATAAAACGCAGTGCGGGGAAATCCTTTTCGCGAAAAGGATTTCCCCGCACTGCGCCGGTGGGCACCGTTGCCCGGTCAATTCTTCGATGCTTCGACCTGACGGAGCACCTCTTTGTTGAACGCGCGGCGCTCGTTGTCGAAGAACCAGCCCCACTTGCAGAAATACTTGATGCAGGAGCAGACGAAATTGAGAAAGAGCCGCGGATTTTTCGCCGCGCCGTGGCCGTAAGCGTGATGGACGGAAACCATCGGAAAATAGACCGTACGGAAACGGCGGTGCAGGCGGCGCGTCAGGTCCGTGTCCTCGAAGTACATGAAGTAGCGCTTGTCGTAACCGCCTACCTCCTGGACGGCACTCATCCGCAGGGCCGAGAAGCATCCCGATATGCAGGCAACGTCGTAGGTACGGTCGTTGCGCATGGCCCGCATCTCGAAGCGCTCCATGCGTCGTTCGTGCGTGGCGGCGGGGTGTTTCAGTTGCCGCCAGAACAGGAACTGCGGCGTGGGGCACAGCTTCGGCAGGTACTGCGGCCGTCCGTCGGGGTAGAGGATGCAGGGCATGAGCTGCGCCACGTCTTCGTGCTGCTCCATGAAGTCGAGCATTTGCGCCACGACGTCCTTGTGATACGTGATGTCCGGGTTGAGCACGAAGTGGTACTTGCTGCCGTAGCGCGCGGCCAGTTCCAGGCCGCGGTTGTGCCCTTGCCCGAAGCCGGCGTTGCGGCCGTTGAAAACGTATTGTATGCTGTTGTCGAGCTGCGTGAGGCCCTCAGCCTCGCGCGTGGGAGAGTTGTCGATGAGAAATATGCGCTTTTCCCCTTTGTACAGGAGCACCGAAGCAAGGACGGCTTGCAGTTCCTGGATGGGGTGGCGGTAGAGGACGATAGAGAAAGATACTTTATAAGGCATCATTTTCGGGTCTTGTGGTTACGGGGAACGGGCTGCCGGCGCTGGTCGATGCGCAGATTGAGCGCGTGTTGCAGGACAGCGAAGAGCAGGACGTCCGCCACGACGATAATGGTCGTGTCCACTCCGGCGAGGTGGAGCCCCCAGTTGAACAGGCAGTATGCCACCTGGACCGCCAGAATGGCGGCCAGAGTCTCGTGCATGTTGAAGCCTGCGGCGAGAAATTTATGGTGAATGTGAGTTTTGTCTGCGTGGAATATGGACACGTGGCGGCGCATGCGGCGAATGGCGACGCGCACCAGGTCGAACGTGGGAACCAATACGAGGGAGTAGGCCGTCAGCAACGGGTCGGTGCCGGTGGCCGTACCGCCCGCGTCGGACATGGCGTACTTGATGGCCAGATAGGCCAGGGCGTAGCCCAGGATGAGGCTGCCCGAGTCGCCCATGAAAGTCTTCGTACCCCGGGCAACACTGCCGAAGAGATTGTAGCGCAGGAAGACGAGAACCGGGGCTATGAGGGCTACGGAGAAGAGCGAGTAGCCGACGCTCTGCATCTGGCCGAAGAGGACGGTGAACGTGCAGAGGGCCAGCAGGCTCAGGCCCGCGGCGAGCCCGTCAATGCCGTCGATGAGGTTGATGGAGTTGACGATGAGCAGCGATACGAGTACGGTGAAGGGGTAGGCGGCCCAGAGCGGGAGCTCGTAGATGCCGCAGAAGCCGTAGAGGTTGTCGATGTAGAGGCCGCAGAGGGGCATGACGAGGGCCGCGACGAATTGCACGGCAAACTTGAAACTGGCCCGCAGGCCGAACAAGTCGTCGAGCAGGCCAATGAGGTATATCAGGAAGATGCCTCCCATGATGATGAAGGTCGTAGCGTGGAAAGAGGGGACGTCGGGCTGGCCGATTGACATCAGGAGCAGCGCGGCGATCATGCCGACTAGGGCGGAGGGAACGAAGACTACGCCTCCCAGGCGGGGAATCTTGTGGTGGTGCAGCTTGCGCTCGTTGGGAATGTCGTAGAAGCCGCGCTTCTTGCAGAAACGCAGCAGCCACGGCATGGTGACAATCGCTGTCAGCAGACTGGCCAGGAAGGAGATAATCGTATATAAGTAGTCGTAGCTCATTGGGGTGTCTGGCTCTTTTCTTTGAAGCGTCGGTCGGGTCTCCGGTATTGCCTTACTGAGTGCAGGCGTCGTGCCTCGCATTAACGCTTTTGAAAAGACGAGCGCTTTAGGAGCACAAAAAATGGCGGGCCGCGAGGCCGCTCAGTTTTCTTGTCGTGCCGCTGGGAAAACGGCTGGATTTCTTCAGATTTGGACGAGGCGGTTGCCGGTTTCTTGCCGTGCAGGATGCGCCTCGGGCCGCCGTGGCGCGTCAGCACCGTGCGGACTCTCTGTCTCGGAGATCTGCCCCCTCGTTGGGGTGCCGGTCCGCAGGCCGGCGGCGGGTAAGATGTGTCCCAGATTTTCTTAAATTACGTCCATACATGTTTTCAACGCAAAAGTACATAAAAAATCGTTATCCAAACTCTTTTTTCCGGGAATATAAGGTCACGGATTTGTTAAACTGCTCCAAATGGTCACAGCCCCTGTGGCGCAAGCGTCAATGCTGCTTTTTCTGTTTAATGCCCTCCTGGTATCCCTGGATGTAACTTTCCCGGTAATTGTCGGCATAGATGCGGCGTTCTTCCTCGGTTGGGAAGTTGCTCGTGACGTCGTGCTCCGTCTGCTCCTGTCCGGCAATGCCGTCGTAAAGCCCGTTCCAGTAGCCATCTTCCGCACCGGCCTCGTCGGGCGGGCGGCGGTCTATGCCGATGGAGTCGGGGATGGCGGGCACGACGCTGTCGGGCGCGTCGGAGCTGACGTCGGGTGAGAGAGTTGTGTCAGGGATCGCTACGGGCTTCTCCGTAGGACGCATGGGAGCGCCGGGCTCAGCGTCGGGGCTGGCTTTGGGTGAAAGGATTTTGAGTACAATGGCAATGGCTGTAATGAGCACCGCAGCCAGAATCAGCAGCATCGCGTCGCGGCGATTGTTCATCTTATTTTTGTTCATAACAGTGTGTGCGGGAAAAAGTAGGGATTGGGATGCGGGGGACAATATTTATATGGTGCGCGGCTTGTTGCCGGCGTCGATGCGCAGAAAGATGAAAAGCAGCAGGGTAAAGCCCCAGAGCGAGGAACCGCCGTAACTGAAGAAGGGCAGCGGGATGCCGATGACGGGCATAAGGCCCATGACCATGCCGACGTTGATGAGGACGTGGAAGAAGATGACGCTCACCACGCAGTAACCGTAGACGCGCCCGAACTTGGTGGTCTGTCGTTCGGCCAGGTGGATGAGGCGCAGGATGAGTGCGAGGAACAGCAGCAGCACAGCCGCCGAACCGATGAAGCCTTCCTCCTCGCCCACGGTGCAAAAGATGAAGTCCGTGTCCTGTTCGGGAACGTATTTCAGCTTGGTCTGCGTGCCGTTCAGGAAACCCTTTCCCAGCAGTCCGCCCGAGCCGATGGCGATTTTGCTCTGGTTGACGTTGTAGCCGGCGCCGGTGATGTTCTCCTCCATGCCGAGCAGCACGCGGACGCGTACTTGCTGATGGGGCTCGAGTACGTTGTTGAGCACGTAGTTGGCGGAGTAGAGGAAGGCGGTGGAGCCCAGCGCGAAGAGGGCTATGAACGTGTAGCGCCCCAAGCGTTCGCCCAGCGCCTGCCAGCCCAGGTAGCAGGCCATGCCGATGCACACGCCTACCTGCACCCAGGCGACGTCGAACGGGATGACGAAGTGGGAGAAGAGCAAGGCAACGGCGGTGGCCAGTCCGCCCCATACGAAGAGGCACATGGCGTGGGGCGTCTTCGGGCAATAGACGCGCACCATCCCGACCGTAAAGAGCCAGATCATGAGCAGTACGGAAAATTCGCCGACAGAGGTGTGCGTCATGGGGACAATATCTCCCGAAAAACGGATGCCTACGACGAAGTAGATGACGGCGGCGGTGGCGGTGAAGAGAAAACTGCCCGGCATCCCCTCACGGTAGAACATGAGGAAGAAGGCCAGGTAGACCAGCGCTGAACCCGTCTCGCGCTGCATGACGATGAGGGCAAAGGGCAGGAGCACCATGCCGGCCGCCTTGGCCAGGTTGTGCATGTTGTCGAGCGAGAAGCCGTAGTGGTTGATGAGTTTGGCCAGTGCCAGTGCCGTGGCGCACTTGGCAAACTCGGCGGGTTGCAGGCTGATGCTGCCCAGGCTGATCCACGAGCGCGACCCTTTGATGTCCTTCGCGATGAAGGGGGTAATGAAGAGCACAATGATCATGACCCAGTAGACCAGGTCGGCCAGCGTGTCGTAGTAGCGGTCGTCGACCATGAGCAGGATGAAGCCGAGGACGACGGCGCAGCCCATCCACACCAACTGTTTGCCGGTGCGCGTGTTCCAGCTCAGGAAGTCGGTGTCGCCGATTTCGTGGCTGGCGCCGCAGATGCTGATCCAGCCGAACGCCATGAGTGCGATGAAAATAACGATGACGAGCCAGTCTGCCGCGAACACGGGATTGCGTAAAGAGTTATCGTTCATAGTCGGCGTATTTGATGTGTTTGTGCTGGTACTCCTCGGCTTTCTTTTCCGATGCGGGCGACAGCTTCCCGTTGATGTACTGCTCGATGATGAGGGCGCCGAGCGGCACGCCGTAGGTGTTGCCCCAGCCGCCGTTTTCCACGTAGACCGAGACGGCGATTTTGGGATTGTTCATAGGAGCGAAGCCGGCGAAGGTGCTGTGGTCGTGGCCGCGGTTCTGGGCCGTGCCGGTCTTTCCGCAGACCTCGATGCCCGGTATGTTGGCGCTGTGGCACGTGCCGTTGGTGACGGCGCGGCGCATACCGGCCACGACGTAGTCGTACCACTTGCGGTCGATCATCGTCTGGTGGCGCGTGCGGTAGATGCTATCGATCTGGCTGTCGCGAATGTCGTGGACAATGTGGGGAATATAGTAGTAGCCCCGATTGGCTACGATGGCCGCCAGGTTGGCTATCTGGAGCGGCGTGGCGGTGACTTCGCCCTGTCCGATGGCTATGGAGATGACGGTCAGGGCATTCCAGCGTCCGTGGTAGGCCTTGTCGTAGTAGTCCGCGTTGGGTATCATGCCGCGGCGCTCACCGGGCAGGTCGACGCCGAGCTTATAGCCGAAGCCCATGGCCACGAGGTGGTCTTTCCAGCGCGTCATGGCGTCCTGCGTGGACTTGAAGACGGCGCGGTTGCTGAAGAGGCGGTAGAGGTTCCAGCAGAAGTAGGCGTTGCACGAAGTGGCGAGCGCGGGGACGAGACTGATGGGCGACGAATGGGAGTGGCAGCCCAAGTGAAGGCCACGGTAGTTGAAGCCCCGATGACAGGGGAAGGAGATGTTGGGGTCGATGCTGCCCTCCTGGAGCCCGATGAGCGCCTGGGTCAGCTTGAACGTGGAGCCCGGCGGATAGGTTCCCATGATGGCGCGGTTGAGGAGCGGCTTCATGGGGTCGTTGTTGAGGCGCCGGTGATTCTTCCCGCGGTCGCGTCCTACCATGAGGCGCGGATCGTAGGAGGGCGACGAGGCCATGCAGAGTATCTCGCCCGTGGCGGGCTCTATGGCCACAATGGCGCCGAGCTTCCCCTCCAGCAGACGCTCGGCGAGCGCTTGCAGGTCGGAGTCAATGCTGAGCAGCAGGTCCTTGCCCGGTACGGGCGACTTGTCGTATTTCCCGTTCTTGTAGTGGCCCTTGGTCCGCCCGTGTACGTCGCGGAGCATGATGCGCATGCCCTTTTCGCCGCGCAACTGTTTCTCGTACGAGCGTTCCACGCCCAGCTTCCCGATGTAGTCGCCGCTTTGGTAGTAGTCGTCTTCCTCGATGTCCGCATTGCTTACCTCGCCGACGTCGCCCAGGATGTGGGCCGCGATGCCCGAGGTGTAGTGGCGCACGGAGCGTTTCTCTACCGTGAATCCCTTGAAGCGGAAGAGCTTTTCCCGGAACACGGAAAATTCCTGCGAGGGGATTTGGCTCAGAAAGGTTTGGGGCGTGTAGCGCGAATAGTTGGGCTTGGCCTTAATCTCGTTCATGCGCTCGATGTAGAACTCCTTGGTAATGCCTATCGTACGGCAGAAGTCCAGCGTGTCTATGCCGCGCTGCTCGTTCATAATGACCATGATGTTGTACGAAGACTCGTTGTAGACGAGCAGCCGGCGCTTGCGGTCGTAGATAAGTCCGCGCGAGGGGTATTGTATCTCCTTACGGAAGGCGTTGGAGTCCGCATTCTTTTTGTAGTCGTCGCTCATCAGCTGGAGTGAGAAAAGGCGGATGAGGTATATGATGGTAACGCCGACAACAATGCTGCCGATGATGAATTTACGGTTTGTGAAATTGGGCTCGTTGGACATGGTACGAAGCATTGAGGAAAACGCCGCTGCGCAAGGTCAGCCGCGGCGGCTGCGTAGCATTTCAAATGCTATGACAAACAGTAGCGTCAGGACGGAACTTCCTCCGATATAGAATAGTAAGTCTTGCCAGTTTTGAAAAGTGAACAGTTCTATGGTAAAGAAGAGCGTACAGTGGAGCAGGGTGAGCGTGACGGCGTATTTAAGGAAGCCGGACCATTCCATTGTATGAATCGACGGCAGGATAACGTCGTCTTCGCGGTCGTGCGGGGAAAAGAGGTTGAGCAGCGGCGGCGCAACGAGCCCCACGCAGCAGAGCGAAGCCGCAGCCATGCCCGGCGTGTTGGTGAAGATGTCGATGAGCAGTCCGAGTATGAAGCCCAGCAGGATGCTTACCCAGCGCGGCGTGGAGCTGGGCAGGAGCATGATGAAGTAGAGGTAGGGCATCGGCGTGGCGTATCCAAAGAGATGGATGTGGTTGAAGATGAGTATCTGCAACAGGAACAGCAGAATGAACCAGCCGATTCGGGAAAATATGATCTGTATCATCGGATAGGTAAATAGTTGGGCGCGCCCGGCGGACTCCCTGCGGAGCGGCCGGCTTAGTCTGTGTAGGCGGCATCGGCCTCGGCGGCGCGGACGCGCAGGGTGTCGATTTCCGCTTTATAGGGCGTGGCGATGACACTCACGTCGCGCAGGTTCGCAAAGTCTGTGCCTAAATTCACGTCGAGCCGGTAGGTCTGCCCGTCTTCAGAGTTGCTGATGCCGCTGATACGGCCGACAAAAATTCCGGGAGGGAACACGGACGAGTAGCCGCTGGTCTCTACGCATTCCCCCTTCTGGACGCGGGCGTAGCGGGGGATGTCGTCCAGATGGGCGTGTCCCAGAGCCTCCCCTTCCCATTCCAGATAACCGAAATACCGCTGGCCGCGGACGCGGCAACTGATGCTCGACTTCTTGTTCGTCACGGGCAAAACCAGCGAATAGTGCGGCCCGGTCAGATAAACGATGCCGACGACGCCGCCACCGCCGACGACGCCCATTTCCGAACGGACACCGTCCTTTTCGCCTTTGTCGATGACGAGGTAATTATTGTTACGTCTGCGGGAGTTGGACACCACGGTCGCGGGGATTATCTCGTAGTTTATCAAGTGCTGATAAACGGTCCGCTCGGTGTAGGTTGAGTCGTGCGTCAGGGTAATGAGAGCTTCACGGAGTTGGTCCGCCTCCAACTGTAGTTTAATATTGGTGTCAGTCAGACTGCGGTTGATGGTACGGAGATTGAGGTAGGAAATCGCGTCAGCGTACCAGCTGTTGACGCGTGCGGCGGCGGTGTTTGCCGCACTGAACCACGCGTTGCCTTGATAATGGTTGAAGCGGAAGAGCAGTACGAAGCTGACCGCCTCCAGTATGAGGAACAGGATGATGTAATGGTATTTCCGGAAAAACTCTAAGAGATTATACATTCGGCGCGTGAATATCGAAAGTCGGAAACTGAGCGGACGGCTTCGGGCGGTTCTCCTGTTACCGCCGCGGCAGTTCGCTTAGCTTCCGGCTTTCCGGATGGGATCTTAACGCATGAGGAAAGTGAACTTGTCTACGTTCTTTAGGGCAATGCCTGTTCCGCGGGCTACGCAGAGTAAGGGATCTTCGGCCACGTGGAACGGAATGTTGATTTTGTCGGTCAGGCGTTTGTCCAGGCCGCGGAGCAGGGCGCCGCCGCCTGTCAGGTAAATGCCGTTCTTTACGATGTCGGCGTAGAGTTCTGGCGGCGTGCGTTCAAGGGCATTGATCACGGCCTGTTCGATTTTGGCAACAGATTTTTCCAGGCAGTGCGCCACTTCCTGGTAGCACACCGGAACCTCCATTGGCATTGTCGTGATGCGGTTCGGTCCGTGAACAATGTAGTCCTCAGGGGGATTGTCGCCGAGGTCTGTCAGCGCGGCGCCGACATGAATCTTGATGCGTTCGGCCATACGTTCGCTGACGCGTACGTTATGTTGCCGGCTCATGTATTCTTGGATGTCGGCTGTGAAGTCATCGCCCGCCATTTTGATGGAATTGTTCGAGACGATGCCGCCTAACGAAATCACGGCGATTTCCGTCGTGCCGCCGCCGATGTCTACGACCATGTTACCTTCCGGAGCGTTCACGTCTATGCCGATACCGATAGCCGCTGCCATCGGTTCGTAGAGCAGGAACACGTCGCGGCCGCCGGCGTGCTCTGCCGAGTCGCGGACGGCGCGGAGCTCCACTTCCGTCGAGCCGGACGGCACGCCGATGACCATGCGCAACGAAGGGGAAAAGAGGCGTTTGCCTTTGTGGACCATCTTGATAAGTCCGCGCATCATCTGCTCGCAGGCATTGAAGTCTGCGATAACGCCGTCGCGAAGCGGGCGGATTACGCGAATCTTGTCGTTAGCCTTTTCGTACATTCGCTTTGCCGTCTCGCCCACGGCAATCATCTTTTCCGTGTGGCGGTCTAAGGCAATGACGGAAGGCTCATTGACAGCAATCTCGTCGTCGCTGATGATAATTGTATTGGCAGTTCCCAAGTCGATGGCCAGTTCTTGGGTAAAGGAGAACATCTTGGAAAATATGCTCATGGTAAGTGTCGTATATATAATAAGGAGTGGGCTGCCGTCTGTTCAGGTTCCCCTGTTCGGGGAAAGTAGTTTATCGGGTGAAGTAGTTATGGATGGCGGTGTCGTAATGGCTGCTGACGCCAAAGGCCTTGGCCGCCAGCGCACGGCGGTCCTCCAGGTCGGTCTCACCGCCTTTGCTGTTGAGCAATTCAAGCAGGACAGGGTATTCGGCCTTGGACGGAACGATGACGACGTCCTTGAAGTTCTTGGCTCCGGCCCGGATCAGGGAGATGCCGCCTATGTCAATCTTTTCGATGATTTCGCTTTCGCTGGCGCCGCTGGCTACGGTTTCCTCGAAGGGGTAGAGGTCTACAATCACCAAGTCGATTTCCGGGATTTCGTAGTGCGCCATTTGTTCGCGGTCCTCGGCCAGTTCGCGGCGGCCCAGGATGCCGCCGAAGATTTTGGGGTGCAGCGTTTTTACGCGGCCGCCCAGTATGGACGGATAGCTTGTCACGTCCTCCACCTTCTGGCAGGGATAGCCCAGCGTCTCGATGAAATGTTGGGTGCCGCCGGTGGAGAGGAACTTCACGCCTGCCGCGTGCAACTTGGCCAGGATTTCTTCCAAGCCGTCTTTATGGTAAACCGAAATCAAAGCGGTCTTGATTTTCTTTGTTTCTGACATGGTGTAAGGGGTATAATTTAGTTCAGGGTACAAAGTTACGACTTTTTTTGTAGCCAATCACAATTGCGCGTCGGAAAGATTTTCCGCCGTCGCAGATGCTGCTCCGCCCGCCTCCGGCATGCGGAAAAAGGTGAAGTTCACGCTCCCGTAGCTCCTGTGTTCCAGAAATTCGGGCCGGTCGGTAAAGGAGTAGTCTTTCCCGTGCTCCAGGACAAAGAGGCCACCCGGCTTGAGGGCCCGGCTTCCCAGGACGCGCTGAGGCAGTTCGCCCAGCTGCGGCAGCTTATAGGGCGGGTCGGCAAAAATCAGGTCGAAGGGCGCGCGGCATCTTTGGATGTAGCGGAGCGCGTCTGTGCAGAGCGGCGTGCAGCGTTTGTCGCCCAGTTTCTGAAGGCAGGACGTGATGAACGCAAAGTGCGCGCGGTCCATTTCCACGGTCACGACCTCCGGGCAGCCTCGCGACAGCAGTTCCAGCGTAATGCTTCCCGTCCCCCCGAAGAGGTCCAGCGCCCGCGTCTCCTCGAAGTCCACGTAGCTGCGCAGCACGTTGAACAGGTTTTCCTTGGCAAAGTCCGTCGTGGGTCGGGCCTTGAACGAGCGGGGCACGTCGAAGTGGCGGCCTTTATAGATTCCGGTGATGATTCGCATATCTGGAAAAAGTCTTGGGCTTCAGTCTATGAGCAGCGTCATCAGGTCGTACGGCATGTCCTTCTTTAGTGCGACCGGGTGGCGTTGAAATTCGGCGACCGGGTTCAGGTAGCGCACGTTCGCGGCGTATTTCTCCAGCTCTTTGCCCGCAGCGTTCCGCCAGTCCGTCGGCCCGGCTATGTGTAGCGGCGTGTCTTGCACGTCCTGTCCCAGTGTCTGTGCCACGTTGAGTACGTAGTAGGCCACGTCCGTCGCGCTGTGCGCCTCGTACTCGTTCAGCATGAGCAGGCGCTTCCCTTCAAAGGCGGCAATGTCGCATTCCGTCTCGTGACAATAGGCGTAGATGCGCGTCGTCTCTTTATCGCGGTCGCTTTTCTGCGCGAAGTGTCGGACCACAGACGTAAGGGTCGACGAATAGTGTACGTCGGAGAACTTTTTTTCAAGCGCGCGGCAGGTCGTCTCGTCCAGGGCGAAGAGCAGCACCACGTTGGCCGAGGCAATGACGTCGTAGAAGACGCGCCGCTTCGTATCGGTCTCCGGAAAGCAATAGTTGAAATAGGTCTCACAGTCCTCTTCCTGGAAATCCGTCAGCGGGATTGGGGTCACTGCGCCCCCCACGAGCACTTCTACGTTACGGGTCGGCCCTTGGGCCACCGAGTCGTCCTGGAAGGCCTCCACGATGCTGTCTGCCAGGGACGTTTGCCGTCGGGCGGGCCAGGTGGAAAGCAGCAGGCCGGATTCGTTTTCCCGGTCATATCGGGCAAAGCACAGCCCTTGGCCCGAGAGGCGGACAAACAGTCGCTCGGGCCAGACAAAGGGAGGAGGTTCTACGTTTTGCATGCCGTTAATTTAGTGGAATGAAGTCCCGGCACCGCCGGGATGTCGCCGGTTGGCGGAGCGGGGACAGACCGCTCCGGTTCGCCCGGGCGAGGCGCGCTGCTTGCCGTCGTAAGGCCCGGCCCTACTTCCGCCAGAGCAGCGGGCGGAGAATGAAGTAGCCTACGAAGAAGCCCAGGCCCACGCCCACCGTGTTTGCGGCAAAGTCCAGCCAGTCCCCGCTCCGCGTCGTCGTGGCGTAGGCTTGCAGCAGTTCAACGATACCGCTGATGGCGATGGGGACCAGGACGGCGAAAACCGCAATCTTGCCCCACGCGATGCGCCTGTGGCAGCGCAGGTATTCCCACCAGATGACGCTGCACGTCCCGCCGTACATCACGAGGTGCGTCCATTTGTCGATGAAGGCCACGTCGCTCAGCGGCGTTTCGGGTATGGTCATCAGACAGAGCACCCCAATCGCCACGATGCACAGCAGGGACAGGGGGTAGGAGCGGAGGTAGTGCCGGAGCATCATCTTTAGCGGAAGCAGTTGTTCGTCTGGGAATATTCAAATCCCGCGGCGGCCAGTTCCCGTTCCAAGTCCTTGCGGTTGACGTCCATATCCTCGCAGAGCGTGTCGAGTGAGCTGTATTCGTCGCGGAGTTTCATGTTGATCATGCTGTAAAGCATCATCGGGTCTTTCGGTAGTTCCATTTCTTGTAATATTGTTCCAATTTACCGGGGGACAAAGTTACGCTTTTTTCGTTTAATGCCCTCTCGTTCTTCTCCGCCATTTTGGAAAAAAGCGTAATTTTGCCAGACCCGTATCCGCTCGGGACGGCGCCTGCCGTCTCGCCCGGCGGCTCTGAGGAGTCGTGGCGGGTTTCCATAAATAGATTCCGTATGATTGCCGACGAACTGATTCACCGCTTTGCGCAGGAATTCCGTTACGACTTTACGCGCGGTCAGGCCCTGGCCGCGGCGGGCCTGGCCCGCTTCTTGTCCGAGCCGCGGGCCGACTCCGCTTTCATCCTGCGCGGCTATGCCGGTACGGGCAAGACAACGCTCATCGCGGCCCTGGTCCGCGTGTTGCGGAGCCTGGGCCGCGAAGTGGTGCTCCTGGCTCCTACCGGCCGGGCGGCCAAGGTGTTCTCGCGGCTGGCCGGAACGTCCGCCTACACCATCCACAAGGTCATCTACCGGCAACAGACCTTCCAGGGCGAAGGCACCCGCTTCTCCTTGGGCTTCAACCGCTTGCGCCAGGCCGTGTTCATTGTCGACGAGGCCTCCATGATACCCCTCGACGCCGGCAGCCACTTGTTCGGCAGCGGGCTCCTGCTCGACGACCTTGTCCGTTACGTTTATCAGGGCGAGGGCTGCCGGCTGCTGCTGGTCGGCGATACGGCCCAGCTTCCTCCCGTAGGCCAGTCCGAGAGCCCGGCACTCTGTGCGTCCGTCGTCAGCGGCTACGGCCTGCGTGTCCACGAAGCCGACTTGACGGAGGTAGTCCGTCAGCACGAGGCCTCTGGCGTACTGGCCGGGGCCACACGGCTGCGCCGCCTGCTCGCGGACGGATTCCAGGGACTGCCCCACATCGTCGGTTCGCCGACGGGCGAGGTGCGTTTCCTGCCTGGCGACGAACTCATCGAAGCCTTGGTTTCGGCCTATGGCGAGTATGGCACGTCGGACACCATCGTCATTACGCGGTCCAACCAGCGGGCCAACATCTACAACAACGGCATCCGCGCCCGCATCTTCGACCGTGAGGAACAGCTCACCCGTGGCGATTTGGTCATGGCCGTCAAGAACAATTACTACTGGGCGGAACGGGCGGCGCGCCAGTTGCCCCAGGGCGAGCGGCTGCCTTTCGACTTTATCGCCAACGGCGATGCGGCCCAGGTGGTGCGCATCCGCAACGTCCACGAGCAGTACGGTTTCCATTTTGCCGATGCCACGCTCCGCTTCCCCGATTACGACGATTACGAACTGGAGTGCCGCGTGCTGCTCGATACGCTTTCTTCCGTTTCGCCCTCGCTCACCACCGAGGAGAGCCATCGCCTTTACGAGCAGGTGTTGCTCGACTATGCCCACATCCCCTCCCGGCGCGAGCGGCTCAAGCAGTTGCGGCAGGACCCTTACTACAACGCCCTCCAGTTGAAGTATGCCTACGCCGTGACCTGCCACAAGGCGCAGGGCGGCCAGTGGAGCCGCGTCTTCGTGGACCAGGGCTATCTGCCGCCCGAGGCCACGGGGGCGTCCTATCTGCGCTGGCTCTACACGGCCTTTACCCGCACCACCGGCAGACTCTATCTGGTCAATTGGCCCAAGGCCCAGCAGGAACAGCCCGCCGCTGCCGGCGACGAGGCCTGAGGCAGCGGCGGGCTGTTCCGCCATTCCGGGCCCGTCCCGGCCGCTTGTTCCGGCCGCGGACGGGCCCGGTTTGTTTTTCCCCGGCGGGACTACATTTCGTCGTAGTATTGGTGGAAGGCTGCAACGGCCACAATGCCTTTGCGGAATATGTCCAGGCGGAAGTTCTCGTTGGGCGAGTGGATGGCGTCACTCTCGAGGCCGAAGCCCATCAGCACCGTCTTTACGCCCAGTACGCGCTCGAAGTCGCTGATAATGGGGATGCTGCCGCCGCGGCGCACGGCGAGCGGACGCTGACCGAAAGCGTCGGCGAAGCCACGCTCTGCGGCCCGGTAGGCCGGCAGCGTGATGGGGCAGACGTAACCCTCGCCCCCGTGGAGCGGGGTCACCTTGACCGTCACGCAGTCCGGCGCCAACTGCTCCAGGTAGCGCACCATGAGGTCCGAGATGTGTTCGTGGCGCTGGTGGGGCACCAGGCGGCACGACACTTTGGCCCATGCCTTCGAGGGGATTACCGTCTTGGCCCCCTCGCCCGTGTAGCCGCTCCACATACCGCAGATGTCGAACGACGGGCGGCAGGAGTTGCGCTCCAGGGTGGAGTAGCCCTTTTCCCCACGCAGGGCGCGCACGCCGATAGCGGCCTTGTAGGCTTCTTCGTCAAACGGAATCGACGCTATCATGGCCCGCTCCTCGGCCGACAGTTCCTCCACGTCGTCGTAGAAGCCCGGCACCGTGATGCGCCCGTCCGCGTCGACCATCCTGGCCAACATTTCGCACAGCACGTTGGCCGGATTGGCCACCGCCCCGCCGAAGTGGCCCGAGTGCAGGTCGCGGTTGGGGCCCGTCACTTCTATCTGCCAGTAGGCCAGGCCGCGCAGGCCCGTGGTGAGCGACGGCAGGTCGGCGCCCAGCATGCTGGTGTCCGAGACGAGGATGACGTCGGCCTGCAGCAGTTCGCGGTGGCGCTCCAGATAGGCACTGAGGCTCGGCGACCCGATTTCCTCCTCCCCTTCCAGGATGAACTTCACGTTGTGCCGCAGCAAGTTGTTGCGCACCAGGTATTCGAAGGCCTTGACCTGAATCATGGCCTGCCCCTTGTCGTCGTCAGCGCCGCGGGCCCATATGCGGCCGTCGCGTACCACAGGCTCGAAGGGCTCCGAGGTCCAGAGTTCGAGCGGCTCGGCCGGCATCACGTCGTAGTGGGCATAGACGAGGACTGTGCGCGTGGCTCCCTCGACGCGCTTTTCGGCGAAGACGATGGGGTGCCCCTCGGTGGGCATCACTTCCGCGCGGTCGGCGCCGGCGGCCAACAGGAGTTCGCGCCAGCGGTCCGCGCAGCGGTCAATGTCGGCCCGGTGCTCGGGCTGCGCGCTGATGCTCGGGATGCGGATTAAACTGAAGAGTTCGTCGAGAAAGCGGGGTTCGTTCTCGGAGAGGTAGGAATGGATGTCGTTCATGGTTGGAAATGAATATGGGAATAGAGAGAGCCGGCCGCTCCGCGGTCAGAGCAGCGGCGCCAGGATGCGCGTGTAGGCCTCGAGCAGGCGGTGCCAGTAGGGGCGGTGAATCCAAGTGGAGAGCTTCACCTCCGTGCAGTCCCTGGCGTCGTCCAGGAAGCGCGCCTTTACGGCCCGGGCCGCCGTCTCGCCGTAGATGAACGCGTTGGCCTCGAAGTTGTTCTCGAAGCTGCGGAAGTCCATGTTCGACGACCCTACGGTGCACCAGTCGTCGTCGGCTACGGCGCACTTGCTGTGCAGGAAGCCGGCGTGGTGCGTAAAGACGCGGATGCCCGCCCGCAGGATGGTGGTGAAGTAACAGTCGTTGACCCACCGGAGCCAGAAGGCGTCGGGCTTTTCCGGCACCATGATGCGCACGTCCACACCGCTCATGGCCGCGGTCTGCAGGGCCTGCATGACCGGCTCCGTGGGCATGAAGTAGGGCGTCTGGATGTAGAGGTAGCGGCGGGCGTGGAGGATGGCCCACGTCAGGCCGAACATGATTTCCGGATAGCGCGAGACGGGATTCGACGGCACAATCTGGAGCAGGTCGCCGGCCTGCCCGCCGCAGGGCTCGGGGGCCGGGAAATAGCGCCGGCCCGAGATGAAGTCGTTCGTAACGAAGCACCAGTCGCTCAGTATGAGCCGCTGGATGCCCGCTACGGCCCCGCCCGTGATGCGCAGGTGCAGGTCGTGCCAGGCCCGTTTGCGGCGGCTCACGTAGCGGAGGGCGAGGTTCATCCCCCCGATGAAGCCCACCTTCCCGTCGATGACGCAGAGCTTGCGGTGGTTGCGGTAGTTCACCTTGTGGGTCAGCTGCGGGAAACGTACCGGGAGAAAGGCCGCCACGTGGATGCCCCGCTCCTCCATGCGTCGGAAGAAGCGGTTCGACACGTTCCAGCAGCCCACGTCGTCGTAGATCAGCCGCACCTCTACGCCCTCGGCCGCCTTGTCGGCGAGCGCGTCGGCCACGAGGCGGCCCACGGCGTCGTCCTCTATGATGTACGTCTCGAGATGGATGTGGTCTTTGGCCGCCGCGATTTCGCGGAGCAGGGCGGTCAGGAATTCCCCGCCCGTGCCGTAGCTCTCGATGTGGTTGTCGGCGGTGAGGACGGCCTTGTTCGTATGTTCAAAAAGGTGGACGAGGGGCGCGTATTTCGGCGGGCAGGTCTCGGGCGGGCAGGGCTGTATGTCGGCCAGCATGCGCTGGGTCAGCAGGTTGTACTGCCGGCGCCCGATGTAGCGGTCCTTGCGCACGTTCTGCCCGAAGAAGTAGAAAATGACCAGACCCAGGACGGGCAGCATCACCAGTACGATGGTCCAGGCGATGGTCTTGGCCGGTTGCCGGTTTTCCAAGAGCACGACGGTCATCGTGCTGAGCACGACCACCACGTAGACGGCCAGTGCCATCCAGAAAAGGAAAACAGCCCACATGCGAAAAGAGATTTTTGGCAAAACTAATAATAATTTTTGAAAACCTAAGGGCCCGGCCTTCAGATTTTCACGCCGCATCTTCGCCGCCAGTCGGACGGGACACGGGCCTTAGCCCCGTCGGAACGCGCCCTATCCCCGTAGCGACGGGCCTTAGCCCCGTTGCGGCCGGTTTTGGGCGGGCCGATGTTTTTCGTAACTTTGCGCCAAAGATCACAGCTACTGATGACAACGGAAGCAACGAAACACATTCAAATCAAGGACTACGACTACGCCCTGCCCGAGGAGCGGATAGCGAAATACCCCAAGGCGGTGCGCGACGAGTCGAAGCTCCTGCTCTACCGCAACGGCGAGGTGCGGGAGGACGTCTTCTATCACCTGCCGGACTATCTGCTGGCCGGTGCGCTTATGGTGTTCAACAATACCAAGGTGATTCAGGCCCGGCTCCATTTCCGGAAAGCCACGGGCGCACTCATCGAAGTGTTCTGCCTGGAGCCCCACGAGCCGGCGGACTATCAGCAGTCGTTCGCCCAGACGGGCAGCGTCGTGTGGACCTGTCTGGTGGGCAACCTGAAGAAGTGGAAGGAGGGCGCGCTGGAGCGCACGGTCGACGTGGCCGGCACGCCGCTGACGCTGCGTGCCGAGCGCATCGGCGTTTGCGGCACGGGCCACCTGGTGCGCTTCAGCTGGGAGCGGCCGGGCGTGAGCTTCTCGGAGGTGCTCGACGCGGTGGGCGAGCTGCCCATACCGCCCTACCTGCACCGCGAGACGGAGGAGAGCGACCTGCAGACCTATCAGACCGTCTACTCGAAGGTGGAGGGCTCGGTGGCGGCCCCGACGGCCGGCCTTCACTTCACGGAGCGCGTCCTCGAGGCGCTGGACCGCAAGGGCGTGGAGCGCGACGAAATCACGCTCCACGTGGGGGCGGGCACCTTTAAGCCCGTGAAGAGTGAGGAAATCGCCGGCCACACGATGCACTCGGAATGGATTGCCGTGCGGCGCGAGACGATTGCGCGCCTGCTCCGCCACGGCGGACAGTGTATTGCCGTGGGCACCACCTCGGTGCGCACGCTGGAGAGTCTATATTATATAGGTGTGATGTTGCGGCGCCGGCCCGACGCCACGCAGGACGACCTGCACGTGCCGCAGTGGCTGCCCTACGACTACGCGGACAGCGACGGCACCCCCTTGTCCACGGTCGAGGCGCTGCAGGAGGTGGCGGACTACCTGGACCGCAACGGCCTGCCCGTGCTTCACGCTTCGACGCAGCTCTTGATTGCGCCGGGCTATACGTATCACGTTGTGCGCACGATGGTGACCAATTTCCACCAGCCGAAGAGTACGCTGCTCTTGCTCGTTTCGGCTTTCGTCGGGGGCGACTGGCGGCGCATCTACGACTATGCCCTGTCGCACGACTTCCGTTTCCTCAGCTACGGCGACAGTTCGCTGCTCAATTACTGAAGCCCGATGAAAGACAATGCTGGAGAATGGTTGCCCGTGGTGAACGAGGCGGGCGAGGTGACCGGGCGCGCTACGCGCGGCGAGTGTCACGGCGGCTCGATGCTTTTGCACCCGGTGGTCCATCTGCACGTCTTTTCGCCGGACGGCAGGCTCTATTTGCAGCGGCGCCCTCTCTGGAAGGACATCCAGCCGGGGCGTTGGGACACGGCTGTGGGCGGCCACGTGGACTGGGGCGAGACGGTGGACGAGGCGTTGCGCCGTGAGGCCCGCGAGGAGCTTGGCCTGGAGCGGTTCGAGCCGCGGCGCCTGGACCGCTATGTCTTTACAAGCCGGCGGGAGCGCGAGCTGGTCCATGTCTATACCGCTGTGGTGGAGGAGCAGCCGCGGCCGACGGCCGAGCTGGACGGGGGCCGCTTCTTTACGCGCGAGGAAATCGTGGCGCGGCTGGGGACGGACTTCTTTACGCCGAACTTTGAGCAGGAATGGCAGCGCCTGTTTGGCGCCTGCGGGGCTTGACCGGGGCGTTAGGACTGAAAAAAGCGTCGGGCGGACTTACTCTGTGTGGGTAAGTCCGCCCGACGCTTGATAGGGCCGTCGCGCTGGGGCCGCAGGCCGTCAGCGCTTGTGGAGACAGCTCGCGGGAGCCTTCAGACTGTTGTCGAGCAGCGAGTAGGAGCCGTCGAAGCTGCGGGCCAGTTCGGGACTGAGCTCGAGGGCGCGCTGCAGGTCCTCGGCCGCTCCGGCTTCGTCGTGCAGCTGGTGCTTCACACCTCCGCGGGCGTGGTAGGCTTCGGCGAAGTCGGGCAGGGCGGCGATGGCCCGGTCGTAGAGTTGCAGGGCCAGGTCGGCGTGCCCGTTGGCGGCATAGAGGCGGCCGAGCAGCAGGATGGCGGGCCGGTGGTCCGGGTGCTCCTGGAGCAGGGTGCGCAGGGCGTCGGTGGCCGGTCCGGTGGCGCCGGTGGCGGCACGGGCCGCGGCGAGCAGCAGCAGGGCTTCGGCGTTGTCGGGCCGGTGCGCGAGTACGGCTTCCGCATCGGTGGCGGCTTCGCGCCATTGCCCCATGGCGGCCAGCACTTGCCCGCGCAGCAGTTGGGCTGCGGTGTCGGCGCCGTCCTGCTGGAGGGCGACGGTCAGGCTGGCGACAGCCGTCAGCTCGTCGCCGCGTTCGTGGGCGGCCATAGCGGCCTGGACCAGCGGGCTAAAGGAACGTGCCCCGGACTGTGGGGCTGTGGATGCGGATTCCGTATTCATAGGCTGTGGGTCAGGGTGTGGAGCGGACGGGATTATCCGTAAATGACTTTTCCGTTTTCGTCCTCGTAGGGAGCAAGGTCCTTGGCGTACTGGTTCATGGCGCGGAGGCTCATGCCCATGGAGGAGAAACCGCCGTCGTGGAAGAGGTTCTGCATCGTTACCTTGCGGGTGAAGTCGGAGAACATCATGACGCAGTAGTTGGCGCACTCTTCGGCGGAAGCGTTGCCCAGCGGCGACATCTTCTCGGCGAAGTCCATCATGTTGTCGATGTCCTTGATGCCCTTACCGGCCGTGGTGGGCGTGGGCGACTGGGAGATGGTGTTGATACGGACGTTCTTTTCCCGGCCATAGATGTAGCCGAAGCTGCGGGCGATGCTCTCGAGCATGCTCTTGGCGTCGGCCATGTCGTTGTAACCGAAGAAGGTACGCTGCGAGGCCACGTAGGTCAGCGCCACGACGGAGCCGTATTCGGCAATGGCGTCCTGCTTCTTGGCTACCTGGAGCATTTTATGGAAAGAGATGGCGGAGATGTCGAGCGTTTTCTGGAGGAAATTGTAGTCGAGGTCGTCGTAGGTGCGATGCTTGCGCACGTTGGGGCTCATACCGATGGAGTGGAGCAGGAAGTCGACGGGACCACCGAGGACTTTGACCGATTCGGCGAAAACATGCTCCAGGTCTTCTACGCTGGTGGCGTCGGCTGCGATGACGGGGGCATTGAGTTGCTGGCCCAGCTCGTTGAGCGAACCCATACGGATGGCCATGGCTGTGTTGCTGAGCGTGATGCTGGCGCCTTCTTCTACGGCTTTGACCGCTACTTTCCACGCAATGGAATCTTCGTTGAGCGCGCCGAAGATAATGCCGCGCTTACCTTTCAGTAGGTTGTGAGTCATGATACTAAATGCTATGATTTGTAAATAACGGCACAAAATTACGACTTATGTGCATATTGAGCAAGCATTTAGCCGAAAAAGAGCATCCCCGGTCGGAAGCGGGCTGGCTTCCGGCCGGGGATGTAGGGGAACTGGCGTACCTGACAGGGTCAGGCGCGCTCGATGTAGGCAAGTACGTCGCCCTTGGAGACGTGGGCGCCCTGCTTGGCGTTGATTTCTACGAGTTTTCCGCCCAAAGCGGCCGGTATCTCGACAATCTGGCCGTGCGTGTTCTCAATGTAGCAGAAGAAGTCGCCCTCCTTGTACTGTTTGCCGATGAAGGGTTCGATGCTCTTCACGCACTCGCCGTCGCCGTTGATTTCCCAAAGGACGGTGCCGCTCTCCGGGGCCACGATGGCGTCGGCCTTGGCGTGCTTGAAAGCGAGTGCCTGCTCGGGGCTCATGTGGCCTGCCGTCGCCTTGTCCTTGGCTGCTTGCAGGTCGGCCAGGAAGCGTTTCTTGGCCACGCCGCTCTTATAGTCGCGGTACTGCGTCTCGTGCATGGCAAACTCGAAGAGTTCCTCGTCGTCCTCGCCACGGTCCCAGCCGTTCTCTTCCATTTCCTTGATGAAGCGGTCGAGGTCGTCGGGATAGTAGCTCTGCGGGTCGGCGTCGGTGAACTCGAGGCCTTTCTCCTTGGCCAGTTCGACAATCTCGGGCGCTACCGGGCCGGGGAGCTTGCCGCTCTTGCCGAGAATCATGCCCCAGATGCTGTTGTCCATCATCGTATAGCGCGGTTTGCCCATAGACTCCGTGAGGAGATTCATCAAGGCAATGTTCTTGACGTACTGGGAGAACGGCGTCACGAGAGGGGGATAGCCGACACGGGGCCATACGTAGGCCACCTCGTTGAAGAGCTTGACGAGCAGGGCATCTTCCGAGAGCGGCGCTTCACCCTTGGCCTTGCGATTGTTATTAATGGCGCTCATCACACCGGCGAGGTCGGCCATCATGGAACCCATCATGCCGCCAGGAAGTCCGCAGCCGAGCAGCAGGGAACTCATCAAGCGGTTGGAGGGATTCATGAAGTAGCCCAGGAAATCGTCGATGAATTCCTGAGTCAACTTGCGCGCTTCCATATAAGCGTCCATGTCGATTTCGGGAACGTCGAAGCCGGCGTGCTTCAGCATGGACTGCACAGAGATAACGTCCGGGTGGACCTTGCCCCAGGAAAGCGGTTCGATGGCCGTATCGATGACGTCGGCACCGTTACGGCAAACCTCGAGGATGCTGGCCATGGAAAGACCGGGGCCACTGTGGCCGTGGTACTGGATAATGATTTCGGGATGTTTCTCCTTAATCATACGCGTGAGCTTACCGAGCATGGCGGGCTGGCCTATGCCGGCCATGTCTTTCAGACAGATCTCGGGCGCGCCGGCTTCGATGAGCTGGTCGGCGATATTGGAATAGTATTCGGCCGTATGGATCGGCGAGTTGGTAATACAGAGCGTGGCCTGCGGGGTCATGCCGGCCTCGAGGGCGTAATGGATGGAAGGAATGATGTTACGCACGTCGTTCAGTCCGCAGAAGATACGCGTGATGTCGACGCCTTGTGCGTGCTTCACCTTATACATCAGTCGACGCACGTCGGCGGGGACGGGGAACATGCGCAGTGCGTTGAGGCCGCGGTCCAGCATGTGCGTCTTGATGCCTACTTCGTTGAAGGGCTTGGTGAAGGCGCGGACGGCCTTATTCGGATTCTCTCCGTAGAGCAGGTTGACTTGTTCAAATGCGCCGCCGTTGGTTTCCACGCGGGCAAAGCAGCCCATCTTGATGATTACCGGCGCGATGCGCTCCAGTTGGTCCTTGCGCGGCTGGAACTTACCGCTCGACTGGAACATGTCGCGGTAGACGAGGCTGAACTGTATTTTACGTTTCTCCATATCAGAATGTGTTGAGTTGGATAAGCAGATGAGTTGGTGGCAGTAACGGCACACTTTTGGGGATAGTGTGCAGTTAAACCGCGGCAAAGATAATTATTTATTTTCTAATAGCGCCAGCTCGCGTACAATAATTCGCCGCTCTCTGCCTTGAATTTGTTGTGCCGGCGTCAGGTCCTGGCGGCGCGGGGCTATTTCCGCTCTCTGCCGGGACACTCCCCGTAAAAAATATAGGAGCATTCTTGGAAAATTCAAGAATGCTCCCTGAAATCGTCAATCCGGATTAGAATGGAATAAATTGACCTTGGAATGACGATCTCTATCAGTTCGTCTTGTTCCTTAGTCCTCCTAACGTTGAACTCCGGGCTGCGGCGTCGTCCGCTTATGGGACTTGTCCACAACCGTCTGATGCCTCTGCGTGGGCGTAGGGAACGCCCTCCGCGGAGTTGCTGCATAAACGGTTCGCGCCGGTTTGTGGCGCGAACCTGGCATCGCTTGTTCTCACACCGAGTAGTTATGTGTGGCGGTATTCGAATTAGGAGAACAAGGAACCATGTAGCCATTCGGGCCGGCGGAAACGCTTCTTCGCCGTTTAGCGGACCAGGACAGGCGAGGCAGCGGCTGTGACGGCCGGCTAACTCTGCAACTCCTGACGCTCGCTTCTTGGCCAGTTGTCCTTATTTCGATGATTTGTTCATGGCAAAAATAATAAATTCGGCTTGAATCCGTATCAAGAATTGCTGAAAAATTACACAATATAGTTATTGTTCTGTTAATTTTCAGTGATTTTTGAGCGCGACCCTCTTGTTCTGTCGGGTCGGGAAAGCAGCTGGCGCGTTTCGGGTTTGTTCTCCAGAAGCGCGTCCGGCGGCCTGCGTCGGGAAGGAAAGGGAATGCGAGGGCCGGGCTGGGGCAGGTCGGTTTTGTCCGCGGGCCGGGCGGTGTGGCGACAGTCTTCCGGCGGCGGGCGGGTAGGGGCGAAGCTGTGGGGAGTATCCGTCAGCGCGGTGGGAGTGATTCATAAAAAAATGCGGAACCATTTACAGTCCCTTCCCTAATTCAGGCTACCGCCAAGCGGCCCGCGTGTAGTAAGGGCTGAAATGGTTCACGCATTGTACGTGAGCCTCTGTCCGCTTGACGGTACACATTTTTTGTTGGCGGTATTTGAATTAGCAAGTCAAGCGTTTCCACCGTTTCCGGTCGTAATTGTAGCGATCAGAAGCCGTGGATTCCGAATCGTTACTCGCAAAATTACAAATTATCGGCATAAGAAAAAAGACAGCCGCGTAAAAAAAACATTCTTGCGGCCTGGCAAGGCATTTTGTCTCCCTGGTTTGGTCACTCCGTGGCAATTTGGAACAAATTTTTATATTCCGAATGTGCGTTTTCCCTTTATTTCCGCGGTGTGCGGACGGTGGTCGCGGGCCGCGAGTGGTCTTTTCGGCGAATGTGGGTGCGGGGCGACGTGTCGTTCCGCTTTTCAGGAAGCGTCCGGGCGTAGCGGGCCGGACGGGAACGCCGTGCCGGCAGCCGTCGGTCCGGGGCAGGAAAGGGCGGCGCTTGGCCAACCCGACTTTTTTCGTAATTTTGCAAGGATAATCAATATAATAAGGAGTACATAGCCCTATGAAAATCGGAGATAAGATACGGTTCCTCAACGAAGTCGGTGGCGGCGTGGTTGTTGGCTTTCAGAGCCACGACGTCGCCATTATCCGCGACGAGGACGGGTTTGAGATACCCACCCTTGTGCGTGAGTGCGTGGTTGTAGAGACGGATGAGTACAACATTCCGAAGCACGAACCGGCACCGGCGCCTCATGCCGACAACCGCTTCCGCGGTAAGCAGGCCGTCAACGAGGCACACTCGTTCGACGACGACGAGGACACGAAACCCGTCACGTTCAAGGCTCCCCCGCTCGAGCGTCGCGGTGCCGACGTCCTGCAGCTCTTTCTGGCCTTCGTCCCTTTGTCGCCCGAGCATCTCGACGAGTCGGCCTTCTCGCTTTATGTGGTGAACGACAGCAATTACTACGTCCGCTTTGCCCTTTACGTCCGTGGCGAGGAGGACTGCGAGCTGCGCCATGAGGACGAGGTGGAGCCCAATTCCAAGTTACTGCTCGAGGACCTGGACCATAGTGCGCTCAGCGTCCTGCCGATGTTGGCCCTGCAGGCCTTTGCCTACAAGCGCGGCAAGCTCTATGCGCCGAAACCGGTCTACGACGTGCCGCTGCACATCGACGCCCGCAAGTTCTACCGCCGCAATGCCTTTGCGCCCAACGACTTCTTTGAGCAGCCCGCCCTGTTGGTCCCCGCCGTGCGCAACGACAAGGCCGCCCGCAGCCTGCCCGTCGACGCCAAAGCGTTACAGGACGCCCTTTCCGGAGCGGCCCACGCCCCGAAGGCCGAGGAGCGCCCGCGCCGCACGCCGGCCCGCAAGGAACAGAAGAAGGAGCGCAACGCCCTGATTGAGGTCGACCTGCACGCCTCCGAGTTGCTCGACACGCTGTCCGGCCTCCAGCCGCGCGACATTCTGGAGTACCAGCTCAAGACCTTCCGCGAGACCATGGAGGCCCACCGCCACGAGCGCGGCCGCAAGATTGTCTTCATCCACGGAAAGGGCGAGGGCGTCTTGCGCAACGCCCTCATCAAGGAGCTCAAGGCCCATTATAAAGGCTGCCAGTGGCAGGACGCCTCGTTCCAGGAGTACGGCTACGGAGCCACGATGGTCACGATAGGCTGACGGTCGGCGTTTCCGCTGCGTCGGACTGTTCCCGTTGCCGCACCAGCTCAATGGCCTCTTTCCCGGTCAGGTGCTCTATGGTCATTACGATCATGACCAGGCGGTCCAGTCCATTGGCCACCTCCGCCGCTCTCCTTTCCGTCTCGCCCGGGCAGAAGCGCTCGGCCAGGTATTCCAGTAGGCGCCGCTTCTCTTCCCGCTCCTCTACGATGCGGGCCCGGCCGAAGGCAACGACACTCCTATAATATGTAGTATATTCCTCGGGGACGACAAGGTCTTGTTCTACGACGCAGAACGAGACCTTGTCGTCCTTTCGTATGGCGTCGAGCTTGTGCCCGGCTTTCGCGCTGTGGAAGTACAGGGCTCCGTCGTGATAGACATGGTTCAAGGGGACCGCGTAAGGGTATCCGCCGTCGCCGAGGACGGCCAGCGTGCCCGACGTGGTACGAGTCAGAATCTCGCGGCAAGTCTCCGCCGGCAGGGCCTGGCGCTTGCGGCGCATTTCTCTAAAGGTTGTCATGTTCAGGGAGTTTTCTGTGGTGTGTGGAGCGGGGGCCGCTCATTTCAGGTGAGCCCGGATGCGGCTCAGGCTTACCGGCGTGATGCCCAGATAAGAGGCGATGCTCGACAGGGGCAGGCGCTGCAGAAGCTCCGGTGCGTCGCGCAGCAGCGTCTCGTAGCGCGTCGTGGCCGGCGTCTGCAGGAACGTGATGAGGCGCTCTTCCGTGGCGAGCAGCTCCGTTTCGGCGTATTTCCTTCCCCAGTTCGCGATGTTCCCGTCCTGCGCAAAGAGTGTCTGCAAGTCGGCGTGGTGCAGGCGGAAGAGTACGGCGTCTTCCATGAGTTCTACGGTCTCGTAGCCCGCCTCGTTGTTCACGTAACCCTTCAGGGAAAGGACGGTGGCGCCCTCCTGGCCTATCCAGAACGTCACCTCGCGGCCGTCCAGCAGGGTGTAGGCCCGGGCGATGCCCTTCTTGATGAAAAAGACGCTACGCTCCACCTTGCCGCGCTCCACGATATGGCTGCCCTTGGGGAGCGCCACCTCGCAGGCGTGCTCCCTGAGCCGGTCCATGGAGGCCTTGGGCAACGGATGCGTGCGACAGATGATTTCCTCGAAAGTCATGATGGAGCAGGTATAGCGATTGGGCAAATGTACGAAAATCCTGGAAAAGTGCGGCTCCGGCCCTGGCGGATTGACGGAGCGCCGCGCCGAATTTATCAAATGTTTATGCCCGGGGCGGCAGAAGTGCTTACTTTTGCCCCGCCATTAATTTGTAGAACGATGAACTGGATGATTCTGTTTTTTGCGGGTATGGCCGAAGTGGCCATGACTTTCTGTCTGGGCAAGACGCGCGACGCCGTCGGCCCGGCTTTCTACCTGTGGGGCACCGCCTTTCTCTGCGCCATGCTGCTCAGTATGGGGCTGCTGGCCAAGGCGGTGCAGACGTTGCCCATCGGTACGGCCTACGCCATCTGGACCGGCATCGGCGCCGTGGGGACTGTTCTGCTGGGCATTTTCGTATTTCGCGAGCCGGCTTCGCCCCTTCGCCTGTTTTTCCTCTTTACGCTGATAGCGTCGCTCGTAGGGCTCAAGCTCGTTTCGTAAGCGGGCGGCGTCCTGCCGGACAGACGAAAAAAGCGGAGACGGACTTGAAAAGTCGTCTCCGCTTTTTCTAACAGTCGGGGTGACTGGACTCGAACCAGCGACCCCACGCCCCCCAGACGCGTACTCTAACCGGACTGAGCTACACCCCGAATGTCTGCTCCTCAGGAATCGTGCCGGCTGAGCGGCCTTTGTTCCCGTTTTGCGAGTGCAAAAGTAGCGCATTATTTTGTTACCGCCAAACGAATCCGGGATTTTTTTTGAAAAAACTGCAAGGACGCTCTCGCAGCGGAGGTCGGTCCGCCCTGCCGCTCCGGCTGGCGGCGTGCCGGCGACGGCCGGCGCGGGAAAACCTGGAAAAGTCCCCGTTCCGTTTGCCCGTACTCCCGGCTTTTCCTATATTTGCAGGAGTAGAGACAAGAACTTTAAGACTGCTAACATGGAAAACATTTTCAACGACGAACTGAAGGTTGCCGTGAGCCCCGTCGGGGCCGAGATGCACCACCTTACGGACGCCCGCACCGGGCAGGAATATCTGTGGCAGGGCGACGAGCGCTATTGGTCGGGCCATTCGCCCATCCTCTTCCCGGCCGTGGGGGGACTGTGGAACGGTACTTTCCGCTACGAGGGGCAGGCTTACGCCATGCCCAAGCACGGTTTCATGCGCGGCCGCACGTGGTCGGTGCTGTCGCGCGAGCCGTCCAGCGTCACTTTCGGGGCATCCGACCGCGACGAGGACCGCGCCGTCTTCCCCTGGCCCTATCAGCTGCGCGTCAGCTATACGCTGCGCGGGCGCAATGTCGTGGCCGACTTCGAGGTGAACAATCCCGGCGCGACCGAGATGTATTTCCAGATGGGCGGCCATCCGGGCATCGCGCTGCCGGACTTTAAGGAAGAAGAACCGGTCAACGGCTATCTGAAGCTGGAAGGTGAGCCGCGGGGCGTTCTGCGTGCGGGCCAGCAGGGCTGCACCGAGCCCGAGCGCCATCCTGTCCCGCTTACGGCCGACGGGCTGGTGCCCCTTTCGGTGGAGACCTTTGCCAACGAAGCGCTCATCTTCGACGGCGGACAGGTGAAGGCGGCCACGGTGTTGCGCACCGATCGCAGTCCGCTCGTGCGCGTAGAGAGCACGGCGCCCGTCTGGCTCTTCTGGTCGCCGCAGGGGGTTCATAGCCCCTTCGTCTGTGCCGAGCCGTGGTACGGCCTGTGCGACCCCATCGGCTATGCCGGCGACGTGAGCGGGCGTCCGTTCATCAACCGCCTCGGCCCGGGCGAGACGTGGCGCGGCGGTTATACGCTGACCGTATATTAAGGCCGCGGGCACCCCGCCCGCTGGCGCCGGCAACGGGGATAGGGCCCGTCGCTACGGGGCTAAGCCCAGTTTTTACGGGCCTTAGCCCCGTAGTTGCGTTCATAGACGGGCGCGAAGCGGGGACACGATTGGCGCGTACGCTCCTTGCCCGCTGCGGGCGAAATCCGTAATTTTGCAGGCGGACCGCCGCGCGCCGTTCGGCGTGGGGCGGTCCGGAGTTTTTCCAAACGTCTGATTATGGCTGTCAAGACTGTTCCTCTGACTACGGGCAGCATCACGGGGTCGATGCTGCGTTTCGCCTGGCCGCTGATGCTGGGCAATCTGCTTCAGCAGTGCTACAACATTGCCGACACGCTTATCGTAGGCCGCTTTCTCGGAGCCGGCGCCCTGGCGGCGGTAGGTTCGGCCTATGCACTGATGGTCTTTCTCAACTCCATCTTTATCGGACTGTGCATGGGTGCCGGGGCCGTCGTCTCGCTGCAGTACGGGGCGGGCGACGAGGACGGCGTGCGTCGCAGCACACTCTCTTCGCTGCTGCTCATCGGCGGCATCACGCTCGTGCTCAACGTAGCCGCGCTCGCCGCGACCGGCCCCATCGTCCGCGCGTTGCAGACGCCGGCCGAACTGACCGGCCTCATGTACGAATATCTCTACGTGGTCTTTTTCGGACTGGTGGCGACGTTCCTTTATAATTACTACGCCTACCTGCTGCGCGCCATCGGCAACTCCACGGTCCCGTTGCTCTTCCTGGCCTGCTCGGTGGTGTTGAACATCGGCCTGGACTTCCTCTTTATTCTCGGCTTCAAGCTGGGCGTGGGCGGCGCGGCGGCGGCCACGGTCCTCTCGCAGTTTGTGGCGGCCATAGGGCTGTGCGTCTACACGCTGCGCCGCTTCCCGATTTTCCGTATCGGCCGGGCCACGGTCCGCCTCCGCCGGCGCGACTTCACTCGGATTCTGTCTTATTCCTCACTGACGTGCATCCAGCAGTCGGTCATGAACTTCGGCATCCTTATGGTGCAGGGGCTGGTGAATAGCTTCGGGACGGCGGTGATGGCGGCCTTTGCTGCGGCGGTAAAGATTGACTCGTTTGCCTACATGCCCGTGCAGGACTTCGGTAACGCCTTCTCGACGTTCGTAGCGCAGAACTACGGGGCCGGTAAGTACGACCGCATCCGCCGTGCCATCCGCAGCGCGGCGCTGGTGGCCACAGCCTTCAGCCTTGTCGTCTCGCTGCTCGTCTTTGTCTTTCCCCACGCGCTGATGGGCCTCTTCGTCGCTCCGCAGGAGACGGAAATCATTGCCATAGGGGTGGAGTATCTTCGCGTGGAGGGGAGCTTCTACGTGGGTATAGGCTATCTGTTCCTGCTCTACGGGTTTTACCGCGCGGTGAGGATGCCGGGCATGTCGGTCGTGCTCACGGTCTTCTCGCTGGGGCTGCGTGTGGCCCTGGCCTATGGGCTGGCGGCTGTGCCCGCCATTGGCGTTCACGGCATCTGGTGGTCCATCCCCATCGGCTGGGCCGTGGCGGACGCCTTCGGGGTGTGGTATTACCGGAGAGTGAGGAAGCGCCTTTTCAGTCCAGTGGCGCGGGGAGCGGATTAGGGCAGCGGCCTCCGCTCAGATGTCCAGTATCTGCTTTTCGGCAATGAGGTCGTGCTCGTCCAGGCGCGGCTTCGGCACGGTGCAGGTGCGCAGGGCGTCGTTGCGCTGGCAGGTGTAGTCGAAGTAGTAGCGCTCCTGCGGGGTGAGTTCGCCCTCCTCGACCACGCGGGCTTTCAGCTGGCGGAACGTATCGGTGTCGGCCGACTGCTTGACGAAGACAATGCGCCGCGCAATGGGGTTGTGGTTATAGTCAAAGGAAAGGTAGAGCCCCTTTAGGAAGGTGGGATGGTCGTAAAGGGGCGTTTGCAGATAAATAGTAAAAAAGGCCAGCTCGGGCATGGTCCGTTCGTTGAAGGTCAGGTAGAGGTGGCGCGGCTTGTCGAGAAGGGCGAAGCCGGAGTGTTCCGTGTCGTAGACGCTGCGGTGGTCCACGCGGACAAAGCGGCCGTCGCGGTCGGGGACAATGCGGTAGGGCTCCACCTTGAGGGCGGGGTGCGAGGAGGCCATGCTGTAGCTCAGGTAGGAGCCGGCGTATTCGCCGATGGACTGTACCGTGCGGCGGCAGGCGTCGGCCAGCGGCTGCTGGAAGGGTAGGGGCGAGTCGGGCGTCTGCGGTTCGGGCACCTCGATGCGCATCAGGGCGTCGCGTAGCGGCACGGCGTCGGAGAGGAGCCGCTTCTTCGAGACATTGTTCACGTAGGCCAGCGCGCGGTTAATAGCCACCTCGGGCGCCAGCCCCTTGGCCACGTCGGCGCGATAGGCGGGCAGCACGCTGGAGTAGAGTGCTGAAAATACACTTGAGGGCCAGCCGGCAGCGGCAGCCATGTCCTTCATTCGGACGCCGTGGGCGCGCAGCAGCGTAATACGTTCGTAGATGTCTTCCAGTATCGCCATTTTTACCATTTGTATTTTCAGGGCAAAGTTAAGCATTTTCCGCGGTCGCCCAATAAGGGAAATGTTACAAAGATGTAAAGCGGATGTGACAGAGTTATGATATGTTCCTCACTGAATTGTTACGCTGTTATGAATCATAGGATATTCATTTCCGGGACAGTAGGAACGTTGCAATTTCGCGTCGTCAACTGAACGCGAAACGTGATGAATCAATTTCTCTCAGCGCCGAAACGGCACCGCGCCCTGTCCGACACGCTCTTCATCCTGTGGGCGGGCGGTGCGGCCCTGTTGGCCTATTCGCTGGTTTACGCCCTGCGCAAACCGTTCACAGCCGCCTCGTTCGACGGGCTTACCTTCTTTGGCATGGACTATAAGGTGGCGGTCAGCATCATGCAGCTCGTCGGCTACGTGACTTCAAAATTTTTGGGCATCAAGTTCATCTCCGAACTGAAGCCTGGCGGCCGGCTTCGCTTCATAGTCGGCGCGGCTGCGCTCTCGGAGGTGTCGCTCGTGCTCTTTGGCCTGCTGCCCGTTCCCTGGAACATCGTGATGCTCTTCTTTAACGGCCTGTCGCTGGGCTGTATGTGGGGCGTCATCTTCAGTTTCCTCGAAGGGCGGCGCACTACGGACATCCTGGCCAGCATGATGGGAATGAGCATGGCCATCAGCTCCGGCGTTTCCAAGTCACTGGGCCTGTTCACGCTCGAGCACTTCCACGTCAGCGAGTTCTGGATGCCGGCGCTCATCGGAGCCGTAGCGTTTCCGCTCCTTTCGCTCATGGGCTGGCTCATGACGCGTCTGCCGGCGCCGACTGTCGAAGACATCGCGCTCCGTACCCGCCGCAAGACGCTCGACGGCAGCGAACGCCGCGCGCTGGTGCGCCGGTTCCTGCCCTTTCTTGCCGTCATCTTCGGCGCCAACCTCCTGCTCACCGTGATGCGGGACATTAAGGAGGACTTTATTGTCCGCATCATCGACGTCTCGACCATTTCCTCGTGGACCTTTGCGCAGACCGACACCGTGGCCACACTGCTGATGCTTGCCATATTCGCCCTGCTCGCCGGCGTGAGGAACCACAAACAGGTGCTCTGCGTCCTGCTCGGCCTCTCTACGCTCGGCATGTTTGCCCTGAGCTTCATCGGCGCGAACTTCACGGCGCTGCACATGCCCGTAGTGGAGTGGCTCTTCCTCCAGACGTTCCTCATCGACATTGCCTATCTGAGTTTCCAGACCATATTCTTTGAACGCTTCATTGCCTGCTTCCGCATCGAGGGCAACGTGGGCTTCTTCATCATCACCATCGACTTCGTCGGCTACCTGGGCACGCTCGGACTGCTCGGCTTCAAGGAGATGGCGCATGCCGGGATGAACTGGTCAACCTTCTATAACGGCATGAATTTCTATATCGGCCTGGCCTGTGGCTTAGCCTTCCTCTTTGCCATCGGTTATCTGCTGGCCAAGGCCCCCAAGCAGGCGCATTCGGCGGACACTGCTGTTGAAACGAATCCTAACTACCTAACACCCCAAGCATTATGAAAAAGATTGAGTGCGTTATTTTCGACTGGGCCGGGACTACGGTCGACTACGGTTGCTTTGCTCCCGTGGCCGCTTTCCTGGACACGTTTCAAAAAATCGGTATCGCCATCACGGCGGAGGAAGCCCGGCGGCCTATGGGCATGACCAAGATAGACCACATCCGTGCGCTCTTTTCGATGGAGCGTATCGGCGCCGCCTTCCGCGAACGCTACGGCCGCGCCTTCACCGAGGACGACGTGCGCAGCCGCTATGCCGATTTCAAGACGGCCCTGTTCGCTTCGCTCCGCGACTATACGGACCCCATCCCCCACGTGGTCGAGACGGTCGACGCCTTGCGCCGCCGCGGCCTGAAGATAGGGTCGACCACCGGCTATACGTCCGAGATGATGGACGTCGTTTGCCCCGCCGCGGCCGCCAAGGGCTATGCCCCCGACGCCTGCGTCACGTCCGACGGACTGCCTGCCGGCCGGCCCCAGCCCTTTATGATTTACCGCAACCTGTGCGAGCTGAGCGTCGCCTCGCCGCGCTGTGCCATCAAGTACGGCGACACCATCGCCGACATCCGTGAGGGCGTCAACGCCGGCGTTTGGACGGTGGGCGTCGTGCTGGGCAGCAACGAGATGGGCTTGACCGAGGCCGAGACGATCGCACTCAGCCCCGACGAGGCCCAGGAGCGCATGGCCGAGGTGCGGCGCCGCATGTACGCCGCCGGTGCGGACTACGTGCTCAACGACATCACGGAGCTGCCCGCCCTGGTGGACTGCATCGACCAGCGCATGAGCTACGAAGCCTGACCCGTCGCCTTTCCCTTTCCATAAACCGAAAACATTTACCCATTAGACAATAAGACCAACCGATTATGAGACCTTATTTATTATTGACCCCGGGACCGCTCACCACTACTGAAACCGTGAAGGAAGCCATGCTGAGCGACTGGTGCACCTGGGACGAGGACTACAACGTAGGCATCGTGGAAGCCATCCGTGCCGACCTGGTGCGCCTGGCCTCCTCGAAGCCCGAAGACTATACGGCCGTGTTGCTGCAGGGCAGCGGCACCTACTGCGTGGAAGCCACCATCGGCGCCGCCGTCAAGGCCGACGACCACCTGCTCGTAGCCGCCAACGGCGCTTACGGTAAGCGCATGGGCGAAATTGCCGATTACTATCACATCCCGCATACGATGCTGAACTTCGACGAGACGGAGGCCGTCTCCGCCAAGCGGGTGGAGGACTACCTGGAGGCACATCCGGGCGTGACGCACGTTTCCGTTGTCCACTGCGAAACGACGACGGGCGTGCTCAACCCGCTCGCTGAAATCGCCCGCGTGGTCAAGGCGCACGGAAAGACGCTGATTGTCGACGCCATGAGTAGCTTTGGCGGCGTGCCTATTGACATGGAGGAACTGGGCATAGACTTCCTCATCAGCAGCGCCAACAAGTGCATCCAGGGCGTACCCGGCTTCGGCTTCGTCATAGCCCGCCGCAGCGCGCTCGAGGCCTGCCGCGGCGTGGCCCGCTCGCTCTCGCTCGACCTTTACGCCCAGTGGGAAACGATGGAGTCGCACCACGGAAAGTGGCGCTTCACGTCGCCCACCCACGTAGTGCGCGCCTTCAAGCAAGCCCTGGAGGAGCTGCAGGCCGAGGGAGGCGTGGCCGCCCGTTACGCCCGCTACGTGGAAAACCATACGACGCTTGTCACGGGCATGCGCCGGCTGGGCTTCCGGCCCCTCCTGCCCGACGCCATCCAGTCGCCCATCATCACGTCGTTCCTTTACCCGTCTGCGGGCTTTGACTTCCATCAGTTCTACCAAGACCTGAAAGCCCGTGGCTTTGTCATCTATCCCGGAAAGATTTCGCAAGCCGACACGTTCCGTATCGGCAACATCGGCGACGTGTTCCCCGCCGACTTCGAGCGTCTGGTCGGAGCCATTGCCTCTCTCTAAGCAGGCAGGCCCCCGCGCCGGCTCGCCACACACTTAAAAACCACCGTTGAAAATCCTCGGAAGAGCGTCCGTCCGCCCCTCCTGCCGCGCACAGCGACAGGGCCGGGGCGGACGGACCGCTTTGGCCGCGCGCCCCGGCGCCGTCCGCCCCGCACGGGCCCTATTCCCGTCGCTACGGGGCTAAGCCCAGTTTTTACGGGCCTTAGCCCCGTGTTTGCCGTCCGTATCGGGCGCAAAAAAGCCTCGCTCCCTGCGACGCGTCGGTCGCGGGGAGCGAGGCTTAAACTTACTGGGTACTCGAAGCGGGACTTGAACCCGCACAGCCATCACTGGCCAAAGGATTTTAAGTCCTTCGTGTCTACCGATTCCACCATTCGAGCAACGAGCGGAAAACGAGACTCGAACTCGCGACCCCAACCTTGGCAAGGTTGTGCTCTACCAACTGAGCTATTTCCGCAGTGCGGGGACATGCTGTGCATGGCGCCGTGAAGCGTGTGCAAAGGTATGGATTTCTCTTTTCGTATCCAAATTTTTGGCAGATTATTTGCTGGCGCGGGCGCGCCGCCGCCTGCGGGGCCGGGGGCTTATTCCTCCTCGGGCGGGGCGGCGTGGGGTGTCGCGTCGGCCGGTGGGGCGGCGTCCGTTCCCTTCTGCCGGCGGCGCAGGTGCTGGATGTGGGCCAGCTCGGTCAGGGCGAAGTCGGCGTTCTCCGGTTCCTGAAGCATCTGTTGCAGGGCCGCCTCGGCCGTGTCGAGCCGCCCGCTGTCGAGCTCCAGGTAGGCTTTCCGCCGCCGCAGGAAGTTGAGGAAGGAGCGTACGTTGTGGGGCAGCTGCTTCACTTGCCCGTTGGCGTTCTCGTTGAGGCTGTCGAGCATGTGTACGACAAAGGGATAGGCCCGATAGTCGCGCGCCTTGGTCAGACAGTTGATGTACTCCATCGTATAGTTGATGCGTTGCAGGGGCAACGTGGCGTCGAGGTAGTAGTAGGCCTTCATGGGCATGCCCAACTCGTCGTAGCAATAGCCTATCTGGTAGCAGAGCTGGTAGAAGTCGTTGCGCTCGTCGCGCCGCAGGCCGGCATACTTTTCATTAATCCGCCGCCACGCGTTTTCGAGGTGGAGCAGCGCGTAGTAGTAACTCTTTTTCCGGAAATAGAGATTGCCCCAATAAAGGTCGAAGGCGAGGGGCTCGGCCTTACAGCGGCAGATGGCGAGCTGCTCGGGCGTCAGCTCGTGACGCTGCCCGTTTTTGATCTTTTCCTGCGCGTCCTTCCAGAGATAGGCGAACTCGGCCCGTTGCGCTTCGACGGACCGCGTGTCGTAGGGGACGACGAGGCTGTTCACGTTGGTGCGGGCCCCGTCGCCTATGCGGGCGGTGGAGCCCTCTTGGAGCGCGGGCAGGAGGATGAGGCTGATTTGCACGTAGAGGGTGTGCTCGGCCTGGCCGTAAGGGCGGAGCACGAGGTGGACGGTCCGCGACGTGCGTTCGTCCGGCCCCGTAGCGTGGGAGCAGGCGAGGCGGAGCGTGACTTCCTGGGCGACAAACTCGGGGGTGCCGTCCTGTCCGTCGGCGATGAGCGGGCGGAGCAGGTCGAACTGTCGGATCTGCGCCTCGTCGCGGAGCGTGTCGACGCGTTCCGTAATGACGTCGAGGCGCTCCAGGTGGGTGTCCTTCCAGCCGTAGAGGATGCCGAGCAGCTGGCCAAGCAGCAGGCGGCGGGTCGTATTGGGACGAAACGCGAGGTCGGTCTTCTGGTGGCTCACCTCGTGTTCGCGGAGCAGGAAGAGCTCGTGCGCGTTGACCAGTTCCTCGGTTTCGGGGTCGTGGCCCTTTTGCCCGGCGTCGGTGAGCTTGCGGTAGTCGTTGTCGAAGTCGCGGCGGATGTCGAAGCAGCCTTCCATGAGTTCGGCGACGTGTTGGCGCAGCTGCTCCACGTTGTTCACGGAGACGAAGGCGGCGGTGACTTGCAGCAGGAGCTGGTCCATCTTCTTGTCTATCAGGTAGAACACCTTGTAGACGTATTGCGAGGCGTTGAGGGAGTTGCAGATGGACCGCACCACGTCGATGTCTTTCGCCTCGGTCACGTAGAAGGCGGGGAACCACAGGGTAACGATGGGCGACGTCGCCGGCAGGAGCAGGTAGAAGTAGCCCTGCTGGTACTGGAACTTGTACTGCGTCGCGTCGTCGCCGCGGTCTTCCGTGTAGGTGCAGTTGAGCGCCGCGAGGACTGCTTTGACGCAGTCCTCGCGCTCTTTGAGGGAACCGGCTTCCAGACTTTCTTCATTCTTCCTCGTGCGCCAGAGGTTGAAAATCTGGACACCGATGAGCGAGGCTATGACCCCGAGACTGAAAAATACGAAAGACGGAAGGTCGGATAGCATAGGCAGAGGTGATAAATAGTTGGACGGGATGGGGGCACAGGCCGCGGGCGGGCTCAGAGGCTTTCGAGCATGCGCTTGAGTACGACGGTGGCCGAGATTTCCCGGTTGGCGGCTTCGGGGATAACGATGGAGCGCGGCGACTCTATGACGTCGTCCGTCACAATCATGCCCCGGCGCACGGGCAGGCAGTGCATGAAATACGCGTCGTTGGTCACGGCCATGTGGGCGGCGTCGATGGTCCACGACCTGTCTTTCGAGAGAATCTTGCCGTAGTCGGCGGGATTCGTCACGCCGGGGCAGCTCCAGTTCTTGGCATAGACGAAGTCCGCGCCCCGGAGGGCTTCCATCTGGTCGTACTCCACGCGGGCGTCGCCTACGAAGAGCGGGTCGAGCTCGTAGCCCTCGGGCTGCGTGACGACGAAGTCGACGTCGGCGGCCCGCATCCATTCCGCGAAGCTGTTGGGCACGGCCTGCGGCAAGGCGCGGGGGTGGGGCGCCCAGGTGAGGACTACCTTCGGGCGCTTGCGCGGTTTGTACGCTTCTATGGTGATGAGGTCCGCGAAGGCTTGCAGCGGATGCGCCGTGGCGCTCTCCATCGAGAAGACGGGGCGCCCGCTGTACTGGATGAATTGGTTGAGAATGCGCTCCGTATAGTCTTCCTCGCGGTTCTGGAGTCCGGCGAATGTGCGTACGCCTATCAGGTCGCAGTACGAGCCCATGACGGGCACGGCCTCGAGCAGGTGCTCGCTCTTGTCTCCGTCCATGATGACGCCCCGTTCCGTCTCGAGCTTCCAGGCACCCTGGTTCACGTCGAGTACGATGACGTCGAGCCCCAGGTTGCGCGCGGCTTTCTGGGTGCTCAGGCGGGTGCGCAGGCTGTTATTGAAGAAGATGAGCAGCACCGTGCGGTGGCGGCCCAGATACTCGTACTGGTAACGGTCTTGCTTGATGGCGGCGGCTTCGCTTAGCGCGGTGTTCAGGTCGCCCAGGTCGGACGCGTGGAGAAATGTTTTCATGTGAAAGGGATTTAGTCTCCAAAAGTAACGAATATTTCGCGGACAAGGGTTGAAAACGGCAAAAAATCGCGGGCGTAGGGTTAAATAAACTTCATTACTTTGCGCGGTTCGGCGGATTTAAGTATTTTTGTCACCACCCATCATAGTGAAAAGCGTTACAGTTATGAAGAAGATGATCCTTTTGGCTGCCGCCGTCATGGTAATGGCCGGCAGCAGCTGCTCCGGAAAAAGCGCCAAGGCCCAGGACGGCGAGCCCGCGGCCGCAGCGGCTACAGCGCAGCCGCGTAGCGACGAGAATGCGCCGACTGCCACCGCCGATGCGGGAAAGTCGGTCGTGAAAACCATTGACGCAAGTCTGACGGGCGCCGATATTCTGCCTGCCATCACGAAGAATTACGCGGGCAAGGTGGTGCTGATTGATTTCTGGGCCACCTGGTGCGGCCCGTGCCGCGCCGCGATGAAGTCCATCGACGAGATTAAGCCTGCCCTCGAGAAGAAGGGCTGCGTCTTCGTTTACGTAACCGGTGAGACCTCGCCCGAGGCGGATTGGAAGAAGATGGTGCCCACCATCGCCGGCGACCATTACCGCGTGACCGATGCCCAGTGGAACGACCTCTGCTCCCAGCTCGGCATCCCCGGCATCCCGGCCTACATGCTGCTCAATAAGGACGGCTCGGTGGCCTTCAGCAATCTGAACACGGGCGGCTATCCCGGCAGCGACGTGTTGCAGAACAACATCGAGGTGGCCTTGACCAAGTGATACGCCCCGGCGCGCGCCGGCCGGTGAATGAGAAAGAGGAGGTCCCCGCCTGCGGCTGATGCCGTCGGGCGGGGACCTCCTCTTTGCGTCGCGGCGGCCGGTAGCCGGCAGCCGTCATTTCTTGACTTCCACGATATGGGTGGGCGGCTGTTCGCGGTTGCGGCGCTCCGTTTCGCTAACGACAGCGGCGGCCAGCTCGCGGAAGGCGGCGCCCGTCACGGTCTGTCCGTCGACGGCCGCAGGCTCGCCCTTGTCGCCGCTTTCGCAGATGCTCTGCACGATAGGTATCTGGCCCAGCAGCGGTACGTTCATCTCCTCGGCCAGTTGCTTCACGCCGTCTTTGCCAAAGATGTAGTAGCGGTTGCCAGGCAGTTCGGCCGGCGTGAACCACGCCATGTTTTCTACCAGTCCGAGAATCGGCACGTTCACTTTCTCGTTGCGGTACATGTCTATCCCCTTGCGCGCGTCGGCCAGGGCCACTTGCTGCGGGGTCGAGACGATGACGGCGCCCGTTATGGCCAGGTTCTGCAGCAACGTCAGGTGGATGTCGCTCGTGCCGGGCGGTGTGTCGAGGATAAAGTAGTCGAGCTCGCCCCAGTCAGTGTCGGCGATGAGTTGCTTGAGGGCGTTCGACGCCATGCCGCCCCGCCAGAGCGTGGCCGTTTCCGGGTTGACGAAGAAGCCGATGGAGAGCAACTTCACGCCGTACTTCATCGCCGGGATGAGGAGCTGTCGCCCGTCCTTCATTTCCGCGAAAATGTTCTCGGCTTCCATGTGGAACATCTTCGGCATGGAGGGGCCAAAGATATCGGCGTCGAGCAGACCGACCTTATATCCGAGGGCAGCGAGTGCTACGGCGAGGTTGGCCGCCACAGTGCTCTTGCCCACGCCGCCCTTGCCCGAGCTGACGGCGATAACGTTCTTCACCTGCGGGAGCATCTTGCCCGGTTCGGGGCGTGCGGCCTGCACGGTTTTCGTACGGATGTTCACTTCCACGCCTTTGTCTACGTAGGTGTGGATAGCGGCCTCGGCTGCCTTGATAACCGACTTCATGAAGGGGTCTGTCGATTTTTCAAAAATCAGAGAGAAGCTGACCTTCATCCCTTCGATGCGAAGGTCGTCCTCTACCATGCCGGCCTCGATAAGGTTCTTCCCGTTGCCGGGATAACGCACCGTGGCCAGCGCGTCTGTGATGAGTTTCGGATAAAGTTGCATGCTGATGTTGGAGTTTATGTTGTTGGAGGGCGGCTTACCGGCTGCGTTTACGGGGCTAAGGCCAGTTTTTACGGGAATAGGCCCCGTAAAAACTGGGATAGGGCCCGTGTCCGGCGGGCCTGTCCTTATTTCGACTTTTCCAGTCCGGAGCGCTTGGCCCGGTTATAGCTGCGGTAGTCGTCCAGTTCTATTTCGACGTCCGGCTCGGCCAGGTCGCCCTGGGCCGGCAGGCGGAACTGCAGGTACTTGATGGGGATGCCCCGGGCTATCCACTGCTGTTCGTAGTAAGTATGGATGCTCAGAATGCGCCTCAGCTCCTCGTCGCGTTCCGCCTCGAGCGTGTGATAGAGGTCGTCCGTGCAGAAGGCTACCGGTAGGGCGTTGCGTTCCGCCATAAGGCGCGTGTAGGTAAAGAGAAAGTTGCTGTCCGTCTTCACGTGGAGGCGTCCGTTGTCCTTCAGGATGTGGCGGTAGCGCTCCAGGAAGTAGGTCGACGTGAGCCGTTTGGTGGGCTTCTTCATCTGAGGGTCGGAGAAGGTGAGCCAGATTTCGTCCACCTCGCCCGGTCCGAGGAAGCGCTCGATAAATTCGATGCGCGTGCGCAGGAAGGCCACGTTCTTCAGCCCTTCCTGCAGGGCCTCGGTGGCGCCGGTCCACATGCGCGAGCCCTTGATGTCGACGCCGATGAAGTTTTTCTCGGGAAAGAGGCGCGCCAGTCCGACGGTGTACTCGCCGCGCCCGCAGCCCAGTTCCAGGACCACGGGGTGCGCGTTGCCGAAGAAGTCCGCCGCCCAGTGGCCGCGGAGGTCGAAGTCCGGCGTGACGTCGGCGCGCACCGGTGCTTCAAACACGTGCGGATAGGCCGCCATGTCGGCAAACTTGGCCAGCTTATTCTTGCTCATGGTCCAGGATTTTCTTGACGTCGGTTTCCACCTTCGTCAGCTTGTCTTTACAGAAAGTCAGTAACTCCTGGGCCTCCTGGATGCTATTGCTGAGGCGGTCCAGCTCCATGTCGCCCCGCTCCAGACTGGCCACGAGGCTCTCGAGCCGTTTGACGGCTTGTTCGTAGGTAAGTTCGTTCATGTCAGGTCTTGTCGTTTACGGTGCTCGTTACGCTGCCGTTCGCCAGGCGCGTTTCCAGTGTGTCGCCGGGCTGGAGGGAGGCCGCGTCGCGTACGGGCCGCCCGTTGTGGAACGTGATGCTGTAGCCCATGCGCAGGATGCGTTCCGGCCCGGCCAGTTGCAGGCTTTTCTCAAACAGGGCCAGGCGGTGGCGTTGCCTGTCGAAGGCGCTGGCCGCCGCGTTCGCCAGTCGGGCGGCACAGGGCGACAGCCGCTGCCGCTCGGCCTGCAGGCGCGCCAGACAGAGACGCTCAGCGCGGGCCCCGAGCTGCAGCAGGTGCTCCCGCTCGCGGGCGGCAAAGCGCGTAGCCGCCAGCTGAAAGCGACCGGCCAGGAGCTGAAAGCGCCGTTCCGGCTGCTCCAGGCAATGCAGCGCCGCGTTCCTGAGCCGCTCCTCCAGGCCCTGGACCAAGTCGAGCTCTTCGCGCCGCCGCTCGATGAGGAAAGCGGCTACGGCCGTCGGCGTCTTGAGCCGGGTGTGGGCGACGAGGTCAATAACCGTGTCGTCCCTTTCATGCCCGATGCCGGTGAACACGGGTAGGGGGAATTGCGCCACGTTGGCGGCCAGTGCGTACGACTCGAAGCCGTTCAGGTCGCTCACGGCGCCCCCGCCGCGGATGATGGCGACGGCGTCCCACGCGTCCTGCTCGGCGGCGATGCGGTCCAAGGCCGCGATGACGCTCTCCTCCACCTTGTCGCCCTGCATCGTAGCGTCGAAGAGGGCGGTCGTAAAGGGCAGGCCCGACTGCTCCAGTTGGCGGCAGAAGTCGCCGTAGCCCGCCGCCGTGCGGCTCGAGATGACGGCGATGCGCATCAGGGGGCGGGGCAAGGGGAGTTCCTTGTTGAGCGTCAGGACGCCGTCGGCTTCGAGCCGGGCCAGGATTTCGCGCCGCCGGCGCGCCAGGTCGCCCATCGTGTAAGTAGGGTCGATGTCCGTCACGTTGAGGGCGTAGCCGTAGAGCTCGTGGAAGGTCACGTTGACACAGACCAGCACCTTCATCCCCGCGGCCAGCTTGCGCCCCGTCGTACGTTCAAAGTAAGGGGCCAGGAGCGCGTAGGTGGGCCGCCAGATGTTGCCCCTCGCCTTCGCCAGGAGCGCGTTGCTGCGCTCGTTCTTCTCGACGAACTCCAGGTAGCAGTGGCCGTTGGCCGCGACGCGGACTTCGCTGAGCTCGGCCGCGAGCCAATAGTCCGCGTCGAGCTCGGCGGTCAGCGTATCGCGGACCAGGCTGTTCAGTTCGTAGAGGCTCAGGGGCGTCATTTCAGTTTTGCTGCAAGAGTTGGCCGGCCTTCCACATGTCGGGAATGCCGTAGCCGTAAATGTTGTCGGGATGGCTGGCGTTATTGCCGGAGAGGCGGACCGCCTCGATGATTTCCTCCGGACTTTTTTCGCGGAACTGCTGCCAGAGGCAGGCCACGGCCCCACAGAGCAGCGGGGTGGAGAAAGAGGTGCCCGCGGCCGTCGTCACGATGCCGTTGAGCGAGTAAACGGAGACGTCGTCGCCCTGTGCCGCCACGTCCGGCTTCACCCTGCCGTCGGCCGTGTTTCCCACGGAGGAGAAGTTCGTGTTCGTACCTTCCGGCGTCACGGCCCCGACGGTCAGGATGTGGTCCGCATCGGCCGGGACGCTGATTTTCTTCCAGGTCTCGTCGCCACTATTGCCCGCGCTGTTGAGCAGCAGCATGCCGCGGCTGGCCGCCAGCGCGGCCGACTGGCTGATAAGGGCCGTGCGGCCGTCCAGTTGGTAGTAGCGGTACGTGTCCTGTTCGTTGTCGTAGATGTTGTAGCCCAGCGAACTCGTCACCAGGTCTGCGCCCACGCTGTCGGCATACTCCAGCGCCGCGCACCAGCTGTCTTCCTCGCTCAACTGTTCCGACTCGCTGTCCTCACTGACCAGGAGGTAGAACGACGCTTCGGGCGCCGTGCCCACCAGGGAGTGGGGCGCGTTGGCCCCGATGCAGGAGAGGACCATCAGGCCGTGGCTCTGCTCCTCGTAGACGGAGACGTCCGGGCGTACAAAGTTGTGCGTGCCGGCTATGCGGGCCTGTTGCAGGCCCTTGACGCAGTCCGCGTTGAGGAAGCCCCCGTCGATGATGGCAATGGTCATGCCCTGCCCGCGGTAGCCCGCGTCGTGCAGCCGGGGGACGCCCAGCATCTCCACCTGGTGTTGCGCGTGGCCGTAGTAGTCCGGCAGCGTGTCCGCTACGGTGGCTATCCATTCCTTCCGTTTCGAGAGGTCCGTCACCGGCACGGAGTCGGGGCTTTCCCAGATTTTGCGGACACGGTTGACGAACTTCGGCTCGCTCAGCAGGTAGGCCTGTGTGCTGTCCTTGGTCTCGACGACCGCCGTATTGTTCCACTTGCTCGTGTGCAGCACGCGGAAGCCCTTGTTCCTGAAGTAGTCCAGATAGATCTGGGAGACGGGCAGGTCGCGCTCGTCCACCTTAATATTATAACGCTTGCGGCGCTCCAGGGCTTTCTTGGACAAGAAGCGCTCCGGGTGCTTGAGCGAGTAGAAATTATTCTTGACGTCCTTGTCTTTCAGGTAGACGCGATAGCGGTAAGCCTTTTCCGGCTGCCGGTAGGTGATGCTTTCGTCCTGCGCCGTGGCGCTGAGGGCTATCAGCGGCAGCAGAAGCCATAAGTATATCTGTTTCATGTGTGGAATAAGTGGATGGTTTTCAGTGTTACGGGTTGTCGGCAGCAGCCAGGTGGCGCCCGATGCCGCGCTGCGACCCGATGACCGCGCCGCCGACCATGCGTCGACCGACGTAGAACACGGCGCTCTGGCCCGGCGTGACGGCGCTTACGGCCTTAGTCGTGCGGACCAGCAACCGCCCGTCCGGCAGCGGCTCCACGTTGCAGGCCACCGGCTCGCTGTGGTAGCGGATGCGCACGGCGAGGTCGGGGGTGGAGAAGAACTCGGCCGCGTCGACGGGCAATACGTCTTCGGCATAGAAGGCCGTGGTCTGGAGGTCGGCCTCCGTGCCCAGCACGATGGTGTTCTTTTCGGCGTTGAGCCGGACTACGTAGGCGGGCCGCCCCAAGGCAATGCCCAGCCCCTTGCGCTGACCCACGGTGTAGAAGGGTACGCCCAGGTGCGTCCCCAGCTTCCGGCCCGCGGCGTCGACGTAGGCGCCGCCCGCTACGGCCTCGGCCAGCTGCGGCCGCTGCTCGCGCAGGAAGTCGCGGTAGTCGCCCTCTACGAAGCAGACCTCCATGGATTCGGACTGGCGCGCTTTCCGCGTGAAGCCCAGCCGGTCCAGGTAGGCGCGCACTTCGTCCTTCGTCATGCTGCCTAAGGGAAACAGACAGCGCGACAGGGTGGCCTGCGGCACGCGCCATAGGAAATAGGACTGGTCCTTGCGCACGTCGTCGCCCATGAGGAGATACGTGCGGTCGCCCCGTCGCTCCGTCTTCACGTAGTGGCCCGTTGCCAGGTAGCGGCAGCCCAGGCGGTCGGCCGTCTCGGCCATGAGGCGGAACTTGAAGTCGCGGTTGCACACGACGCAGGGGTTGGGCGTGCGGCCCGCGGTGTATTCGTCCAGGAAGTAGCGCACCACGGCGTTGCGGAATTCCTCCCGCACGTCCACTACGGTGTGGGGGATGCCCAGGCGGGCCGCCAGCGCCTGCGCCTCGCGGACGAAGTCCGGTTCGTCGTGGCCGTCGGAGAACTGCCGGGGAACGTCCCACACGCGCATGGTCATGCCCGCGACGTCGTAGCCCGCTGCCTGCAGCAACAGGCAGACGGCCGAACTGTCCACGCCGCCCGACATGGCGACCAGAACTTTTTCTTTTCTCATCTATGCAACGCGTCTGTGGCCCTTTGCCCCCGTGCACGGAAACCCGGGGGCCGTTGATGGAAACGGGCAAATTTGGGACAAAGATAGTGAAAGGCGAGCGGTGAACAAAGAAAAACTTGTTTTGCTTTTTCACCCGAGCCGCATCCTATCTTGCGCAACGCGCAAAGATAGCGAAAGGCGAGCGGTAAGGCAAGGGAAAGTCTACTTTTCCTTGCCTCGTTCGAGCCGCACCTTGTATTCGTGACGGTAAGATATACAAATTAATTGCCTTCCGCTACGTTTCTTGCGGCCTCCGTTACGTCGCGGCCTGCTTTTTCGCGGATCGCGTGAAGCGGAGGCCGGGGTTCGGAAAAATGCCGTCTCGGAGCGCAGCCACGGGCCTTAGCCCCGTAGCGACGGGGCCT